>Ga0209390_10004212_pt1 | contig 21891 bp, 18 predicted proteins | sample BON01_FD_187212 | JGI IMG/M metagenome (GOLD analysis project Ga0209390, IMG submission 187212) | Freshwater microbial communities from Lake Bonney liftoff mats and glacier meltwater in Antarctica - BON-01 (SPAdes) (version 2) | ecosystem: Environmental > Aquatic > Freshwater > Ice > Glacier... | reverse complement strand
CTTGCTTTAGGCACCATTCGAAAAATGAGACGAGATGCGACGCGCGGTGTTTCACCGTCGATGTGGAAAGACTGTCGTCTTCCTCCTTGCGCACCCGCCGCTTTAGATCATCGCGAACCCGTGCGGCATCCTCGACTGTGTAGTGTTCAAACCGCTTGCCCCCACAGATTTCCTCGCAATAGCGGATCGCCGAGAGATGGCCATCGACCGTTTTTTCGTCAAAGCGTCCCGCATAGGTCAACCATTTGTAAAGGGTCCGGTCATTGCCGAGGTAGAGCCTCGGCATGGGAACACCCGCTTCAATCCCAATACCACCTAGGATTTGATCATTTTCTTCGTGTAGGCGTTGCCTGCTGGAGTTTGGATTGCGACAATCCGAAATAATGTCGCAATCAGCCGCATTTGATAGCTTGTAAAGTGGATTTCCACAATCTGGACAGGCCGCGATATACATGTGTTTGCCAGATCTCGGGACAAAGTCTCGGACAGATTCAATATCTGGGAAAACCGCCGCCTTGCATCCGGTACAATGAAACTCACCTGCCCGAAGATTCTTGCGTGAACGCTCGCGGCGCTGGAGGTGGAAGTGTTGAAGCGACGCGCCTTGAAACATATAAGGGCTCGACTTGTCAGACGGTTTCAGTCCCTCACCCACCCAGTTCGAAACGGTATTTGCGCTAACATCAAAGAGACGTTGGATGTCTGCAACACTGTAAACTCGGTTCTTTTTGAGCGGTACACCTTTGTAGGAACGGGCCATGTTAGGACCCGCCTTTTGTGTACTGTGCCGCGTTTGATTTGGCTTTTTGCGTCTGCTCATAGCGCACAAGATCACTGAACAACCAGCGCGTGGTGCCGAGGGTCAGTTTTACGGGCTTTGGAAAATGAGGTTCACTTTCGACCCAGCGCCACACAGTTGATCGAAAGACTTTGTAGCGATCGGCAACCTCCTGCACGGTGCAGTAAGTTTCCATGCACTTCGTGCACGAAGGTTTCGCCTTGATCGTGGGCTTCTTTGCAACTGGGGCCATCTCATGTGGCGTGTCTGAGAACAGGTCGGGCTGAGTGCTGGAGGGACGAATAACCATTATTTCGCCTCCACCGTTGCTGGTTCAACCTTGCAGCTTTCGGCCCAAGCATTCAGGTCTGCGCCAAGATAAATGATCTTGCGGCCGAGCTTATAATAGGCGGGCCCGTTGCCCTTGTGACGCCATTGGGCCAGCTTGTCGCGATCGCCTATGATGTCGAGTTCGGGATCACCCAGCACATAGCTACGATGTTGTTCAAAAAGTTTGGTCACGTTCTGGTCCCCTCGGGTTTAGTTGAGGGTTCAGTCCAGCACGTGATACGGCCCGCTTTTGAAGACGGACAAAAGGGACAAAACTCCAAACGACTTTTGTCCCTCGTTTTGTCCCATTTAATCTGGGGTTTTGTCCGCAGCGTTTGTAGGCAGTGAAATCGCGCGGCGGAGTGTTTTCACGGAAAAGCTCATACCCGTTTCCTTTTCGAGCACTCTGCTTACTTCTTTCAACGTCATGGTATGCCCGTCTGGGAAGTGTAAATGATAGGCCCGTGAGATTGCGTCGACTTTGCTTGGTCGCCCCATGCCCAGGGGTTCCGGCGAGGTTTGGTTCCCAAGGGGCGGTAGGGCGTGCGCGTTGAGAACCTGCGCGCGCCATTTGCTGGCGGTTTTATCCTCGATGCACAATGCGTTCCCGCGAAAGGCCGCGATCATGCGCGGTAAATAGTGCTCATCAATGACGTCGCAGATCCAGGGCGGCGCGTCATCGGGAATGACATAGCGCCCGCGTTCAAAGGCGAATGGCAAAGAGTGAAAGTATGCACGCTTAGAAACCTGACCGTCTGATCCACCAAACTGAACTTTCCAATTATCGAGTGTCTGGGTTGTCACGTCCCATTCTTGAAAATGGTCACCTCCAATCCGTCGCAACCAAAATCCATCGACACCTGCCTCTGCCGGATTGCACGCAGCAAGAAAACTCTCAAAAGGCGACATCTTCGCAAAGAGCTTTGAGCGCGCCCCATCTGGCGCTGTGTCAAGTTGCGTCACGCGACCGTTAGCAGCGGCGGCAAAGATGCGCAGGTTCGTTAATGTCGATAGAAAAACATCCTCGCAATAGTCATCGGGAGAGCCGAACCTTTCGCCCAATTGGAAATCGCTTTGTCCAAATTGAGCCAGAGCGCGACGGGTAAGCGGCACACGGTGCCTGGCAAAGAATTCCTTCCAAAGTTCGGCAAGGGTGACGTATCCAGTAGGGCAAAACATTTACGAAACCCCTTCCGATCTTTTGGCATTGCGACCGGATGAGACAAATTGCGACCACCGCGCCATTAGCGCCCGCCGCTTTTCGAGCAAATCCGACCGCGCGTAGGCGCGTTCCACATCATTGCCCACCTTATGCGCCAAACTCATTTCCGCAACCTCGCGCGGTGCGTTTGCCGCCTCTGACGCCCAGTCACGGAAAGCAGATCGGAACCCATGCACCGTGACGCCCTCAACCTGCATCCGGCGCAACAGCATCAGCATGGCCATGTTGGATAATGGCCGATGCCGCTTTTGCCCTTCAAACACATAATCCGACTGCATCGCGCGCAAGGGCTCAACGATTGCCAGCATTTCATCGGTCAGCGGCACCCGATGCAAAACCCCGCCTTTCATCCGATCCGCCGGGCAGGTCCATAACCTCGCGTCAAAATCAAACTCGCCCCATTGGGCGTTCAACACCTCGCCCGTGCGTGATCCGGTCAGGCAGGTGAACATCAGCGCCTTTGCCGCCATCGCATCGCGGGTTCGCAAATCGGCATAGAAGGCTGGCACCGCTTGCCATGCCATCGCGCTATGATGCTTGGGCTTGGCCTTCACCTTGGGCAGCACTTGCGCATCATGGATCGCCGTTACGGGGTTTTCGCCCGACCGGAAGCCTTTTGACTTGGCCACGTCCAAAACGATCTTGATCCTTTGTGACAAGCGCCGCGCGGTTTCGTGTTTTTCGGTCCAGATTGGGGAAAGACACATCAGCACTTCTGGCTGGCCAATGCTATCAATGGGCATCCGCCCGATCTTGGGAAAGGCATAGTCGCGCAAAGTGTTGATCCATTGCGCGCCGTGCTTGGCATTTTTCCACGTTGGCATCCGGTCAATGTGAACCTGACCCGCGATTTCCTCAAAGTTGGGTATCTCGCGAGTGGCGTTGAACCGGGGGTTCAGACCTGCCTTGGCCATCCGTCGATACTCCAGCGCCCGATCCCGCGCAGCGTTCAGCGTGACTACATCCGCACCGCCCAAACCAAAGTCTGTCCGCAGCGGTGCGCCCTTGAGGTTGCGCTGCCCTTTGACCACCACTCGCACGATCCACCGCCGCGCGCCCGATGGATCAACGACAAGGTAAAGACCCCCGCCATCGCCATGCCGCCCAGCGCCCAGATTCTCCACCAGCTTCTTGGTCAGCTTACCTGTCAGGGCCATATTCCGTACCACATTCCATACCACTCAAGAAAAGCATACGGGCGTAATCGAAAGAAATCCAGTACAATCAAAAACCGCAATAAACCTCAATGAAATAAAGCAAAAAGGCCGCCCAAGGCGACCCATTCAAATCATTAAAAAAGGTAATGTGGCGGAGCGAGAGGGATTCGAACCCTCGAGGCGGTTCCCCGCCTACACACTTTCCAGGCGTGCGCCTTCGACCACTCGGCCACCGCTCCGTTGCGGGGTCTTTAGCCTGCATTGGCAACCAGTGACAAGGGGGCATATGAGATTTTGCCCAATTGCGCACCGATTGCGTCAATCCACCAAGCTCAGGCTAACCCTGCGGTTCTGACGGCCCTTATTTTCGACTTTTCCCAAGGCGATACGGCCAATTTCGGCGGTGCGCGACACGTGGGTGCCACCACAAGGTTGCAGGTCAATCTGCCCTGCCCCTTCGCCAATCCGAACCAAGCGCACGCGGCCTTGGCCCATCGGCGGCATCACCGACATCGTTTTGACCAAACCCGGATTGGCCAGCAATTCAGCATCAGTGATCCAGCTTTCCGTGACCGCCAAATCGCGGTCGATCAAGCGGTTCAGCGCATCCTCGACCGCTTGCATATCGCCCGGCGCGTCCGGCATCGCGAAATCGAGCCTGCCCTTGTCGGCCCCGATTTGCCCGCCCGTCACCGGCAACGGAATAACCACCGACAACAAGTGCAAAGCGGTGTGAACCCGCATGTGCCGGTGCCGCCGCCGCCAGTCCAAAACCTGCCGTACCATCGTGCCAACCGGCGGCATCAACAAAGGCTCGGCAGCGACCAGCCCAATTTGATCGGTGCCAATTTTAACGGCGGTGGCGATTGGCAGCTTGTTGTTTTCCCACAGCAAATGCCCGCTATCGCCGGGTTGGCCCCCACCCGTTGGGTAAAACACCGTGCGGTCAAGCACGATTGCGCCTTCGGCCGAATGGGCAACCACAATAGCCTCCGCCTCGGCTTGATAAGGGTCTTCGCGATACAAATGCGCGGTCACTCAACTCTCCTTTAAGGGCGTGGTTGAAGGCAGCGCGCTCACACCAGACCCGCCGGATGGGCGTGCCATCTGCGCCAAGGCTTCGGGGTTGCGCAGCCAAATATCGCGCTGACCAAAGGGAATCTCGATCCCTTCCTCAGCAAAGCGCCGCGCGATTTCGTGGTTAATCTCGGACTGCACAACAGCCCTAAAATTCACATCCCGCAAAATGACCCGGATCTCAAAGTCCAAACTATCCGCCCCAAAATTCACCAGCAAGATATTCGGAGGCGGGTTCAAAACCGCAAGCGGCTGCGCCTCAGCAATCTCTTGCAAGATTTTTTGCACCTTGCGCGTGTCGGTGCCGTAGGCCACGCCAACCTTCACAATCAACCGCCCCGACATGTTGAACCGGGTCCAGTTTGTCACCATCCCCGACACAAAATCCAAGTTTGGAACGATCACATCGGTCTGATCAAAGGTCTGTAGTCGCGTTGACCTCACGGAAATGCCCCGCACCACGCCCATAACCCCATTAACCTCAATCCAATCCCCCTCGGAAATTGGCCGTTCAATCAGCAAAATGATGCCGGACACAAAGTTTGAAACGATGTTTTGCAGGCCAAAACCGATGCCAACGGACAAGGCACCCGCAACAATCGCAAGGCTCGACAGGTCAATCCCTGCCGCCGCAATCCCGATCAGCGCGGCCAAAAAGATGCCGACATAGCCAACCCCCGCCACAATCGCGTTCTGGCCACCTTGGTCCAGATTGGTTTTGGGCAGGATCGTGGTTTTCAGCGCGCCTTGCAGCAAACGTGTGACCAAGAACCAAAAGGCAAAGACAACGGCCAGCAAAATATAGTCAGACGGCGAAATCCTGGTCTGCCCAATCTGAAAGCCATCGCGCAGCTTGGTGAAAACTTCCGTCAAATCCGCCATCCGCGCGCCCCAAATTAGTGCGAAAAACGGCGTTGATGCAAAGCTAAGGAAAAACCCGATTAGAACAGGAACCAACGCATCGCGGCCCCGTTCATCACTGCGTATAATCACGGAATAAATCGCGCCAACAAGGTTTTGCAGCGTAAACAGCAGGCCCAACAGGCCTAGGCTCGCGACCATCGGGAACACCATGCCTTGCCCGGCCCGAACATAGCCAATCGCCGCCAAAAGTGGCCCAATCAGCGCAATCGCCAGCGTTGCCCGCGCAACAAGAGCAATCAGGCGGCGCGAAAACATCGGCGGCGCGCCCTCTGGCAAATCATCTTTTGAGTTTGACAACAACAGCTTGCCCATGCGGTACAAGAATATCCCGGCGATCAAGATCGTGGGAAAAGACGCAACCGCGATCGTTGCATCGCTCAGCTGGTCTTCCGGCATCATAGTGTCGCGCAACACCTCAAACCCTAGCGTCAGCCCCAGCGCTTGTGCCAAAAAGCGCCCTTTTGCCCGTGCGCTGGTGCTCATCGGCAAATGGGTCGTAGCCCCTGTCGCTTTTGGAAAACTGCACGACCCGATCCAACGCGCCACAAACACAATGACGCCAAACAGCACCAAATCGGTCGCCACGGATGTACCCACAGGGCCAAGCATGCCCGAAATAAGCACCGCCGTGGAAAAGGCCAGCACCCCAAGGGTCGGCACAACCACCTGCCCCAAAGACGCGACAAAGGCCCAAATCTCCCGCGCATTGCCAACACCGCCTTCAAGCAAGCGAATAGCAACCCGTTCGATCAGCGCGCGTCCGCGCAAAATGGTCAGGGCTGAGAACAGCAAAAGCGCGATGATCACAGGCAGGGTATTCAAAGCAGCAGCGCGCTTGTTCGCGTTTGTCCAGTTCGCTGCAAATTCATCGGTCAATACAGACGCCGCAGCCAGCGTCGACGTTGCCGCTTGGGGCCAATTCGCCGGATTCATCGGCGACGGCCACAGTTGCAACAGCGCATCGGTCTGGCGCAGGCGCAAAACCCCGTCAATTTCACGGATCAAGCCATCGGCGCGGCTATAGGCCTCAACCGCCGAAAGCGCCGGCGCTTGCAGCACAGCCAGTTGCTCGGCCAAATCAGCACGGCGGCCCACGATATCCTTGGGTTCTGCAACACCCTCGGCAGGCGGGGCGCCCAAGGCATCAATCTGCGACCGGATCGTGGCCAAACGCGCCGAATTGGTGCCTTGTGCCGCCAAAAGCCGCGCGCGCCACTCCGCAATTTCACGGCGCAACACCTCTAGCTCGGCTGCGGTTGCCGCTGTGTCGTCCAATTTGGTATCGGCTGCACTCGCAAATTTTTCCCACGCGTCATAGTCGGGAGGTGCCACAACTGCCGTCTCACCCGCAGCAGACCCGCTGGTTTGGGCAAAAACAGGCCCCGCAACCCCGACCCATAGCGCAAGCATCACAGCAAATACGTGCAAAAAGCCTGTCATGCGCAGGCGGTACAACCCGCTCATTCTTCAAACACCGCGGGAATGTCGCGCGCAGCCCGGTCCAGCCAATCCGGCACAGGCAAGCCTTTGGAATGCAAGAATTCCGGATTGAACAATTTGGATTGATAGCGCGTGCCATAATCGCACAGAATGGTCACGATGGTATGGCCCGGCCCCATATCGCGCGCCATCCGCATGGCCCCGGCAATATTAATCCCAGACGATCCGCCAAGGCACAAGCCTTCGTCTGCAAGCAAGTCAAACACAATCGGCAAAGCCTCGGCATCGGGGATGCGGTAGCTGTAATCAGGCTTCAGCCCTTCCAGATTGGCCGTGATCCGCCCTTGCCCAATCCCCTCGGTAATCGAGGAACCGGGGCTGTCCATCTGGCCGGTGGTATAGAAGGCGTGTAGGGCCGCACCTTCCGGATCGGCCAAACCAATCCTCACACCCTTGGGCTGCAAGGCAAGCGCCATACCCGCCAACGTACCACCCGACCCCACGGCACAGATAAACCCGTCAACTTTACCGCCGGTTTGTTCCCAAACTTCTGGCCCTGTGGTTTCCACATGCGCTTGCCGATTGGCGACGTTGTCAAACTGATTTGCCCAGATCGCGCCATTAGGTTCGGTTTGTGCAAGTTTTGCTGCCAAACGCCCCGAATACCGCACATAATTGTTCGGATTTTTATAGGGAGCCGCCGGCACCTGCACCAATTCTGCCCCGGCAAGCCGCAGCATGTCCTTCTTTTCCTGACTTTGGGTTTCGGGAATAACGATCACCGTGCGAAACCCCATCGACGCGCCGACCAGCGCCAAACCAATGCCGGTATTGCCAGCTGTCCCCTCAACAATGGTGCCGCCGGGTTTCAGCAAACCCTTGGCCACAGCGTCCCGAATGATGTACAGCGCGGCGCGGTCCTTGACCGATTGGCCGGGGTTCAAAAACTCAGCCTTGCCCAAAATCTCACAACCCGTAGCCTCGGACGCTTTTTTCAATCGGATCAAAGGGGTCTTGCCAATCGCATCGGCCAAGTCGCTGTAAATACGCATCTGGATTTCCTTTTCCCGTTGCTGTTGGTCTAAGGCTTGGCAGGCCCAAACTCAAGCGCCGCTGCACCTTTGGCTCAGCACATTCACGCCCAGCTGCTCACGATGTGGCGAGGGCGGCCTCGGCCCGGAGCCGCGCGCGTTCGCGGTCCAACCAATAATAACTCAGAAGCAGCGGCGCCGTCGCAACCTCGCCCTGCGCCACAAGGGCGGCAAAACCGTCAAACGACAGGATGTGGCCTTTAATATCTTCGGCCTCACTGGCCTCACCGCCCAAAATCGCGGCCTCATCGGGCAAATCGGTCAAGGCGATATAGGCATAGATAAATTCCGTCTTGGCCCCCGGCGAAGGGTAAAACCCGGCAATCGGCAACAACGCCCCCAAGGTCAGGCCAGCCTCTTCAACCGCTTCGCGCCTAGCTGCATCCTCGGCAGTTTCAAACGGGTCAATCCGCCCAGCAATCGGTTCCAATTGCCACGGCTGGCTGTCACCGCGCGCAAACGGTCCCATGCGAAACTGTTCAACAACCAGCACCCGGTCACGCACGGGGTCATAAGGCAGCACCGTAATCGCATCGCCCGACACAAAGGCGGCACGTTGAACCACCGGGCTGCGGCCCCCATCAAATCGTTGAAAAGAAAGATCATATTCTTCAACAGCAAAGAAATTGCCATAAGGCTGCGCGCGCGATTGCACATCAACATCGGCAAGAGCAGCGCTGCGACGGGTTTGCGCAGGCCCGCCATGCGCAGCCCGCAACCGACTGGCCCCGCGCGCCAACATCGGCCCACGCCGCAATGGCGCAATCGGCGCAGGAAACAGCGCCATCACATCGGCAGCGGTCGCCACAATCGTCGCACCACAGCGAGCGGCCCAATCGCTCAGGCTCCAAGCCGCACCGGGTGTCCACAAACCCGGATTTGGAACATAAACCTGTGCAGAGGCGACCGCACCGGCGGCAGAAACATCGCGCGGTTGGGTTTCATAGCCAAAGGGACCTTCGTAATATTCCAACCGCGCCATATCCTGCGTGGTCAAATCGGGCAGCAGCAAACCCTGCGCAACCCCTCCCGCCTGCGACACGACCAACGGAAAGTCATGGCCATCGGCCCAATAAACCGCATGATCAGCCAAGCGTGCCGGAACGGTTTGGGGAACACGCCTCAAAACGGCCTGCAACAACGGCAGGTGGCACAACGTGCCGTAGATAAACAGCGGGGTCACAAGTTCATTCCCAACGCCGCTTGGCCCATTCCGACACAAGCCCGCCCAAAGCGCCGCCAATCAAAATTAGGCCCAAAATTTCTGGCACTTGCGGATTAAACATCCGCATCCCATTTTCCAACGCTAGCGCAAAGATATCCACAATGGCCGCAAGCGGGCTGTCGCCATAGCGTTTACCGAACGCCTTGCGCACCATCAAAATGATCGAGCATAACAACAGCGCCCAAGCCACAAAGGTAATCGACGTGCGCACCCCCGCCCCCGGCGCTTGGCTATAGCCTTTGCCCGCGATGCTTCCCATCACGCGCCAGCCGGAAATCAGGCCAATCACGACACACAGCAGATTAAAATACCCAAACTGCGTCCCTTCCGGCATCACTCCCCGAAAGGCCACTGCGGTAAAATAGGCAAGCCCTGCAAAATACACGGCCGCGATCAATCTGGACATGGTCGGCATAGGCACCCTGCTTGGTTGGCCCGTGCCGCCCTAGGTATGCGGGCGCGTCACGGTAATCTGCGTTACATCGCAGTTTCCGCCCTGAAACGCTCCAGCGCAAGAGGTCAGATAGTAATTCCACATCCGCCGGAACCGATCATCAAACCCAAGCCCCGCCACTTCGGGCCAGCGCGCGTTAAACACCTCATGCCAACGGCGCAACGTATCGCTATAGCTTTTGCCAAACTCTACCGAGCCTTTAACGTTCAGGCCCGCCTTCGTCACCTCGGCGCGCAGCACGCTGGGGCTGGGCAACATCCCGCCCGGAAAGATGTGTTTTTGAATGAAATCAACACCTTTGCGGTAAACCTCAAAGCGCTTTTCTTGCAGGGTAATAATCTGCAAGGTCGCATGGCCGCCCGGCTTTAACCGCTCGCGCAGCGCGTTGAAATAGATGGGCCAGTATTTTTCACCAACGGCTTCAAACATCTCAATGCTGGCCACACCGTCATAAAGCCCAGTTTCATCCCGGTAATCTTGTAGCTTAATCGTCACACGGTCCGACAATCCCGCCCGTGCCATCCGCGCCACAGCATAGTCAAATTGCGCTTGTGAAATCGTCAGGCCCGTTACGCGCAAACCCCGCTCACGCGCGGCATATTCTGCAAACCCGCCCCAACCACAGCCAATTTCCAGCACATGATCGCCGGGTTCCACCCCCATCTGATCCACCATCGAGGCGTATTTTTGGCATTGGGCTTGGCTCAGGCTTTCGACCCCGGTGGTGAACAGCGCCGAGGAATAGGTCATGGTTTCATCCAACCAAAGCCCGTAAAAATCATTCCCCAAATCATAGTGATAGGCGATGTTTTTGTGCGATCCCCGCTTGGAATTGGGCCGCAGCACATGGCGCAGGCGCTCATACATCCGCACCAAGGCCATGCCATAAAACCCGTCATAAATCTCATCATTGTCGGCATGGACCAAATCCATAAACGCCTGCAAATCGGGGCTAGACCACCAGCCTTCCAGATAGGCATCCGAAAACCCGATATCGCCTTCGCGGATCAACCGCGCGAACAGATCCTTGTTGTGTACCTCCAACACCGCATGGGGGCCAATGGCAGCCCCTTCGGCCCGAAACCGCCGTCCATCATCCAGCACAAGGTCAAGCCGCCCGTGGCCCAAACCCTTGGCCTGCGCAAAAACCTGTGAGAAATAGCGCGGCAGGCCCTTTTGGCCGTCAGTCGTTGTCAGAAAATCCATTTTTCACCCCAGTTACCGTTTCAGCGTTTCCGCCAGTCTTGTTTACTTACGTCTCTGCCACGGCAGAGTTTCGCGCCGCATAAGCCGCAAGCGCCCTTTTGCGACCTTTCGCCAAATCAATCATCCGTTTCGGATAGGCGGCCTGTGCCGAAAGTCCCCAAACCTTTGGCACCGCGTCAAAATAGCTCAAGGCATCACGCCCCGGCACCCGCGCCAATTCGGCAATAAACCTATGGCGATATGTGGCCTTTGGGTCAAACTTCTCGGCCTGTGTCTCTGGGTTAAACACCCGAAAATACAGTGCTGCATCCGGCCCTGACCCTGCCGCCCATTGCCAACCCATCGCATTAGCGGCCGGGTCCCAATCGGTCAAACACTCGGCAAACCAGCGTTGGCCCACCCGCCAATCCGTCAGCAAATGCTTGGTCAAATAAGACGCGGCAATCATCCGTGCGCGGTTGTGCATCGTGCCTGTCACATACATCTCGCGCATCGCGGCATCGACAAACGGCTCGCCGGTCATCCCCCGGCGCCAGCGCTCGGCATCGTCATTATCGCTGCGCCAATCAAACCCTTCCCATTCCTCGCGCCAATTGCGCGTGGTGATATGCGGCGTGTGATGCAGTAAATGATAGGCAAATTCGCGCCACACGAGCTCTTTCAAAAAATGCTCTGCCCCCGCGCGCCCTTCATGCAGCGCACGCATCCCACCATGCCACACACTGCGCGGACCAATCTCGCCGTAAGTTAGATTTTCAGAAAGGCGTGAGGTAGCCTCGACATACGGCAAATCGCGCTGTATTTTATAGCCTTCCACTGGCCCGTCCAAAAACGTGGCCAACCGTGCTTGTGCCACAGCCTCCCCAACCCCAACATGGGCCGCCACCACATCAGCCCCGCGCTGCATGGCGCGCCCCAACTGCCAATCCGCCAGCGCATCACTCGCAGGCCAAGCCTGCGGCCCCCGCAACCGCGCAGGCGCAGCCAAAGGCGCCGCCACATCGCGGTCCTTTACGGCCCGCCAAAACGGTGAATAAACCTTGTAAAACCCGCCCTGCCCCGTCTCAACCGTCCACGGCTCAAACAGCAAATGCCCCGCGTGGCTTACCGCATCGACGCCCGCCGCCCGCAACGCAGCCTTAACCCCAGTATCGCGCGCCTTGGCCTCAGGGTCGTAAAGCCGCCCCCAATGCACAGCCCCAGCCCCCGTCTCAGCAATCAACCCTTGCAACACCGGCAGCGCCGCCCCTCGCCGAAAAATCAGCCTTGCGCCAATCCCTTCCAAAGCGCGCGAGAATGCCGCAAGTCCCAGCCCAAGCCGCCATTTTGCAGCCGCCCCCAGCGCCTCCGTTTCAGGGTCTAAAATGAAAACGGGTATCACCACACGGCCAGATGCCGCCGCCTGCGCCAGCATCGGATTGTCAACAAGCCGTAAATCACGGCGGATCCAAAGGATCAGCGGAGCATCCGTCATAAATTCCAAACTTTACCATTCCCTAACCTCTACGCCGCAGCCCCTGAAATGGATCACTTCCCCCACATCATCTGTTTACAAATATCCCACGGGGGGGAAAGGCTTTGCCCCAACGGGCAAAGCCTGTGGGGGGGGGCGTGAAGCCCCCCCCCTAGCCCTTTAAAAACCGACGATCCTTACAAAACCGCGTCCAGCGCCACCACCAAGCGCTCAACCTCCTCAGCACTGGTGTAGTGGACAAAGCTCAAGCGCAACACGCCGCGGTCCACATCCACACCCATCGCCTGCAAAGGCCGCTGCGCATAAAAATCACCGCCCCCCGCCATAATCCCATGTTTGGCCAGTTCTGCCGCCACAGGTTCGGCGGCGCGGTCCAGCGCAACAGCAACCGTAGGGGCGCGTTTTGTGGCATCGCGCGGGCCAATCAACCGCACATCATTGCGCCCCGCCAAATGGTCCAACAACGGCTGCAACAAGCGCACCTCATGGCCGCGCATCAAGTCATGCACTGCATTGTTGCGCGCCAATGGTCCCGCCGTTCCGTCCGGCACATGATGCGCATAAAGCGCGTCAATATAATCGGCCATCCCTGCGCAAGCCGCAACTTGGGCATGGTCCGGCCCCGCAGGGGTAAACCGCTGGTACAAGCTGGCTGCATTGAAATGGTGGCATTGCGCCGGCAAGGCCGCACCCACCGCGCGCCGAATAACCATAATTCCTTGATGCGGGCCATAGGTTTTATAGGCCGAAAACAAATAGATATCCGCCCCCAACGCACCCATATCTGGAAACCCATGCGGCGCATAGCTGACCCCATCCACACAGGTATACGCCCCCGCCGCCCGCGCCATGGCGCAAATCTCGGCCACCGGGTTCACCTCGGCCACCACGTTGGAACAATGCGGAAAACACACCATCCGCACGGCACCATCGGCCAGCAGCGCTTGCAAATCCGCCAAATCCAAATGCCCGGTCTGCGGGTCCACCGCCCATTCGCGCACCTCGATCCCATCTTGCGCCAAGCGCCGCCACACACCCGAATTGGCCTCATGGTCTTGGTTCGTCACCACAACCGCCCCGCCTTGATCCGCAATCATCCGCCGCAAAGCCTGCGCAAGCACATAGGTATTCGCACTGGTCGATGGCCCAAATGACACTTCGTCACCCTCCACCCCCATCATCGCGGCCAACCGCGCCCGCGCTTCATCCATCTCAGCGCCCGCCAATTCTGACACCGGATAAGGCGCATAGGGTTGCACCTTGCGATGCGTGTAAAACCGCGTCAGCCGGTCAATCACCGCACCGCACGTATACGACCCCCCCGCATTTTCAAAAAACGCCTGCCCTTTCAGCCCCGCACTGCCAAAAGCCGGAAACTGACTGCGCACAAACTCTACATCCAAATCCATCTTGCTCTCCCTCAGCCTTTCCCTGCAAAAGACCGCTCTGCAACAGTTTAGCCAGCGCAATCGTACCCGCAACCCATCTTCGTACAGCAATCAATGCCTAAAAACGCATATTTCCCTCTTGAGTGGCCCGCCCCAAGCGCCTAGCTTTGTGGTGTTAGCAGGGGGCAACCGAACCTCGCCCCCAAGGCTTGCCAAAAAACACAAAACGTCCAACAGATTGGGAAATCTTATGAAAACCAAAAACAAGCTTCTGCTCGGCGCGGCCTTTGCGCTCGCCCTCCCCTTCTCCATCGCCCATGCGGCAGACCCGGACCTGATCGTGTTCGACTGGGCCGGTTTTGAGGATGAAAACCTGGTCAAAGCCTATGTCGAAAAGCATGGCCAAATGCCAACATACGCGCTGTTTGGCGATGATGATGAGGCCTTCCAAAAAGTATCCTCCGGCTTTAAGGCCGATGTCGCACACCCTTGCTCGCAGATGGTCTCCAAGTACCGCGACGCTGGCTTGATTGAGCCTTGGGATACCGCGCGCATCCCGAATTTCGGTGAAATCGCCCCGCGTTTCCTGAACTCCAAAATCTTCAGCGATGATACCGGCGTTTGGTACATTCCAACCGATTACGCCTATACCGCCATCGCCTATAACACGACCGATGTGCCTGCCGAAGATGTGGCCTCGCTTGATGTGTTCTTGAACCCGAAATATGCCGGCCGCATGTCGCTGCCCGACAATACCGATGATGTCTGGGCGCTGGCTTTGCTCGCAACTGGCGTCACCGATTGGACCGACGTGTCAGAGGACCAATTCCAAGCCGCCGCCGCATGGCTGCGCAAGGCCCATGAAAACGTCGTCGCCTATTGGGCCGACCCGTCCGAGCTGTCACAGCTAATGGCTGGCGGTCAGGTCCAAGTCGCATGGTCGTGGAACGATTCCATCGCTTTGATGCGCGAAGAGGGCTTTCCCGTGGGCTTCCAACGCCAGGCCAAAGAAGGCGCCTCCAGCTGGTTTTGTGGCTATGTGAACTTCAAGGATGCACCCGGCTCGGAAGACAAAGCCTATGACTTCATCAATGCTTGGCTAGATCACAGCTCGGCCCGTGGCCTGCTCGATGGCTTTGGCTATGCCCATTCCAATGATGTGGCGATGGCTGGAATTCCGGCCGCTGATCTGGTCGCCGCCGATGTCAGCCCGATTGACACAACCCTGCTGGCGCAAACCCCGATCGCCCCGCAAATGCGCGACCGGATGCTAGAAGAGTTTGAAAAGATCAAAGCAGGCTTCTAAAGCCCGCAAAATCCCAAACAAAGGCCCGCCCGGATCACTCCGGGTGGGCTTTTTTCATGCCGGTCTACGCAGGCCTATGCAGGCATGGTCAGCAATTCGCGCCAGCGGTGGCACGAAACCGAATGCCCATCACCGGGGTTTTCCAAGCTCGGCTCTTCCACCCGGCACCGGTCAATCACCATCGGGCAGCGCGTGTGAAACTTGCATCCCGGCGGCTGATTGGTGGGCGAAGGTATTTCGCCAATCAGCTTTTGTCCGCCCCGCCGATCATCGGGGTCGAGCGACGGGATCGCTGAAAACAGCGCTTTGGTATACGGATGGCGCGGCGCTTTAAACAACGTCCGCGTGGGCGCCGTTTCCACCAACCGCCCCAGATACATCACCGCCAGATGGTCACATGTATGCGCCACAACTGATAAATCATGGCTGATAAACAAAAACGTCAGCCCCATTTCGCGCTGAATATCCTTAAGCAGGTTCAACACATCAGCCTGAATAGACACATCCAACGCCGCCACAGATTCGTCGGCGACAATAAAATTCGGCCGTGACACCAAGGCCCGCGCTATGGAAATTCGCTGCCGCTGCCCGCCCGAAAACGCATGGGGAAACCGCCGCAAATGTTCCAGGTTCAACCGGCATTTAGCGGCAATCTCGCGCACCCGCGCATCAGTTTCCTCGCGGGTTTTGGTTAGACCCATCACCTCCAAAGGCTCGGCAATAATATCGCGCACCGTCATGCGCGGCGACAAGGCGGCGTAAGGGTCTTGGAAAATCAACTGCGCGCGCGACCGAAAGTCCTTCAGCTCCGCGCCAGTCAGCGTACCAAGGTCATAGCTTACCTCATCATCATGATAGGCTGCATGCCCACCCGTAATCGGCACCGCCTTTAGAAACGCGCGCCCCAGCGTGGTTTTGCCCGACCCAGACTCGCCAACCAGCCCAAAAAATGAACCCTTAACGATGTCCAAACTAACATTATCCACCGCCTTCAGGATGGATTTATTGAAAAATCCAGACCCGATTTTGAACCCAACCGACAGGTTTCGCGCTGAAATCAGGGGTTTATCACTCATGCCTTGGCCCCTTCCGCATACAGATGGCAGGCCACACTGTGGGTCGCATCCACCGATGCATTTACCGGCAGTTTGGTCTTGCACACATCGCCAATAAAATCGGGACAACGGGTGTGAAACACGCAACCCGGCGGCCGCTCCAACGGCGACGGAATATCTCCCGCCACAGGCGTCAGCGGCGAATCCAGATCATCCAGCTTGGGCAACGCGGCCAGCAAGCCTTGGGTATAGGGGTGCTTGGCGTGACGAATAACCTCGCGCACCGGGCCTTGCTCAATAATCTTGCCCAGATACATCACCGACACCCGGTCTGCCGTTTGCGCAATCACGCCCAGATCATGCGTGATGAAAAGAATGCCCATGTGAAACTCGGCCACCAAATCCTTCATCAAATCAATGACCTGCGCTTGAATGGTCACATCCAGCGCGGTCGTCGGCTCATCCGCGATCAAAAGGCTTGGCTTGGTCGACAGCGCCATCGCGATCATCGCGCGTTGCCGCATCCCGCCCGACAGCTCAAAAGCATATTGGTCAAACCGCTTGGACGGGTCCGAAATCCCCACCCTGTCCAGCATCTCAATTGAAATCTCTTTGGCCCGCGCCTTGTTCATATTGCTATGGATCAACAACTGCTCAACCATTTGGCTGCCGATGGTGATTGCAGGCGCAAAACTCGCCATAGGCTCTTGAAAAATCATCGAAATCGCTCCGCCGCGCGCGACCTTCAACTCCTTGGCCGTACGCAGCTTCAACACATCCACCGTCCCCGCCTCGGTGTGCAGCAAAACCTTGCTTTCCGGCGTATAGACCGCGTTTCTCGCGTTCAGATGCATCAGCGCCTTGGCCGTCACCGACTTGCCCGAACCGGACTCGCCCACCAGCCCCATCACCTCACCGCGATCAATGGTAAAGCTCACGTCATCAACGGCGGTAATCAGCCCCTCATCGGTGCGAAATTTCAAAGTCAGGTTCTGGACGTCAATCAGCACGGTCATTTCTTATTATCCGAGTAAGGGTCTGCCGCATCGCGCAACCCGTCGCCCACGAAAACGAAGGCCAAAACGAGCGCAATGAAAAAGAAGACGGGAATGAAATACCACTGATAATTCAGCAAAACATCAGCCTTGGACACGTTTTGCATCATCGCGCCCAAGCTGTTCACCGGATCTTTCAACCCCAACCCAATGAACGACAGCGCCGTTTCCGACCGCACCATATAGGGGAAGGAAATCATCAGATCGACGATGATATAGCTGGTGAAACTCGGCAACAAATGCCGCCGGATGATGTGGCTGCTCGATGCCCCGCACAGTTCCGCCGCCAGCACATATTCTTGAGACCGCTCCGTCAGCAGATGGGTCCGAATTCGGCGTGCCAAGGTCGGCCAACCGATCAGCCCAAGGATGATTGAGATAAAGAAAAACCGCGCCTCCGATGACCATTCAGGTGGCAAAAACGCGGCCATCGCCATGAACAGCGGTATCTGCGGCACCGTTCGGATCGCATCCGTGATCATCTGCAAAACACTGTCCAGCCAGCCGCCAAAATACCCCGCTATCCCGCCAATCGCGAGGGCGAGCACAAAGGAAATCATCACCCCCAAAGTGCCAACCGCAAGCGAGGTCCAAATCGCGTGCAAGGTCCGGCCAAAAATGTCCTTACCGCTCGCATCCGTGCCAAACAGGTGGATCTTGCCGCCTTCAACCCCGAACAAATGGATGTTGGACCGGATCAGCGCCACATCAACATTCTGCCCAAACAGAGTGAAATCAACACCAAAAATCGTGTAGTCCCAATCGCGGGTAAAGACCGTCATATACAGTCGCTCTTCCCGGTTTTCCTTCACCACCCAGCGAAAATTCGTGGCCATCGACCGCTCTCGTTCCGTTGCATAAATGAAGGGTCGCAAGGAAAACCCGTTCTCATCCCACATCTTAGGCATCTGCGGCGCGCCGTTTTCGTACTGGTCATCGCGCCCGGCAATCGTCGGGTCATAGGGTGACAAAAACGGCGCAAACAGCCCCATCATAATCATGATAATCAGCGCCCAAGCCGCGATCATCGCGGTCCGGTTCGACTTGAACCGGGCCAAAATCAACTGGCCTTGGCTTGCGGTAAAATACGCCTCTTTGGCCTTTTGGTCGATCTCGGGCGCGCCTACGGTTTTGCTTTTGAACATCGGCCTATCCTATCAGACCGCGGCGCACGCGCGGGTCAATCAAGGCCAGCAAAATGTCGGTCACAAAGTTCAGCGCGACAATACTGGCAGTCAGCAAAAAGATAATCGCCCCGGCAAGCTGTTGGTCGTTTGACCGCGCAAGGCTGTCAAACAACAGCGCGCCCGCCTCGGTCAAGGTCAAGATCAACGCCACAATCGGCAATTCGTTGAAAATACGGTTCAAATCGAACCCAAGGGAGTTGATGACAGGCCCTAGCGAATGCTTGGCCGGATAGCGCCACAACAACCGCGCCCCAGACACACCGCGCGCCGAGGCTGCGGTGACATAAAGCTTGCCAATCTCATCCAGCATCAAGGCCCGCACGGTTTGCAGCGCAAACGCCGTGGCCGACCAGCCCAGAATAAACACCGGCAACCAAGCCCTGCTCAGAAAATCGCCAAACTTGGCCCAAGACCATGCCGCATCTCGATATTCCTTTGAAAACAGCCCCGTAAGGCTGTCGCCAAAATAGACGGTGGAAATCAGCATGATAATCAGCGCCAACAAAAAGTTGGGCAAGGCCAGCCCCAAATAGCTGACAAACCGCAAGGAGTTATTGGCCACCGCGTTGTTGGAACTCGACGACAAAATCCCAATCGGCACCGCAATCGCATAAGACAAGATCAAGGCCGCCATACAAATGCCCAGCGAAACCCAAAACTTATCGGCCAGCAATTGGTTAATATTCAGGCGCAAAATGCAGCTATCGCCAAACTCGCCATGCACCACAACGTCATAAACCCAAGATCCCCAGCGCGTCATAAAGGGCCGGTCCAGCCCTAAACGCACTTTCTCCACCTCAATATCCGCAATGGAAATCTGCGAGCCAGAGGTGTTTTTGAACGCCAAATACCGCTCGGCGCAGGTGCCAGGCACCAGCTCCATCAAGGTAAAGACGATCAAGGAAACGGTCAGCAAGGTGACTATCGCCAAAAAGGCACGGGTCAGCGCAAATCGAAGCATATGCGGCGCATCCTAGCGAGGGAGGTTAGGGGGTGAATGGCAGGCGCGAACGCCTGCCATTACATTAAGATCATGGCCTAAGCCTTTGATCTTACTCTTCAAGATACCATTGCGCACCGCGATACGGATAGGTGCGATAGTACTCATAAGATGCCGTCTTGAACTCCGGGAAGTTCTTCAACTTGTTGCTGTGGTAAATCGGATCTGGCGTCAGCGCCGTCCCGATAAACAGCACATTCTCAACCATTGCCGCAACCATACGGTTCGCGATGGCCTTGAACTCATCCGTGCCAGCAGGCGTGGATTGCAACGTATTGATATCCGCCATCAACGTCTTCACATACTCCGGCGGTTCAACCCCACTGGCGCCATTGCTATCCACCCATTCGGCCCAAAGCATACCGGACCGATGCGCAAAATAGTTCTCAAACGGTGGCACCCACAGCTCATTGTTGCCAAGGATAATGCCCAAAGGCTGGCCTTTTTCCCAAAGCCCAACATCCAACTGGTTCGACGACTGCGCCGAGCGATACTCATCCGGGGTCACTTCTTTGACCGCGGATTTGATCCCGACATTGGCCCAGTTCTGGCTGATCAATTCAACCACCTGCCCCGCAATCCCTTGCGTTGCAAATTGCATGTTGATCACCAGCGGCGCGCCATCCGGCAATTCGCGGAACCCGTCGCCGTCGACATCCTTCAACCCCAACTCGTCCAGCACCGCTTTGGTGCCTTCGGGGTTAAACTCCATCGCATAGGTTTTCCATTTCGGATCAATATACTCTGGCAGCGGCGAAAAGCCGGTGTATTGCTGCAAAGCGCCTTGCCCGAAATAGGCCGTGCTGTTCAGTGCGTCGCGGTCAATCGCCTCCGACATCGCTTTGCGGAACCGCACATCGCCAAACACGGCACGCTTGGCCTCATCCTGATGCGTCACGTTAAACGACACCGTTTGCATGGAAATTTTGGGCTTCAACTGGATGGTGTAGTTGCCCTTTTCCTGATTTTCCAACATCAAAGGGGCATCAGACAACTGCAAGCTTTGCGTCTTGTAATCCACCTCGCCGTTGACCAGCTTCAGCAAACGCACTTCTTGGTCGTTGGCAAAAAGCTCATCCATTTCGTTGATATAGGGCAATTGCTGGCCCGTCGTATCAATCATGTGAAAATACGGGTTGGCCACGAAATGCCGCCCCTCGGTGGTTTCACGCACCACGATATGGCTTTCCAAAGTTGGGGCCGCATCGCCGGGCATCTTTGCCACCAGATCGGGCGAATTCAGCATTGGTGTCGCTGTATCCATCCAGTCCGAGTTGCCGTAATAGGCGCGGATCACCGCATAGCCATTCTCAAACCCCAAGGATTTTGCCAGCGTATCAGCCTCTGGGTTCACATCCGGGTGGAACTGACCCAAGAAATGCTTGGGCTGGAAGGCTTGGGCAAAGTGGGTTGCAAAATGGGCCAACAACCCCGGCTTTGGCGCAGGCAGGTTGAACACCACGGTCACGTCATCAGGTGTGTCCACCGTCATACGCTCACCGCCAACGGTCACGTAATCCTTTGGTTTTTCGTTGATATTAGGGTCAAGCGCCAGATTATCATACCAAAATTTCACATCCGCGCTGGTAAACGGCTGGCCATCAGACCACTTGTGGCCCGCGCGCAGCGTAAAGGTAAGCTGGGTGAAATCATCATTCCACGCCCAGGATTTCGCGATATTCGGCACGATCGTTTCCAGATCGTCGGAATAGCGCACAAGGTTAACGTGGCGAATCGACATAAAGTCAGACGTGCCAGCCTCGGTCGCGTTTGACAGTGCATCCAGCGTGCCGCCGTACTTGCCGGTCGATGCATAAGGCACCACCACCAGCGGCTCGGATGGCAAGCGGTCAGCCACAGCGGGCAGCGCTGGGTTATTGCGGATCTGCGCGTTGAAATCCGCAACCGCAGGGTTTTCCGACAGTTCCATCGTGCAGCCGGCAGCGGTTTGGAAATCGCCCAGCTCATATTGTGCAGGGAACGCGCCCGGTGCAACCCCGCCCATATCGGCGACCGAGATTGCAGGGCAGTTGGCGTAGGCTGCGAACGGTAGAACAAGCAGCGCAGCGCTGCTCCACAATAGTCGTTTCATAGTCTCTCCTGTCGTTGGTTTATGCGGAAGTTTCTTCCTTATGGGACGTAACCGCCCTTTGTAACAAAAAGGCTACGAAGCAGCGGGGTCTTGGTATAGGTCCAGTGCCTCCTTCCGGATAGGGCCAGATTGGGCCAGCGCATACCCTGAGAAAACAGGGTGCGGCACATCACCTTACCACAAGTATGGTCTTGCGAATAAATTTACGTCAAGCGACGTGATGGGTAAAAAAATTGATTATACTCCGAGTCCTGCAGGAGCCGAATTTGATGGCTTGACGGCGGGGTCTGGAAGGATTCAGTTCTGCATATGATCCAGCCCGGCTTTCTTTCCGTAGCAGAGCGCCTTGAGCTTGAGGCTTGCGTGCGTCGTCAGCGCGAAGACCACGGTATTGCCCGTCGGGCAAATGCGATCCTACTGCTCGACGACG
>Ga0209390_10004207_pt1 | contig 21918 bp, 15 predicted proteins | sample BON01_FD_187212 | JGI IMG/M metagenome (GOLD analysis project Ga0209390, IMG submission 187212) | Freshwater microbial communities from Lake Bonney liftoff mats and glacier meltwater in Antarctica - BON-01 (SPAdes) (version 2) | ecosystem: Environmental > Aquatic > Freshwater > Ice > Glacier... | reverse complement strand
AGTTCGGAGAGGGCGAGAGTTTTTCGAGCTTGACCCCAACAAAGCCAAGGTCATAATCGAACTCTTGGCCGTGCGCGACGTCACACCGCGCGATGATGTTGTTTCGTCGGTAGACGACACGGAAGCCGACACGGAAGCCCTCACGAAGCGCAAAGGGAGGATCGGTTTCTTCCGCTTCTCGCAAGCCGAGGTTCCGGTCGGCGCAACGCTCACGTTTAGCCGCGACGAGGGTCAGACGGCCACGGTCCTCGACGGCCGGACCATTAAATTCCGCGAGCACCAGACTTCGCTCGGGAACTCAGCAACGGACATCATGAGGGATCTCGGCTTCAACGGGGAGAGGTACCATGGGACGACGCTCTGGCTCTACGACGGGCGGTCGCTTAACGAGCGCAGGCGAGAAGTGGAGGAGCGTGCTAGTGAAGCGGAAGAACTCACCTTGCACGGCCGCAGAATGATCACACGACCGCATACCGCGAAGTACTTGAGCCACCCCGGACAGGTCTGGAATCGCTTCTGTCGGCTGCTTAGTAATGCCGAGGCCGGGGGATGTCTCGATAAGTGCGATCTAAACGCTAGCAAGTACCTCTGACCATGAGCGCATCCCAAAAAGACGTCCGAAAGAACATTCTTAAGCGGATCGACAAGTGGGCTGATTCCCTCGTCGACCTATCACGCAAGAACAGCCTGATCAGCTTCAAACCTCCTAAATCCTTCTCACCTTGGGTTACCTCGCCCGACATCGAAGACATCTTTGCGCCGGAATCAAAGCCGAGAAGGGTCTGGCTCGATCCGAGCGAGGCCGAGGATTCCGAAGAAGACAACGACTTCACGTTTAGCGACCAAGCCCTCTTACCATATGGTCCTAAGTCGCCCGGTGACGGTTACCTTGTGTTCGACGAGCAGAGTGCCTTAAAGACCTACAAGGGTGTTGAGAGGCTAGCCTCCGCAGGCCGCTCTGACCTAGACAATAAAGGCCTACGCACGGTCTATCTCGCATTCGGTTTCCTGAGATGGCTAGAACCGAAATCAAGACAGATGGTTCTCTCGCCCCTAGTTCTCGCACCGGTTACCATCACGCGCGAGAGTCCGCGTAAGCCGCACGTCGTCACCTTTGTCGATGACGGTGACGTGGTCGTTAACCCCGCGCTCGCACTGAAGCTAGAGAAGGATCTAGGGATCAGCCTCGGAAGCGACTGGCAATGGGAGAACAAGCCGTTGCTAACGGAGCTTGCTGAGATTGAGAAAGCAACGGCTCAAATTCCAGGAGCGGAAGTCGTTCGAAAAGCAGCGCTCGGGCGTTTCTTCTTTCATAAGCTCGCGATCTACGAGGACCTCCGCCAGAATCGCGAGAAGATTGCCGACCATTGGATGGTTAGAGCCTTGCACACCGGCTCATTGCCAAAAGATGTCGAGGGCTACGCGGGCAACATCCCTTCAGAAGCAGAGCTCGACGAGATTGACAAGCCACAGGAGAATAGATCAGTACTCGACGCGGATGCGAGCCAACGGCGGTGCATCATTGGCGCTAAGAATGGCGCGAGCCTAGTAATTCAGGGACCACCAGGAACTGGCAAAAGTCAGACAATCGCGAACATCATCGCGGAACTGATCGCAGATGGTCGCAGTGTTCTCTTTGTGAGCGAAAAGCTGGCTGCGTTGGAGGTCGTGCATAACCGGCTCTCCGAGGTCGGGCTATCTCGGTACCTACTTCCCCTGCACGGGGAGAAAGCTGCCCGCAAGGAGATCGTCGAATCCCTTAACGACAGTGTCTCAACCCAAGCGCGGGGCGGGAAAGCGATGACGGAGTCAGACCAAACTAAGCTCGCATCGCGACGTGACAAACTCAATGCGACTGCGCGCGCGCTCCACGAGCCGCGGGGCGTGCTCGGCGGCGAGACGATTTTCCAAGTGAACTCGTACTTAGCGGCTCGGCACAATGCTCTAATCGTGGCCCGCCTGCAAGGGTCCAGCACAGAACTCAGCGAGGGCGACGATGCCAATCGTGACTTCAATAGTCTCAAGGACCTCCTCACTGACCTAGTTCCTTCGTGGAGCCTAAGAGTCGATGCCGACTACCCGTGGAGGGGTTTTTCGCAAGTTGCTACCAGCGGAGTTCTCGAGAAGCGACTGCGTGACGAACTTTCAGCTGCCGCAAGCGATCTTGAGCGCTTACAAGTTGCAAGCCAAGCGGCCGCCAGCGCCGGCGATTCGGCCACGCCTGAATCCATCTCAGACGCAGACGCTCTCGCAGGGCTGATGCTCGCTTGCCTAACGGCACCGAAAATTCCTGAGCATTGGTTCGGGGTCGGGGTTCTCGACGAGGCAGAGGCACAGATCACGGTCGCAAAGACCGCGCTCGGAGAGCGCCAGCTGCTGCGCGACGCCGCTGAGCGTCACTTCTCTGGAGACATAGCCGAATTGCCCGACGGGATCGGGGCGACATGGTCGTTGCTTTCCAACAAGGTGCTCGACGTGATCGGAAACACGCCCGAGACTCGCGCAAGTTTCACTTCGGAACTGCCTGCGTTTGACCGAGCGCTGGCCGAGCTGCCGGATAAACTACGCGCGGCCAGCGACGCCGGGCGCGTACTGGGAACCTCGCTCGGCCGCGAGGCTGGCGATATGACGTCCGAAGGAATCGCTGACCTAGCGGAGTTCCTACAACGCCTCCGATCCACCAGTAACAAACCACTGAAAGGCTGGCTTGAGCAGCTACTGCTCGTCGAAGCGTTTGAACTGCGGACGACCCTCGGTGCACTCATTGCTGACTTCGAAAAGAAACGGCAGTTCGTCCTCGAGGAGTGGACCGAAGGAGTCTTCGACCTCCCGGTGGAAGACCTCATCGCTCGCTTCACCAACCAATACTCACACCCGTTCCGTGTCGTTAACTCGCAGTTCCGTACAGACGAAGAGAGCCTGAAGAACGTCCACCGCCCCGGAACGCCCCCCCAAGATGTGACCGCGGCGCTCGTAAAAGTTAAGGAGGCACTGGACGCACGAGCCGACTTCGAAAAGAAAAGGGAGTTCGTCCTCAACGTCCTCAAGGAGTGGACCGAAGGAGTGCTCGACCTCCCCGTGGAAGATCTCATCGATCGCTTCACGAACCGATACTCAAGCCCGTTCCGTGTCGTTAGCTCACAGTTCCGTGCAGATTCAAAGAGCCTGAAGAACGTCCACCGCTCCGGAAAGCTGCCCCAAGATGTGACCGCGGCCCTCGTAAAAGTTAAAGAGGTCCTCGACGCGAGAGCCGACTTCGAAAAGAAACGCGAGTACGTCCTCGAGGAGTGGACCGAAGGAGTCTTCGACCTGCCCGTGGAAGATCTCATCGGTCGCTTCACCAACCAATACTCACACCCGTTCCGTGTCGTTAACTCGCAGTTCTGCGCAGACGAAGAGAGCCTAAAAAACGTCCGCCGGTCTGGACAGCTGCCCGACGATGTGAACGCGGGCCTCGTAAAAGTTAAGGAGACCCTGGACGCACGAGCCGCCTGTAGAGAGCTCCGGCGGGCTGAAATACTCGGAACTTACTTCGCGGCCGAAGATACCGACCTCGGGGTTCTCGATGACGTCCTCCTACTCACCAAACTGGCGCGAGATCAGATCACCTCAACGACCGACTTCGAGCGCTTCAAGAAGACTGTATGCGAACCGGGTTCGATGCCATCAGATGTCTCAGAGGCACTCATGCGACTTGAGAGGCTCCAGGCAGAAGAAGACGCCCTCGTTGGTCGGTGCCGAACCTTGATCCGCACACAAGTCAAACCTTCGGCAGAGCGCTCATGCGAAGCAATTGCCGAGGAGCTTCAGCGGCTCCAAGGCTCCGTAACCGAGCTTGCGCGGCTAGAAGCCGCCGTACGAAACGCTAGCTCTTTTGATGAGCTATCCCTCCAGCAAGTGACCGAGCATGCCGCGCTCGTTGACAGCTTGCGACTCGCGGAAGCGACTGCCGGCCGAACGAGCTTAAAGTGGGAGCGACTTTTCGGAGCTTACTTCGAAGACGGGCAAACTAGGTGGGACGAGTTGGCTAATGCTCTTGCCTTTGCGCGAGCACTTCCATGCACGCTAACTGAATTACCGGAGGTCCTGCGGGAGGCACTGATGGGGAAGGCTAGCCAGCAACTCCGGCAGACCGCTGATGAGCTCGTCGTTGCGTCCTCAAGAGGGATGGGATCGATCTCCGCGCTGGACCGCAACTTCGAAAGGCCAAACGCAACGCGCTCGACGCTCAACGTCAGCTTTAGCACGACAGCCAAGTTGCTAGACCAGCTAGCGGTAACAATCCCGACACTGCGTGAGTGGACCCTTGGACAAGTCGCGGCAACCGAACTCGCGGCCCAAGGATGGGGGCCAGCAATCAACCAACTTGAAGATGAGACCGTCGCTGAAAGCGCGGTGGTGGCAGCAATAGAGAAGGCGTTCTGGTCAGAGCGACGCGAGGCAGCAATGAAGGAGTCCCGCGCACTACGGACTTTCAGTGGAGCAAAGCACAGCAAGATAATTGCCGAATTTCGAACCGTAGACAGAGAGCTCGTACGTACCGGACGAACACGAGTCGTCGACGCGTGTAATGCGCGCCACCCCGGGAATCTTGACCTGAGCGGGTCCGAGACTCGGATCATCAAGCGGGAAGCCAAAAAGAAGCGGCGGTTCATCTCCCCTCGGAATCTGCTCGCCCAGATTCCCAGTGTCCTTCCGAAGTTGAAACCCTGCCTGATGATGAGCCCATTGACCGTCAGTCAGTTTCTGACCGCAGATGTTCACTTTGACGTTGTCATCTTTGACGAGGCGTCTCAGGTGCGAACCCAGGATGCAATCAACGCGATCTACCGTTCCGACCAAGTGATTGTCGCTGGTGACAGTAAGCAGCTTCCTCCCTCCAACTACTGGGAAGTTATTGATGATGGGGAGGAAGCCGATGAGGATTTAGAAGAGGACCTTGAAAGCCTTCTCGACGAGACTGAGGTAGCGCTCGGGCCGTCCGGTGGTGTGATGACGCTCCGCTGGCACTATCGGTCCCACCATCAGGATCTAATTGCCTTCTCGAACCACCAGTGGTACCAGAATCAACTTCTCGTGTTTGCCTCACCGGACAGGAAAAGCCCACTTCTGTTCCATCACGTCAATGACGGAGTCTACGACCGCGGAAAGTCGCGAACCAACAGGATCGAGGCTGAAGCAGTCGTCGACCGGCTAGTTGACACCGTCCGCAACGGGGATACATCCGTCGGTGTAGTTGCCTTTAACAGCCAGCAGACAATGCTCATCGAAGACTTGCTTAGCCAGCGTCAGCTAAGTGACACAGCATTAGATGAGCTACTGAGCAACGACCGGCTTAATGGCGTATTTGTCAAGAACCTCGAGAACGTGCAGGGTGATGAACGGGACATCATCCTGATCTCACTGGGTTACGGAAAGGATCGGAACGGGAGTTTCCCGATGTCATTCGGCCCCTTGAACAAGGATGGCGGTCCCCGTCGGCTAAATGTTGCTATCAGTCGCGCGCGTAGGCGTGCAGAGATCTTCACATCTGTTCAGCCGGAAGAGTTCAAGCTAGGCAACGTCTCGCCGGGGCCCACTGTACTGCGCAATTACCTGAAGTTCGTGCGTGATGGGGCTAGCACGCTAGGCACAGAGATGAACATCCATGGCGGTGAAACAGAATCGCCCTTTGAGGAGAGCGTGCTTGGGGCGATTGAGGCGCTCGGCTACCAAGGAGTGCCCCAGGTAGGTGTAGCTAGCTACCGAATTGACTTCGGGATCGTGCACCCTGGATTCCCGAGCTCGTTCGTACTTGGCATAGAGTGCGATGGTGCGTCGTACCACTCCTCTCCAGTTGCGCGCGATCGCGACCGTCTGCGTGAACAGCAACTCGTGAAATTGGGTTGGAAGCTACACCGGATCTGGTCAACCGACTGGATTTATGACCGCGCTAAGGAGATCGAGAAACTAGAATCGGCCATCGAGTCCGCGGTCGCCGCAAGCACACTCTCCACGCCACTCTCAGATCAGCCAACGATAGGTAAACCGGAGCCCGCCGGAGACGACGGCGTGGAGAGCTTCAAGGAAGTTAAGCTAACGGGTGAGATAAAGAATCTTCCTTGGGTGACAACCTACAAGCCAGCGAAGCTCAACCTGAGCGTTGGGACGACGGACTTTCGAGAGTGGGATAGCTGGGAGAAGCGGGAGATTGCGCTACAGAAACTAGTGACAACAGAAGGACCTATCACGCGCGACCTCGCAATCAAGAGACTCTCAGGCCTTTGGGGGCTGAAGAGTCGAGGAACCCGGGTAGTGGAAGCCGGCGGCCAGACGATCATGTCGCTCGTAGCAGAGGGACTCATCGAGGAACGCGACGGCTCACTATCGATTCCGGGTGAGTCGTTGACAACCGTGCGAATTCCCCGAGATGACAAGCCCGACAGCTTCAGGGATCTAGGCGCTGGCGAGATTCCGACCGAAGAGCTTGATCTGGCAATAAGGCATCTCGCAGACGGCAACGGGCTAAGCGGTAGCGACCTAGTTAACGCTGTCGCACGCCTGTTCGGTAACAAAAGGACCGGCTCGCGGATTCAGAAGCTGGTTGAGGACAGGATCGCGTCACTTGATCTCTGATTGACCGTCGGGGAAGCGCCGGCGGCCAACTTGGTGGGAGCCGAAGCGGGTCTACCCAGCCATCCCCCAAAGCCCACCCGCAACCGCCTCAATCTCCTCCCGCATCACCAGCAGCTCAAGCCACCGCTCGGGGATTGCCTGGGCTCCGTAGATCGCGCCGGCCAGTTGGTCGTAGATCGGAGGTTGTCCCGTTCGTCGTGGAAGTTCGTGGCGACGGTCCGGTGTTGGTTAGCTGATGGTGGCGAGTGTATCGGCCTCCCGGGGGGTTGTGGGCATGGTCGTTGAGGAACGGGTTGCGGCGAGGTCGCGTTCGACGGCGAGGGCGAGCTTCGCGAGGTTGGCGTAGCCGGTGATTCTGCGGAACTGTTGTTCGGCTTCGAGGATGCCGGCGGCCGTCCAGCGCAGGCACATGTCGCCGGATTGCCAGCGTTTGACGTTGCGGGAAGTGCGACGCACGATCTCAATCATCGACTCGATCGGGTTGGTGCTCTGCAGCGTCTGCTTGAGATGGCCGTTGATGCCCAGCCGGGTGGGCGTGAGCGTCTCTTCCATGCCTTCGTGCAGCGATGCCCCGGCGCCGGGATGCGACCGTTGCAGCTCCTCTGCGAGCCGCTGTAAAGCGTTCAGCGCGAGCTGATGGTCGTCGGTTGCCGATGCCCGGCGCATCCTCATCTTGATGGCAGGCCGGTCGCGTTCTGGGAGGTGCTCGAGCACGTTGCGTTCCTTGTGGCGGATGCAGCGCTGGACCGCCACGGGGCCAAACACCTCGTTCACGGCCGCCCGCAGCGCTTTCGATCCGTCCAACACGACGAGCACGCCCTGCTCAACATCCAGGCCCCGATCGACGAGGTCAGCCAGCAGGTGCGCGGTGACGGTCTTGTTCTTTGTCGACCCGTCCCACAAGCCAAGCGGCGTCTTGACGGCGTCGGTCGTGATCCCCAAGGCCACGACGCAACAGCGCCCTTTCAGCTCGATCCCGTCGAGCATCAACGCCGCCAGGCGCAGGTCGGCCAGCGGCCGCGCCATCAACGCGCGCAGATGCTCGCCCGTGCGCCCAACGAACTCGCGGGACACCGCGGACATCGAGGTCGACCGCTCCGCGGCCACGACATCCTGACCGACCGGTTCGCGGGTCCTGGCGAACCTACGCGTGCTGACGCCGGCAAGCATCTGCTCCAACACCACGCGCGTCAGCGGATCACGGATCGCGAAGTGCGAGTACGTCGCCAGCGCCACCTCGCGTTCGCCGTCGGCGCTACGCACGCGCGGGCGCTCCACGGCGACCCGGCGCCCGCCGAGCGTGACCTCCCCGGCCTCGTGGCCGTGGCGCACCGCGGCACGGTCGGGAAGCTTGGCGTGCTTGGCGCCCACGACCTCGCTCACTTCCTCTTCCATCATCGTGTTCAGCACGCCAAGGCCAACACCGACGCTCAGCGCCAGCAGCCCGTCCTTCGCGGCATTGACCAGCTCACCGAGCGCTTCCTGCACGCTTGGCGGCAACCCGAGCTCACGGGCGTCTTGGTCCTGCTCTACGTTCTTCATGGCGGTCCCTTCGTCTTGGTGGATGATTTCGCAACTCGCCACGCTCGCAACACGAGCGGACAAGGCGACGGGACCGCCACCCACAAACTTCTACGAGCTACGGGACAACCTCGCGAATGCCCCCAGAGTAGGTAATCGTCTAACAAACCACCCTACACGCCACCAACGTGCGCCTTGCAAAGGGATATCACCCCCGTCAGCGCTGGCACGTGGAACTAGTGCTGACTCGGCAAAGCAGCCCAAGCGATCGCGGAGGTTGGCGAAGCTGGATGGGTAACTCTCGCCAGCTAGCGCAGCATCGAATAGCCTCGAAAACGTTCCGCCGTGTCAGGTGAAGCCTCCTACGCGGTACTCCCGAGTGCTTTGTCGGCTAGCTGTTCGAGGGTCTGGCCAGAGCTGTCCTTCCACTCAGCCCGGCCGTTCGCACTCCTGGCAAGAACCACGCTCGCGGCCGCGGACGGGGAGCTGAACTGATAGTCGGCGGTGAAGGTCAGTGAATCTCCGTCCACCGTTAGGACCCCGCTCTGGATGAGGCTGGCGCGTTGGTTCTTGCGCGAGGGCGGAAAACTTGAAACTTCATCTGCTCTCGCTTTGGAGCCCGCCGTGACAACAAAGCCAGCGGATGTCTCGTAACCCTCGGCGTTGGCACTGGGCCCGGTGCAGGTCAGCAGGAGCTCCTGATTCCGGCTCGCCAACGGCTCGAAGAGAGTTACGCCCATGAACGGCAGTAGCTCAAGTAAGCCGGCAAGAAAGGGCTTGATCGCGATGCTCCCGCCAGCATCGGTCGCTCCATCTCCCTTTGCCGTGGCCGTGGGCTTAATAACGCCGTTCTTATTCTCCACCGTTCCACGATCTGCCGCAGCCGCGGCTGAGGCAATCTTGATCAGTTCCTTCTCGACAAGGACGACCTCTGACTTGCCGAGGTCATCATCAAGTCCGCCGAATACCAAGGCGCGGGTCCAAAATGCCTTGCCGTTATTTTCCTCTGGCTTTGAATGAATATCGAGTCGACCGTAGACATTGCTCCCAGTCTCACCGACATAGATCTGCGGCTTACCCTCATCGGTTTCTCCCACGAGCATGTAGACGCCAGCACCGCCATCCTTTGCCAAACGCTTGCGCAAGTCGGCACGCTCCACGAAGTCGTGCCGCGCAAAAGAGAGCGCCGAACCTTTCCAGTCCGTTTTACGAAGAGACACGACGCCGCTCGTCGCGCCGTCTTCGAGATTAATCGTCAGAGTTGATTGGCTCATGGTGCGAACACTACTGCTTGCGCGTGGGTTGAACTTTCATCTCATGTCCGTTGCCCGATAGCGGTGAAGCGTTCCAGCGAAACGGCCTGTGAGATTGAGGTCGACGGCGGCGACGAGACCGACGCGGCGGAGCTGCTAGTGGGGTCGGATGGGCAGGGGTGAGGGTTCTGACTAGTCATCCCGACTCGCAGCGCAGTCACTCGTTGACAAGTAGTCGCAGGAAGACAATGATCACTATGTGAGTAGCGTCGACGACAGCCCCGAGAACCCGGACCGCCCTACAGGGTTCTGGCCGTTGGAGCGCGTCGTTGTTCGCGGTCTGTTGGGCAACCCGCGTGAGCTCGTGCTTGAGCTTGAGCCCGACATAACTGTTCTTACCGGGGAGAATGGCAGTGGCAAGTCGACGCTGCTCAGGGCTATCAATTTAGCCGGCACCGGCGACTGGTACTCGTTTTCCAGCTTGCCGCTTGAGTTCATGACGCTTGTTTTTTCGGGAGGCTACGAACTCCAGATCGACAACCAGTTTGAGCCGCCGACGCTCCAAGGAGGTCGGCACGACCCCTGGACGCCACCCGAGTTGGAGCCAGATGAGCCGGGCGGCGAACGCCCCACCCTCTCAGCGGAGAGCGAGCTCGAATGGTTGAGATTAGAGGAGGAACGCTATCTCTCGCGGGAGTTCGCTGAGTCCGAGGAATTCCGCAACCGTTTAGCACACCGGCAAACTGGCCAGCAGCGCAGAGGCGTTGAGGGAGACCCCGTGGAGTTAGATCGACCAGAGTGGGTGAAGGAGTTCGAGCAAGGAGTCCGGATCGCGTTCGTCACCACGCGCCGGCTTGAAGACGTGAGGCGGCTTAGGTACCCGGGAAGGGTAAGGACGTTCAAGGCCGACCAACCGCGCTCTCGAATCGAGCTCCTCTCAGACAGCCTCATCAAGACGGCCAGGGCCGAGATCATCCGGTTTACGGAAGCATCAAACAAGGCCGATCGCGATTTTCCCCAGAAGGTTGTCAAGGCTATGGAAATCCCCGGGCCGATAAGTCCGGAAAGCTTGGAACTGGAGGTCGAATCGCTTGAGGGCGAGGTGCGAGAGTTGGCCGCGTCTCTTTCTCGAGTTGGGCTTTTGCCTGGCGCTCGCGATGAAGTACTTGCTACCGAGGCGCGAGGAAAGTCAGACGCAGTTCTCTTATTTCTTAGGGAGTTCTACTCGGACCGGCTCTCCAGACTGCTCGAACTCGACGAACTCAAGCGGGTCCTTGAGGTCTTCTCGGCATTTGCCGCAGACCGCTTCTCGGGTAAGCAGGTCTCAGTAAGCGCCAGCGAGGGCCTTGTCGTCACGCTGGACAGCGGCAACCGGATAGAGCCGCATAAACTCTCATCAGGGGAGCAGCAGCTTATCGTTATCGCCTACCAGCTTCTGTTCCGGACGAAACCTGGTTCGGTGGTCCTGATCGATGAACCGGAACTGTCGCTCCACGTTTCTTGGCTCAGAGGGCTCATCGAGGCATTCAGAGAGATCGGCGAGATACGCCAGCTCCAATACTTGATCGCGACCCACTCGCCGAGCCTCGTAGCTGGGCACGACGAGCGCGAGCGCTCGCTTGACCTGCTCATGTCGTCATGACGCTCCGCAAACATCTTACCCCATCAATTGTTTATAAAGACGTCAAGGATAATGCGAAAAGAATAAAGAGAAGAAAGGGCGTCGAAGTCGTTCCAATGCTCGTGGTTGAGGGGAAGGACGACGAGGAGGTCTTTGCAGACTTCTGCAAGTTAACACGAGACCAGGTTATGTGTGTTGGCGACCGAAACATGGTTGAGGGCGTAATGCGAGAGTTCCGCCGCGAGCTACCCAGCTTTCTCCAATTGGCCGGTCTGACTGACTGTGACGCTGTCGGGAAGGTTCCGGACCTAATTACTGATCGTGCATTAGTTGTGACGCAAGGGTGCGATTTGGAGGCGGACTTTTTTTTAATTGGTGTGGTGGAGCGAGCGCTTGGCGCGCTGAACGTCCGCGCGCCCGGTGACCTTGCGGCCCGAGCGATGGACATGTCGGTTCCCATATCCGCGCTGCGGCGTGGTGCCCATGCCGTGGAGGGGCTTAGTATGAAAATACCCTCACGGGGGCAAAAACGGCAATTTCTGCGCTTCGCGCGGCTGGACGATCAGGCCATAGAGGCCTGCGCGAGCGCTGAATTCGAAGACGCTCTCGATGCTGTCAGCAGAGCGTGCGCTGAGCTACTTGGCTGGAGTCAAGAGGAGCGCAGCGCGGCGACAGCGGCGACGCCGCGGGACGGAGTCACCTTCGAGACTGTCGGATCTGGGAAGGATGCGTTCGATGCGCTTCTCTTTCTGTTGCGCTCTTCGCCTAAGCCCAATACTCTGGATGATCCGCGGCGCGTCGAACGTTCTGCCCGTCAGCTAACCGCGACAGACTTTGCCGATTGGCACGTCGGACGTCGCCTGACAAGCTGGCAGGATGCGACTGGCGTTGAGTTACTGGGCTTGGCGGTCGAAAGCCCTGCCCGGCGCTAACAGACTCGGCGCCTAGACGGGTTTGCTGGCTGCGACCAGAACATCGCGACCCTGAGAGAAGGCAACCGACGGTGGGTAACCGGAACGGGTCCTCCCTCCCGATGCTTTTCGTGATAGCCAAGCGCCAAGCTTGAAGAATTCAAAGACGCGGAACAGCGTTTCTGGCATTCTCCACACATGTCCCCTATCTACGTAGAGCGCGATGGCGGTTATGTCCAGATGACTAAGCAGCATTATTTGTCGGAAGCGGTGCTTCAGGAACTGTTGGCATCCAACCCTGGGCTTCTCGACGGTGACAACGAGGCAAGTGATCGGAGGTGGCTCCTCGTCAAACGCGAAGTTCCTGTTCCTGATCGCGAGGAGGCTGACAGCGGGCGCTGGAGTGTTGACCATCTTTTTCTCGATCAGGACGGTGTCCCAACCCTCGTTGAGGTCAAGCAGAGCACCAACACGCAGATCCGCCGTGAGATCGTTGGGCAGCTGATCGAATACGGCGCGAACGCAGCGGTCAACTGGAGCGTCGAGTCGATTCGTGGCGCGTTTTACTCCCGCGACCGGGATGACGGTGCGGCCACGGCGGAGGACGAACTGGATCAGTTCCTCTTAGGGGAAGACATTGAGAGCTTCTGGGAGCAGGTGAAGACCAACCTGGCCGCTGAGAAACTTCGCCTCGTGTTCGTTGCTGACGAATTTCCGCAGGAAACAGTTCGCATCGTTGAGTTCCTCAACGGACAGATGAGCCCGGCCGAGGTGCTCGCTGTTGAGGTGCGCCAGTTCGTTGAGGTGGATGGCGACCTCAGAACACTGGTCCCCCGCATGGTGGGCCAGACAGAAGTAGCTCGAGTAGCGAAGACCCGTCGCAATTCCAACATCACAGAAGAGGAACTGTTTGAGAGTTTCGATCGCTTCCCGCCGCAGATCGCGGAGAGGATCCGAGATCTCTACTCATGGATGCTGGACAAGGGAGCCCGACCGCACCCCCGGACAAAGGTCATCAACCTCTGGCTCGGCGAAAACGCTGACGAGGAAAAGAGTAATCCCGTGTCGCTTGCATTCATGATTAACGGCGACAGCGGTTTGTGTGTCTACCTTGTTCACATGCTCAACAAGCGGTCAGAAGCAGAAATGGTCCGCATGGCCGACTTGCTCGACGAGGTTCCAGGTATGCAGGATGAGGTCGCGCTGGCAAGGGAGAAGGGCCTGAATGCTTATTGCTTGGTGCCCGCTCCGGACGTACTCGGCACAGACGAAGGTTTGGAGGCGCTAAAGGCAGCACTGCTCGCCGGCGCTCAACCGCCGATAGGCAGCGAGTAGGTCTTCTAGGTCTTCCGGTCTGGGGCGCGTGGCGGCGGAGAAGGGAACGAGCCTCGGGGCGATCCGGTCGCGCGCCGCGCCGCAGAGCGGCTGCCCAGCTACTCAAACCCGAAGCCGCAGGAGAACCCGGAACCTCTGCGGCTACCTCATCCAACTCCGCCGCGACGGCTTCGGCGGCAACCCCATCAGCATCAATCTGTCTCCCGACCCAAGCCGCTATAGCGGGTACCGGATCCACATACGTTTCGCCTGCCTCACGCGGGTGCATCAATCCGTCGAATTCACTCATCTGTCAAATTTAGCTCCATCGGTCCTACGGCCGCAAGTGAAAGGTTCCTCACGTGTCCCCAGAATCAGAGGAGTTCGTGGCATCCGAGGACTCGGGAAGCGTGCGTAGGTCGGGTCCTTCCTCGATGAAAAGCCCGCTGATAGCGCCGTCAGTCATTTCGCTCCGATCTCAGGGCTGCGGTGTACGTCTCGATGTCACCGTCATCAGTTCGGCACATCTCGATCACGGCCGGCTCGATTAGTTCGACCGGCGCTGGCGGAATCAGTGAATCCGCAGAGTCTACGATCACTAGTTTCAGGTTCGTGCCAGCAGCGCGACGCTGGTCGTTACTCTGGCACCATGGATTCAGACCTACTGCGTGGCCTCGCGGCTCTTGTACTCGGTCCTGCGGGCGTAAATGCCAGCGCGGGAGCTTCGCTCAGTGTACAGGATTACAGCCACCCGACGGAGCTAGCAGCTGTTATCCGAGACGAGGCGGATTCGCGCGGTATGTCTCCCACACCTCACGAGCCGCCATCGCACATTGTCATTGTCAAGTGGTGGACTGATGCCGGTGGCGACATCGGCGGTTCGCCTCGTCATTTCTTAGGCGGATGGCCTAGCGCCCAGACAGTCGTCACCGCGCCGACGGACGACTGGGCACAAGGCGCAGGGGGAGGCAATCCTGACGTCTTCCTCAGCGCGCTGCGAACGGCCTATCGGCTCGACCAGCCCGACCCTGAGGCTGCGTGGACCAAACGCCACGACTTCCTAAACGAAGTAAAGGCGAATCTCACAGCGCTCTCGATCCGGTCACTGCACTTTGAGGGAGCCGGCGGGATGACTGACCTCACGGTTCCTCTCGCTAGCAGCTCAATCTGGAATAGCGGACGGGTGCACACACGGGACGGGATCCCATTCGTCCCGAACCTGCCGTGCGAGGAGATCTTCGCGGCCCCGGATTGGCGAGCGGTGCGGGGCAAGGCCTTGATTAGCCGGCCGTTTCGATGGGGCAGCGGTAGCGCAGACGGAGGGGAGTTGACGGCCATCTTCAAGGGTGCCGACGGGGTAGAAATCCCCGATGCGCCTCAGACTCTCATTGACGCACTCGGCAGAGATCTCGACGCAGTACGAATCGGTGAGGTCGCACTGGTTGACGGTGATTCCGCTGCTGCTAGCTCCGGACTCGACGGCTTCAGGGAAACGATTCTCGATGAGAACTGCGGCTCTCATCTCGCCTTCGGCTCCGCGCTGCCCATGAGCTACACGGATCCGGCCGCCGACGATGTGCATCGCGTGGGAAACCACCTCGACTTTGTGATTGGCACGGCAGACATGGTTGTGACAGCCGACACAGGTGAGGGAGAACTGGTGCTTCTCAACCACGGACGCTGGGCTGACGAGGTAACGCCTTAGAAAGTAGTGATTCAGCTAAGTGAAGTTGGTGGCTGCTTGGAACCAGTAGCAGTCTCCATGCTCGCGGGTCAGCTGAAAGGCTCGTTCGTCCGCCCACTGCAACTTAATCTCGACGGAATCCTCTGCGAGCGCCTCGAGAAGCTGATACGCCACCGGGCCCGGCATCCGGAGACTTCCCCGAATTGATTGCTGTGCAAGTGGGACGGTTACGTGCGTGCCCGCGTCTAGATTTCCGAAAGACATGCTCCCGCTCTCGATCTCCGTCTGAATCCACCCGCGCTGCCAAGCGGTTGTGTCCGGCCATAGGGACTTGAGCAATTCGATGAATTGGAGCTGGCCCTGCCCCAGCTGGGCCTCGCCGCGGAGAGCGACAGATAAGCCTGAGTGCTCACCTGTAGCGATCGTATCGTCAATTATCTGGACAGCGTCCCACTCCTCGCCAGAAGGCATACGGGCGTATTCCTGCCCGCCTAACTGGCGATTGCCCTGACCCAGCGGCACTACCCGCACGGCTGTCGGAACGGTTTCGACCTCCAGCGCGACGCACCCATGAGGGACACGCCCGCCCCCGACGCCCGTGATCCGAGTGAAGATCGGATCGTGCTCAGATAAGACTTGAACTTTGTCAGGCGCTAACCGCGCACTAGCTGCTGAGTACCAACAGCCGTTCGGATCGCGCGAGGATCCCGTCAGCGAGAACCCCGTCTGCTCGCTGATGTTCCATACGAGGCAGGCATCGGGGTTCCCCAACGCCCGCAATGGAGCTCTCGTCGCGTACTTGAACGCTCTTTGAAATCCAGCGACATCACTAAGGGAAGCGACCAAAGCTCTTGAATCCTCAGACTCCGCTGGCAACCGAAACGAGCCTTTGGGCGGGGATACAGTCATATCCCAATCAGTGATGAAATAACGTCTGACAGGCTCAGTGTCGTCACCGAATTCCGGCAGCTCCATTCCAATGTCCCGGATATCGCCAAGCTCGAGGGCGTCGTTTCCGGAGATCTCAAGCGCGGGCCCAGCAAGCCTTAGGACTACCGGCCCTCCAGTTTCGATAGCGCAATCGAGCTCGATCCAGGAAGCTAGGTCTACCCGCAGCTCGTTAAAGACTGAGTCCCTAGAGACTGAGGCCGCCATCTCTTCGCTAACGGGCCTGAGAGCGCTGCAGTAGACCGTGGAATCACTATCGTCTTTGGGAGTCATGGGCAAGTATTAACTCCCAACAACGAAGGATGCAAGTGACCACGCGCACTCGCTGCGCCGGCCTTTTCGCCGATCAGGTTGCTGAGGGTTGTCACCGCGGATACACCGCTACGAGCCATCACGCTCCAACCCGCTCAGCTGGACGAGCGATTCGGAAGCTTTGCTTGTGGCCGCGAAAAGCGCTCTAGCGTCGCTCTCCAGTTCGTAAAGCTGCTTGAGACTGGCGGCGACCTCCCGCTGGCGCTCTTTGGTTAGCTCGGGCAGTTCGAGTTCGTTCAAACGAACCAACGGCGACTTGCTTCTTCGAGACGCAATTACTTGATTTCGCGGTGCCTCAACCGCGGCGCGAGCGACCTCTGGCAGTAGCCAAGGTTTCACGCGCAACGCAACGACCGGCCACTCGAACAGGTTTCCACCGTCGGCGTCAACGACCGCATGCAGTCGGCCAGAAGCTAGGCAGATCACGACGTCGCCAGATTCAGTCAGATAGCGATCCTCGATCTTGTCCGCGCCATCGATCGACTCCGCGGGTCGGGTCGATAACTTGATGCCTGAAAAATCGGATGCTCGCCAGATGTTTAGGCGCTCCTCAGATGACTTTGCTGCCGGCCGATGAGCGCTTGCAAAGCGGGGGCCTTGCCCCAGCGGCCTCAGGATCGTCACCTTCTGATCCTCGTCCAACTCGCGAATCTTCTTCCAATCAGGCGGCGATCCCTTAGAGCTGATGGATTCCGGCTCAGCCGATGAGCCAGCGATCTGTCGCCGCACTTCGGCGACCTCAACTAACACCTCAGCAAGCGAAACCCGCAACTCATCCTCGTTTGCGCTCGTAACCTCCGCGGTGATCCAGGCCGTGGGTACAAGATTTGCGGGAGCGTCCACCCCGGCGACCAAGTCAGTGATCGGAACCGCGGTGCAGTTCCTGCGCGACCAGTCCTCCTCGGGAAGGTCGCCTTCAGTGCGCCAGGTCTCGACGACTTGTACGAGCGCATCACTCAGACCCGGCCCGTCCGGCTCATCAGCGATCCCCTGACCGTCGATCAGCAGCACCTTCTCCGTTGTGCCGCCGCTGTCACGGGCCGCAGAGTGCTGACTGCGGAGCACCCAGATAACTGGTGGAATTGCTGTGTCGCTCTTCAGGTTTTCGGGCAGCGTGATGACTGCTTCTACGCGCTTTTCGAACAGGAATCGTCGCCGCACTTTCGCCTCGCGGCCCTTCCGAAACAGGCTCCCCGGTGGCAGGACGACGAAGCCATGGCCGCCGTCGTCAAGATGGTCGGCGCAGATTAGTAGCCAAGCGAGATCGGACGATGCCCGCCCGAGCTCTTTCATCCAAAGCGGGGGGTTTGTAGGACGGGGGTCTAGTTTTACACGCCAAGGTGGGTCGCAGAGAACGAGGTCGAACTTCTCCGGCCGCGAGGCATCCGCGCCCAGTGTGTCTCCGAGGCGAATGTCAGCGTCCACACCGTGAACCAGCATTCGCTCGTTGGCGAGCCGCCAGATGGCGGGGTCGATCTCCTGACCAACGAACTCGGCGCTCTCGTTCTTACTATTTAACTGCTCGAAAAGACCGATGAAAAAACCGCCGAAGCCGGCTGCGGGGTCGAAAACTCTGAGCCGCTGCTGACCCTCCGACGCTGAGCTGGAATCGTCAGCAACCTGGGCGAGAGCGCAAACGATCTGAGCGAGCTCATCGGTCGACGACGAAGACGGCCGTTTGAGCCCATAGGTCCGACGTTTCAGCGCCCACTCGAAGAGGTCGATTCTGTTGTCGGGTGAGAGCGCCCTGATCCTCTCAACCGCCTCGCTAGAGCTCGGGCCTAGGGACGGAGTAACCGCGTTCGCTATCTGAGCACAGAGGGCATCGACGACCTCGGTGGCGGCCGCGTCCTCGCCAGCCGCCGTGAGTGAGCGTTCTACATGCGAGTAGATCTCGCGCCACTCGCGCTGGCTATCGTCGCCTAGTCCGGTCGACCTACCTGTGCGCTCGAGCCAATCGAGCACGTCCGTTGTCCGGAAGAGTGGCCGCTTGCCAACGGTCTCGGTCGGATCTGGGAACTTGTCACCGGTGCCGTCGGAACGCGTGCGCCAGTTGCTGACGGTCGCAGGAGTAACGCGGGCGTAGCGGGCGATCTCCGACGTCGACATGACTGCTGGAGTAGCTGGAGTAGCTTTCATCAAGGATCCTCTCTACGCGTCTAGGTCGTAATCGTGGATGTCATCCGCCACAGTCTCCGCACGGAGCGCTGCACGGAAGCGGCTAGTAATTTTGTCAACATTAGTCGCGGTCATCACCATCCCGCAGTGAGCCAAGGTGTTTACGACTTGCTTCGATGTTTGGTCCCGGAGAAGGCGCAGATGGACGGCGAGCTTGTGCTCCTTGCGGGGAAGCTTCGCGATCTGCACGAGGATCAGCTCGCGGTCGGCGAGCGCGTCGTAACCGCGTTCATAAACTGCCGGCAAGACGACGGGACGATAATCATCGCCCGCGTAGGGGGTCAGGTAGGGGGTCAGCGAGATCGAGTTACGGCGGATCTTGTCACGACCAAGGCGCGTCTCACCGAAGACGTGATTCTCGGCAATCGCATTGAGCCAACCACGCAGCTGCACCCGGTTGACTAGTTCCGGCGGGTTTGAAAGGACCGACTTAACCGCCTGCAGCACGACCTCGTCGGCGACCTCCTCGACTCGGTAAGAATTGACCGGCTCCGAGATTAGCTTCGCCACCTTGCTGCGGACGAGGTCGGTGAGGCAGTACACAAGCAGCTGCGTAGCGGACTGACCCGCCTCGATTTCGCTAGCCTCGCGTGCTCGATGGATGTAAGCAACTGCCTTGTCGGGACACTCGTCGAAAAGGTCGCAGAAGGCTGGCTCTGAGAGTGGGATGAACGGGTTAGACGTAATCATTCGATAACTGTTCCTTTGGTTTGGTGCCAACATCATAGCAGTACTTTCAGACGGTAAGTTGTTTCAGTAGTTTTTCGCTGCTTGGGAACGCTTGGATGCGAAACATAGCAGCCTGGCGCTGAAACAGCTAGCCGCGGCCGTCAGATTTACTGCTCCTGAGGCGTCCTTAATCAAATGCCTTCAATCTCATGCGGTAGCGGACCAATCACCGAAGCGATGCAGGAGTCATCACTGTGGACGGGGACAGCGGTCAATAGCCCGGCTGCGGTTTACCTGTCATCAGGAAACGACTCACGGATGCTGTCGGTGACACACCCGAAGCACATTCGGGCGAAAGCCGGCGACGGACCGGTACCGGAGCCCGTTGGCTTCTATGTACACGTAGACAAGGAGAACCCGCACGGTAACCCAGGGCTCGATTATCAAGACGGCCGCACTGAGGTGAAGCAGTGGCACCGCAAGCGACTTTCGATCGGGCCCTACGACGCCTGGCACCTGAAGCTGATCGTGCGTAGCGATCGCTACGCGGAGCGCAACGTGGCAGTCCTGCGCATTAAGGCGACCAACGACGAGTTTACCGAGATGGCACTGGCCGAAGATTGGAAAACGCACTGCCTGATTACCGTTCTCGACGGTTGCACCGGCTACGGCGGCCAGCCCAATAATCGCTGCGAAGTTGACCTGACCGGCAAACGCCGCACGAACCTTCTCGATCTCAAACCCGACTGGCTGATCACCGACCATTTCAACGGGCCAGGGCCATGGCTATGCCATGACTTGGAGGCGGGAGAGGTGATCGAGCCGGATGATCCGAAGCGCTACGGACTGCGCTTCAAGCACCGCTGCGCGTTGGCGTCGCCGCAATGGCCCGGCGCCGGCCGCGGTGACGACGAGCGCTTCGTTCGCCTCTATCAGGCCGAGCCCACTCAGTACTGGGTCGACCGCCAAGAGCAGCCGCGTGACTGACAAGCCAGACGCCGCGACCCCTCAAGCGCGCCGCCGCAGCAAGCTCGGCGCGCTGGTAATGCTCGCGCTGATAGCGATCAACGACATGCTTGACTGGCTCAACTACACATCCGGTAATCCTCACTTCCAGAAGGATCCTGACGGCTCCATCGTATACACGCCCTCATGGGTCGACCCCCAGATGCGTTACCGAATGCAACAGAAGTATTTCCATAGATGCACGCTTCGAGGCTGCGGATGCGGCTACGACGGACTGTGGATCTATCCGGGGAACTGTCCGGCGTTGCGTGACGACATCAAGTACGGGCCCTATAACGGCTGCTAGAAGGCCCCCATGCGCTTCATGTCTGTAGGCACACAATCAAACAAAGGGAAACATGGGCAAGATTATTAACTGGGTACTCGACCTGATTAACGCCGTCTTGGATGAGCTTAACTACACAATCGGCAATCCTCACTTCCAGAAAGATCCTGACGGCTCTATCGTCTACAGGCCCTCATGGGTCAGTTCAGGCCACTACCGTGGACATCAGTTCATCCCTGACGATGGGCAACAGGGACCCGTAGACGAAATGGCCGTTCGGTACTTCCATAGGTGCACGCTTCGAGGCTGCGGCTGCGGCTACGACGGACTGTGGATCTATCCGGGGAACTGTCCGGCGTTGCGTGACGACATCAAGTACGGGCGCTATAAGGGCTACTAGAGGGCTCTCATCCGCTTCATGTCGTCTACCGTCGCCTGAAGCCAGTCCAAGCTCCGGACTGTTAGCGAACACAAGCCCTTTGAACTCGGCGTCGCTGGTCTCGAACTGAGACTCATCTTCCTTACGAATAAGGAATGAGAGCAGCTTGGACATTAGGGAGTTTAGTCCTCCAGAAGATCCAGCGTCTCCAGCGTCACTACTTCCATCGCGCCAGGCTGTGCGGCTGCGGCTGCGGGTACGACGGGCTGTGGATTTATCCGAGCCAGTGCGCGGGACTGCGGTCCGACGTGATCACCGATCGGTATCGGGGTTACTAGGTATCTTCGCTAGGTGAGATGCTGGCTTCTTGACAGAACGCCGCGATGCCCGGGACCCCAGCGCCCCCTTGAGCTCGAAACCTCCTTGAAGCGTGCGAACGCAATAAACCAAATATTCAAGGGCGACGAGCTAATTGTTCGGCCTGCTCCGCTATCAGGTCATTGAGCTGATTCTGACGCTGACGATAAAGCAGACATTCCTCGGCTATTCCAGAGCGCAGCATCTTTAAGGTCTCGATCAAAGTATCGAGCTTGTGGAAAGTGTTCTGGCGCGCCGCAGGGTCGCTTATCTCCAATTGGAACGCTACGCGATCTTGGCAGTCCCCCATCTCGAGGATCAATCGAGGCGCGGGGTTCCAGACACCAGCTTGCATATGACGATGGGGCACGAGGCCGCGATTCGACGTGTCTTCAACGAAGGCGTGCACGAAGGCGCCGGCATGATGTCCGGGAATGTTGAGGAAGTGGCGCTCGCAGACGCGAGGCTTATACGGAGGTTCCATAGCTATCCCCTCGGGGTCCGGTCTTGATAGTTACGAGCAGCAGCGGAAGTCCTGATCTCGCTACCGCACTGTTTCTTTGGTTGCGCACTGGCGCGCGGAACTGACGGAACCCAGCGGGAATGTCGTCGGCCAGCTAGCCATCTAGCGCGTCACGCAGCACTTCAGGCAGGCGCCGACGGCAGTCTGCGACCCAGAGGCTGAGCGCAATTGCGCGAAGGTCGGAGGGCGCCATCGGAAAGTCGTTCAACCCGCCAAGCGTCAGGCCAACGGAACAACGCTCGCGCCGCCGACGCCGCGGTAACGGCCGGGCTCGCACGTCAACACAATCACCTGGCAGTCACGGCCCGCGACGCTGAGCGCAGCACCCAGCGCTTCAAGCCG
>Ga0209390_10004205_pt1 | contig 21926 bp, 16 predicted proteins | sample BON01_FD_187212 | JGI IMG/M metagenome (GOLD analysis project Ga0209390, IMG submission 187212) | Freshwater microbial communities from Lake Bonney liftoff mats and glacier meltwater in Antarctica - BON-01 (SPAdes) (version 2) | ecosystem: Environmental > Aquatic > Freshwater > Ice > Glacier... | reverse complement strand
CAGATGCATATTCTAAAGCAAGACCATTTTTTCTAACTGCATCAAATACAATATCATAATTATCTTTTAATCTAATCGATGCAAATTTTAAAGCATTACCATTTTTTCTTACGGCTTCTAATACAATTTTTTTATCATTTCGTAAATTCCTTGGAGCATATTTTAAAGAAATACCATTTTCTTTTACAGCGTATAATACAATATCATAATTATCTTTTAATTTCTCTGACGCATACTCTAAAGAACCTCCGCTGTTTCTAACAGCTTCTAATACAATATCATAATTATCTTTTAATTTCTCAGAAGAATATTGTAAAGAAAATCCATTTTTCTTTACAGCTTCTAATACAATATCATAATTATCTTTTAATTTTTCTGAAGCATACTGTAAAGAAAATCCACAGTTTTTAACAGATTCCAATACAATATTTTTATTAGAACGCAGATCATTAGACGCGTATTCCAAAGCAAGACCATCTTGTTTTACGGCTTCTAATACAATATTTTCTTTATTTTTTATTTCATCCGATGAATATTCTAAAGGACTACCCCCTTGTTTTATTATTTCTAAAATTAAAGTTTCATTATTTCGTAATTTATTAGATGCGTATTTAATGTAATTATAATCTATTTTTGTAAGTTTTATAAAAAAAGGTATATCTTCTTTTAGTTCATCGCTAATATTTAAATAACAATAATTTTCAATAATCTGAAAATGCGGAGAATGTCTTGCCAAAAATAATAAAAATATTTCATCATTGTATGATATATTATCTTTCATTAATACACATATTTCATCAAATAATACATATATTTCATTGTCATCGTTGAATAATATATTATCTATTAATTTTATTTTATTTATTAACTTATAATCATAATTTAATAAAACAATATTATATTCATTCTTTAATTTATTATCATTATTAATTATTTTCAAACTATTATAAACTTCATTTTTACCATCATATAATGAAAATAGTTTATGTATCTCTTCTAATTTTTCTATCAAATTATTAAAACTATTAATCTCGTAATCTATTGCAGTTCCATTCATATTATATACCTTTACATTTACGTTTACATTTATCATTATCCTTAATTTATTATATACGATAATTATTTATATTTACACTATTTTGGAAAATATAACTTTATAGAAAATAGATAAGTTAAATATTTATAAATATTTAACTTATCTATGTATAAATAAATCATTTTTTATATAAAATATTATGATATTTATTGGTTTATATTATAATAAAAACTATTAAAATATATAAAACTGCTAATTGGTATAAAAATTTAAATCTAGTATATATAAACATTTTATATTATTGACTAATTTTTTGACATTTGCAAACTTTTTGTGAAATTGACTGTAAATTGACTATAATTTATTAAAAATATTGGTAAAAAATAATAGTAAATATTTACTATTATTTTTTTATCATTGTTAATAGTTCATCATTTAAATTTTTTATAGATTTGTTTATAGACTATTATAAAAATTCTTTAATTCCGTTAATATATAAATATTTAGATTTTCTAATACTTTGAATAGTCTAATAATTATTAACTGTATACCAACCGTTTTCTGCTTTTAATCTAGCATCTTCAGCTTTTTTTCTGGCTTTAGCTTCAGTGTTAGCTCTAGCTTCAGCTTTTTTTCTGGCTTCGTATTCAACATTTGCTCTGGCTTCAGCGTTTACTCTTGCTTCATATTCAAGGTCTGCTCTGGCTTCAGCATTTACTCTGGCTTCATATTCGGCTTTTATTTCTGCTTCGGATTGTTCAATGAGTTTATTAATTTTATGTTTGGTTCTACCCACCTTAATCTTGTTACGACGTGATTTATTTGGGTATGTGATGGAAGATTGATCTACATATTGATCAGGTTCTTGATCAGGTTCTTTGATCGGAAATTGATTTGATATTTTATCAAAATCATCTTCCGAATTTTTATCTAATACTTGGATCGGTCCTTGGATCGGTCCTTGGATCGGAAATTGATTCGGTGATTGATTCTGTCCTTGGTTCGGAACTTGAATCGGAAATTGATTCGGTCCTTGGTTTGGAACTTGAATCGGAACTTGAATCGGAAATTGATTCGGTCCTTGGTTTGGAACTTGAATCGGAAATTGATTCGGTCCTTGGTTTGGAACTTGAATCGGAAATTGATTCGGTCCTTGGTTTGGAACTTGAATCGGAAATTGATTCGGTCCTTGGTTTGGAACTTGAATCGGAAATTGATTCGGTCCTTGGTTCGGAACTTGAATCGGAAATTGATTCGGTCCTTGGTTCGGAACTTGAATCGGAAATTGATTCGGGGCTTGGTTCGGAACTTGAATCGGAAATTGATTCGGTCCTTGGTTCTGCCACTGAATCCATCTTTGATACCGAATTTGATTCTGAGCCTGAAACCAATCCTGATTCTGTATTTGATACCATCCCTGATTATTATACTGAACCCAAGATTGATTATGAAAATGAGTCTTTGCTTGAGCTATAGCATCTTGTTCACTGTTCGCAGGCGTCAAATAGTACCAAGTATTATTCGCCGGTGTGAAAAAAGTAGCTGTTTCGGGGTAGAACTGAATCATTTATGTAATATATTAATCTAAATAAAATTAATGTAAAAGACTAAATAAAATTAATGTAAAAGATTAAATAAAATTTAGTTATATTTATTAATATTTTATCTTGAACCAAAATGGCTACTGTAAAATTATTTAATATTATAAATAATTTCTAATATTAAATAATTCATTTTTTTTATTTAAATTATAGACCGTAATCAACATATTTTAAAATTTTTTTTAAGTGATCAGACGCATATTGTAATGCATCTTTATTTTCTTTAATTGCTTCCAATACAATATTTTTATTATCACGTAAATCATCGGATGCATATTCCAAAGAAAGACCGTATTCTTTAACGGCTTCTAATACAATATTTTTATTAGAACGCAGATCATTAGACGCGTGTTCCAAAGCAAGACCATCTTCTTTTACTGCTTCTAATACAATATTTTCTTTATTACGTAATGCATCGGATGCATATATTAATGAATACCCGGATTTTTTAACAGCCGCTAATACAATATCCTCTTTATTACGTAAGTCCTTTGATACATATTCTAAAACACATCCGTTTTTTTTTACAAGGCCCAATACTAATTTATAATTATTTTTTAACTTATCTGACGCATACTCTAAAGAATATCCATTTTCTTGTACTGCTTCATTTACAATATGATAATTATTTTTTAATTTATTAGATGCATATTGTAAAGAATGCCCAGTTTTTTTAACAGCTTCAAATACAATATTTTTATTATTGCGTAATTCTATAGAAGCGTATTGTAAAGAAAAACCATCCGTTTTTACAGCAGTTAATACAATATTATAATTTTTTCTTAATTCGGTAGAAGCATAATTTAAAGCATTCCCTGTTTGTTTAACTGCTTCAAGAACAATATCATAATTATTTTTTAAGTAATTTGATGCGTATCGTAAAGCATATCCACATTTCCGAACTGCTTTCAATACAATAAAGTAATTATTTTTTAATTTATCGGGCGCATGCACTAAAGACAATCCTTCTTTCTTAACAGCTTCAGATACGATATAAATATTATTTTTTAATTCATCTGTTGCAAACTCTAAAGAAAATCCATTTTGTTTTACCGCGGCCAACACAATGTCATAATTATTTTTTAATTTATCTGATACATACTTTAAAGAATAACCATTTTCTTTAACGGTTTCTAATACAAAAGTTTCACTATTTTTCAATCTAATCGATGCATATTTTAAATAAGAACATCTTATTGTCACAAGATTTTTAATAAAAGGTATATTATCTTTTAAATCATTACTAATATAAATATAGCAAGAATTTATCATATTATATGATTTATGGTGTCTTGCTAAAAATAATAAAAATATTTCATCATCGTATAATATATTATTTTTAAATAATTCTATTATTGTATTAAGTATAATAACTATCTCGTCAGTACCAAGTGTATTAATTATCTTTATTTTATTTATTAATGTAAGATCGTAATCTAATACAATAATAGAATATATATTATTTAATTCATTAAATTCGTTAAATTCATTAAATATTTTCAAACTATTGTAAACTTCATTGTTATTTTCATATAATGAAAATATTTCATGTACGGGTTTCAATTTGTTAATCAATTCTATAAAATTGTCAACATCATAATTTATTTCAGTTCCGGAACAATAATAGATAGTTACATTTACCATTATCTGTAATTTATTATATATAATAATTATTTATATAATGGTTATATATTTCATTTTTATATATAATATATAAAATTATATATTATATATAAAATCCAGCAAAAGTATAAAATTGTAACAAATTTTCCATTCATGAAGAGTAAACTGGAACGATATATGTATTTACTTATTTGCAGCCTTGACATCGATCAAACGATTTAGTGAATTCGATATGTTCAAAATTTTCACGTTTCCATATCCGAACATAACTAAAGATTTTGTTATAAACTAAAAATAAAATTATTTTTGTCTATTCATGTATCTTCATTTTTGTTCATATAAATGTAGAAATATTTAATAATGTGTAAAAAAATTAATTTTTTATACCAGTCCTTCATATAAATTAAGGATAACAATGTACATGTTTTTTAAATAGTTTATTTTTTATCACAAATTTATATCTACTTTTACTGAAAGATAATTAATTTACCATCAGAAAACAAAGGTGAGTCACTACATATATCAAATCCTAATGATGTATCGCACGTTACTTTATTTTTTATTTTTATAAAGGTATTTACGTTATTCAAGATGTTTAACAGAATTGAAAGCGATACTTTGATTTGTATTATTATAGCGGACCTTATTTTATTTCGGAATCTCATATCACTTGTAAACTTTATGTATTTACATTTATTAATATGTTCTATACTATGATGAATATTCTGGTTGATTGAATCAATGATATCTACAAACTTATCGTAACAAGTAAATCGATACTTTTCGTAATCAGTAAACAATGGAAAGCTTTTAAAGAAATTTTTAGCATTAACTTTTCCAATATTATTCCATTTAAAGGGTTCTTTCGAACAGTCGAAATTTCCTTTATTTATAAAGTCTCTTATATGGTCATATTGCTTAATAACCAAACCAATCATCTCTATATCTCCATTGTGGTAAGTGAGTGAAAAAAACTTAGTAATAAATTGAAGAATTATTTTTATAGTTTCATCAACAATATAATAATACCACTCGTCTTCATCAATTAAGATATTTAAAGTCGAATTTAAGTAATTATCGATAGACAATTTCATCATCTCGATTCCTTCCATGGGATGTGGAATATCAACATCTGTCATCAACCAATCGTCAATTGTGGTGATTATATCTTCTGAAGACATTTCAACCCAAGGGATGTTATTCACCGTGTGATCTACAGCAACTGACATTTGTAATATATTAAAACAAATGAAATTATTAAATATGAAATAAGTTTTATGTAAACAGTTGTATCTAAAAATACTACCTAAATATCAAGATGTCTTGAGCCAAAATGGCTACGGTAAAAATTTTATTATTATCAGTATATTCTGATTTTATATATTTCATTTTTTTTTAAATTACATAATGTTTTTAAAAAAATATATTATATTTAATATTTTTTTTAGAATTATGCAAATTTTTTTAATAATGTATATATCGACTTATCTTGGTCAATACAGTGTCACATTAGTTAAATTATATTATTATCGATAATTTGTTGTTTATTTTTAAGAAATGTATATTTTTTTATCACCTATATGACTTGATTATAATGCAAAATATATTATCAAATTTTATTAATAATTGAAATAAATTATAGGTACTGTATTCATATTATAGTTGATTTAGTTAAAAAGTAAAAAAAATAACTATCGATAAACGAATTAACGAAATAATAAGTAAAAAAAAAATAAGAATATAGAAAATCATAATAATAAATTTATCGTTATAATTTAAACTATATATAATCTAATAAACTAGTAATGGTGGACAAAAACAATAAATACTGAAATTTTATTACAGTTAATAATATAAATCTAATTTTGTGAAACATTTGTATGATGTAAAATTAAGTAAATACACAGTCATGATTTCTGCGTCAATGTCTTTAATAAAACTATCCCACCCCTAATCTTAAAAAAGACTAAGACACATGTATTCCATATTACAATCACTTACATCAAACAACATTAAAATCAGTAATATTCACACATACTCTTAACGCGTCACTGATACAATCATTTGATGATTCCCATCAGAACATCAATTCGAGAGAACCTGTTATTTGGTTGATTTGTTTCTGTATCACCAAATTCAATGTCTTTATCATCATCAGATTCAATGTTCTCATTGTTGCCCAATTCAATGTCTTTATCATCATCAGATTCAATGTTCTCATTGGTGTCCAATTCAATGTCTTTATCATCATCAGATTCAATGTTCTCATTGTTGCCCAATTCAATGTCTTTATCATCATCAGATTCAATGTTCTCATTGGTGTCCAATTCAATGTCTTTATCATCATCAGATTCAATGTTCTCATTGTCATCAGAGGTTATTTGATGAAAAAACTCGAAAGGGATTTGGTAAATGCTTAAAAGAAATGATTCTACATCCAAAACATGATATCCTACAATGTTTTTGTTTTTGGAATTTCCATTCATATAATCACTTACAATTGAGAGCAAAAAGTTAATTTTTTTAAAAATATGGAAAAGATTTACGTATGGTGTTCCAATGTATTCTTGTAACAACCTATCATCAAATGAAGGAAAGTTGTTAAAAAAATGACAAGATACCTCATGATCTTTACCACCCCAGTTTTTAGGGCTTTCACTCGAATTAAATCCCTTTGAATTCATGAATTTTTTAATGTATTCATGTTGTAAGGAGATGAATTTCCACATGTTTTTTTGTTTATTATTAAGAATCACGGAAGTGTAGAACATCATAAACCGCAATACTAACAATACAACACGTTTGGAAATTTGATAGTATCCATGTTTAGCCGAGTCAAATGTGAAAACTCTACAACATTCATGATTATTTGAATGATCGTAACTAGTATTATCGCATGGATGAGGGGGTAATTTAGTTGAATCAATCCATTCTTGAATTGTTTTTACCGCCAATTCCGGGCTTGGACATTCCCAAAAACTCATGATAGCGAAAAGAGAAGGTGGTTAGAAAAGACAAAACCTTTATAAATAGATTCAGCCTAAATTGTGTCAAAATCACTTGAGCCAAAATGGCTACGGTAAAAATTTATTTAATATTGTATTTTTTAAATATTTAAAAAATCATTTTTTTTTTAGTAAAATATTATATAAATTTTATATATTATACACATTCTATGTCAAATTTTTTGACATGTGTAAATGTTTTATAAAATTGACCATAATAATTATTTAACTTCATTTTTAATATTTTTATAAATATCATCTAAATATTTTTTACATTCGATATAAAATTTTATGTATTTATCAATATTACGTATATCACTAACTTTTATATTACATAGTGTATACATAATATAAAAATCTGTTATTAAGCTAACGAAAGTTTTATTATTATTTAGATTATTTGGATTATAATTCATTGTATAAAAATAGTTAATTTTATTTATTATATTATTTATTTGTTTGCGAAGGATATAAATAATAAATCCTTTTGGATATATACTTAATTGATCTAAAGTAAGATAATCCATATTCTAAAAAAAATATAAAAGAATTGTTTCTACAAAATATTATTACGCATGTATAATTATATATTTATTATTATGTTTAATTTTTAATAATAAAATTATCAGTTTTTTATTATATATTATTATTATTATTTGTTTTTTATTGTAAATATTACAGTCAATTTTATAAAAAGTTTAAAAATATTAAAAAATTTTAATAGATTCTAATAAAAAACCAATATAATACACAAGTATATTTTTTCCAAGTTTTCATAATTGAATTATATGTTATTATATGGTTTAGTTAGTTGCTACTATTTATTAAAAAGTTTATATTTTTTGATATATTTATTATTTTCATATATTAGCATACTTAAAAGAAAGTGAATTTTGTTTTAGTGCTGTTAATAAAATATCTTTATTATTTTTTAATTTATTTGATGCATACCTTAACGCAAGTCCATTTTGTTTAACTGCATCTAATACAATTTTATAATTGTCTCGTAATTCATTGGATGTAAATTGTAAAGAAAGTCCGTTTTGTTTTACTGCCAATGATACAATATTTATATCATTGTAATATTTTTCTCCTACATAATCCAACGCAATTCCATCTTGATTTACCGCTTCTAATATAATATTATAATTATTTTTTAATGTATCTGATGCATATTGCAAAGAAAGTCCATTTCGTTTAACTGCTTCTAATACAATAGTATAGTTACTTTTACATTGAATAGATGCATAGCTTAATGCAATACCATTTTGTTTAACTGCTTCTAATACAATATCATAAGTATTTTTTAATGTTTCCGAAGCATACAATAAAGCACCTCCATGATTTTTTACTGAATTTAATACAATATCTTTATCATTTTGTAATTCATTAGAAGCGTATTTTAAAACAATTCCATATTTTAATAAAGTCAATAAAAAGGTTTTATCATTTTTTAATTGTGATGAAGCATATTTTAAATATGTATAATGTATTTTCAAAAGTTCTGTGAATAAAAAAACATTGTTTTTTTGATTATTGCTAATGTTATTATAACAATATATATCAATATTATGTTGAGCGCGTCTTGCTAAAAATAATAAAAATATTTCATCGTCGTATAATATTTCTTTTTTAAATAAGGTAATAATGTGATTATATAAATTACATGTTTCGTAGTAACTTAATATTTTCATATTTTTTATTTTATTTATTAAACGTATATCATAATTTAATATGATGATATTATATTTATTTTTTAATTCAGTATCGTTATTACTGATTTTCAGGCTATGGTAAACTTCAGTTATATCATCATACAATAAATATATTTTATGTAACTTATTCAATTCATTAATCAATTCATTAAAATTATTAATATCATAATCTATTTCATTTCCTGCTAAATTATATATGGATACCTTTACCATTATCTTATTTACTTAATAATAATACTTATTTATATGAAAGATTATATAATTCACTTTTTCATTATGTATTTAGTCATAAATACATTACTTAATGATATGGTTTTTTGTATAAGTTATAATTTTTAGACTTCTAAACATTAGTTAGATTTTTTCCATTTGCTTTCGATTTTATAAAAAAATTTATTTTTCTTTACATCTGTAAACTAATTGAAAACATATAATTTAATTTGAATAATAAACAAAATGTAATAAATTACATTTTGTTTTGATGGAAAAGCCAAACTGTTCCCGGCTATACCTTTCTCCAAAAATGTCACAAGAGTTGACAGAGTAACCGCGTAACTACACAGAAGTCTGTTTTTTAATTGCCGCGTACTACACGGAAGTCTGTTATGGAATAGTAATTAGGACAGTCGTCTGTACCGATTCGCCCGTCACCAACCACTAGTTAAACAGTGTTCGCTGCAAGAAACCACCATCTCACTACGCCCAACGCCCGACATCAGCAGTTGTTTTGAATCCCATTTTGGGGGGTAATTCGTTGGGGAAGTTTTTATATTTTCCGTTCTTGTTCGAATGGGTAGCGTTTCGAGCAGTTGCTGTGGGCAGCGACCCACACCATGCTGTTTTCCACGGCGAACAATTGAATTCATGATGTCTCACCAATCCCGGTGGAGCGTCTGGTAAACGCTCCAATCCAGGAGGTGCATTTGGGAGACGTCCTAATTCAAGCGGATTGTCTAGGGGACGCACCAATTCAGGATGAGCGTCTAGTGAACGCTCTAATCCAGGAGGTGCGTTTGTGAGACACTCCGATGCAGGATGAGCGTCTAGTGAACGCTCGAATCCAGGAGGTGCATTTGGGAGATATCCCAATCTAAAAGGAGCACCAGAGACATCACCTTGTTCATGCTGAACATGACTCATTCTTCCCTCTGATGTTTATAAACAAAGAGAAGTAAGGTGTATAATGGAAAATGCTAAAGCTTCTCCACTATGTATCTCTATATCTTGAGCCAAAATGGCTACGGTGAAAGATTATTTATCTAATAAAATTCTGGTAAAAAATTATTCATTTTTTTTATAATTATTATTTTTTAAATTATTCATATAAATATGTAGTTATATCATTTTATTCATTTTTTATTATACATTCTTAGATTACTTAAAAAGATATATTTTAATTTTAAATTGAATCTTTTTTATTTCAATAATATTATAAATTTTTAATAATTTGAATAATAAACAAAATGTAATAAATTACATTTTGTTTTAATAGAAAAGCCAAACTGTGCATTGCTCTCCTTTTCTCCAAAAATGTCACCAAAAGTTGACAAAGTAATAGCATCTTCCGACTAAGAGTGAAACACAATTGTGGAAAGTCTTATGTACAACAACCTTCTTCATCTGCATTGCTCTTCAGCATGCACCTACTGATAATGACAGGCTTTAGGCGATTCCCACTTTTTTTTCCACGTCTCCATTTCTTGTTCGTCGTGGGCAAAAGTACACTCTAAACCCTTTATGCATGTTTTGTGAAGGTGCCACATACACATCTTGGTTTTTTGCCCAGCTATTGGATTGTCTTTATCAAACAAGTCATGTTTGAGTTTTTCGAAAGTTTTTCCCTTATTATTATTTCTCATGAACGATGGACCCCATGCAGATACAGGATTTTGTTCATCTACACTAGCTATATTTTGGATGATAGCTAAAGATGCCGACGTTGGTGCCAATGCTCCAGATGATGCGGATACCCCAGACGATACCGATACTGTTCTTTTTGCTTCGGTGGTGGATTCAGCAGCTTTTTCCGCTTTAATGTCTCTCGCTCTTTTTTCAAGAGACGTGAATACTTGACGATTGATATCATCGAATCTCGCGATCTCTGATTGAACCGAGGAAACAATTTCAGTAATTTTTTCCATTGTTTTTTTGTACTCGCGACCCAAGTTTAATACAGCGTCACTAATAATAATGAAATCATCACTATCGAGAAACATAGCATCGCGAACCGTTGAATTTTGAGCAATGACGAGTTTTTTGGCATCATCTTCTAGTACTTTAAAGGTCTTAAGAACAAAAAGACGCTTCTTTTCTAATTCTTTATTTTGATGCTCCATCATCAAAATGATGTTATCTCTTTTTTCTTCACTGATTGGTGATAAGAAAGCGGGATCTGAAGATCCTTCGCCGGAAACTTTCATGATTGCAAGAGGAAACTAGACACGTTCAAATTGGTGAAAGAAAGAGATGGAAAAAGAGGAGTAGGCACACAAAAACTATAGCAATAGTGAAAACACAAACTGTAAAATAAACAAATCAAAACCTTACTATTTTCTTCTTGAGCCAAAATGGCTACGGTATTATTTTTTTATTAATGATAATTTCATATATTTAAAAGTTCATTTTTTTTTATATTCAATTTCATAAAAAGTTTACAAATGTCAAAAAAATCGACTGTAAAATATGTATAACATATAAAATTTTAATCGACTGTAAATATATGTAATAATGAAAACCTAATATATTAGATTATTTTTATTCAATACTCGTTACGATAAAATAGTAATAAGAAACTGCATATATTACATAAATACTAATAACAAACTAGTAACGATAAATAATAACTTGAATTATGTGAAACACAGCGGCTCGTACCACTATCTACTGATAAAGAAACATAGTACGAGGCTCCTTATCTATTTCAGTGTGTGAAAAGGTACATGAATCTCCTTTGGTGCAACGACCATTGCCGTTTTTTTCAAACTTACATGGCTTTGTTTTGAATTTTTCAAAAGGAGGCTTATTATGAGCATATGTACATGAATCTCCTTTTAAACACTCACCTTTTGCATCAAACATGCAATAAATTGGTTTACCTTTAGTATGATTGGTATAATATGGTTTTTTTTGTTCTTCAGTGGTGTATTCTATTTCTTCATATATTGGTGAAAGTTCTTTATCAATTTGTTTAAAAGTATATAAATCTCCTTTTAAATACTCATCTTTTTTATTAAACTTGTGATAAACTGTTTTCAATTTATTAGGTATTGTTGGATACAAACTTTCAGGGTAGATAAACAACGGAGACTGCAAAATTCTACCTGGGGTGTCCTTTTTGATATGTAAGGGTTGTTTTACATCGTTATGAAAAAGTTTATGTTTCTTGTCATATTTATCTTGGTAAGTATCCACCATATTCACTAGTTTTTCGATACTTATTTTAGAAATGAAACTACAGTGACTGAATATCTCAATGACCTCTTCGAATTTTTGTTCCGTTTCTGAAAAAGTACCATCTTCACTTTTTTCAAATCCCCTAAAGAAACCATCAAACTTAGAGAAACTATGTTCAATAAATTCATTAATGGTGTTTTCTATTGTTTTCTCCGTGACGTGCGCTATCTCACTGAGTTCTTCAATGAGTTCGGGTAATGAATTCTTAAGTTTATCATTGTCTGACAAACCTTTACCAAATATTTTGTTATGTGTTCCACTCGGTTTTCTGTTCTGAGTACAATACATAATAACTGTAATAATGTTTACTTCTAAAAAACTAATATATCACAACAATTGGAATTTAGTCTTTTATTTCGTTCTTGAGCTAAAATAACTACAATAAAAAATTATTATATATTGAAAAAATTTTAATAAAAAAAAATTCATTTTTTTTTGTATATATCCTATTACAAATTTATATAATATACATTAACCAAGTTGAATTTTTTGACATTTGTAAACTTTGTGAAATCGACTGTAATCAAATATGATATTTTATTATTACATATAACTATTTATACTAATGTATATATATATATATATATTATTACATATAACTATTTATGCTAATATATATATTATAAAAAATGTATGTTATGCAATGTATATTATGCAATAAATGGATTAATACAAGTGGTTTAAAATATATAAAATATCGTTGTATGCAAGATAATAGTATTAGCATAAATATTAATTCAGAATATATTTCATTTATTATTAACCAAATATACTGCAAAAAATGTTTTAATATAATGAGTTTTAATTCTAAAAATAATGATTTCAATGATGAAAAAATAAAATTATATTATGATTTATATAATTCTATTATTAAATATACTTTGTCATTTTACCATAATACATATCACGTACAGTGTTATAATAAATATGTATGTGAACTAATGATTAATGAGATAAAAAAATTAAATGTAATAATCAATAAAAATAATCCAGAATTAGATAATTTAAAAGAACTAATTTTAAATGAAATAAAAATTATAAAATATAAAGTAAATAAATTAAAATTATCTCCAGGAATAATGTATCCTATTATGGAAAATTCTGATGAAATAAATGTATATTATATGTATGATGAGGAATCAATAGTAATAAATGAATTGATAAAAGATGGTTTTATTATACTATCTGATATTCCAGGAGAACAAGAATTAGAATATTATGTCTATACTAAAGAAAATATGGAATATCAGAATAAATATATTAAATTTATTATAGATCAATTATGATATATATATATATATATATATATATATATATATTAATAATTGATCTATTAGTAAAATATTAAAATATATAAATAAATAAGTATATATATATATACTCTTATATATTTTAGTATTTTTTATCAAAAAATAGTTATATCTAAGATAATTAAATATTCCCGGCTTAGAACTTTTAGCAAAGGTGTAAAATAATCCTTATTATTTGAATAAGGATGTGCTAAAAGAATATCCGTCTCAATAAAATAAAATACTTTTTATTTTACTGTAGCTCAACAGATATTTCATATTTAATATCTCATATCGGATATAACTTACTAATATAATATATTAAATATCTTTTATATATATATATTAATAAATAATTATAATATTGTATTAGAAAATAAAATCAATTATCTTCTTTTTTTACAGGTGTGTTAGGATTTAATAAATAATTATAATATAATTTAATAAATATTAGAATACCATAATTCATATATTCTACAAATGACTTATTATAAAATTTTTTTTTTAAAATATCAAGTATTTCAATTAATATGGATATCTTAATATCATTAAAACTATTAAATATCGTTAATATAATACAATAATCTATATTTATTTCTTGTGTATGTAAAGTAATATTTTTTAATTGTGTAATACCTAATAGATCATAAATAATACGTATGATCAATGATTTACTCTCATCTAAAATGTTTAAACTTAGTGTGTGAGAACAAGACCCTACTATTTGATAAATAAGTTGTTTATTCATTTCATAATCAATACTATATCTATCTAAATTTTTTTTAGATAGATCATTATTAAAAAAATTTATATTATTATTTTTTTTATCATGTTTTATAACTTTATCGTCATCTAATACTTTTTCTATATCGCATAAATGGTTTTTTTTGTTTAATATTACATTGGGTGAAACAATATTATTTTTTATATTTAAAGAATTATCTGATTTGGTAAAAGTGTTATTTTTATATTCCGTTAGTATTTTTTTCCACTGATCGCCGTCATATACGTTATTACTATTATTTGACTTATCTTTTTGATATATATAATAAGTAATTTTATTATTATTTTTTTTATATTTATTATTTTCCTTTTCATTGTTAACGGAACTAAATTTATTATTATCAAACTCATTAATCGATTTAACTACAGAATGTTTAAAATTACATAAATTTCCTTTATGGCATCTACCCTTATTATAATATTTACATTCTATTCTTGGAATAAATACATGCGAATAACTGTTTTTTGACATAATTTAATATTTACTATATTTTTAATACACTAAGAGAAAACCTAATATACAATATTATACTATGTATAATATTTTTAATTAATGGGTTAAAATAATAAATATTAATATATATATTTATTATATTAATAATTCACTTTTTTATTACCAATAAATTTAAATGTTGTTTTTATCTTATGATATTCAACATATATTGTAATATATCAAATAAAAATAATATTTATATTATTCAAAAAGATCAATAATTTTATCAATTTTTATATTCTTTTATTACATATAATAAAAGAATATTTTATTTATCAAATATATTAGATAAGATATTTGATAAATATATGAGTTACTTTTATATTCTCTATTGTTGTTGTAAGCATCTGTAATATGCCATAATATGATATAAATGTTTTTATTAGTTATGGTAAATCTATAAATCATATAAAATTTTTAATACTTTTAATATTAACGCTTCTTTAAATTTTGTATAAAATTTATCATCCGTTAATTTACTCATATCTAATTCAGTAATGAGTAATATTAAAGAATCAAATTTATTTTTTAATAGTATATAAGAATTTGGCCTTTTTAATTCATCCTTTAACTTAATATATTCATTATATATTTTTACATTTTTATCATGTTTAACATTTTTATTTAATAAATTATAAGAATACATATTATTTAATTTATCGTTTTTTTCTTGTAATATTTTATTCTCGTTTTGTAGATTTACTATAGTAGTTTTTAAAATATTTTCATTTAATAACAATTCATTGTATTTATATTGTATCGACTTAAGTTTATTATTATCTATTGTAAGAAGTAAAATCTTATTTGAAATAGAACTATTTTTACTAAGTTGATTTTTTAAATGAGTATTTTCAATACATAATTTAGATATTTCCTTTCTCAATTCAATAATTGTAATATTCAAACATTCTATAATATAATTAGTTGAAGATAATTCTTGGTTATTATTCATAAGTTCGTCCATTATTATATAATATACTATATTTAGTATTAGCTTTATATAAAGAATAAACCTCTGGAAAGTAATAATCAATATAAATAATATATTGATAATAAATGTTGATAATATATTATTTATATTATAAAATACGTATTTTTAAATATTAAATAATTCATTTTTTTTTATAGTCTAATTTTACAGTCAATTTTTATTGATATATATATATATCAATAAAAAACATTTTAGTAAATTTTAATGTTTACTAGTATGACTGTAATTTAACTAAATTTATGTGAAGATTTTTGGTAAAGTAGATGATATCATAATAATTTATAAAAATTATAAATACTAGATAAACCATTTGGTATAACATTAAAATACTTTCGGAGTATTATTTAGATTTTTCTATATCCTCTATTATAAGTATCTTCAAGTCACTGAGATCATCTTTAAATTCATTTCTAAGGAGTAGAATCTGGTCTTCTAAATACCTTTGTTGTGTTTTAAGTTTTTCAATCTCCTTTACCGATATTAAAAAAAGCTGCTGTTGTTTTGATTTTTCATCTACAATTGTCTTATTAATATCTTCAAAATATTGTTTATAATTATTCAGATGATTCCTAAAACATAACAATTGATTGTTTATCCACATAATAGTTTGATTATATTCATATAAATTTATATCAGTATTCACTATATTTTGCATAATTACTAAATTATTTATATATTTATATTTTATTTTCTAAAAGAAAACTAATAAAATAAATTACGATATAATCTATCGAAAATAGGTATGTTATCTATATATATAATTAGTTTTATTATATATATTATAAATTTCAATTTTTTTATTTAATTTTATATACAATTATTCTACATTTCCAATATAATATCAAGAATATATTTTAAATTATCTGATTTATGAAATTAACTGTAATAGTTAGTTCAAATTTTTAATTAGTTATAATATTTAAAAATATTATAACTAATTATTTTTATTACGATTTGACATATTATTTGTTTTTAGTGAAATCGATAGTAACGATAAAATAATCTAATATATGTATTTTAGTATATTATTATTTCCGATAGTATAATTACACTGTTATTCAAATCATCGAAATATAATTTAAATCATTTTCACATTTTTTTTTATTTTACACAGCCAATAAAATAATAAAAATATTCACTGATCGTTGAAAACATACAGTACATATATCTGTTTTTTGTTTTTATAATATTTACATATTGTCTTACTTCATTGGGTGCATATTCCAAAGCCAAACTATTTTGTTTCACTGCTTCATTTATAATATTTATATTATATTTTAATTTAAATGATGCGTATTCTAAAGCCATTCCATTTTGTTTTACAGCTTGTAATACGACATCACTGTTATCATTTAAATTATTTAATGCATACTGTAAGGCTTCTCCATTTGTTTTTACTGCGAATAATACAATCTCCTTACAGCCTCTTAAGAAATATGATGCGTATGCCAAAGCATTACCATTTTGTTTAACTGCTTCAATTACAATATATGAATCTTGTCTTAATGCAAGTGATGAATATTCTAAAGCCATGCCATTTTGCCGAACTGCTATTAATACATAATTATAATTTCTTCTCAAATTATTTGAAGCATACTGTAAAGAAATTCCAAAACTTGTCACAGCTTCTAATACTATAATATCGTCGCCACGTAACCATGTTGATGCATATCCTAAAGAAGATCCACATATATTTACAGCTTTTAGTATTATGGCTTTATTGTTTTTTAATCGATCAGATACAAATACTAAAGATTTGATATTTTGCTCTAGTGCTGCCAATATTATATTTTTATTATTTCTTAATTTAATAGAAGCGTGCCGTAAAGCCATACCATCATTTTTCACAGCACTCAATACAATTTTTTTATTTTTTTTCAATCTATCCGAAGCTAGGTATAAAAGATCGCCTTGGTTCTTAACGGCTTCGTATACTATAACCTCATTATCCTTAAAAACATTGGATAAATATAATAAAGCATTACTGTTATTTTGTATAATAGGTATTACAATATCCATATTATTTATTAATTTATACGGAGCATATTTCATACAATGATAATTTATTTTGATAAGTTTTGAAAATAAAACCATATCCTCTTTTAAATCACTAATCACATATTTTAAAAAACGTGTTATTTTATTGTTTTTATTCAATGTATCTATAACAAATAATATAAACTCAGTATCATCATAATAAGTATTATTTTTAAACAATGAAATTATTTCATTTACTATATCACGTTCGTGACAAAAAACCCTATCTGTTGATATAATTTTATAACATATATTAAATTCATAATTTTTTTTTACTATTGTATATTCTTCTTCTAAGCTAATAGAATCTAATTTATCTTTTAACATATTATGTTTAAAAGAATCATATAATACTTCTTTTTTATTAAATAAATAAAATACTATGTTTTCCGTATAAATTTTTATTATTAATTCACTAAAACTTTTAACATTGTATATTTTATACTCTCCATTATTTGAAAAATACAGAGTGACGACAGTCATTATATCAATGGAGGTAAATTAAACTCTGTGTTAATATAATTTATTCAAGATAAAAGAAAAGATAATATTATATATTATTAGTAATTATTATATATAATATATAATAATAAATTCATTTTTTTTAATATATTTTATAAAATATATTTTTATTACAGTCAATTTCATAAAAGTTTACAAATTTTAAAAAATTTGACTTATGTGTGTATGATATATAAAAACATAAATTTTTAATTTATGTTTTTATATACGAATCAACTTAAAAAATAATAAACATTGACAGTAATTACTATACATATTGGTTTACTGTAAAAAAACCTAAAAAAAATGTAAACTTATTGAATATATATAACAAATATATATATATTTAATAAGTTTTAAAATATTTATTATTCATCTATAAAATCTAAATCAGCCACATCAGAATCTTTATTTTTATATTCGTCTAATACTTTTTTAATATTAACAGTATCATCTAAAAATAATATTTTTTTATCTTTTAAATAATTGGTATGGTCATTAAATGACGTTTTATGCTGTATGTATTTTTTTCTCTGAATTATTATTTTTTTTAATCTATCCAATTCATTTAAATGTTCTCTATAATATAATACCGAATTCCATGTTTTTTCTAATATTGGTACTATATTATTAATAAATGATTCATTTTTCTCAATGGATACATTATGAGATTGTATTAATTTCCAGTAAATAACTCTTTTGAAAGTATAATTATTATAAATATCTTGATATTTATTTTTATATGTATCCAAAGCACTTAATGAAAAATTATCATATTGGTCTGCTGTTAAATTAAGATTTTCAGGAATTATATATTTACTATTCCATTCAGGTTCTCCTTTAATATTATTAATTGGATAAAATTCTAAAAATAATCCCTTTTTTAGATTATTATTAATATTTATTGTTTTAGTTTCACCTTTTGCTGATGTTTCTGTATTAATACTATCATCACATTCATCTAGTAAATATTCATCTCTAGATTCATATTCAATAAATTTACATTGCCAAAAATCACAATCGTTTAATTCACAACATTCTAATTGTTGTTGAACTTGACAATAATAATAAAATGGACACATATCATTAATAATAGAACCATATGTTTTAATTTGTCTAGTTACTGGACATTTTATTTCTAACATTGTCCCGAATTTATTAGAGAATTTATTATCTAATGTATATTTAGTACAAATACCATCAGGTGAAGCTCCTAGAAATGGATATTTTTCAGAAGGTATAGCTCCAAATTCTTCAACCTTTACATTAAATATGTTTTCATAAATTAATGTAGCTATTGGTTCATATTTTCTACCAAAAAATACGGTCGCGTTATCTGAAAACACCGGGTCTGTTTCACATTTTTTAAGAATGAATGCTTCAACTGGCTCATATGGATTCATATCAATAGCGGCGGCCGTATCAGAAGCTGTTATTTTATTGCTTCTATATTTAAACCATTCAGGTGTTCTTTGTTGGAATTGAGGCAAAACCTTTAATTTATTAAATTGTTTTTCAATCTTATTATAATTATTAGGTGTCGTTAAACCTAATTGTAAATTAATAGGGGTATAAGCAAGTTTAATTTTATATTTCGTATCAAACATGTTATTAAAAATATCATTTATTATTGATATCTGTTGCTTATACGTAATATTATTTTCTGTAAATTTCTGTTCATATATTTTTAATATATTAAGCTTAAGTTTATTATAATTTTTATATGATAAAATTTTTCCATTTTCCAATAATAACAAAGATATTTCATAAATCAACTTATCCATTATATATATAGTGGTGGCTATTATTTAAATACTAATCCGCTAATATTATCATATAGTAAATTATTTATTGTTAGTAACTTACATTTATAAATACTTTATAAATATGATGTGTTATTATTTTTTTACAAAAACATTAAAACATTAAAATATCAATATATTGATAATTTAATGTTTTAAAAGTTTTAAGTTTTTAATGTATATAACTACATTGCTTAGTATTTTTGTAAATACATTTGTCACCAAATCGACACATGATATAATTAAATTTTTGAAAATTTTTATTAACTGTTTTTATAATTTCTTTTTTTATAATATCTAAATTAGTAATCTTATATTTATCAGGACATCTTTTTAATTTTATATCATTTATACCATGAGCATATTTACAATTATTGCCATTTTTACATAATCCATAAAGGTAATATACACAGATATTTGTTTTATTATTATCATTGGTATATTTCAAAATATTTATATATTTATTTAATAAGTTACCTATTTGAATTTCTGTATTTATAATAAGTTTATTTCTAGCAATACTATTTACTTCAGTAGGCTGTAAATATTTAAAACCATGTGCATATTTACAATTGGGGTTTAAACATAATAGTTCGCTTTTCAAGTATTCTTTACACATAAATGTTGGTTTTCTCGTAAATCTCGTTGTTAATGTTCTCTCCACTGTTAAAATTGGTTCAACTGTTAAAATTGGTTCAACTGTTAAAATTGGTTCAACTGTTAAATTTGGTTCAACTGTTAAATTTGGTTCAACTGTTAAATTTGGTTCAACTGTTAAATTTGGTTCAACTGTTAAATTTGGTTCAACTGTTAAATTTGGTTCCAATTTTGATTTTAATTTTAAATTAATATTAAAATTTCCATTTAATCTTTTATTAATGTTAATTAATATTGTTGATTTTATATTATTATTCAATAATTCATCGCCACGATCTTTATATATTTTATACAAATCCTTAATAATATTTTCTTTTTTTGGGAAAATTATCAAATTATTTAAAATATCTTTTTCAGTATAATTATTATAATTATAAATACTTCCAAACTTATTTGGATCAATGTGATTTCTTAAAATAAACAAATTTTTATTAGTTTCTTTTTTTTTATCACGATTTTCTATTATTTTATTATTAAATTGAATGATAATAGGAACAAAATCTTTATATTTGGTTTCAAAATCATCTTTTAACAAAACTGTTATTATATTTAACAAGATATTAGATTTATCCATATTTTTAACGTATTGTATATATATTTTTTATTATATAAAAAAAATAAAAATATGTATATACCTAAAGTAACTAGATTAGTTAATTAATTTATATATTATATATAAATATTAAAAAAATCATTTTTTTTATTGGATAATAAAATATAAATCAACTGTAAAGATAAAACTTTAATAAAGTATAATGATTTATTATGATGTTATACACGGATATATTACAGTTGATTTCACAAAAAGTTTATAAATGTCAAAAAATTTGACTTTATATAAATATGTAAAATCAACTGTAAAAGTACCACTGGGTGGCATGATGACATTTGACTTTTTAGATTGATTCATTTATATCGTTATAACAATATTAGTGAATTG
>Ga0209390_10004204_pt1 | contig 21927 bp, 18 predicted proteins | sample BON01_FD_187212 | JGI IMG/M metagenome (GOLD analysis project Ga0209390, IMG submission 187212) | Freshwater microbial communities from Lake Bonney liftoff mats and glacier meltwater in Antarctica - BON-01 (SPAdes) (version 2) | ecosystem: Environmental > Aquatic > Freshwater > Ice > Glacier... | reverse complement strand
AAAAATTGGCTAAGAGGAGTGCACTCCTATTGCCATGAAAGCTATATAAATCAATACATTCAAGAATATTTCTTTAGATTCAATCGCTTGAATTTCAGAACTACGATTCTAGAAAAACTGCTAAACAAAATGATTTCCAATCCTCCAATGACCTATAAATCAATTAAATGCAATGTGGCTTAAAGGGGTAGCCCTATTCTAAGATTGATTTTCCGTTTAAAGTTGAATGCCTTCTTACTCGATTATACCAAGTTTCGATGTATTCAAAAATTTGTAATTCTGCTTCCATTCTTGTTTTGTATTTGTGATGATAAATTAATTCAGTTTTAATTGTTTTGAAAAAACTTTCCGCTACAGCATTGTCCCAACAGTTTCCTTTTCTACTCATACTTTGTTTTACCAAAGGGCTAGCTTTTAAATAATTCGCAAACTCCTTACAAGCGTATTGAATACCTCTGTCAGAATGAAATAAAAGCGGTTCTGTAATACTTCTGTTAATGTTCGCCATTTTCCAAGCTGCAACAACTGTGTCCTTAGCAAACATGGTTTTACTTAAACTCCAACCCACAACAGCTCTATCATACAAATCAATTATTACTGTCAAATACAGCCATCCTTGCCTAGTTTTGATATAAGTAATATCAGATACCCAAACTTCATTTGCTCGGCTTACGGTAAAGTTTTGAGCAAGTAAATTTGGTGCAACAGGATAACGGTGACTGGAATTTGTGGTCACCTTCCATTGCCGTCTGATTTTACTTTGCAAACCTTCTTCTCTCATTAGCTTAGCCACTCTTTTTCTCGAAACCATTAAACCTTCACTCTTTAATTCTTGGTGAATACGAGGACTTCCGTAAATACGATTACAGTTCTCAAATACTCTTTTAATGGCAGTTTTCAAGTTCTTGTTCTCAATATCCCTGCGGCTAACAGGAAACTTTTTCCATCTGTAATAACAACCGCTGTTCATTTTCATAACTCGGCACATCTTCTCAATCGAAAAACAATCCTTGTGGTTCTCAATGAATTTATATTTTTTCAATCGTTCTTGGAAAAGATGCTCACCGCCTTTTTTAAGATGTCACGTTCTTCTGTTAAATCTTTGTTTTCTCTTCGTAAACGTTTTAATTCTTCTCTTTCAGGGTCTAATATTCCTGTAGATTTGCCAACGCCTGGGAAAACTTCGCCTTTTCCCTCTCTGTCGAAATACTCTTTCCTCCATCGATAAAGCAATCCTCCACTGATTCCTAAACTGGTGGCTACATCTTGAATACTGTCTGATTTTTCACTCAAATGAACCGCTTTGAGTTTAAAGTCCTTGCTAAATTTTACTCGTTTTTTCATGTGTTAAAGTTAGTTGTCAAAATCAACTTCAACTATCTTAACTTTTCTCTCTCATTAAAAGTAGCAAGTCCAATTTTATTAGCACATGACTATCATTTCTGACGCCCTCTGCTCGCATAACAATGCCTTAGTAAAGCTTATACGTTGTTTTTCTCGTAAGGTTGCTTTTTTGTTAAGCTTTATTCAGCAATAAAACTGTTCAAATATAGAACCGAGATCTAACTCTGCCCATTTTAAAAAAAGGTTTGACTGTCGTGCCAACTTTAAAAACCGCAAATATAAAACGTACCTAAAAAGAACTTAAACTTAACAAATTACTAGAGATATAATTGAGAATTGTCAATGAAGAATGAGTGAAAACAAGAATTGTCACTTAGAGAAAAGCAAATCTTTCGACGCGTGAAAGGACAAATCGTTTAAAAAGCACAAAATCCAAAATACGATTTAAAAGAGAAGCTTTTTTTATTAGGCCGTCAGTTTTTTCAACATACTTCGGAAAATTAATCCGTGAAATGGCAAGACCAGATACCAATAGATTCTTCCCAGCAAACCTTTTGGCCGGAAAGTTGCAACTTGAATCAGCTTGTCATCTTGCACTTTAAATTCCAACCAAGCTTCTCCTGGTAATTTCATTTCTGCAAAAAGCAACAGACGTCCTTCCTCTTTATTAGCATAAAGAACCCGCCAAAAATCAAGAGCGTCACCGACACGTATAGTTGATGTGTTTGTTCGGCCACGTCGAAGACCAACGCCACCAACCATTTTATCCATTAATCCTCTGATTTTCCATAAATAATTAACTGCATACCAACCATTTTCACCACCAATTTTCCAAATTTTCTTGATACAATCCTCTCTTGAAGTAAATCCTTTTTGCCGAACATCTTTGAAACATCCAAACGAAGGAACATTAATGAAATCCGAGATGGAAAAGTTCATAACGCCACTAATTTGAGCGTCCTTCCAACTAGAAACAATAGTATCCGTTTCTATTTTCATAAATGCTTTCTTCAAGGCCTCTCTATAAGAAATTGGCTGAATGTCGAGTATCTTGTTAATGTCAAGATTACGACAAACTACCTCTACTTTCATGCTATTGACCAAAGCAACAGCCAAATTATAAGAAGTTGAAGTGACAAAATACAACCAATATGAAGACAATCTTGGCGTCATTACAGGTACGGTCCAAATCTTTCGCTTGAGTCCACGTTCTACTGCAAATTCAAGCAACATTTCTCTGTAGGTAAAGATATCGGGACCACCAATATCAAAATTTTTATTGTATATTTTCTCTTCTCCAATTGCAGAAGTCAAAAAGGAAATGACATCTGTAACACCAATAGGTTGACATTTGGTGTTTAGCCATTTTGGCGTAATCATTATTGGTAATTTTTCTACTAAATCACGAATTATTTCAAAAGATGCGCTGCCAGAACCTATAATAATTCCAGCACGCAAAGTGGTTAAAGCGTATTGACCTTTTTCGAGTTCTAATTCAACATTTTTACGCGATTTTAAATGTTTCGAGAGGTCTCTTTCATTGATTATCCCACTCAAATAAATGACTTGTTTCACATTCGTATTCTTCAAGCTTTGTCGGAAGTTTATTGCCGACAACAACTCCAAATCCTGATATTCTTTGGAAGATGACATGGAGTGCACCAAATAAAAAGCAATGTCGATTTCTTGTGGAATGATGGACAGCGATTCTAAATCCAATAAATCTAATTGCAAAACTTCAATATGTTCTTTCAACGATTCCGGAGGGAAAAACCGCCCAGGATCTCGTACAGCGCAATATACGTTATGACCATTTTGAACCAAAAAAGGAAGTAAGCGTTTGCCAATATAACCCGTTGCTCCTGTTAAAAGAATGTTCATATTATTACTTTGATTATTATGACTTGAAGGCAGACCCTCCTTAAAATAACACGAGTATACAGAATAAGTTTGAACCAAACAATTACTTCATTGTACAGGCTTCCAGAAAATATCCGATATGAAAACTCTTTTAACTTTTTTTTTTTACATTTTTGTACGCAACCACCAATGCACAATCTCTTTCTGGAAACATGAATACGGTCTTTGAGGGGAAAAAAGTAGTCATGAAATACGGGAACGTTGATATTTACAGAGGTGAAGAGTTGATAAAAAGTGTGCTAACCGATGAATTGGGGAATTTTAAAATAAAATTGGACACTGGAACTTACCGTTGCGTTATGCACTATGATGGCTACACTTCCGTTGCGAAAACGATAGTAATTCGAGGCGATGAAGTTGATGACTTTAAAGTTAAAGAATCTACCGTTGGAAGTGCCAAAATGAAAAGAGACCGAGCAAAAAGTGACAAATACTATTCTGAAAGATCGGCGTCTGTCGAGAAAACCGATTTAGTTTCAGGCATGTCCGAAATAGGTGAAAAATATGCTGACTTCAAAGCAACTGATAAAAAATATGGACCACTTACCGCTGGAGAAGTCAATGACTTTGCTAAATGGGCACTTTGGAATGAATACGCTGAAAATGAGTTCGTAGCTACGGTGAATGCTTGGAATCTTTTTCCTCGCGGACGTTACACCGTGCAATTGCAAAACCAATATGGAATTCCTATTGCCGATGCAATTGTACGACTCATAAATGATGGGAAAAGTATCTTTGAGACACGCAGCGACAATACAGGTAAAGCAGAATTATGGTTGACCATAAAAAATGAAAACCCAGAAGTCAAAGGAAAATTGAAAATTGAAATAGAGAAAAACGGCAAGAAAGAGCGAATTGACAGAATTAATCTTTTTGAAGAGGGAATCAATCATGCAACTTTGAAAATTGATTGCGAACAGTCACAAGAGGTAGACATTGCTTTTGTTTTTGATGCAACCGGTTCGATGGACGATGAATTGCGCTTTTTACAAAATGAAATCAAGCAAATTATTTTTGACTCCAAAAAAGTAGACGACGCACTTTCTTTCCGCTTCGCCAATGTTTTCTATAGAGATAACCACGACGAATATTTGACTAAAACAATGCCTTTCACTCGTGTTTTGACAGAAACAAATTCTTATATCGACGAACAAAGTGCAAAAGGTGGTGGCGACATGCCTGAAGCTGTTGAAACTGCATTGGAAATCGCATTAAACGACTTAGAATGGAGCGAAAAAGCTCGAACGCGCTTGCTTTTTTTAATGCTCGACGCACCACCACATAACACACCCGAAGTTCGAGAAAAATTAGAGAAATTGATTCGATTAGCCGCAAAAAAAGGAGTTCGAATCATTCCAGTTGGAGCAAGTGGAATGGACAAAAACACAGAATATCTGATGCGCATAATAGCTTTAGGAACAAATGGAACTTATACTTTCTTAACCAGTCACAGTGGAGTTGGCAGTTCTCACATGGCACCAACTACCGACAAATTTGAAGTAGAAACCTTAAAGCAATTGATGGTACGTTTAATCAAAAGTTACACCTTCATGCCGGATTGTCAATCACAAATTCATGACCCAGAATTACCTTATCCAGATTCTTTAGTTCAATATCCGCAAGCAGATACCTTAACAAATACAACGCAAGCTGACAGCGCGAATATAAGGCCGGTTCTTCGTGACAACCTCAAAATAAATTGGAGCTATTATCCAAACCCAACAAACGGTCTCTTAAACATCAAAGTCAATCGTGATGTAGAGGCATTATATTTTACAGACATTATGGGAAAACAATTAATGGTTATCACAGATTTATACAAAGACCGCACAAAACAAATTGACTTGTCGATCTACCCATCAGGTGTTTACCTAATCCGCTATCCAATTGACAAGAAATGGATAAGTGGAAAAGTAGTTTTAGTAAAAGGAAATTGAGTTTAAAAAGTAGATTATTAGTCCGCTTCAATTTTATTTGTGCTGCTCATATCGGTTCACGGCTCTAAGCTGTCGCAAAAAATTATGGTAGATTCACATAAATCTATGCAAGATAGTATTTCAAAAGAAAACAAACGTTTCGAAAGCAAAATTTTGGATAGATTGTTACTTTGAAAAAGCCCGACATGAAAACAATATAAAAGAAGAATGTAGCGCTTGGGAATTTTTAATTCGTTTGACTTTTTCCGAAAAAGACATCCCAAAAGCTACTTTTCAGGTTGAAAATTATTTTTCTTGGTATAAAGCATGTGGAAAGAAATAAATCCTCGCGCGTTTTCCATTCAAGCTATCGCTGAAGAATTGGATTATAAAAGTGCTAATTCATTTGCGCAGTACTTTAAAATTCATCCCGGTTTGAATCCTTCTTTTTGTATCAAAAAATTAAATTATTTGTGACGTTTATCCTACATTTTTAAATTCAAAGTATGGTTATGTTAGCTGGGCGCAAAACAAAAAATCAACACTATTCCATTGTTTATCATTATTTTAAACTTATATTGAAGTCTCCATTTCTCTTGAAATCGGTCTGCTTTTCTTTTTTGGCCGATTATTTCGATTCATATTTTTCCTGTCGGTTGAGATTAATATTAATTCTTAAAAAAAGCAATATGACAACAGATAAAAATCAAAAACCTTCCGAAAAAGATACTGGTTGAAATTTGGTTTTAGAATTGTAGCTGAGGGACTTACTTCTAAAATTTATGCTAACTCTTTAAATAAAATCAACATGAGAACAAATATGAAAAGCAAACTATTTATGGCAATTGGATTAATGCTAACAGCAGGATTTAATTCGACAGCGCAGGAACTTACGGGACCTTGGAAAGGAGCAATAAAGACACAAGGAGTGGAAATTGATTTAATTTTCAACCTTTCACAACAGGATGGAAAGTGGAAATCTACACTTGAGGTTCCAATGCAAGGTGCAAGTGACATTCCCATGGATGAAACCATATTTACAAAAAATGAGTTAACGATTAAATCGAACAAACTTCAATTAAATTATGTTGGAAAATTCGCCGACGGTATGTTTTCTGGAACTTATACTCAAGGCGGACAGAATTTCCCATTAATTTTGACGAAAACAGTAAAAACTATGCCCGGAAATACAGCGCTGCCAACTTCAGCGGAAGAACTTGCAAAATTAGCAGGAAAAGAAACAGGAAACTTCGCCTACTCTGTTGAAGATTTCTTTAAGAGTCCCGAAGCTTCCTACTTTAAATTATCGCCAAATGGCAAGTACATTTCGTACTTGAAACGGAACGATGACGGAAAGAAAACATTAATTGTAAAAAACGTCGTTACGAACGAAGAAATGGTCGTAGTAAAAGATGGTGAGGACATCATCAAGGCTTATTTGTGGGGAACTGACAATCGTATTTTGTATATGAAAGACAGTGGCGGTGATGAAAACTTCCATTTCTTCGGCATTAATCTCGATGGAACAAATGATATCGAATTAACTCCTTTCCCTGGTGTTAAAGCGGATTTATTGGAAACCTTAGACGAGGATAAGGAACATATCATTATTAGCTTGAACAAAGATAACAGAGCGCAAGAAGAACCTTATAAACTGAACATCAATACAGGTGAATTAACGAAGTTGTTTACTGTTGAAGAGGGTGGGAACCCAGTTTCCGGTTACTTATTCGACAAAGACGGAGAGTTAAGGGGAATTTCTTACGTTGTGAATGGTATTCAAAATCAATTTTTCTATAAAATGGATGGAAAAATGGTTGACTACCAGACGTTCGAAATTGACGATACTTTTTCTCCTCTAGATTTTGATTACTCAACGTCCAACCCTCATGATATTTATATCGCTTCGAATTTAAACAACGATAAAACAGAAATCATTTTATACGATTTGAAAGAAAGAAAGGTATTAAAAAAAATCTATTCCAACGATACCTATGATGTTTCAAGTATGCGTTTGTCTGAAAAAAGAAAATACGAATTAGATTATGTTCTTTACAACGGCGAAAAAACAATCGTTGTTCCAGTGAGCGATGCCTATAAAAAAGTAGATGCTCGTTTAAAAAAAGAATTTGGTAATAAAGATGCTTATGTCGTTGGAAGATCAAAAGACGAATCGATTCAGTTGATTGTGGTGACTAGTGATAAGATTGTCGCTGAATACTACACATACGAAGTCGAAACGGATAAAATTAAATTACTTTATAAGTTGTTGCCGCACCTAAAAGAAGCCGATATGTCTGAAATGAGACCTATTACTTTCAAAAGTAGAGACGGAAAAACAATTCACGGTTACATTACTTTACCAAAAGGGGCATTAGCAGGACAAAAAGTTCCAATGATAGTTATGCCACACGGCGGGCCACAAGGCATTCGCGACAGTTGGGGATTCAATCCTGAAAATCAATTGTTTGCAAGTCGTGGTTATGCGACTCTAAATGTAAACTTCCGAATATCTGGTGGTTACGGAAAAGAATTCATGACATCTGGATTCAAACAAATTGGTAGAGCGGCAATGGATGATGTTGAAGACGGAATTGCATATGTGTTAGAGCAAGGCTGGATTGACAAAGAAAAAATCGCCATTTACGGGGCAAGTCACGGCGGATATGCAGTACTTCGGGGAATGACAAAAACTCCAGATTTGTATGCTTGTGGAGTTGATTATGTTGGCGTTTCCAATTTGAACACCTTTATGGGAACGATTCCCGCTTATTGGGAGAAGTACCGAGATTTCCTTTATGAAACATGGTATAACCCAAACATTCCCGAGGAAAAGGCAATTATGGACGAAATTTCTCCGGCATTGCACACTGATTTAATCAAAAAACCTTTGATGGTCGTTCAAGGTGCAAATGATCCTAGAGTAAACATTGACGAAGCAGATCAAATCGTTGAAAAACTGCGTGCTCGAGGGATAACAGTTCCTTACATGGTAAAATACGATGAAGGTCACGGTTTTTACAAAGAAGAAAATAGATTGGATCTTTACACAACTATGATGGGATTCTTTGCTGAAAATTTGAAGTAAATCCAAAATAACAACTTGAAAGAGGAGCTCGTAATAGCTCCTTTTTTTTGTTTAAATTTGACTGATTATGAAATTTATTGGAGAACAAATGCCAATATTATAGGACCAGATACAGTACTTCAGTTTTTACCCTCTTCTGACTAAATATTTTTTAAAATTAAAAAAGTTCTAAAAATCATCGAAATGAAACAATATTTGAACTGTCCTCGGATATAACCAGCGCCCCAAACAATCTTTCTATTCGCTACTTTGAAAAAGGAATTACAATTTGGGAGTTTAGAGACTCAAAAAATAAAATTTTGCAATCACAGTTGAACATCACTCTTGTATTGCTCTATCGAAATCACGTATTAAAACAGCGATATCGCTCATCAATTCATCACGAGCTTCATCTTTTCCTTTTTCCGCGTCAAGGTATTCTTTGAGATACAACTGCGATTCTAAAGTTTGATTTTCTTGGAATGGACCTTCTAAATTTTCAATTATCGTAAGACATTCGAAAGTTTCTAAAAAAGTTCCTTCGCATGCTATGGCTACGAAATCAGCTAAAAATGCACTGAAATCCAATTTGGTTTGCCACATTGTATTCAGCAAATCTCGACGTATAGTCTGGTATTTATCCTCTCTGATGATTTCAATCATTTCTGGGGTTGCAGAAGAATCGCTTAAATTTGATAGAAATTCTATCACTTTTCCATTTATGTTCTCGCTGCGATTTTCCAAATACAATTCAACAAGCGGGCGCAAAACGCACTCATTGCCGTCGGCTTCGAGTAAAGTAAGCGTTTTAAGGATCTTTTTTTCTTCTTTGGAACTTAGATCTTTTATGAGTAGTTGTACTTTTTTCGTGATATTTTTGTCGTCGGACATTTTTCCTACAAAATTAGGACAATTGTCGGTTTTAGACGGTCAATTCAGGAAAGAAAATATCTTTGTGCCCAGAATGAAGGTGAAGCGTTTTATATTGTCAATTTTATGTGTTAATATCTTGCTTGTTTCAAGCTGTGTGGATACCGTTAAAGAAAATTCATTTCAGTATCTTCATTTGTACACTGATCTTTCTAATTCTTTGGACGCCACCCTTTTCGATGAGTTTGCAAAACAAACCGACATTCATGTTTATGTTCATTATGCCTCTGCAGAATCTATTCTCCGAAAAATTAAGACTGAAAAATGGGAATCTAATGCAGATGGGGTTTTGTTATCTAATGCACTGAATTTAATTGAACTAAATGATGGTGGGTTTTTCACAAAAACAGATGAATTATCGGAACGTGATTGGCAATGTTTGTTCATCAATCCTTTTATATTTTCCTCCCCAAAAGATACAGTCCAGCTATTTACAAGTTATGGACAACTGTTTAGGAACGAAAATTCTCGAGTAGATGCAAGTCTGATAAAATCCTTCAATCAATGGGGAAATTTAATCCCAGCTCTGAAGAAAAACTATCCCATTTATTCACTTAGTAAAATTCAAGGTAAAATTCTACATTCTGATTCAGTAAAAGGGAAGGAGACAAAAATTGTTCAGATTGCTCCTTTTAGTTATTACACCGACAAATCAAAAATTGTATTTCCCGATCAATTTTACAAGGGTGCAATTGGTATTATTGGTGGAATTGGATTAATCAAACAATCGAAGAACCGATCCAATGCTCAAGAATTGTACATCTACTGTAAGAATAGTTCTTGGAGAAAAAAACTAGCTAGAGATATTCGTTTATTTCCTATCTTGAGCCCTGAAGAGAATAAAAAAAGACAAATACTCTTCAATCAAACACCACCTAATTTAAAAGCAAAAACGTAACAAAACTGACTAGTTTCGTGTTTTTTATTTTACTTCAAACACTCGTATAGCTTAAGCATACTTGTAAATAAAATATTAATATGAAGATATTTATCAGCGACAACATCAAAAGTAAATACCGCTTTTATTTAATTGCACTCACGTTTATTGTAAGCGCTTTAGTAATTGCAATTGTTATTTTTCTGTATTCCTCTCTTTTATTTTTTCAATTCATTGTTGTGTCTTTTTCACTCATTTCATTGCACATTTTTATTGCAATTCGAATCTTCACAATATCAGATTTCCGCTTAGATAGCAACGTGGTGCTTCTTCGGAAAAATAGTGAAAAATTGATGTTCTGCCCATTGGTAAGACAAAAATTAAACCCCTCTATATAAGATCAAAAACAGCAGTTTTTCATTTGAAATATGGGGTTGATGGGATTGGCCAGTGTGCTTTGATTTGGGCCAATCGCGAAGAATAAAAAAAAATAAAAAAAGGCAAGCCATAAGCCGGGTTCTGTAATCTGCCGAAGCAAATCGTCTATCATTTCTCTAGACCTTCCATCACTAGAAGGTTCAATCGATCTACCCTCCAAGATTGGGCGAGCAACCCTCAAGCCTTGGTTTACATGATCTTTCAGTCCGTAAGGTTTACCTTGCACGCTTTGTCACCAAAACGCCGGTAGGCTCTTACCCTACCCTTTCACCTTTTCCGCTTCACGAATGAAGAGGTAGTTTACTTTCTGCTGCACTTTCTGTTTCGCCCTAAAACGAACCTTCCCGTTAGGAAGTACGGCGCTCTATACTGCCCAGACTTTCCTCTGACGAACGAGCCGCCAGCGATAGACTAGCTTGCCTTTGCGCCAAAGGTAATTAATTAACGAGAAAAGAAACTATTTTAGTTGGGAATGGGATAAGCGAATACGGCTTCAAACTTCATCGCCTTGATAATACCTGAAGTTGCTGACTTCAACATAGCATCGACATCTAGTGTAAATCGCATTACTCTATCTCCGTTAGCATTTATTTCATGTAAGACAATATTCTTGACGATAACATGGCTTTTATAATTAGCAACTTCGAAACTGCTATAAATTTCGCCATTAATTTTAGTTTCTAAACCTGCTGTATAATCCCATCTCCTTTGTGTTATAGGCATTTCACAAACCGCGAAATCTTCAATGTAATTTCCTGAAAAAGTTCCGTCAATTACAACGTTTTTCTTTCTAACTGCTCCATTTTGACGATATACCGTTGCAGACAAGGATTGAACAACATTTCCAATGTTTGTCGAATAAGTACCCGCAGTTGTTGCAAATTCGTTGCCAATTTGCCACACGACAGAATCGAAATATTGTGTTTCTCCTTCAACCCATAATTTAACATCTCCGTTTTCGGATAAAAAATGCTTAATTGAAAAATTTACATCTTGTTCGAAACCCAGATACATGGAATTGCATATGCTTTTTTGAACTCCGTTTACGAAGGTGAAATTTCCACAAACATTGTATAATCCCGGTTGTGTAATAATTACTTGATTCGCACCTTTGTACAAGCCATCAATATACCAATCAACATTTGAAATGTTTGCATCATTGGAAAAGTTTCCTTTAAATAGCATCGCTAAATTTTCTGAAAACTTATTGGCCATCAACAAACTATCACCTACTTGCAAATTTGCCAACTCATTGGCTGTGGATAAATTCCCGTCGAAAAATCCCATTTTCACATAGGTGTTGCCATTTGTTAATTCACCAAATGTATAAGACACACCGTTTCTCGATTCAACTCCATGGTTCATAGACATTCCGTTCTCTCCAGCAACTAAATTCACATCGCCACCGCCCAGAGTTCCGCTTAAATAAAAAACGGGATCATTACTTTGCGGCAATGATTCTATCGTTTTCTTCTTACAAGCGATTAGTAAGAGCGGAAAAACAAGAATTATATATATATATTTATTCATTATCTTAATGTTTTTCGGATAAACACTTGACCCGAAATTGGCATTTTATTTTCGCTAGTAGTCCAACTTATTTCCAATTGCTTCATCGCCTGAATCTGGATATTCAGTCCTAAAGTTGTACTGGGAAAAAGATTAAACCCATATCCTAAATTCAGTTTTAATCCAAATGAATTCCAACCCGTTTTTGTGCCGAAAATCGTTTCATTTCGTTTCACATTTTCATTTTCAAGATAGGCGTACTTCATTTTTGTACTTAACAAATAACTTGGTGTTGCACCAATCTGAATCGCATGTTTCGCAATTTGATACCCAAAGTTAATTGGCATATTTAGACGATATACTTGTTTGTAAGACAATCTATTTTCAAAAGTTTTCACACCGTAGTCATAAATTTTCTCACGCTCATTCAATTCTAAACCTGCCTTTTCTGCTTCAAACCCAAACCCTGCTTGTACAAATAATTTATTTTTTGTAATCCGAACACCTGCGCTTAAAGAAATAGATTCTGTGTGTCCAATTTGATCAGATCTATAGGCTTCACCTATGCCGAAACCGAGTTCACCAAATGCTGAGAAGTATCGCCGTCTTGAATAATAAGGCAACGCTAACATTTTAAGATATGGATTAAAACCTAGCAACGAAAGTGGCGCAAATGACAATCGTTCTACAATCTCGCTCTCCGCGCTTTTATTTACATCTTGAGGTAATGCCTCACGATTGAATTGAGTAAGATCATTTTTATAAGATGATGACGCATTAATTACTGGAACGATTTGTTCTGTAATTTCCAGATTTCTGGTATTTCCACTCTTCTGTTTTCGCCCGAAATTTGTTTCAGTTGAAACTAGAATTTTTGGGTTTTTAATGGCACTTTTTTCTGCAGAATAAGCGGAAATAGCAGGAGAAAAATTCTGAGATTGAATATCTAAATCAACTCCTACAACTTTCTTTTCTTGGGAAGAAGACAGCGATAAACCCAAGTTGTTAGTATTTCCAAAACGGTTCATTTCAAAAGGAATAGTTTTTGCGACATGCGAAGTGCTAACTCCTTTGGTGGGTCCGGCGAGATATAATGTCAAGGCGCCAACTATTGGAACTGCAATTGCCCAGAAATAAGGCCAAATACTTTTCTTCTTGGCTGGCAACAGAGCCTCCATTTCCCCCCAAAATGAATCGTCATAAGTAAACGCACGGCCAGCTTCCGCTTTTTTTGCCATTTCACTTAGTTCTTGGTCTGTCCAACTCATATTACCATTCTTTTATTTTGCGATTCAATTTTTTCTAATTTCTCGCGTAATATTTTTTTCGCTTGAGATAAATGCCATTTTGAGGTTCCTTCGGGAATTTCGAGCATTTCAGCAATTTCTTTGTGTGCATAACCATCAATCACGTACAAATTGAAAACCTGTGCGCACGCCACAGGTAGTTCTTTTATTAATTCTAAAACTATTTCCTCACCAAAATTTGATAAAGCCTCGTTTTTATAGCTTTCAGCGAAGTAATCTAATTCTCTTTCACTATCTGTGATGGAATATCTATCGCGGTATTTTTTAGACTTTCTATACTCGTCAATAAGCGTGTTATTCATAATCCGCTTCGACCAAGCATTGAAATTAAAAGCTTCTAATTCCACATCTTTTAAACCGTTAATTATTTTAAGAAAACCAATGTTTAGTGAGGACCGTGCATCTTCTTCGTTTTTGTGGTAACGATAGCAAACGGGCATGAGGGATTGAAAACAGTATTTGTACAACTGCTCGGTTGCTTTTCGATCATCTTTGATACAAGATGCGATAATTTCGTTATCGACCTTCATCCAATTCTTTAACTTTATTATGACGGCTTTTGAATGCAAATTACGAAATATTAGTCAATCCTAAGATTTGTTTGATTATCTTGTTTACTCCAACGATGCAAAGCACCAATCGGTTGGTCGTTCTAAATAATACAAAATGAAATTACATTTGATACGTCACGCAAAGACAGAACAATTCTCTCCAACGGGAAAGGATTTCGATCGAGAACTAATGAAAAGAGGAAGGAAACAATGTGTTGAACTGAATCAATTTCTTAACAATCAAGACTTAAAAGATACATTGGTTTTTTGTTCGAGTGCCAGAAGGACAAAGGAGACACTTTCGTATTTGATGTCTAATTTCTCAAATAGAAACTGCTTTTTTGATAAAGAATTGTATTTGTGTTCCTTAAAATCTCATTTAGACTTCCTTTGGAAAATGAATCAACAAAAAGACATTATTCTTATTGGCCATAATTTCGGTATTTCTGACCTCGCTAACTATTTTCTAGATGCAAAAATTGAAATACGAACTGCGGAATACCTTCTTATTTCTTTTCCTTTCGATTCATGGAATGAGACTTCTAGCGCTACTGGTTCTCTTGCTCTTCTGTATCGGCCTTCGGCTTGATTTCGGCCGAATTACTCGGTTTGTAAAAGTAAATCACATTTAGAGGCGAACTGATATTCAAGGATCGAATTCGCTCCTTTTCCTTCTGTTGCTCTTCCAATATCCTCATTTTCGCATTGTAGATTCCTTCTAAGTCTGGTGGCTCAATGCCCATTTCTTTTTCTATTTCATATTGGTATTTTGGAGCCACTGGGCCCTCATTTACATACCAAAGTGCCAATATATATCCGATCACCATTCCCGAAAGATGTCCTTCCCAAGAAATTCGTTCCGACGTTTTGAAAACTCCCCATATCATTCCACCATACAGAAATGCAACAAACAAGGCCAAAGCTTGAAGCGGCAAATATTTTCTGCGCCAACCACTCACAAATATGAAGGTTGCAAGCGCATAAATCACACCGCTAATTCCAATATGGAAAGATCCTCGGTCTTCCGCAATAATCCAGACTCCTAGCCCTGTCAGCAACCACGAATAAGCGAGCACTTTAAAAGCAATATCCCGATAAAAATAAACTAGCGCACTTGTTAATATTACGATTGGAAGTGAGTTGTTTAATATATGACTGATATCATTTGGTGCGTGAATTAGTGGCATAAAAAGTATTCCTATCAAACCTTGAGCTGTTCGAGGATATACGCCAAAACGAACCCAATTGATATCGAAAATTTGTTCGGCAAAATAAATTAACCAAATGGCGCCCAATACGATTAAAGGATAAATTATCGCTTCTAAAGTAGAACCAAATGGATGACTTTTATCATTTTGCATACGCTTGATTGTCAAAGACTGTGCCCGTAAAAAAGCTTGGACAGTTTGTCAGCTATTCCAATTTTACAAGCGGCACTTTCCTTCTGTTTACTTTTTTTGAGGAACATCAGAAAAACAATATAAGGAGTAAAATGGATATAATTACGCTCATTGGTATTTATTTAAAGTTAAAAATTCCATGGAAATGACAGTTCAAAAGACTTCAATGTAGTTATAGAAGATTAACTTTCGTTTGAGTGCATTTGAAACAAATTAGCTTATTTTTGCAACTAGTTATGGACGAAATATTAAACAAAGTAAAGGAAAGTGGGCTCATTTCAATGGATTTGGCGAATTACAAACCTGCACTTAGCATTCAAGAAATTGATTTAACCGAGCAACTTTGGCAAGGATTAATTTTAAAAGAAAAAGACTTTCGAAGTTGGATAAAGGAAAATAATTGGTCGACATACTTAGACAAAGGCATTTTCATTCATTGTTCTGCTGATGCCATCGTTCCGACTTGGGCATATATGCTTGTGGCTTCTCAATTAACGGGAATAGCAAATTGTTATATCGTTGGGACAAAAGACGAATTGACAAAAAAAATCATTGAACAAAATATCAACGGAATTGATTTGACGGAATTTATTGATGGAAGAGTTATTATAAAAGGCTGCTCAGATATACCTTTCCCTGATTTTGCTATGGCTTGTTTGGTAGAAAAATTACAACCGGTGGTGAAATCTATTATGTATGGCGAACCTTGTTCAACAGTTCCTGTTTTCAAGCGGAAATAACTGAAAAACGCAAGCCTTTATTTTCAATAATTTCTATTAATTTAGGCAAAATGTCTTTCACTCTTTCTTCAAATCGATCATTGTCGTGCAGCACTAATATCTGTCCAGCTTGAATTTGTTTTTCAGCTTTTGCTATTATCTTCTCAATTGCGACAGTTGAATCGAAATCATTGCTCAACCAAGTCCACATAATAATCTTGTACTTTTTTGCTAGTCGAGCTGACTGCCAAATAGGAATTCGTCCATAGGGCGGTCTAAAGAGATTGTTTTGCACCAATTCCTGTGTTTCTTCTACTGAATTTTTATACGTTTTCCATTTCGTTTTGGTTCCTTTTTCATGTTGCATGCTGTGGTTTGCAATTTGGTGACCTTCCATTTTTATACGCTCAAATAATTCTGGAAACTTTTTAATATTCTCTCCAACACAGAAAAAAGTAGCGTAAATGCCTTTTTCTTTTAAAACATCCAATATCCAAGGAGTCAAAATTGGATTTGGACCATCGTCGAAGGTAAGATAAACCGTTTTTTCGGACAAAGAAAAACCCCACGTTCTTCTTGGGAAAATCCATGAAAGATAACGTGGGGTTTTAAAAATATTCATTTTTTTTATTTTCCGTTCACTAGCTGCTCGAGATTCAGATTCCCGGGATTCACTGCTGGATCTTTCATCAACCCATAATGAATTGCCATAGCTTCCATTTGATCTTGAACACTGAACAACATTTTCATGTACATTCCAGGGCTCGCTGAACGGCGTGAAGATTCTCCGTCTGCCTCAGCCAGTTGTTTCAACTTAGCATATTGTCCTGGCAATGCTGAATTGTACCATTTGTCCATGGTTACTTTCGTGCGTTGCGCTAATGCTCCTGTCGGGTCATATTCTATAGCGGCAACAGAAATTTTAAAGTAACTATCCATCGCTGCGAATAAGTCGTCCGTATTTTGACTTGAGAAGGCGATTGCCGGATTAGATTTCATGAAATAATTCACTATTGATTCCAACTGACCTGCCAATTCCACGCCTAGTTTTCCTGCTTTATCTTTTGCTCCAGCTCTGTAAAGAATATCTACATAACCGTGCAAACTTCCGTCGCTGTAACCTTGGAATTGTTGCTCACCTACTTTGTACACGTCACGCGAAGGTTTTGGTTCACCGTGATCATACACCAATGTCGGCGGCATAATTTTCAATGATTTCTCGATAAGATTAATTGCATTTTGTTTGCTCTGGGGAATAATTTTATCCGCATCCTTTAGAACTTTCGCCATACGATTTGCATTGCTTATTTGATTTCCTGCGCGCAAATTATCGATATAAGCTTGACCCAAAGTTTTCACTTGCTGTGCTTCATCTACTTTGCGCAAATTCGCATCTGCCAATACTTCGAAATGTTGTCTGTATTTCTCCGTTTCACGACGTGTGTAGTAATCCGTTAGAACACCTGGTTTGTACATTTTACCCCAATGGAATTCGTTCATCAAGTTATCGTACATTTCATCCATCTTATAAGGGACACTTCTGTCCGCCAATGGGCTGATTTCGTAATTCATTCCATTTTGTTTCAAATACTGACCTCTATACAATGCCATTGGAACCGCTGAACCTCCCGGAGAAGAGAAATAAATTCCTCGTTTCCAATCGTTATTTGCCATAACATCTAACATCATCACTTGCTCGCGTGTCAGACCATTATCTGTAAACGTAAACTTTATATTCTCAGAACAATCTTTTACTTCACTTTGCTTGATGACACCTGATTTAACGGCATTCTCAGCATTTACATTCAAGATAAATCCAGTACTCGGGAAGATTCTGATTTCACCTCTTCCTTCGATCGAGATTTGGTTGTCGTCATTTCTGACGAAGGCCATTGCATCTTTTAAATCTGTATAGTTCCAAGATTTTTCAAAATCCATCATCGCATTTTGTAAAGCTTTCGCTTGTTGCTCTGAAGTTGCTTTTATCGATCCACTTTGCAGACTTGAGAGAATCTCATAAGCGGCTGTATATTTTGAGCGAATGTTTTCGTTCAAATCGGCGCTCAAATCAGTTGTCAACGTTTTCTTTAACAACTCCAATCGTGTAATCGTTCTGCCATCAGTCGACGTGAAAGAAGGCAATAAACTTATCATTTGATTGTTCAATTGAGCAACAGCAGCTACGGCCTCGTTTCTACTCGCTTTTAAACGTATAGCTATTATTTTTTCGAATACAGCATCACCCGGATTTCTGAAATATAAATTCAATAAATCCATGAACAATACTTGATCCGTATTTCCAGCCGACATTAAAATTTGGTCTTCACGGAATTTGATTGGCAAAGGATCTGATTCATATGCCTTCATTTTCATTTGATCCGTATACCAGTCGGTTTGCATCAAGGAAAGATTACAAACGCGAACATCTGTGCGGAAACCTTCCACCTCTTGCAAATACCACAATGGGAAAGTATCGTTATCTCCTTGCGTAAATAAGATTCCATTTGGTCCACAAGACGTTAAGTAATTATTTGCTAAATCGTGAGCAGATGTTTTTTCACTTCTATCGTGATCATCCCAACCTTGAACGCCCATAACGATTGGTGCCGATAACGCCAACAAAACCGCAAATATTGCACCTTGACTTTCTGATTTGAATACTTTTTTCAAGCCCATCATCAATCCGAGTGCACCTCCACCAATTGCTAGAATCGTTAACCAGCTCAATACATTTGGATAAGAAACGACGCTGCTTCTGTCTAAAATCAGGGCGCCAAGCAATCCAACACCTGCAATAATTCCTATCTTCTTCCATTCTGCTCTCGCGAAATTCAGGAAGGCATCGTATAAAGCCAAGACTCCTAATCCTATCCAAATGGCGAAGAAATAAAAAGAACCTGCATAGGCATAATCACGTTCACGCGGCTCATAAGGTTTCTGATTCAAGTAAACCAAAATCGCTAAACCAGTGAAGATAAACACTAACATTACTACGAACGCATCTTTTGGCGCTCTGTAGAAATGGAAAACCAAGCCGATAATTCCTAAAATTAGCGGCAAGAAGAAAAACTTATTGTTTGATGGATTTTCCGTTGTGTAATAGGGTGCATCTGCTTGATTCCCCAAACGAGTATCATCAATATAACTAAATCCTGAAATCCAATTTCCGCGCATTTCATCGCCGTGACCTTGAATGTCATTTTGACGACCTGAGAAGTTCCACATGAAGTAACGAACGTACATCCAATTTACTTGATAGCGGAAGAAATACTGCATATTCTCTCCAAAAGAAGGTAAACGTTGGCCATCGGAACCAATTTCTGTTCCTGCATCTTCGCTTGGGTTATAGCCTGACCAGCGTTTGTAGCCGTTTACTTTTCCGTCATCAGTTGCACTCCAATACATTCTTGGGAAGAAAACAGACTGCTCGTAAGTAGGAACTTGGGATTCTCGCGCACCGGCATTGGATTCGAAATATTTCTCATCCACCGTTGCTCCTCCACCAATCTTTTTAGCGTATTCGTTCGCAGCGGCTTCACTTTTAAATCCTTTTACATCTGAATCATTTTTAGAAACAACGAAACGACGCAAGTAAAATGCAGAACGATCTTTCCACTCCGCTTGAGGATTCATTTTTGAATTCCATTGCTGTCCAAAAAATATAGGATTAGAGCCGTATTGTTCACGTTTTAAATACGCATGAAGTGTTACCAGATTCTCAGGATCATTTTCATCCAAAGGCGTGTTTGCATTTGAACGAATGACAATTACCGCGAATGAACCGTATCCAATCAACAATAAAATCATTCCCATTGTGATGTTGTACATCAAAGTATTTCCGTTTTTACGGGCTCTGCGAATAAAGTAGACTGCAGCAAATACAATTACAGCGAAAAAGAAGAACGTTCCTGCATAAAAAGGCAAGCCCAAAGAATTTTTGAACATAACCTCAAACTCAGAAGCAATTGCAACGGTTCCTGGAATTACTCCTTCTTGTATAAATCCTAAAACAACGATTGAAATTAGTCCTGTTGCAATGAAGCCTTTTGGCGTGATTGTTTCGTGGTAGCGAAAGTAAATAACGTATCCAATTGCTGGAATAACCAAGATGCCCAATAAATGGACACCAATTGCCAAACCAAGCAAGAATAAGATCAACAACAACCAACGATCTGGATAAATATTTTCAGCTAATTTATTTGAACTGCGCAACTCCATTTCTTCGTCCCATTTCAAAATAGCCCAGAAAATAATCGCTGTAAACAAAGATGCCATGGCATAAACCTCACCTTCAACAGCTGAGAACCAAAATGAATCTGAGAATGTATACGCCAATGCACCAACAAATGAACTTCCCAAAATTGCGATTTGATCTGCCGCGGATAGTTGTGGTTTGCGCATGGAAATGATCTTCTTCCCCAACATGGTAATGGACCAAAACATAAAGAGTATCGAAAATGAACTACTGATACCACTTAATCTGTTCATCCAAACGGCAACATTTTCAGGTGCTGCAAAAAACGAAAATAAACGTCCGATAACCATGAAGAGTGGTGCACCTGGTGGGTGACCAACTTCCAGTTTATAAGCTGCAGTTATATATTCCCCACAATCCCAAAGACTTACAGTGTCTTCTGCTGTCATGAAATAAACAGTAGTGGCAATTAAAAAAACGAACCAACCAAGGTACGTGTTCCATTTGTTAAATGTCATAGAGTTGTTTTTTGATGCGTACTGTTGGATTTAATTTTCATTGGTTTCCATATACGCATCAGTTATGCATTGCGAATTTAGGAATATATCCGATGGAAGAAAACTTTTGCGAATCAAAAAATGTCAAAAATTTAAAAATCAAGCATTTAATTTTTTTTGAAAAAAAATTACACAACTTATTTGGTCAAAACATTTTTTGTCGCTAAATTTGCGCTCGCTAATTGACGTGCGTTGTCTTTTTTAAAATTTCAAGTTCAAGAAGCGAAATTGACTTAATGTGTAATCCGATAATATTGGAGAACAAATACAGTCAAAACCAAAATTGGCCCATGGTGTAACTGGCAACACGTTGGTTTTTGGTACCGAAGAGTCTAGGTTCGAGCCCTAGTGGGCCAACAGAAATGAGAGAAAAAAGGTGAGCAGTGATGTTCACCTTTTTTCGTTTACAAAGGTTTTGTGGTGGGAATTGAGAAAATTATGGTTTGAAAATTTATTGTTTAACGATTAAGCTAAGAAACGGAGCCGTCCCGAAGGGAGGCTCTGTTTTCTTAGGTAATGTTAGCAGTATTATTCTTTCGGTTTAGAGAACATCTCTTTATTATATGTCTTGGAGTTCCCTTTAGGAATCGTTAATGCTCTCCAATCTGCACTTGCCATTTTACCAATAAATACAATTTGTCCTATATGATAAGGATAGTGCGCCAATTGCCTATTTATAGCTTCAGTTATTGAATGACCTTCATTTCTTATATAAACGGTTTTTGAATCAAGGTCTTCTTCAGTTATCGAATCAAGGGCAGTAAATAGACATTCCCATCCTTGATTCCATTTATCCAACATTTCCTCTTTTGTTTTGATGTCTGCATCAAATTCTTCGTCTCGTTTTCTCCATTCTTTTTCTCCATCCGTAGTAAGGAAATCAGTCCACCTTGACATCATATTACCCCAAATATGCTTGACTACTATGGCAACGCTATTGGATTCTTCGTTATACTGCCAAAACAAGTCTGTATCATTAAGTTGGTCAAATGTCTTTTCTCCAATTGCTTTATAGTGTTTGAATTGTGCTTTAACACTTTCAAGATATCCTTTTGTCATATAAATTTGGGTGGACTTGCAATATAATTCTGGACACTAAGTTAAGTCACGCTGCTTGTTTATAATTATTATTTTCTAACTCAAATTCATTAATTGTTTTGTAATTCAATGCTGAATGCCTTCTGTTTCGGTTGTACC
>Ga0209390_10004202_pt1 | contig 21952 bp, 24 predicted proteins | sample BON01_FD_187212 | JGI IMG/M metagenome (GOLD analysis project Ga0209390, IMG submission 187212) | Freshwater microbial communities from Lake Bonney liftoff mats and glacier meltwater in Antarctica - BON-01 (SPAdes) (version 2) | ecosystem: Environmental > Aquatic > Freshwater > Ice > Glacier... | reverse complement strand
CGGTTTGGCCCAGCAGATTTCCTAGGTCAGTCCAGTTGAGGTATTTGGTTTGCTCGATGTTGACGGCTCCCAACAGGATGCTGCCGAGCCATTGGGCGAGGAGCGGCTCGGCGGGGGTGGTGGGTGATGCGTGGTTTGCCTGCGCACCTTCGGAGCTTTCTGAATCGATGTCTCATTTAATTGAGATCAATTAAGCATTTCACGGTGTCAGAAAATCTGCACAAGCTGTCGAGTCTACGATGAAAGCCTTCCTTCAAGTCTTCTCTAATGTTCGACGTGGTAAGCCTGTCGGGGGTTCGCAAATGCCAAGCATCTTCGTTCGGCAATCGACCACTCCGGCACGCTGTCTGTGGGGCGGCAAGCGCCGTGGTCGCGGACATCGCGCTTTCGCTCGTTGGTCCGTGTTCGTGCGATTGTTCGCTGGGCTGCCTGTCAGTCTTCAGCGGCTCGTTCCACTCGATTGTGGCAGCCGCTCACTTTTTGCGTCAAGCGAGACGGACAAGTAAATATGACGTTTTCGTCACACTCGGGCAGGCTGGCAAGGGCGATGATATTTTTGCGAAGGTTGGCAGTATTCAAGGTAGTGTTCTGTCATGTTTTAAATTAAGAAGCATTTTAAATGCGTGCAAACCAATGCGTATATTTATTTTCCAGAAAGGTTGTTTTTCTCTACAGCTGCCTTGAGGGATTTGAAGTCGGTATCCATACGCTCAAGGAGCTTCAGGATTTCCTCCTGATCAATAGAGAGTTCTGGAATCATGGCCAGTTCCTGCATTGTGGAGACGATGATCCCTAGGAAGAGGTTTAGGATGGTGAAGGTTGCGATGACGATGAAGGGGACGAAGAAGGCCCATGCCCATGGATGGACCTCCATCACGGGTCGCACGATGCCCATGGACCAACTTTCAAGTGTCATGATCTGGAAAAGGCTGTAGAAGCTACGTCCAAGAGTGCCAAACCAATCGGGGAATTCCGGTCCGAAAAGTTGGGTTGCGAGCACTCCGGCGGTGTAGAAAAAGATGACCATGAGGCCAATCACCCCGATGAGTCCCGGAATGGCGTGGATGAGCGCGCTTACGACCTTTTTAAGAGCGGGCGCGGTGGAGAGAAGTCTGAGGATTCGGAGAACTCTGAGCGAACGCAGGACAGCCCAGGGTCCGGTGCCGGGCACAAAGGCGATGAGCACCACGGCGAGATCGAAGACGTTCCAGCCGTCGCGGAAAAAGCTCAAGCGATAGACGAGCAGTTTGAAACTGAGTTCAACGACAAAAATGAAGAGGCAGATGGCGTCCAATGCCCTGAGTAGGCTACCCCATTGATTCATCAAGGTTGCGTCGGTTTCGAGACCCAGGACGATGGCGTTCACGAGAATGACGGCAATGATGAATTTCTGAACGAAATCCGACTCGAGATGCGTGGCCAGCTTTGTCTGCCAGGTCTTCATTTTTTTGATGGGGAAATTAGGCGGCTCGCGATGGCCTGGCATGCCATGGGGGCTGTCAAGAAAACGAGAACCATTGTCATTAGGCTGATGAAAATGCTGCCCGGGGCAGGGAATTGAATCATGGCGGCGAGGACGAGCAGGAGGATCCCGAGCGCCGAGGCTTTTGTTGCGGCGTGGATGCGTGCGAAGGAATCGGGCAAGCGAAGCAGACCCACCGAGGCGATGAGAAAGCACAGGCTTCCGAGGAGGGCGAGGAGGTCAACGATCATGGTTTTGGTGGTTTGATGAAGCGGGAAAGAACGAGGGTGGAAAGGAATCCCAGCATTGCGACGAGGAGACCGAATTGGAGCGGCAGGGGATTCTCATCGTGAAAGGCGAGCAGGATGCAGAGTCCAAGAACTTCAAAAGAGAGGATGTCGATGACGATGACCTTGTCTGCATCGCCCTTCGCCACTGCCGGAGTGAAGAGGGTAATCAGGACGGCGAGGCCCAGGATGATGGTGGCGAGCGTGAGCATTTTGATCAGGGAAGTTGAGCCAGGAAGGATTCGTAGCGGTCCTGGATATCGCGGATGATGGTCTCGGGGTCGGAGCCACCGTAGAGGGAATGGACGAGAAGGGTGCGGCCTTCGTCGGCTTCAGAAATCGAGATTGTTCCCGGTGTCATGCTTACGAGATTGGCGAGGATGAAGCGCTTGGTGGGCGAGGTGAGAGAGACCGGGACGTGAAGAAGGATGGGGTCGAATTTGGGAGAGGGTGACAGGATGTCCCTGGCCACGCGCAGGGCTCCCAGGACGACATCCATGAGGTATAGAAAGGGAAAGAGAAGAATCAGTTTCATGGGTTCACGGGAGTTCCGAGGACGGCTTCAATGTAGGCGGCGGGGTTGATGAGAGAGTTCGCGGCAGATTCGGCGAGCCCGAAGAAATAGCCGCAGAAAATACCAATTGCGATGGTGGTGATTCCCATGATGGCCGAGGTGGCGAGATTGATCCGGGGTGGTGATTTGACTTCTGGGTTGGCTTCCCCCCAGAAAACCGCGACCCAGATTTTCAGCATGGAGAAGATGGTGAGTAGTCCCACCAAGACAATTGCGGCCGCTGCGATCCCGTGATGAATTTGGAGGCTGGCCTTCAGGAGCGAGAATTTGGCAAAGAAGCCTGAGAGCGGTGGTAGTCCGGCGAGTGAAAGAGCAGGGATCGCAAAGAGGATCGCGATGACGGGTGAGGACTTCACCACGCCGCTCACTTTCGCAAGATCACTGGTGCCGCTGTGCTGCTCTACCAGTCCGGTCACCAGGAAGAGGTTTCCTTTCACGACGATGTGGTGAACGAGGTAGAAGATTCCGGCAGCCATCGCGAGTGGGCTGAAGAGAGCGAGCGCGAGCGCCATGTAGCCGACCTGGCTGATGATATGGAAGGAGAGGATGCGGCGCATGTCATTCTGAGCCACTGCGCCGAGGACTCCGGCGACCATGGTGAGAATCGCGAGCCAGAAGAGGACTTCCTGATGCGGGAAGCTTCCATTGATCACGAAGACCATCCCAAAAATCCGGTAGAAGGCATAGAGGCCGATTTTTGTAAGGACGGCCGCGAAGAGAGCCGAAAGGGCAGGCGGGAGCTGTGGATAAGCTTTAGGGAGCCAGAACGCGAGCGGGACTAGTGCGGCTTTGATCCCGAAGGCTCCGAAGAGCAAGGCGGCCGAGCTTGTGATTAGAAAGGAGCCTTCAGCCTCCTGGAAACGCAGGTGAAGATCGGCAAAGTTCAGCGTGCCGGTCTTCCCGTAGATCAGTCCGGCAGCCATGAGGAAAAGCAGTGACGCGACGAGGTTAATCACGACATAGCGCCACGTTGCCGAGCGGGCTTCCTGCCCTGGGACGATGGCCATGATTGCAAAGGACGAGAGCAAAAGGACCTCGAACCAAACGTAGAGATTGAAAAGATCGCCCGTCAGGAAAGCGCCGCTGGCTCCGAGACTGAGCGTCGAGAGCAAGGGGAAAAGATGTCGGCGCCGAAAGTGCCCGGACAGGGTGGTCATCGAAAAAACGATGGAGGCAATAAAGACGAGCTGGCAAACCGCGAGCATTAGGGCTGAAAAACCATCGACGACCAGGACGACGCCGAAGGGTGCCTGCCAACCACCGGCGTGAACGGCAAAGGCCATTCCGTTTTGGGTCATCACGACGAGTGCGACAGCGGAAGCAAAAGCGAGCACTGCGGTCATGAGAACGGGCGCAGCGTGACCCCGGGTGGCCAAGCTCAGGACCGCGCCCAGTGCAGGGAGAAGGAGGCTGGCGACAATGAGAAGTTCGGGGGTCATTTTGTAGGACGAATCAGGAGCGTGAGAAGGAAGGCAAGGATGCCAAAGCCGATAACGATGGCGGTCAGGACGAGGGCCTGCGGAAGGGGATCCGCCAGCTCGGCGACGGGGGTGCCATCGAGAATGGCAGCGGCATTGCGCTTGAGGCCGCCGGAAGCGAGGATCACGAGGTTGGCCCCCTGGCTGAGAAGAATGAGGCCGATGATGGCGTCCACCTTGGTGCCTCCGAGGAGGCGGTAGAAGCCAGCCGCAATCAGGATGCCGATGGTGATGGCGATCAGAAGTTCCATGAGGTCTTAGAGAGAACGAAGGTGAAAATGACGGAGGTAATTGAGGCAAAATGCCAATACGGTGAGAAAAACTCCGAGGTCAAAAAGCAAGGGTGTGCCCAGGTGGAGGGAATCGAGATGAAGCCACAGTCCAACGAAGAAAGTCTCGCCCACCGCCAATGGCACGAGGGCGGAGAAGAGTGCGATACTCAGTCCTGCGATGAGGAGCCAGTGAGAACATTTTCGCATGAAGGGAGGCGTGAGGCGGTTCCAGGAGGAGAGAAGTCCGAGACCGAAACCTCCCGCTGCCACGAGCGCTGCGATGAAGCCTCCGCCGGGAGCATTGTGACCTCGCCAGAAGATCCAGAGAATGGTGGGGATGAGGAACAGAGCTACCAGACGCGCACCGGTCGCGAGCAGGCTGGAAGGCTCCGCATCAGGGAGTGGCGCCCGCTTCCGTGCTGCTCCGAGAGCGGCGTTGGCACCCATCGCGGCAATGGCGAGCACGATGATTTCGCCCAGGGTATCGAGCGCCCGGAAGTCCACCAAAATGACATTGACGACATTGGCTCCGAAAGCGGATTGCTTGCTCTCCTTCAGGAAATAATCCGAAACGGGACGATCCCACTCCAGCGTCATTGACTTGAGAATGAGGAGCGTCACCAGCACCCCGGCGAAGATTGAGAAGATGAGCCGGAAAGGGGCGGGGTTGCTTTTTTCGACCTGCTTGGACCGCTTGGCCTGGGCCAAAGCTCCGACGAGGAGAAAGAGAATGAGCGTCTCGGCCATGAGCTGGGTGAGGGCAAGATCCGGTGCGCTGAACCAGAGGAAAATAAGTGCGATGAGAAGCCCGACAAAGCCAAGTGAAACGAGGAGAGACAGTGTTTTGTCGGTGCGACTTGCGACCACGCTCGCGATGACGAGGAGCGGCAAAAGGCCGATGAAAATCAAGGAAGGACCATCCCAGGTCAGCGCAAGGGAGTCCCACTCATTTAAGTCCAGCGCGAAGAAGGAAAGAGTTCCGGTGAAGCCCAACATCACGGCGAGATGAGAGGTGATCTGCCCTTTCTCCAAAAGCTTGCCAACGTCGTCCGCGATGCGCTTGAGTGTCGCGATGAGGTGATCAAAGAGTCGATCAAAGTAGGGCCGGAAGGCTTCGGGCAGTGGCGGGAAAGTTGGCCTCATCATGACCCGGGTTACCACAAGTGAGAGCGCCAGTGCTCCCATTCCCAGGCCAAGGGCCGGGGTGAAACCATACCAAAATTTGTAGGAGGCGGCTGGATCGGCGCCGAGCGCGGAAGCTGCTGGTCCGAGGAATTCGTGACTGCTCATGGGGAGAGCAGCTACGAGTCCAAGAGCCGCCAATGCCGGGATAAGAGTCGCAGCAGACATTCCCCTGGGTAAGAGTTTGGAGGTCGATAATTCGTCGTTTTTAGAGAGTAGGGGGATGATGACCCGGAAGCCCAGCGCGAGAACTCCGGCTGCGGAAAGCGCCACCGCAATCGCGAGAATGGGCGAGTAGGACCAAGTCGCTTTGAGGAGGTATTCCTTGCTCAGGAATCCGGGCATGGGAGCCAACCCGATGAGGGAAAGTGCCGAAACGACCACCACAATGCCTGTGACGGGGAGCTGGCGAGCCGCTCCCCGCAGCTTGGTGAGATCGCGAGTCCCGAAACGCTTTTCGAGATTTCCTGCGGCCAGGAAGAGCGGCGCTTTGTAGAGGGCGTGAGCGGTCAGGAAGATCACGAAGCCCAGCATCGCGCCCGGAGTTCCCACGCCAGCGAGAATGGTGAGAAAGCCAAGCGCCGCGAGAGTGGTGCAGGCGAGGACCGCCTTGAGATCAGTCTCCCGTGCTCCGCGGAGCACCGAGGTGCCAACGGTCATGATGCCGGCGGTTGCCAGCGCTGGGGTCCAGAGGGGATGCTGGCTAAAAAGGGGAGCAAGGGTGCCGAGCAGAAAGACCCCGGCCTTCACCATGGTCGCGGAGTGCAGATAAGCGGACACCGGAGTCGGTCCGACCATGGCATTGGGCAGCCAGAAATGGAAGGGCCACTGCGCGGACTTGGTCATCGCGCCCAGCATGATCAATACGATGGCTGCCGTGCCAATCGAGTCGATATCTGAAGCTAAGATCTGCGAGAGGGAAGCGGTGCCCAGATCTTGATGAAGTAAAACAAAACCAACGAGGAGAGCCGCGCCACCCGCCATCGTGATCAGGAAGGCTTGCGAGGCATTCTTACGGGAGACTTCCTGATCATTGTGAAAGCCTACCAGTAGGAAAGACAGCAGGGAAGTGGCCTCCCAGAAAAGGAAGAGGAGGTAGAGGTTGTCCGACCAGATCACACCCAGCATCGCCGAGGCGAAAAGTCCAAGGAGGATCAGGAGGGGCGGAAGCCGCGCATCACCGTTGAAATAAGCGCAAGCATATAGGTTCACGCATCCTCCGAGAAAAAGAACAAGCACGCCAAACCACGCTGAAAAGGGTGTGAGGCGTAGGGCGAAATCCACCCCAAGCGCAGGAGCCCAAGGAATCGAGAAGAGCGCTTCGGCCTCGTGGGAAATTCCGGTCAGGAGGATCGCGGCCCCTCCAAAAAAGAGCGCGGTAATCAAGAGGCCCGCAATTTTCGAGTGCTTCCGGACCAGAGGTCGGAAACTTGCAGTAAGGAGTGCTACTAGAGCGGGGAGCACTAGTAGCAAAAATGGTGAATCCATGAGCGAGACTTCGATTAGTCAGAAAGACCGAGGAGATTGCGTAAAAAGCCAAGAGTCTGGTTCTTCTGCTTTACGATCAGAACAGGCCGTTCCGACGTGCGAATGATATCCGCGGCGTGACTTCCTAAAAGCGCAATTTTTAAGACGCTCCTTCCGTGGCTGCCGACGACAAGCAGGCCGGAGTGGGACTTGTCCGCGCGTGCGGCCAGAAAGCTTCCGGGCATGTTGGACTCGGCCAGATTCTGAGTCCAGCGCGTTGGTTCCTTGGCAGTGTCTGCTATAAATTCGTTGAGTTGACGGGTAGCGAGTCTTTCGACGTGGTCCTTGAGTTGTCGGGGGTCCATCCCACGGGCAGCCCGGGAGGAGTATGGAACATTGAAAGTGTTCACGGCTTCAAGTCGGGTGGACTTCCCTTCTGAGAGGGACGCAAAGGCTTCGGCCCATTCCAGGGCGAGCTTAGAGAGATCGGAGTAGTCCAGGCCCACCAGAATACTCGACGGTGGAGCCTTGCAACCCCCGGGCACGGCCAAAACCCCTGCCGGACTTTTCCGGGACAGCCTCAATACGGTGTTCCGGTTCTCGGCATCAGCGAGTGGGACGATGACGAGATCGTAGTCTCCACCTGACAGTTCATGAAGGATTGCAGGGAGAAGGCTGCCGATTTCCACCTTCACGGTGAGATCGAGCATGGGAAAGAGAGGTGAAACCAGGGCGGTGAGTGCAGTTCGTTCGTTCTCAAGGCTCGGAGAATCGGGATTTGGGCCGGGGTATTCCGGCAAAAAAGGCTCCAAGGTGCGCAAGATTGTGACCTTATGAGCCGAAGCGGCTTTGGTAACGGCTCCAGCCCATGCCAGGACGTCTTCTTCAGGGCTGTTTTCAGGGAGAATGGCAAGGATGTTTTGGAATCTTTTCATGAGGTGAAATCTCTTTCTTACGAAGAGTGAAACACGAAAAGAAAGACATACAAACAAAATCGCAAAAAGGGATTTGATGGTGGGTCTTTTCTGACTCCGGGAAGATTGGGCGATGATTTCGTTGGGATTTTCAATCGCAGCGGATCAATTCCAGGGTGATCCGGGTGGTTCGTTCCGGGATCTGGTCCGGGGCGAGGTGGTGTTCGATTTTGAACCAGCTGTCGGAGAGTGATTTGAGTTCGGGGACTGAGCGGACGCGGGGAGCGCCATTGAGCCTGGATATTGTGGAGGCACTGAGGGGGATCGTTCGAGAGCCATTTCGAGGGCTTCTTGCGGGAATTTGGTGAGCCAGGCTTGTGGGGGAGATTTCGGGGTGTCGTTGGGGGCGGGGAAGACAAGCGGGATGCGTTGTGCTACCGGGGATTTTTTTAGCAGAGATTTGAAGGGATTTTGGAGGATTACACGGATTTTTTTTTGGGGGGATGGGGGCTGATGGTTTGGTGTTTGACGAGGGAGGCGAGGGGGAGGGAGCCGTCGTGGGCCCAGAGGGCGGGGGGGGATTGGGCCTTTCCGAGGGGGAAGATTCTGGGCGAGGGGAGATGGGTGTTGTCGGAGAAGGGATGGAGGGCGATGCCGGAGAGGTGCTTGAAGGTGAAAAAGTTTTTGGGAAGAGGGCGGAGGTAGACGGTGCGGTTTCCAGGTGAGGGAACGGGGTCGGGGGAGTTGTGGAAGATGATGGTCCAGGCGGTGGTGCCGGGGGATTCCCAGAGTTGGTGATTGTCGGGGTCGTTGGCGGTGAGGAAGCGAGTTTCTTCGCGGAGGTTGGTGATGGAACCAGAGGCTGAGGGGGCCAAGGGTGATCGGGGGTGTTCTTTTTCGAAGTCGGTCATGGCTTCGGCGAGGAGGGGGGCGAAGGCGACGGGGTTTTCGAGGTAGAGGGTTTGGAGGGAGAGGCAGCCGTTTTGGTCGAAGAGGCCGATGTCGCGGGCGGCGAGGGCGGCGGCTTCCGGGGAGGGGTCGTCGATGATGGCGATGCCGTAGCGATGGCCGTGGCCAATGAAGGGGGTTTCGAGCGGGCAGAGTTGCTGGAAGTGGCGGAGGGTTGGGTCGGAGCCGTAGACGACGAGGGCGTCGGCTTCGGGAATCCAGTGGTCGGGGAGGATGCGCGAGGTTTCGATGAGGTGCGCGAAGGCGGGCGGGACCTGGAAATCGAGGAGGGCCTTGGAGGGGAGTTTGAGCCGGTTGTGGGCTCCAAGGATGAGTCCGTTGAGGAGGGTTTGGTAGGCGGCGTGGGGAGTGTTGCCGCTGATGATGTGGACGATGGTCTTTGGAAAGCGGACGGTGGGGGCGGAGAGTTCGCGGTCGTAGCTTTCCTGGAGAAAGGGGCGGTCGAAGGCTCCGGTAAAGGGTTCGAAAAACGGGGCCGAGGCGGCGATGAGGTTGAGTCGTTCGGCGGTGGTCATGACGAGAGGGCGTGGTCGATGGTGCGGGAGCATCCGCGCGGGAGGGCCCCGGGGTCGCGTCCGATGAGGGTGAAGGAGCCATCGGGTTGCCCGATGGCAAAGTCCTGGGTGCGGATGGCGGCGACGCTGTGGAGGTTGGCGAGGTCGTGGAGCTGGAGGTAGCCGGGTTGGCCGGAGGGGACTTCGAGAGCGGTTTCGGGATCGAGAATGAGGTGACGGCACCACGGCGGGAAGCGGTGGTAGCCATCGGGTCCGGTGGCGTAGGCCTGGGAGGAGAGTTCGGTCATGCCGTATTCGTTGTGAATTTGTTGGGGCGGCAGGTTGAAGAAGGAGGCGAGCTGTTGGTAGAAGTCGGGTTTGGAAAGCGAGTGGGTGGTGCCTTTGTAGCCGCCGGTTTCGAGGAGTTGGGATCCCGGGGGAAGGGGGAGCGGGGTGTGGGTTTCGATGAGGTGGAGAAAGGCGAGGGCGGTGCCCATGAGGAAGAGGGGTTTGCCGGTATCGAGGTGACGGAACAGGGGGAGGAGATTGAAGTTTGATTTTTGAAGGAGGAAAGAGCCGGGTCCACCGGTATTGAGGTGGTGAAACATGTGGCTGAGGGAAGATTGGGGGGATTCGTCGGCTGAGGGGGCTAGGAAAAAGGTGGGGAGGTCGGGGAAGCGGGTGTTTTGCCAGGCCCGGGTCAGGGAATGTTCGTAAAGCGAAGTGTCGGGGAAGTGGTGGGAGCCCCGGGTTTCGGTGGTGGTGCCGGAGGTGAGGAAAGTTTTGGTGACCCCGCCGCCACAGGTGAGGGGGAAGTCGGGGTATTTGAAGGAATTGGTGGGAACGGCGGGGATTTCGGTCCAAGCAGAGACCGTTCCGGGTGAGCGATTGAGTCGCAGGCAGTAGTGGCGATAGGGGATGTTCTTCTGGAATTGGTAGTCGAATAGACCCAAGGCAATTTCGTCAAAAGAAGCGGCTTCCGGGTCGGAGATGAACCCGCGAATCGAATCGGCCGTTGATTGGTTTTTTTTTGGTGCATTTTTGAAAGCGGTGGTTGCTTGACAATGAGGGTGATCAGCGCAAACACTCCGGTGTCAGTTCTTCCTGCCCCAATATTCCCAAACCCAACTGATAATTAAAGCGATGATTTCTCTCAAGCGAATCAGCGGCCTCGCTGCCGTTAGTCTCCTTTTCGTGAGTTGTGCTCCATTTCCTCCTGGAAATGGTGGCCCGCAGGCTCCGATTGATCCCAATAAAGTCCCGGTAGCGCCCCAGGTTCTCACTCCCCAGGAGGCAGCCGAGGCGAAAGCAGCGGCCGACCGCAAGAGGGTCCGGGACCAGAAGCGTCGCGATGCGGCGGCGGCGGCCAAAGCGAAGGGTTCGGATCCCGAGCCACCGAAGATTGGCGGCAATCCAACCATTCCCAAGCCTCCAACACCCACGACCACCAAACCCAAGTATCGCACTGCGGTGAAGATTCCGGGCAAACCCGGGTATGTTTATAACCCATGGACAAACAAGGCGGTCGATGTTCGTGGAATTCCCAGCGGGGAGTTGGTGCGTGATCCACAGGATTCCAACCCCGATCATAAATTCCGGGTTCCCTAGGCGGGCATTTTGACTTATCTCCGAGCCGGATTTCCAAAAGGGAATCCGGTTCTTTTTTTCAACGTCGATGAATTTTTCAAAGATTGCCATTCTTGGTCCGGGTCTCCTAGGGGGGTCGGTGGGCTTGGCGGCAAGATTTGCGGGGTTGGAGGTCGTCCTTTGGGGGCGCAGTGCGGAACGGGTGGAGGCGGCGCGGTCGTTGGGTCTCGCTGCCACGACCCATCTTGCGGAGGCCGTGGCTGATGCGGATCTGATTATTTTTGCGGTGCCGGTGGGCGTGATGGGAAGGCTTGCGGGAAAGGTTTTGCCCCATCTGGCGGTGGGAGCGCTGGTGACGGATGTTGGGAGCGTGAAGGCTCTGCCCCATGAGGCGGCGGCGGATCTGCCCTTTATTGGGAGTCATCCCATGGCTGGCTCGGAGCAGACCGGGATTGAGGCGGCGCGCGTCGATCTTTTTCGAGGGGCGCCCTGCATTCTGACCAATGAGTCGGGACTGGAGGAAGCGAAAGTGGCGGCGCTGAGGGGATTTTGGGAGGCCCTGGGTTGTGAAGTTTGCGAGATGAGGGTGGCCGATCATGACCGGGCGGTGGCACGGATCAGTCACCTGCCCCATGCCATGGCGGTTGCGACGGCGGCGGCAGCCCTGCGTTTTCCATCGGACGCGGATTTGGCGGCCGGAGGATATCGTGATACCACGCGGGTGGCATCCGGTGATCCGGCGATGTGGGCTGAGATCATGATGGAGAACCGGACGGCCTTGACCTCGGCCCTGCATGATGCCCAAAAGGAGATTGGAGAGATGCTTGATCAGCTCGCCAATTTGGACAAGAAAGGACTCGAAGATTATCTCGCGGACGTGAAGTGCCGCAAAGAGACATCCAACATTTCAAATGAGCGAGACGATTAAGGTAAACCCTTTGAAAAACATCACCGGTGAGCTGGAAGTCCCCGGGGACAAGAGTATTTCCCACCGGGCTGCCATTCTTGCGGGCCTCTCCGATGGCACCTGCAAGGTGGAGAACTTTCTGCCGAGTGAAGACTGCGTCAATACGCTGCGGGCGATGGGGCAACTGGGTGTAGACTATGAGGTGACCAGGGGGACCGGAGATCGTCCGCTCGATCTCATCATTCACGGGTGCGGGGGGCGCTTGAAAGCGCCGGCGAGGGTGTTGGATTGCGGGAACTCGGGCACCGGGATGCGTCTTTTGGCGGGTGTTCTCGCAGCGCAGAGCTTCGACAGTGTTTTGATTGGTGACGAGTCTCTTTCCAGCCGTCCCATGGGGCGGGTGATGACTCCGCTGACTGCGATGGGTGCCCGGATTGAGACGAAGGGAGAGAAGGCCGGCTGTGCGCCGCTTCACATTCATGGTGGTCAGTTGAATCCCATCACCTACGAAATGCCGATGGCGAGTGCTCAGGTGAAGAGCGCGGTTCTTCTCGCGGGAATGTTCGCGCCGGACAAGACGACGGTGGTGCAGCCGGCCATCAACCGCGATCACACCGAACGCCTGTTGAATTACTTCGACGTGAAGGTTCGCACCGAGGGAAATGTCATTTCGGTGTATGGCGGCCAGGCTGTTCGGGCCCGTGATCTTTACGTCCCGGGGGATATTTCCAGCGCGGCCTTTTGGATTGTGGCGGCGGCGTGTGTGCCCGGTTCGAGATTGCTCATAAAGAACGTCGGATTGAATCCGACGCGGACTGCCATTTTGAATGTGCTGGTGCGGATGGGAGCACACATCAAGGATGTTGTCTTGCACGAAGACGGGGGCGAACCCCGTGGCAACATCGAGATTGTGGGGCAGGAGCTTCAGGGGACCGAGATTTATCAAGACGAAGTGCCCAACCTGATCGATGAGGTGCCGATTCTTGCGGTGGCCGGAGCTTTGGCAAAGGGGACGATGACGATTCGCAACGCGGCCGAGCTCCGCGTCAAGGAGACCGACCGGATCGAGACGACGATCGTTAATCTCCGTGCGATGGGTGCCGAGGTGGAAGAATTTGAAGACGGCATGGTCATCACCGGGGGCCGGAGTTTGAAGGGAGCGACGGTGAAGAGTTACGGCGATCACCGTATCGCGATGGCCTTTGCGATGGCCGGACTTCTCGCCCAAGGGGGGCAAACGACCATTGAAGGGACGGGATGCATCGCGACGTCCTACCCGACCTTTGGCGAACATCTGACCGCGATTTCAAAACGATGAACCAGAAATTTCGCGCCGTTGCGATTGACGGACCAGCCGCTTCGGGCAAGAGCACGGTGGCCAGGCACCTGGCGACCTCGCTGGGCCTGGTCATGGTGAACTCGGGCGCGATGTATCGCGCCGTGACCTGGCAAATTCTTGAGGAGGGCGTGGACCCGACTGATGCAAAAGCGGTGATTGCGGCGCTTACCGAGATGGAGATTGTTTGTGGGGTCGAGGACGGGCTTTCCAACATCATCATCAATGGCCGGCTTTTAGCGCACGAACTTCGGTCCGAAGAGGTCAACAACAACGTCTCCAAAGTCGCCGCGATTCCGGAGGTAAGGGAATGCCTGGTGGCGATCCAGCGGGCCTACCGGGAGTCCGGCGATGTCGTCATGGAGGGCCGGGATATTGGCTCGGTGGTGTTTCCTGATACTCCTTACAAACTTTACATTGATGCCTCGGAGGATGTTCGGCGGGCACGCCGCGCCAAGGATGGCGAGGCTGATGCGGTGGCGGCCCGGGATGCCCAGGATAGCCAACGAAAGACGGCACCATTGAAGATTTCGGATGGCGCAATCGTGATTGATTCCTCCGAGTTGGGGATCGATGCGGTGGTGGAAGCAGCCTGTGAAGCGCTTTTGAAACTTGGTTGGGAGGAATAGATCATGAAGACGACGTATTGGATTGGACACACCATCTTTCGAGCCGCAGCCAAGGCCTTTTTTCGCTATCAGGTCGTCGGTCGTGACAAGTTGGTGCAGAGCGGAAGTGTTCTTATTGCCTCCAACCATGAGAGTTACCTGGATCCGCCCTTGGTGGGGATCGCCTACGCTGACGATGTCTTCTACCTGGCCCGCAAAACGCTTTTTCGCGGGCCCTGCTCGTGGCTTTATCCGCGTTGGAATGCCATTCCGGTGAACCAGAATGCGCCTGACATGAGCAGTTTGAAGCGGATTGTGAAGATTTTGCGGGGTGGTGAACGGGTCGTGGTTTTCCCTGAAGGGGCCCGCACGTTTGATGGAAACCTCCAGCCCGGTGAGGCCGGAGTGGGATTGATCGCGGTGAAGAGCCAGGCCTTGATCCAGCCCGTTCGGATTTTTGGATCGCGGGAAGCGCTTCCGAGGGGAAGCAGGCGTCTTCGTTTTCATCCCATTACCATCGTGATCGGAGATCCCGTGGAGCTCACCGACGCCGAGCGGAATGCGAAGGGTCGGGAGGCTTATCAGGCCATTTCTGATCGAATTATGGTGGAAATTGCCAAGATTAAGCACCCTTCTGATCAATAACGGGAGTTAGTTTGAACGAATGATTGTCAGTTCCGTCTAATGACCTGATAGTCGGACGGACTTAAAAATGGTCTCTATCGCCTCATGAATCTCCAAATTCAGTGCCCCAACTGCACAAAACGCTTCACGGTCCACGAGGATCTCACCGGCAAGACTGTCGAGTGCGGTGCTTGTGATCACCGGTTTCCCGTGAAGTCAGAATCGATCATCGTGGAACGGACGAAGTTCTATCCCGGTGAGCATAAAGATGATTTTCTTGATCGGCTCGGCAAGAAATCACCCCTCGAGAAGCGGGGAGATGAGGCCGTCCCGATGCCCCGGACCCGGACCCAGGCTTCGATGCCCCAGGTGGATGCCATCATGCCGCCGTCACCGGGTCAGGCGATTGCCGCAGGGGTGGGTGTTTCCATGTTTCTCTTTTATGGCTTGATCTTCTTTTTTGGTTCGTCCCAAGGGCAGATTTTCCAAGATGTTGATCTTGCCAGCCGCTTTTTGCTGGGAGGGTTTGTGAGTCTTTTGGGAGGGGGGTTGATCATTCTTGGTGCCAAGAATTGGCGGGCCAAGGGGGCCATGACCGCGGTGATACTCGTGGCGGCCTTGCTGGCAATGATTGCCATCCGTCCGGTGCACATGACTCCGAGCGGCGTGGTGGATGAGGATCCCGTGGAGCAGCCCGACACTGCTTCCACTGCTTCCGATGAAGCTCCCCGTGGTCTCGATGATGTCGTGGGCAAGGCTGATCAAAAAGCGCTGGAAAGGGAGATCGCGCGCCAATCCGCCAAGCTCGATGGCAGACCTGCGAAAAACTATGTGACCGGCATCTACATTGCTGATTTGCTGGAGACCCAGTATCAGGCCATTGAGAGATATTTCCGCAGGAACCTGGAGATCCCGAAATCCGAGGCCCTTTTGGTTTACAAGAGGAACAACGACCAGGACCGCTTCATCATCATTTCAGGAGTGCCCATGGATTTTGATACCATGGTGAGGCACTGTGAGTTGATTGGTCGTGCCACGAGCTACCCCGAGGCGCGGATTATCGATGTGCGGATCTCGGCAACGATTTTCCAGGAACCCGGGAAAGATCTTCTTGAGAAGCTCAACAACGTCGAGCATCCGGCCTTCTTTTCCCAGAATCTCAATGAGCTCAGAAACATCGATTTCGAGCGGGTTTCCGAAGCGGTTCGGCGATTGAGCAGGGTTCCGGCCGGGCTTGAGTTGAGTCTGGAGGAGCAGATCATTGTTGAACTTCTCCGGTTGGCGGCTCAGGAGGACGATCCGACCTTTTTATCAGATACCGGCAAGGCCTTGGAAGTCTTTGCGAAGGGGAGCAAGGCTGCCGTCGCTAAGATCAACCGCTTGGTTCCTTTTTGGATGGAGAATGGCGTTTCTGTTCCCAAGTCCATGGTTGATTTTCTGATTGAGAACGACCCGGGCGCGATCGCGCTGATTGACCGGCTCTGGGCTGCTTCGCCGGGTGAGTGGGACGAGCACTATGCGGCCTTGGGTTCGCAGATTGAAGATCGTTTGATTTATCACCTGCAAAAGTCGCCCATTGAGCTTCAGCGGGCTGCCACTTCGTTGATCAACCAGGTGGGGACCAAGAAGAGCGTGCCCGCCTTGACCGCGCTCGCTTCGGCTGACGATCCGGATTTGAGGATCCTGGTCGCCCGCGCTCTCAACACGGTGAAGAATCGTTGAAGCTTCCAGAAAAGATTTTGCGAATAGGTCGAGCTTCTGTATCGTCCAACGCATCATGAAAGCACTCGCTCTCTCCCTCGTCGCGGCTTTGGCCTTTACTTCCTGTCAGACCACCAACCCGTATACGGGTGAGGCCCAGCGTTCCAAGTCAACCACGGGCGCAGTGATCGGCGCACTTGCCGGAGCAGCTGCCGGATCACTTTCCGGCAGTGGCAGCACTGATCGTCGCCAGAAGGCCATGCTCGGTGCCGGAATCGGGGCCCTCGCGGGCGGGGGTATCGGAGCCTACATGGACCGACAGGAAGCTGAGCTTCGCCGCGAACTCCAGGGAAGCGGGGTTAGTGTGACCCGCTCCGGAGATCGGATCTTTTTGAACATGCCCGGCGATGTGACCTTCGCGACCGGCAGCGCCGATATCAGTGGCCAGCATTATGGGACGCTCAATTCAGTGGCCAAGGTCCTGAACAAATATGACAAGACCCGGATCGAGATTGCAGGTCATACCGACAACGTGGGTGATTCCAACTACAACTACCGCCTTTCCCAGAGCCGCGCGGCCAGCGTGGCCAACTACCTGATGGGGCGGAACGTCAACTCGGCCCGCTTCAACATGCGTGGCTTTGGTAAGGACCAGCCGATTGCTTCCAACGAGACCGCTGCGGGTCGCCAGGCGAACCGCCGGGTCACGATTCAGCTGGCTCCGATCAGTTAATTTTTTCACTACCCAGTGAACTTGAGGACGTGGAAGTCATGAACGTCAAAGACAAGAAGGAGCCCTTGGAGCTCTGTTTCTTGTCCGTGGCCGCCGGTAGTTGATCCTGGTAAGTTCGGTCTTGTCTCGTTGACGTCTTCCGGCGATAGCCACCTTATGCAATTTGAAAATGTCACGGCGGTTGCCCATGGGAATGTCTATTTCGAGGGGAAGGTGATTTCACATACCATCCTGACTTCTGCTGGTGAGCGCAAGACCCTCGGAGTGATCCTTCCCGGCTGCTATTACTTTGGCACTGAAGCTGCCGAGCGGATGGAGATTGTTGGTGGAGCTTGTTCCTATGTTTTGAAGGATTCGGAAGAATCGGTCGCAGTGGCGGATGGCGGGAGTTTTGAAGTTCCGGCCCATTCGGGCTTCACGATTTCCGTCGAAGGGGAGCCCTGCCATTACGTTTGCTCCTTCCTGGCTTAGCGCTTCACGAACTTCTCCCCGCGCAGCACGCCGACGTCGCTGAGCCAGACGATGACGGCGTAGTGTTCGAGAAATTTCGCGGCGACCGCTTCGACAATTTTATGGGCGACCTTGGATGAGGTAACACATTCGAATTTGAAATTGGGGCCCTCCCAATCGGTCGCCCGTAAGCCGCGTGATCCCTGTCCCTCGGCGCGGATGATGGTGAAGCCGGTGGCTCCATTGGCGTGGAGGAGTTCGATCATTTTATCTTTGAGAAGACCTTCGGAGACGATTGTGACGAGTTTGAGTTCTTCGATCATGGGATGAGTCAGGGGCTGAGAGTCTGGGCGAGTTTGAGAAAAATGGGAATGCCAATGGCAAGGTTGAAGGGGAAGGTGACGCCCAGGGCCATGGTGAGATAAATGCCCGGGCTGGCCTGGGGCAGGGCGATCCGGACGGCGGCGGGGGCCGCGATGTAGGAGGCGCTTCCAACCATCGCTCCGAAGACGGCGGCTCCGCCGGAAGTCATGCCAATGGCAGTGGCGGCGGCGGTGGCGAGACAGCCGTGGAGGAGAGGGAGGAGGCATCCCGTGAGGATAACCCGCCATCCGGCTTTTTTCAGGTCACCCATCCGGTTCGCCGCGACCATGCCCAGTTCAAGGAGGAAGAGGCAGAGAACTCCTTTGAAGGGATCGATAAAGAAGGGTGCGACCCCCGCCATCCCTTTGGCTCCGCAGGCAGCGCCGATGAACATCCCTCCCATCATCAGGAAGATGCTCTTTCCGGTGATGACCTCTTTCAGCGCTTCTCCCATTCCGCCGCTCTTGGTCTGACGGGCGAGGAGAAGACCGATGATAATACCGGGAACTTCGAGAACGGCGACGAGCGCAGGAAGGTAGCCGTTCGAGGGCATGCCGGCGGCTTTGACCGCTTCCAGCGCCGCCACAAAGGTCACGACCGATACCGAACCGTAGTGGGCGGCGGTTGCGGCGGCGTCGACCCGGCCCAGTTTTCCAAGTTTGGTCAGGAAAAAATAGGCGGAGAGAGGGGAAAGGCAGCCCAGGGCGAGGGTCAGAAGGATCGGCCAGACCAATTCTCCGGGAGCGGTCTCGGAGAGGGCCACTCCTCCTTTTAATCCGATGGCGAAAAGGAGGTAGATCGAGAGTCCCTGATAGATCGCGCTGGGGATTTCCAAATCACTTCCAATACGGCGGGCGATGATTCCCAGCAGAAATGCGAGAACGACCGGGGAGATGAGATTCTGAATGAGCAGGTCCAAAACGTGGAGGGGTTGTGAGCTGGGGGCCCGGCTGATCCGGTTGGAGAGGTTTTAAGACGCGCTGGCAATAGCGCGAAATAAAATGCGTGCAATGGATTTCTCAAAAAAAAATTGAGAAGATCTCATGGGCCCCGGAGCGTCCCTCCTATCGTCGGGTTCTTAGCAGCATCACAAGACCCGATAGGAGGAGAAGAGAAGAAGACGGTTCCGGGACTCCGATCGTGGTGGTGGAAGGATTGAAGGTGAGATTGGAAATGTATTCCTCACCGAAATCAACATCGACGAGTTGACCGGTTGCCGGATTGGTGGTGTTGGGGCCGGAGTTGTTTGAGTTTTGGACCACGCCGGTTCCATCGAGATTCAGTTCAAAAAGAGTGGGGTGGTAGCGGCCGGTATCGAACTCCCGGGCATTGAGAACAAAGGCTGGATGGGTGCCGGTGAGCTCGGACATTTGGAGGCCGTCGGAGAGGTTGGCCCCGGCTCCGATGGTGAAGTTGAGCGAACTCCCTTGCGCGTAGAACTCAGCTCCGCCCATCGTTCGTTCGAGCAGGAATGCCGGGAAACCTGATGGTGTGCCGGCAGCCAAGGGTCCGCCGATGGTGTAATCGACGAGTGACAAGGTGGGGTTGCGATAGGTCCTGCCCGCCTGAAAGGACTCATCGACTTCGATGACAAAAATGAACCCCGTGACCGTGCTGAATACGGGAGTCACGCCGAAGTCATTGGAGTCGAGAGTGAGGGTAAAGGCCTGGGCTTGTCCCAAACCAAGCAATGAGAGGATCACGAAGCTTTTTTTCATGACGCTATAAAGGACTCTTAGTCATCCGGGGGCAAGTTCCGATCATGACTGAGTTTGGAAGCGTTCGGCTTTGACTGCGCATGCTTTTTAGGTGGGCTTGGGCGGTGAGGTGGCCGCTGCGGGAGTTGACTTTGACCGGGTCGCGGTCACGAATTCCGATTTGTTGGGCGTCGACGGGGCAGATCTCGAGTTGGAAGGGTGTCAATGGAGGAGCTCATTTTTTAGGAATTGGAGGGTGAATGAGTTGGGCATAGGTCGAACGCTTTGCCACAACCATGCTTGTGATCACAAGCACGCCTCCGACGACGAGTCCCCAACCGGGAGACTCCCCGGAGAGAAAGAGGAGGGATTCGATGACGCCGCAAACCGGGATGAGGAAGCGATAGCTGGCGAGAAGGGTGACGGGGAAAATGGTTGAGAGGTGGTTCCAGATGCTGAAGGCGGCGGCGGAGACGAAGGAGAGCCAGAGGGTCGCGAGAAGAACGGGTGGCGTGAACATCTCACCAAGGCTCCCGAGTGCCCGGGAGCCGGAGGCGATCAGGGCGAGGCCACCGAGAAGGAGCGAGAATCCGGTGGCATTGATGGACGACATCGTGGGTTTGATTTTTGAAAAGAGAATGATGCCGATCGCCCCGCTGGCGGTGGCGGTGAGCATGAAGGTTGCGCCGAGCAGGGGATTTCCGGCACCGGCCCCGGGAGCGTAGACTGCGAGGGACACGCCCACTCCGCCGAGGATGAGGCCCGCCCATTGGATCGATGATGGCCTGGGGCCTTTCAGGATGAGGGGAGCGAGGATCATCCACCAGAAACTTCCGGTGGCGACGAGGAGAGCGGTGAGGCTGGCGCCGGAGATGGCGATCGCCTGATAGAGGAAAACGTATTGGAGGTAAGTCTGGGTCAAGGTTAGACCCGCCAGAAGCTTCCACGAAGTGGCTTTGATTTGTAAACAAATACCCCTTCCGAGGGTGAGGAGGCCGAGTCCCGCGACGCTGAAACGGGTGCCGGCGAAGAGAAGGAGAACAGGGAGGGTGATCTGTAGTCCCTGTTCGCTCCACAGGTTGTAGACGGTTTTGATGACCGGGAAAGCGCTGCCCCAGAGAAGTGCACAGATGAGGGCGGGGAGGAGCGGGCGGCGAAAGAGGGGCACGCGGAGTTCATCTTTCGATGCCGCAGGGAAGGGAAGCGAAATTGCGGGCTTCCCGTGGTTTCAATCACCGTTGTTCTGCGTGATGAGCGGGAAAATTCAGTTCTTTCGTGGGGAGGATGTCGAGAATGTGAATCGGGTGCTTGCGCTGGGGACGGATCCGACGCGAGCGCACGTTGGTGATCCTTTGGTGGGCGGGGGGCCAATGTTTACGATCAAGGGTGGGGTGTTTTTGAGGCGGGGTATCGAGGAAATTTTTGATTGGATGATTTGCGGCTGCCTTTATGGTTTCTTTATCAGAAGACGGTCTTTTTTTTCAGCGGGTGACGGCTTCGTGGCTGATCGTGGCTTCCTGCCTACAGGTGAGTTTTGGGGTTGAGGAGGTGCCGATATTGTATCCTGAGCGTGAGATTTTGGCCTCGGAATTTTTGGATGATGCTACGACGTATTCGGGTCAGTTGGTGGTGAGTGAGTCATTTTTGGAACTTTTTGAAGCGTGGGATCCTGACCGGCAGTCATTGGCGGGGCGGGTGAGGGTTCTGGATCGGCTGAGCCTTGAGGAGGTTGGGATGATTTCCTTGGCGGGTTTTCAATCGGTGAGCGAGTGGCGATTTAAAATTGCTCTGGAGGGGGATCGCCTCGCGGTCATCAATGAGGGGGCGGTTGATCTCAAGGCAGCGCAAGTGATACGACGCAAACTCAAGGATCACGGGATCAATGAAAGCTGGACAACCCTGCGCGAAAACCCCGGCAACCGCTCCGAATCACCGCCACTTTCAAACAGCGGGACGGAAAAACCCTGCACATCCGCCAAGCGACTCGCCCGGAAGAAGAACTCGGGGAGATCTACAAAAAACTCGGGCTATCCTCCGACCCCGGCGGCCTCCAGCGAGTAAGAATTTAACAAAATGAACAGAATGTAGTGCCCGAAGGGATTTTTAATACCTGCAAACCGTTGAGAATACAAGGATCCGAGTTCGGCATGTTAAAGATGGGTTGGAATAGCGGGGAGTCCCGAGAACCACGTCGAGCTCGCAAAAAAACACTTCGTGGAGATCCTGCGCAGCAATGCCATTTTCGCGCGGAAGTTTCCGCGCGGAGCGGATGTGGGGAGGTATCGACTGCACTTGGTATGAGGTCGCCGGGCGGACCCGGACGCGAGGGTTCGTCGTCAGACCTTCCTTGGAGATTGAGCTTTCAACCGCAACCCAAGCGGTGCACCCCACCATCCGATTGAAAGCGGCGATCCTCGCCGCAGTCAAAAGCCTGCGGCAGCCGTGGGGCGGACGCCTATTGAGTGCTCCGAGGATCGGAGCTTTGAACCGCAACCCAAGCGGTGCGCCCACCAGCCGATTGAAAGCGGCGATCCTCGCCGTAGTCAAAAGCCTGCGGCAGCCGTGAGGCGAAGCCTATTGAGTGCTCCGAGAATCGGAGCTTTCAACCGCAACCCAAGCCGAACGCCCCACCATCCGATTGAAAGCGGCGATCCTCGCCGCAGTCAAAAGCCTTCGGCAGCGGTGAGGCGAAGCCTATTGAGTGCTCCGAGAATCGGAGCTGTCCAGCGACAATTATAATTGACCTCAGCGACAATTAAAACTGCCCCCCGCAGGGCATCCTTTTTTGGGGTCTTTCCGGGGCCTCAAGCCGCACCGGTCATGCCGCCGCATCCCTTGGTGGAGGGA
>Ga0209390_10004199_pt1 | contig 21962 bp, 29 predicted proteins | sample BON01_FD_187212 | JGI IMG/M metagenome (GOLD analysis project Ga0209390, IMG submission 187212) | Freshwater microbial communities from Lake Bonney liftoff mats and glacier meltwater in Antarctica - BON-01 (SPAdes) (version 2) | ecosystem: Environmental > Aquatic > Freshwater > Ice > Glacier... | reverse complement strand
GAACAATTTCCAATGAATGAATTAATTAATGAAATTAAAACGATTATTGATACACCTGATGATGAAATATGTGCTTATTTTTCTTCAGTTGGACATTTAGAATTATTAAAGTACGCTCATGAAAATGAGTTTGAGTGGCTTGGAGTTGACGTTGACACATGTTCTAGTGCAGCAGAAAACGGACGTTTAGAATGTTTAAAATATGCTCATGAAAATGGGTGTGAATGGAACAGTCTGACATGTAGTAATTCGGCATTAAATGGACATTTAGAATGTTTAAAATATGCATTAGAAAATGGTTGTGATTGGAATATATGGACATGTACATATGCTGCAAGAAATGGACATTTAGAATGTTTAAAATACGCTCGTGAAAAGGGTTGTCAATGGTTTGATGCATGTAGTTCCGCAGCAAGAAATGGACATTTAGAATGTTTAAAATACGCTCATGAAAATGGTTGTCAATGGCTTGCAGATGCATGCAGTGATGCAGCAGCTAATGGACATTTAGAATGTTTAAAATACGCTCATGAAAATGGTTGTCGCTGGTATGAGTCAACCTGTTGGCTTGCAGCAGAAAATGGACATTTAGAATGTTTAAAATATGCTCATGAAAATGGTTGTCCTTGGGATAGTTGGACATGTAATCGCGCAGCAGAAAATGGACATTTAGAATGTTTAAAATATGCTCTTGAAAATGGGTGTGTGTGAATCGAATGATAATTAATTTATTTTATATTTGTAGGTTTTTATTTTAATAAAAATAAATTATGAACATGAAGATAATAATGTATCTTCAAAAGTATCCCATTATGTTGCTTGTGTAAAAGATACATTATTAAAAAATAAAAGGTGGGATAATGAATAAAAAATTAACCATTGTAAAAAGAGAATGTTTATTCAATATGATTTTTTTTTACACCTTTAAACTTTAAAATGCCGATTTTTATATTTGTATTATATATAAATGAAATCAAGTTTATATAAAAGACAAATTATTATGTTTATTGTATTTGTAATTATTTGTATGCTGAACAATCCTATGAACAATGATTAAGAATAATGATTACTCATCATTTTACCACATTAACAACATATCATAAAATATATAATAAAAGAAATAATCCAAAATTAAAAAAATTAGCAAAAGAAATCATTGATGTGTAAGAAAATACAATTAATTCATTAATATTAATGAATTAATATTAATTGTAAATAATAAAATATTTGGTAGAGTTCTTTCTTTTTTATTAACAAAGAATAAATACAATATGTATATCACTAATAATAATACCTTTTTATTTTGACCATTTATAAAAATTTTTTAATGTGTTTTGCATTTATAATGCAATTATATAAAATAAAAAATAATATTAATATGATTAATAAATTAATTATATTTGGTAAATATACTTTGTATAAAATATTATCTATATATTGAATTAATTTAACATAGAAAGGAACATCATGTTTATAATGTTCAATATTTTGTTTATTATACTTTTTTAAAATATAATTAGCAGTTATTTTACCACTTTCTACTGCACCTTCCATAGACCATATATTTATACTTGTTTTTGTATGAGCACCTGATAAAAATAAATTTACATACTCTGTTTTTTGTAAAGGACGAAATTTTTCATTATAAATATTATTAACCCATTTTTTATTTGTTTGTTCTTGAACACCATTATTGAATTTCCAATCATACCATATTTCAATATAGTCTATATCATCTTTATTTATATAAAATCCATTATTATCAAATATTAATTTTTTAAAACTTTTCGACCGTAATATTTGATGTATGATTTCTTGTTTTAATTTTTCATTATCTAAATGTTCAGCATTTTTACCAAATAATTTACCTTTTTTCTCAAAATCTATTATTGTTCCACTCCATAATGACTTTATGCTTGGTTTTTGTTTCCAATGTTTCTCTTGTGGATACCAAGTAATATTAAATTCACTGTCATTCATAACAAAAGCAATATTATCAATTGGATACTTAATTTCTTTATTTATACCTATACGAAATGATATTTGCTTACTTTTTGTATTATCAGTTAATGATTTAAAATTATTATATAAACTTTGCATTTTACTATTTCTTAAAATATCAACTGTATTAAATGGATTAATTGATAATACATATTCTTTTGCCTTCAATTGTTTAATCATTCCATTTTGTTTAATTTCAACAAAAGTTATATTATTTTTTGTATAATTTATTTTTACAAGTTCTGTATTAGTTAAAATATCAACACCATTTTCTTTTAAATATTTAACCCATGGGTTGATCCATACATCAGTTGTAGGACCATTCATAACATGCCAATTATCTGTTGATTTATGGGTATACTTATTTTCATTTGAAGAATGTGTATGTATATATTTTTTTTTATTTAATTGTGAAATAATTGGAAAATGAAATAAATGCCCCATAGATAATTCATTTTTATTCATTCCATAACCTGGTCCTGTTACAAAATTAATAATATGATTATATCCATCATTTGTTAAATATTTTTTTAGAAATGGTTGTATATTATAAGAATAATAATACTCTCTTCTATCACCTGATAATAAATATTTAATAGCTAAATAGTATAAAATAAAATTATCTTTAACACTTAGTGATGGTATATAACCACGTTCTTTATCATATAGTAAATAAAATTTTATTGGAATGCTTAAATTATCAAACACATTTGTTTCATAATAAGGTATCTCTTTCATTAATTGAAAAGTATTTTTATAAAACGGGGCATAACCTCTCCAAGAGTGTTCAGAAGGATATAAATTTTTGGTTGTATCACTTCGAACCATTCCACCTAATTCATTATCTTTCTCAATAATTAATATTTTTAACTTTTTTTTAATTAATTCATGAGCTAATGTTAATCCTGATAAACCACCACCAAAAATAATTATGTCATACATTATATATATTACACATTATATATAAATAATACACTAACCCATAAAAGTAATTATTATAAATTATCAAATACTATTTATATCATTATAAAAATCAAGTCAAAAAATGAATATTTAGAATGTTTAAAATATATTCGTGAAAATGAATATCTGAAATGATTATTCCAATAAAAATTGTTTATATGTGCAACTGCTTGCAGGTTTTTATTCCAATAAAAATTGTTTATATGTGCAACTGCTTGCAGGTTTTTATTCCAATAAAAATTGTTTATATGTGCAACTGCTTGCAGGTTTTTATTCCAATAAAAATTGATTTATATTATCTCTATCTCTATATATATTTATTTAATTAATTATGTCTATTACACTAACAAAAAATGATATTCCAAAATATTTACAAAAATCGGGATTATATGAAAATATTGAATCCGATGATTCATTCGAGGTTCCAGAACAATTCTTTAAAAAAGAATTAGTGATTAATACCTTTCATGATTTTGTATCATATCTTGTAATTTTTGATTATTGGATGCTTGATAAATATCCCAATGAAATTTATATCTTTATTATTGAGAATAAAGATAAAATAAACATGGATTTATTACAAGAACAATTTCCAATGAATGACTTTATTAATGAAATTAAAACTATTATTGATATACATGATGATGAAATATGTGATTATTTTTCTTCAGTTGGACATTTAGAATTATTAAAATATTGTCACGAAAATGGGTATTTGTGGGGTATCAATACGTGTCCTAGTGCAGCATCAAATGGTGAATTAGAATGTTTAAAATATGCTCACGAAAATGGTTGTGAATGGCTTGGAGGTGATACATGCAGCAATGCAGCAGAAAATGGACATTTAGAATGTTTAAAATATGCAATAAAAAATGGTTGCGATTGGGATATATGGACATGCGCATTTTGCTGCAAGAAATGGACATTTAGAATGTTTAAAATACGCTCATGAAAATGGTTGTGGATGGCATGATACATGTAGTGAGGCAGCAGAGAACGGACATTTAGAATGTTTAAAATACGCTCACGAAAATGGTTGTATATGGCATGATGATGAAACATGTAGTCGTGCAGCTATGAATGGATAGTTGGAATGTTTAAAATACGCTCATGAAAATGGTTGTGATTGGGATACATGGACATGCGCATTTGCTGCAAGAAATGGACATTTAGAATGTTTGAAATATGCACATGAAAATGGTTGTGTGTGGTGTAAAATGACATGTAGTAATGCAGCATTAAATGGACATTTAGAATGTTTAAAATATGCTCATGAAAATGAATGTCCGTGGCTCGGATGTGATATATGTTGTAATGCAGCAATGAACGGACAATTAGAATGTTTAAAATATGCTCATGAAAATGGTTGTAAGTGGCATGTAGAAGAAATATGTAATTTTGCAATTGCTTATGGACATTTAGAATGTTTAAAATATGTTCGTGAAAATGGGATTCCTAGACAATAATTTTTTAATATATTTCAAACGCCAATTTTTTAATATAATAAAATAAAAAATACACAATGTATATAACTAAAAATGGTTTTTTATAGTTGTGAAAAATGTGGTAAACAATTTAATCAAAAAGGACATTACAATAAACATATTAATAAAAAACTATTTTGTGTTAATGAAACAAAAGAAAAAATTGATTTATTTATTTCAAAAGATTTAGAAGATACTACAAACACAGAAATGTCAACTATCACAACAAAACATAATTTAGGACAATATTTTACAACACATAATGAACTAAAAGAAAAGGTATTTGAGTTTATCTTAAATAGTCCGTCTAATATTTTAGAACCATCAATAGGACAAGGTGATTTAATTACATTTATTACAGATAAAATACCAAGTATTACATTTGATATGTATGAAATTGATACAAAAATTAAATTATTAGATAAAATACAAAAAGATAAGGTTGTTTATGGTGATTTTATGGAACAAGTAATTACAAAAACATTCAAAACAATTGTAGGAAATCCACCTTATGTTAGAACTAAAAAAGGAAACTTATATATTGATTTTACAGAAAAATGTTATAATTTACTCAAAGATAATGGTGAGTTAATATTTGTTGTTCCGTCTGATTTTCTTAAACTAACAAGTGCTTCGAAATTATTAAATATTATGATGACAAATGGAACATTTACTCATATATTTCATCCTAATAATGAAAAAATGTTTGAGAATGCGTCGATTGATGTTATTGTGTTTAGATATTGTAAAAATAGTTTGATTAAAAAAAAAGTATTATATAATGACAAATTACTCTATATTACAAATAGCAACGGATTAATTACATTTGGGAAAAAAGCAAATAATAATAGTGCCATATTTAAAGACTATTTTGATGTTTATGTTGGTCTTGTTAGTGGAAAAGAACAAGTTTATAAAAACGAAGAACTTGGTAATATAAAAGTATTAAATGGTGAAGACAAAATTGATAAATATATTTTTATAGAAAACTATCCTTGTAATGATGAAAAAATTAATAAACATTTATTATGTCATAAAAAAAATCTTATTGAAAGAGGGATACGAAAGTTTAATGAAAATAATTGGTTTGAATGGGGAGCACCAAGAAATATAACTACAATAAATTGTAATCTTGGTAAAGATTGTATTTACATTTATAATTTAACAAGGAAATTAAATGTATCATTTTTAGGTAAAGTAAATTATTTTGGTGGTGGATTAATAATGCTTAAACCTAAAAAAAAGTGTAATTTAAATAATATAGTATCATATTTAAATAGTAATACATTCAAAGATAATTTTATGTTTTCTGGGAGATTTAAAATAGGACATAGACAAATATGTAATTCTTATATTCCAAATGAATATCTATAAATCTAATGTCCGTATATTTGACATAAATGTTTCTTTCCATGATAACTTTGGTTTGAAAACAGAAACGCTTATAATTCCAATTTTTTTTAATTTTATACATAATTAAAAGTAATTGTTTTAATATCAGAATGCATCCATAAACCACTTTTGTATTTTAATTATTTTAGTTTCATCAATCACTAATGATGAAAGTGATGTGATAATTGCTTCAATTTGTAAATCTATTAATAATAATTAGTTTAACAATCAATGAATTACTTAATTAAATAAAAATAAAAATTCCAATAAATCATTTGATGTTCTTGATAAATTCTTTACATTTTAAACACAGATTATTCTTTTTTAAAATTAATAATTCTACCTGTTTCTAATTTAATAGTTAATTTAATAGTTAATTTATTTACTTTAACCATATTAAGTATTTCTGTAAGTGTTTCTTTTGCACACTTGCTTTGAAATGACATACCTATATCAGGACACCAAATATAACCTTTTTCGCCATTTTCGTTTGTTAACTTAAAATTAAATATAGTAGTTTGTAGTATTTTTTGTACAGACATATGTTTCCATATATCAACTAAAACAGAGCGATAATTTGTTTTAGTTGTTGATATATTTTCTTCTTCTTTTTTTATTATACATTCTTCAATTTTTGAATGTGTAATATTTGTCGTATTAAGTTCATTTTCGGTAATATAATTTTCTTTTGGAGTGAGTATTAGTTCTCCATTATTAATTTCTAGTATGTAGTTTTCAATATTTTTAATACGGATTTTCTCTGTCATTTTGTTAGTTCTTAACCTATAATTATAATAATATTATATTTCATTTTTTAATGATAGGCATTTGAAATGTTTAAAAAAGAATTAATAATAAATCATCATATATTTTAATTTTTGGATAAAATTCCAACTAAAATTTATAAATAGGTTTGAAAATAAAATAAATATGGATTTATTAAATGATCAATTTTTAATAAATTAATTTTATGAAAAATAATATATATAAATTAACAACAGTTCGATATTATTTAATAAAAATATTAGTGTATTAAATAATATATCAGAAAATGGATGTTTGTCCAATAAAAATTGCTTGTAGGTTTTTATTCTAATAAAAATTGCTTGCAGGTTTTTATTCTAATAAAAATTGCTTGCAGGTTTTTATTCTAATAAAAATTGTTTATATGTGCAACTGCTTGTAGGTTTTTATTCTAATAAAAATTGTTTATATGTGCAACTGCTTGTAGGTTTTTATTTTAATAAAAAATGTTTATATGTGCAACTGCTTGCAGGTTTTTATTCTAATAAAAATTGTTTATATGTGCAACTGCTTGCAGGTTTTTATTTTAATAAAAAATGTTTATATGTGCAACTGCTTGTAGGTTTTTATTCTAATAAAAATTGTTTATATGTGCAACTGCTTGCAGATTTTTATTTTAATAAAAATTGTTTATATGTGCAACTGCTTGCAGGTTTTTATTCTAATAAAAATTGTTTATATGTGCAACTGCTTGTAGGTTTTTATTCTAATAAAAATTGTTTATATGTGCAACTGCTTGTAGGTTTTTATTCTAATAAAAATTGTTTTATTCTTGGTTTATTTTATATTTATTTAATCAATTAATGACAACTAGTTTAACAATAAATGAAATTCCTGATTATTTAAAAGATTCTGAATTATATAAAAATATAGAATCTGATGAATCATTTGATGTTCCAGAACAATTCTTTAAAAAAGAATTAGTAATAAATACATTTGATGATTTAGCATCATATATTTTGATATTTGATTTTTGGATGCTTAATAATATTCCAACTGACATTTATAAATGGGTTTTTGAAAATAAAGATAAAATAAATATGGATTTATTAAATGATCAATTTCCAACGAATCCATTAGTTGATGAAATTAAAATTATTGTTGAAACATCCAACGATAAATTATGTGGAAATTTTTCTTCAATTGGAAATTTATCATTATTAAAATTTGTTCATGAAAATGGTTGTGAATGGCTTGATGAAGATACGTGTAGTGATACAGCATCCAACGGACATTTAGAATGTTTAAAATATGCTCATGAAAATGGATGTGGATGGCTTGCAGGAGTTGATACATGTAGTTTTGCAGCATTACATGGACAGTTAGAATGTTTAAAATATGCTCACGAAAATGGTTGTTCATGGTCTAGTTGGACATGTAATTATGCAGCAAAAAATGGACATTTAGAATGTTTAAAATACGCTCATGAAAATGGATGTGAATGGCGCGCAGATACATGTTCTAGTGCAGCATCTGACGGACATTTAGAATGTTTAAAATATGCTCATGAAAATGGATGTGAATGGCTTGTAGAAGAAACATGTGATTTTGCAGCACGTAGCGGGCATTTAGAATGTTTAAAATATGCTCATGAAAATGGTTGTGAATGGATTGCATTTGATACATGTAGGTTTGCCGCTGAAAATAGACATTTAGAATGTTTAAAATATGTTCATGAAAAATGGTTGATTTAACATGTGATAATGCAGCAACAAATGGCTATTTATAATGTTTAAAATTTGTTCATGAAAAATGGTTATTCGATATGATTATTCTTTTAATAAAAATTGATTTATATTATATTTATTAATAACAGTATAGACTATATATAATGATAATAGCTATTCCTGAAAAAGGTTATATTTATTTAAGCAATAAACAAGACCATAAAAAAGTGACACTAGGCGAAAAAAATGGAAACAAAGCAGATTACGAACATGATATTAACGAGCTAACACAAGCGTGGAAAGATTATGTTATTAAAGTTAAATATATTTTTAAAAATAGTAAAGTAAGTGGTGGAAAACAAACAAAAGATTTACAAGATGCTAAGGCTGAATTTCATTATAAAAATAAACAAGAAGCAGATGCATTCATTAAAAAATATAAAAAAACATTACCAACTCATGTACCTGAACCAGGTAAAGGAAGAGGTAAGGGAAAGAAAAGAGTTATTAAGAGTCCAAAAGATATAGCATATGATAAACGTCATAAAAATATTGTAAAATATATTAAAAATAATATAAGTGATAAAGAGTTTGAACCAACTGATGATGAAACAATTGATTATATAGCAGATGATGCTATCAGTAAAGGAATTAAAAAAATGTCTATATTAATTATAGAACAATTAAAGTATCAATAATTACAGATGATCTTTATTCATTATTGAATATTAATTATTTTTTGTATTAGTGATGTTGCATTAAATTGACATTTAGAATACACAATTGGAATATATGGACATGTACATTTAGAATGTTTAAAATACGCTCATGAAAATGGTTATTCAATATGATTTTTCTTTTAATAAAAATTGATTTATATTATATTTATTTATAACAGTATAGACTAAATATAAATGAAAAGACCATTCCCTAAAGAAGAAGATAATTATATGGAATATAATATGCGTGCATATGGTAATGCTACAACAGAAGATATGTTTAGTAGTGAAGAACTTGATGCATATTATAAAGCATATGGTAAGAAACATAATAATAAAAAAATTAAAAAAGATATTAAAACACTCTTGAAAGATGTTAAAGATACTAAGATTCTTAAATTAACTTTTAAACCAGATATAGATATTATGAATGAAAAAATAAAAGAAATTTCAAATAGATTAAAACCTAAAACAAAGATTATTAAAAAAAAACAAAATTTTATAATGATGCTCACGAAAATGGTTATGTATGTGATTGTGTTACATGTTATAATGCCACAGATAGTGGATAATTATAATATTTAAAATATGTTCGTGAAAATGATTGAGAAGGTGTTCTAGAAAATAAACATTTATAATGTTTAAAATATGTTCGTGAAAATGATTTTTCTTTTAATAAAAAATATTTACATGTTTTGACTATTTGTGTATTTTTATTTTAATAAAAATTGATTTATGTTATATATATATATATTAATATTAATATATAATGCCAGTAGGTAAAGCAACTAAATCAACTAAAAAAAGTAGACTTGAATATGAAAAGTTTCTTTCTGATAATGCAACAGAAAACTATAAAGAAAAACAACCCGAATTTGATTCAGATTTTGAGTCAGAAATAAAACATATAAAAGAGAAACCTAATAATAAAAAACTTGAAAAAGATATTAAATTATTAAAGAATTGTATCAGTAATACAGATGTATCTAAAACAATTTTTAAAAAAGAAATTGATAATTTAAAAAATAAATTAAATGAAGTATCTAATAAGTTATTTACTAAAAAAGTAAAAAAAACTATCAAAGGTATTAATAAAACTAATATTAAAAGTAAGTCAGAATATGATCCTGAGAAATTCACAGAAGGTAAAAATAAAATCGTTCAAATTGAGGCACGATTACAAGACAACAACCTTAAGAAGAATCATAAACCATCTACCAAAATTAAAATTATGAAAAAGACAGGATATGAACACGAAATTAAAGACTTATCACAGTCAGGAAAAGATTATATTTAAAATATGTTCATGAAAATGGGTGTTCAATATGATTTTTCATTTAATAAAAATTGTTTACATGTTTTGACTATTTGTATGTTTTTATTCTAATAAAAATTGATTTATATTATATTTATTTATATTTATTATATAATGCCTTATGTAACAAAAGGACAAAAAATAAATAATAAAAAAAAGCCTTCTTTAGAACTTGATATAGGAAGTAAAGAAGCAATAAGAAATCAAAAAAAAATTGATGCATACGAAAAAAAATATGGATTAATTATAGTAGATTCTGATACATCTGGTTCAGAATCTGAGTCATATATAAAACATATAAAAAAGAAACCTATAAAAGAGAAATCTAATAATAAAAAAATTAAAAAAGATATTAAATTATTAAAGAATTGTATCAGTAATACAGATGTACCTAAATCAATTTTTAAAAAAGAAATTGATAATTTAAAAAATAAATTAAATGAAGTATCTAATAAGTTATTTACTATAAAAGTAAAAAAAACTATCAAAGGTATTAAAAAAACTAAAATTAAAAAGTAAGTCAAAATATGACTCTGAGAAATTCACAGAAGGTAAAAATAAAATCGCTCAAATTGAAGCACGATTACAAGACAACAATCTTAAGAAGAATCATAAACCATCTACCAAAGTTAAAATTATGAAAAATACAGGGTATGAACATGAAATTAAAGACTTATCACAGTCGGGAAAAGTTTATATTTAAAATATGTTCATGAAAATGGGTGTTCAATATGATTTTTCATTTAATAAAAATTGTTTACATGTTTTGACTATTTGTATGTTTTTATTCTAATAAAAATTGATTTATGTTATATTTATTTATATTTATAAATATAATATAATGCCTTATGTAACAAAAGGACAAAAAATAAATAATAAGGAAAAACCTTATTTAGAACTTGATATAGGAAGTAAAGAGGCAATAAGAAATCAAAAAAAAAATGATGCATATAAAAAAAACATAAAATGGTCATAGTAGACTCTGATGCGTATTATAGAAATTTAAAAGAAAAATCTATAAAAGAGAAACCTAATAATAAAAAGATTAAAAAAGATATTAAATTATTAAAGAAAGATATCAATAAAACAGATATACCTAAATCAACTTTTAACCCAGAAATTGAAAGTATGAAAAATAAATTAAAAGAAGTATCTGATAAGTTATTTACTAAAAAAGTAAAATCAACTATTGATAGTATTAAAAAAACTAAAATTAAAAGTAAATCAAAATATGATCCAGAGAAATTTACAGAAGGTAAAAATAAAATCGCTCAAATTGCAGCTCGGTTACAAGACAATAACCATCTATAAAAATACAAATGATGGTATTAAAAAAACTAAAATTAAAAGTAAATCAAAATATGATCCAGGGAAATTTACAAAGGGTAAAATGACAATCGCTCAAATTGAAGCACGATTGCAAAACATTAACTATCTATAAAAATACATATAATGAAAAAAATAGATTACGATATTAAAGAGCTAACACAATCACAAAAAGATAATGTTTAAAATACGCTCATGAAAATGGTTATTCAATATGATTTTTCTTTTAATAAAAATTGATTTATATTATATTTATTTATAACAGTATAGACTAAATATAAATGAAAAGACCATTCCCTAAAGAAGATAATATGCGTGCATATGGTAAGAAACCTAATAATAAAAAAATTAAAAAAGATATTAAAACACTCTTGAAAGATGTTAAAGATACTAAGATTCTTAAATTAACTTTTAAACCAGATATAGATATTATGAATGAAAAAATAAAAGAAATTTCAAATAGATTAAAACCTAAAACAAAGATTATTAAAAAAAAACAAAATTTTATAATGATGCTCACGAAAATGGTTGTGTATGTGATTGTGTTACATGTTATAATGCCACAGATAGTGGATAATTATAATATTTAAAATATGTTCGTGAAAATGATTTTTCTTTTAATAAAAAATATTTACATGTTTTGACTATTTGTATATTTTTATTCTAATAAAAATTGATTTATATTATATTTATTTATATTTATAAATATATATAATATAAAATGAGACGAAATTTTTTTACAAATGGTGTTTTAAATTTCAAAATACCACCAAATCCAGCAACCCTAGCTGACGAGATTGGTGATGAAGATGCTGCAGAATGGTATATATCACAAGGTCTCAAACCTATAAAATCTACACTTTTAGAAATGCTAAGAAAACGTGATATTAAGAAATCTAAAAAAGATAATATTAAAAAAGATATTAAATTATTAAAGAAAGATATCAAAAAAACAAATATATCTAAATCAACTTTTAACCCAGAAATTGAAAGTATGAAAAATAAATTAAAAGAAGTATCTAATAAGTTATTTACTAAAAAAGTAAAATCAACTATTGATAGTATTAATAAAACTAAAATTAAAAGTAAATCAAAATATGATTCAGAGAAATTTACAGAAGGTAAAAATAAAATCGCTCAAATTGAGGCTCGGTTACAAGACAACAATCTATAAAAATACAAATGATGAAAAAAATAGATTACAAATATGATATTAAAGAGCTAATACAAGCGTGGTAAGATAATGTTTAAAATCATGTTCATGAAAATGGTTATTCAATATGATTTTTCTTTTAACAAAAATTGATTTATATTATATTTATTTATTTATAACAGTATAGACTATATATAAATGCAAAAATCATTTTTTAAAAGAGAACCAACACCAGAATACAGACATGTTTCTATTACAGATAAAAAAACGCGTGATGACGGAGCTACACCAGAAGATGCGTTAAGTGATAAAGAACTTATAGAATTTTATAAAACACGTAGTAAACCTAAAAATAAAACTATACAAGAAGAACCTACTAATAATAATAAACTTGAAGAAGATATTAAATTATTAAAGAATTGTATCAATAAAACAGATGTACCTAAATCAATTTTTAAAAAAGAAATTGATAATTTAAAAAATAAATTAAATGAAGTATCTAATAAGTTATTTACTAAAAAAGTAAAATCAACTATTGATGGTATTAAAAAAACTAAAATTAAAAAGAAATCAAAATATGACTCTGAGAAATTCACAGAAGGTAAAAATAAAATCGCTCAAATTGATGCACGATTACAAGACAACAACCTTAAGAAGAATCATAAACCATCTACCAAAGTTAAGATTATGAAAAAAACAGGATATGAACAGAAAATCAAAGATCTATCACTTGCAGGTAAATATAATGTTTAAAATATGTTCATGAAAATGGTTGTTCAATATGATTTTTCTTTTAACAAAAATTGATTTATATTATATTTATTTATTTATAACAGTATAGACTATATATAAATGAAAAGACCACGTATAATACCATTACCTAATATAGAATTTTCAGGTATACACGAATCAGAAATTAACAATGTTTTTACGCCCGAGGAGGCTTTTGTCGGTGAACAACTTAAAGAATTTTATAAAATATATGGTAAATCTAATGATAAAAATAAAACTATAAAAGAAAAACCTAATAATAAAAAAATTAAAAAAGATATTAAATTATTAAAGAAAGATATCAAAAAAACAAATATATCTAAATCAACTTTTAACCCAGAAATTGAAAGTATGAAAAATAAATTAAAAGAAGTATCTAATAAGTTATTTACTAAAAATGTAAAATCAACTATTGATGGTATTAAAAAAACTAAAATTAAAAAGAAATCAAAATATGATCCTGAGAAATTCACAGAAGGTAAAAATAAAATCGCTCAAATTGATGCTCGATTACAAGACAACAACCTTAAGAAGAATCATAAACCATCTACCAAAATTAAAATTATGAAAAAAACAGGATATGAACACGAAATTAAAGATCTATCACTTGCAGGTAAATATTATGTTTAAAATATGTTCATAAAAATGGGTGTTCAATATGATTTTTCATTTAATAAAAATTGATTTATATTATATTTATTTATTTATAACAGTATAGACTATATATAAATGAAAAGACCACGTATAACACCATTACCTATGTCAAAATTTTCAGGTATACACGAATCAGAAATTAAAAATGCTTTTACACCAGAAGATGCATTAAGTGATAAACAACTTATAGAATTTTATAAAATATATGGTAAACCTAATGATAAAAATAAAAATATAAAAGAGAAACCTAATAATAATAAACTTGAAGAAGATATTAAATTATTAAAGAATTGTATCAGTAAAACAGATGTTCCTAAATCAATTTTTAAAAAAGAAATTGATATTTTAAAAAATAAATTAAATGAAGTATCTAATAAGTTATTTACTAAAAAAGTAAAATCAACTATCAAAGGTATTAAAAAAACTAAAATTAAAAAGAAATCAAAATATGATTCAGAGAAATTCACAGAAGGTAAAAATACAATCGCTCAAATTGCAGCTCGATTACAAGACATTAACCATCTATAAAAATACATTACAAATATGATATTAAAGAGCTAATACAAGTGTGGAAAGATAATGTTTAAAATATGTTCATGAAAATGGTTGTTCAATATGATTTTTTTTAATAAAAATTGATTTATATTATATTTATTTATTTATAACAGTATAGACTATATATAAATGAAAAGACCTCATATAATACCATTACCTAACTCAATATTTTGTGGTTTAAGTGAAGAAGAAATTAAAGGTGCTGCTACGCCAGAAGATGCATTTAGTGGTGAAGAACTTAAAGCATTTAATATAGCATATAATAAAACATATGGTAATAAAAAAGAACCTACTAATAATAATAAACTTGAAGAAGATATAAAATTGTTAAAAAATTGTATCAGTAATACAGATGTACCTAAATCAATTTTTAAAAAAGAAATTGATAATTTAAAAAATAAATTAAATGAAGTATCTAATAAGTTATTTACTAAAAAAGTAAAAAAAACTATCAAGGGTATTAATAAAACTAATATTAAAAGTAAGTCAGAATATGATCCTGAGAAATTCACAGAAGGAAAAAATACAATCGCTCAAATTGAGGCACGATTACAAGACAACAATCTTATGAAGAATCATAAACTATCTACCAAAGTTAAAATTATGAAAAAGACAGGATATGAACATGAAATTAAAGCCCTGTCGCCAGAAGGAAAAGATTATGTTAATGAAGTTATGCATATCGTACAAAACAGTAAAGTAAGCGGTGGCAAACGGACTAAAGATTTAAAAAAAGCCAAGGCTAAATTTCACTATAATAATAAACTATCAGATGCACAAAATGCAGATGCAGTCGTTAAGAAATATATGGAAACATTACCAGATCATGTACCAGAACCAGGTAAACGAAGAGGAAAGGGGAAGAAAACAGTTATTAAATCACCAGAAGATAAAGCACGTGATACAAGACATAAAAACATTGTTAAATATATTAAAAATAAAATTGACAATAAAGAGTTCGAACAAACTTATGACGAAACCATTAATTTTATGGCAGATGACGCCATTAAGAAGGGTATTAAAAGGATGTCTATATTAATTATAGAATAATTAAAACATCAATAATTACAGATGATCTTCAATTACAAAAAGAGAATGTTTAAAATATGTTCATGAAAATGAATGTCTGGAATGATTATTTTAATAAAAATTGATTTATGTTATATTTATTTATATTTATTTAACTTATAATGTCTATTACTCTTACAATTAATGATATACCAGATTATTTGCTGGATTCTGAATTATATAAAAATATAGAATCTGATGATTCTTTTGAGGTTCCAGAACAATATTTTAAAAAAGAATTGGAAATAAATACATTTGATGATTTTGTTGAATATCTTGTGATATTTGATTATTGGATGATTGATAAATATCCTAATGAAATTTATATATTTATTATTGATAATAAAGATAAAATAAACACAGATTTATTAAAAGAACAATTTCCAATGAATGAATAAATTAATTAATGAAATTATTGTCGAGACACCTGATAATAAATTATGTGAATATTTTTCTTCAGTTGGAAATTTAGAATTATTAAAATATTGTCATGAAAATGGTCGTGAATGGGATTACAATACATGTAATTCTGCAGCAAAAAATGGACATTTAGAATGTTTAAAATATGCTCATGAAAATGGTTGTGAGTGGAATCGTTTTACATGTAGTAGTGCAGCAGAAAATAGACATTTAGAATGTTTAAAATATGCTCACAAAAATGGTTGTGAGTGGGATTGGATAACGTGTAGTGATGCAGCACGTAGCGGACATTTAGAATGTTTAAAATATGCTCATGAAAATGGTTGCTAGTGGAATAGTTGGTGTGTGTAAATGGGCTGCTGAAAATGGACATTTAAAATGTTTAAAATATGCTCACGAAAATGGATGTGTGTGGTATTGGGATACATGCAACAGTGCAGCAGAAAATGGACATTTTGAATGTTTAAAATATGCTCACGAAAATGGATGTGTGTGGTATTGGGATACATGCAACAGTGCAGCAGAAAATGGACATTTTGAATGTTTAAAATATGCTCGTGAAAATGGATGTGAGTGGGATCCCGATACATGCAACAGTGCAGCAGAAAATGGACATTTAGAATGTTTAAAATATGCTCATGAAAATGGTTGTGAGTGGGGTTGTGATACATGCAACAGTGCAGCAGAAAATGGACATTTATAATGTTTAAAATATGTTCATGAAAATGGTTGTGAATGACTTGCAGAAGAAACCGGTAGTTATGCTGCAGAAAGATGACAGTTAGAATGTTTAGAATATGTAATCGACAATGGTTGTTCGTTAGATGAAATATCATTAATAAAGTTAGCATTAAATGATAATTTTAAACTGCTTGAATATTTAAATGAAAATTATCCAGATATGCTTGATATTTCAAGATTTATTATTAAAAATAATTATAAATGCGATGAATCATTGACTGCATTAATTGCGTCTAGTGGGAATATTGAGGCATTAAAAATATATCACAAAAATGGTTGTGAGTGGGATGAGAAAACGTGTAGTTGTTGAGAATAAGTATTTAGAATGTTTAAAATATGCAATCAAAAATGGTTATAAGTGGGATGAAAAAATATATAGTGATACAGCATTAAATGGACATTTGGAATGTTTAAAATATGCTCATGAAAATGGTTGTGAGTGGTATAGTGATACATGTGATGCAGCATTAAATGGACATTTGGAATGTTTGAAATATGCTCACAAAAATGGGTGTTCGTGGGATGAAAAACATGTAGTTATGCAGCAAAAAATGGACATTTGGAATGTTTAAAATATGCTCATGAAAATGGGTGTTCGTGGGGTGAAAAAACGTGTAGTTATGCGGCAAAGAATGGACATTTTAAATGTTTAAAATATGCTCATGAAAATGGGTGTAAATGGCTTGTAGAAAAAACATGTAGTCTTGCAGCAAAAAATGGACATACTAACTGTTTAAAATATGCAATCGATAATGGTTTTCCTATTAATAAAAAAAATGTTTAAAATATGGATATATTTCATCAAAAGTAAATCTTATAGGTAAAGAATAATAAATAAATGAACTTTTATTGTATAATGTTTTGTCCAGTAAAAAAATGAATTAAATAAAAATATAAATTCTTTACATTTCAAACACAGATTATTCTTTTTTAAAATTAATAATTCTACCTGTTTCTAATTTAATAGTTAATTTAATAGTTAATTTATTTACTTTAACCATATTAAGTATTTCTGTAAGTGTTTTTTTTGCACACTTTCTTTGAAATGACATACCTATATCAGGACACCAAATATAACCTTTTTCGCCATTTTCGTTTGTTAACTTAAAATTAAATGTTGTTGTTTGTAGTATTTTTTGTATAGACATATGTTTCCATATATCAACTAAAACAGATGTATATTTTGTTTTAGTTGTTGATATATTTTCTCCTTCTTTTTTTATTATACATTCTTTAATTTTTGAATATGTAATAATTAGCATAATAAGGTCCTTTTCTGTAATATATATTTTTTCTGGCGTTAGTTCTTCATTATTTTTTTCCTGATTTAATTTTTCAAAATGTGTCATACTAACTTCATTTTCTGTAATAAAAGTTTTTTTCAGTGCAAGTATTAGTTCTTCATTAATAATTTTAGGTGTGGTGTCTTCAATAATTTTATTATAGATTTTGTCTGTCATTTTGTTAGTTCTAAAATTCTAATTATAATAATATTATATTTCAATTTTTTTTTAAATAATAGGCATTTGTAAAAAAAAATTGTTCATGGAAAATGGATGTAACTGGTTTGTATAAAAAACATATTGTTATGCGGCATCAAATGAACATTTATAATGTTTAAAATATGCTCATGAAAATGGATGTAAATTGAATTATTAATAAATACGAATTAATAAAAATTGAATTATATTATATTTATTTATATTTATTTAACTACTAATGACAATTACTCTAACAATTAATGATATTCCAAATTATTTAAAAGATTCCGAATTATATAAAAATATAGAATCTGATGATTCTTTTAAGGTTCCAGAACAATATTTTAAAAAAGAATTAGTTATTAATACATTTAATGATTTTGTATTATATCTTGCGATATTTGATTATTGGATGCTTGGTAAATATCCTAATGAAATTTATATATTTATTATTAATAATAAAGATAAAATAAACATTGATTTATTAAAAGAACAATTTCCAATGAATGAATTTATTAATAAAATTAAAACTATTATTGAAACACCTGATGATGAAATATGTGAATATTTTTCTTCGGTTGGAAATTTAGACTGTTTAAAATATTGTCACGAAAATGGTTGTCCATGGTATGAAGATACATGTAGTTCTGCAGCTAAAAATGGACATTTTGAATGTTTAAAATATGCTCATGAAAATGATTGTTCGTGGTGTGAAGAAACATGTAGTAGTGCAGTATCGAACGGACATTTAAAATGTTTAAAATATGCTCATGAAAATGATTGTGAATTGCTTGCAGATAATTTATGTAGTATTGCAGCATTGAATGGACATTTAGAATGTTTAAAATATGCTTATGAAAATGGATGTGAATGGATTTGGTCTAGACGTAGTTTTACAAAAGAGAATAAAGATTTAGAATGGTGTGAATTTACTTTTAGTTCTGCAGCATCATCTCAAGGACATTTATAATGTTTAAAATATGCTCATGAAAATGGTTGTCCGTGGGATTATTTTACATGTTGTTTAGCAGCACAAAAAGGACATTTAGAATGTTTAAAATATGCACATGAAAATGGATGTGCGTGGGATGATTTAACATGCGGTTATGCAGCAGATAATGGACATTTGGAATGTTTAAAATATGCTCATGAAAATGGTTGTGAATGGGACGGTGATACACGTAGTTTTGCAAAAAGTACTGGACATTTAGAATGTTTAAAATATGCTCATGAAAATGGATGGGAATGGAACGAAGAAACATGTGATTTTGCAGCAGCTAATGGACATTTAGAATGTTTAAAATATGCTCATGAAAATGGATGTGAGTGGGATGATTCAACATGTATGTATGCAGCAAAAAATGGACATTTAGAATGTTTAAAATATGCTCATGAAAATGGGTGTGTGTGGCTTGTAGAAACCTGTAGTTTTGCTGCAAAGAAAGGACATTTAGAATGTTTAAAATATGCTCATGAAAATGGGTGTCCATGGCTTGTAGAAACCTGTAGTTTTGCTGCAAAGAAAGGACATTTAGAATGTTTAAAATATGCTCATGAAAATGGGTGTGAGTGGGATTGGAAAACATGTTATAATGCAACAGAATATGGACATTTAGAATGTCTTAAATATGCTCATGAAAATGGATGTGAATGGAATTGTAAAACAGGTCATAGTGTAATTAAAAATGACTGTGTATGGGATAAGAAAATATGTAAAGTTAAAAATAGACAGTTAAAATGTTTAAAATATGCTCGTAAAAATGGATGTGATTGTGAACAATATGTATTTTAACAAAAAAATGATTTTTATATTATCTTTCTCTATATTTATTTTATTACTCTAACAATTAATGAAATTCCTGATTATTTACACGAATTTGAATTATATAAAAATATAGAATTCATTTGATGTTCCTGTCAAAATTTTTAAAAAAGAATTGGTAATAAATACATTTGATAATTTGATATCATATATTTTGATTTTTGAATTCTTGATAAATATCCTAATGATATTTATATATTTATTATTTAAAATCAATATAAAATAAACATGGATTTATTAAAAGAACAATTTTTAATGAATTAAATTAAAATTAAAACTAATATTAATACACCTAATGATAAAATATGCTCATGAAAACATAAATTAAAAATATACAAACCATAATGATTTGGTATTAACGAATAATTGTTAAATATTCATAAAATCCAGATAAGGATTTACCGATGTATATGTTTGTTATTGTCCTTTTTAAATATTTTCCCAAATTATCTAAATCATTCATGGTTAATGATATTCCACTAACACAATTATTATTGAATAATAATGGAAATATAAGAGTTTTCATAATAGTTACAATACCTATTGACATTTCTGAAAAAATAGTATTTATCATCATAATACAACCATTAGGTTTTGCTTGAAAATATTTTTTGAAAACTTTTTCAATATTAGGGATTTGAATATAACTTTGTATCAATAACAATAAATCAAATTGTTTAAAATCTTTTTGTGTGAAATCACAAATATCCTTAACAAAAAAATCAACATAATCACATTTTGATTTGGAATACTCAATACTAAATTCGTCAATATCAACACAAGTATATTTATTGTTTCGTTTGGTTAGTGTGTCTTTATGTATTGAATAAAATACCCCACCCCCACTTCCCACCTCTAATATGTTTTGGTTATTTGGTAAAATATTTATAATATAATCATAATATTTGAAAGTCTCAAGATTGTAATATTTAACCCATTTTTGTTTGTCTTCTTTTTGAATTGATAAGAACTTTATAATATTCATATATAATATTTATAGATATTATTTATTCAACAATATTATTTTTCAAGTATAATTGTTGAATAAAATAAACACTCTTAAATCGTGCTATTTTAAATATTCAAGGGTGTATATGTTTTTATTCCAATAAAAATTGCTTGTATGTGAAACTGTTTGTATGTGCAACTGCTTGCAGGTTTTTATTCCAATAAAAATTGCTTGCAGGTTTTTATTCCAATAAAAATTGCTTGCAGGTTTTTATTCCAATAAAAATTGCTTGCAGGTTTTTATTCCAATAAAAATTGTTTATATGTGCAACTGCTTATATGTGCAACTGCTTGCAGGTTTTTATTGGAATAAAAATTGCTTGCAGGTTTTTATTCCAATAAAAATTGTTTATATGTGCAACTGCTTGCAGGTTTTTATTCCAATAAAAATTGTTTATATGTGCAACTGCTTGCAGGTTTTTATTCCAATAAAAATTGTTTATATGTGCAACTGCTTGCAGGTTTTTATTCCAATAAAAATTGTTTATATGTGCAACTGCTTGCAGGTTTTTATTCCAATAAAAATTGTTTATATGTGCAACTGCTTGCAGGTTTTTATTCCAATAAAAATTGTTTATATGTGCAACTGCTTGCAGGTTTTTATTCCAATAAAAATTG
>Ga0209390_10004198_pt1 | contig 21966 bp, 23 predicted proteins | sample BON01_FD_187212 | JGI IMG/M metagenome (GOLD analysis project Ga0209390, IMG submission 187212) | Freshwater microbial communities from Lake Bonney liftoff mats and glacier meltwater in Antarctica - BON-01 (SPAdes) (version 2) | ecosystem: Environmental > Aquatic > Freshwater > Ice > Glacier... | reverse complement strand
GCCGAAGCGATGCTGCGCCAGATCGCGCTGCTGTATCAGGTCGAAAAGACCGTGCGCGGCAAGGACGCGGCTGTGCGGCTGGCGGCCCGGCGCGAGCATTCAGCGCCCATCATCGCAGCGCTCAAGCCGTGGCTGGAAGCCCAGCTCTCGCGCATCCCGCAGAAATCCCAGCTGGCCGAGGACATCCGCTACACCTTGGGGCACTGGCCCGGCCTGATCAGATTCCTCAACGACGGCACCCTCGAGATGGATACCAACCCGGTCGAGAACCAGATCAGGCCGATTGCCCTCACGAGAAAAAATGCACTCTTCGCGGGCAATGAGGTGGGAGCCGAAAACTGGGCGATGCTCGCCTCGCTGGTCGCCACCTGCAAAATGGCCGACGTGAACCCGGTGGATTACATTGCCGCCACGCTGTGCGCCATCCTGGATGGCCACCCGCAAAGCCGCATCGAAGACCTGATGCCTTGTAACCGCTCCGTTGCTACCGCGGTGATTTAGCCTTGATGCGCAGCACGAGGTCCGCGTCGTCCACAAAGTCATCGAGGAATTCATGCCAGGTCTTGGTGCTGAGACGGGCGGCTTTGATCAGATCCGTCAGTTCTTCGATGCCATCATCGGTCAGGGCTGTGATTGTTTCGTCGGGTCGGACGTAAACGCTTACAATGCTCCCGTAGGTCAGATTGTCGTCATTACAGACGATGGCCTCGAGAAGCTCGACATCTTCGTCCAACATTTTGGCGATGTAGTCGATGGTGCAGACGTGTGTGACCGCGGACATCAGGCAGCCTCTGAATGAGCAGCGGCCAGCGGCACCCAGTTCCACGGTAGCAAGTCGTCCAGTCGGTTGATCTTGTGATCATGGATGCGGTTGAGGATGTCGGCCAGATAGGCCTGCGGATCGATGCCGTTCAGCTTGGCGGTCTCAATGACGGTCATGGCACGGGCGAGTGTCTCGGCACCGGTATCTGCCCCCGCGAAGAGCCAGTTCTTGCGGCCTATCCCAATCGGACGCAGTGCGCGCTCGGCCGGATTGTTGTCGATGGCCACACGTCCGTCAGTCAAGAACAGGCTGAAGGCCGCCCGACGGCTTAGGCCATAGCGGAAGGCCTTTGCCAGATCGCTCTTGCCCGGAATGCGCAGGAGCTGCTGTTCGGACCATGCGAAGAAGGCCTCAACTTTCGGCCGGCTCATCTTTTGACGCGCAGCATGGCGGACATCAGCGGGCTGGCCGTTAATATCGCGTTCTATGTCATAGATCTTGCCGATCCGGTCAAGCGCCTCGCGGGCAATATCGGACTTGGTCGATGCCCAAAAGTCGTGGAAGTCGCGCCGCAGGTGGGCCCAACAGGCCGCTTCGCGCAAACGAGGCACACCATCGGGTTCAGGCTGGTAGAGTTTAGCGTAGCCCTTGTAACCGTCCGCCTGAAGGATGCCACGGGTATTGGCCAGATGGCTCAGGACATGCTCTTCCTTCCAATCCGGTGCGAACCGATAGACGGCACCGGGCGGTGCGGCCCCTGCCCAAGGGCGTTGATCCCGCACATAGGCCCAGATCCGACCTTGTTTGACCCCTTTGCCAAGCCCCTTGTCGCGCAATGAGCGATCCAGCACCCTGATTGGCGTGTCATCTGCGTGCAGCAGATCGCTGCCCATGATGTCGGCCTCGATCCGTTCGATCAGCGGCGACAGGGTCTTCATGGCGCGTCCGCACCAACCGACCAACGTGCTTTCGGGGATGTCCGCGCCCATGCGGGCGAAGATTTCGTGTTGACGATAAAGCGGCAAGTGATCGTCGAACTTCGAGACCAGAATATGGGCCAGCAGGTTTGGTCCCGCCATGCTGCCGGGGATGGGGCGGCTCGGGGCGGGCTCTTGCACCATCTTCTCACAGCGGCGACAGGATTTCTTGATCCGGGCGATCTGGATTACCTTCATCTGCGCGGCGATCATGTCCAGTAGTTCGCTGACATCCTCACCCACCACACGCAAATCGCCGCCACAGTCAGGACAGCAGGTGCCGGGATCAAGCTCGCGGCGCTCGCGCGGCGTTGCGTCAGAGACGCGCGGACGACGGCGGGGCTTCGGAACCACCGTCGCATCGGCCGTCGGTTCATTCTGACCTTCATCGATGAGGTCATCACCCCCTTCGGCGACCGCGACCAACAGGTCTTCCAGCGCCAGTTCCAGCTGTTCGATCTCGCGCTCGATCTTTTCCGACGATTTGCCGAAGGCCAGTTTTTGTAGCTTGGCGATCCGCAAACGCAGCGCCTGAACAAGCTGATCGTGGACGCGCAACGTCGCCGATATCTTGGCATTCTCTGCCTGCAAAGCCGCGATCATCGCCTTCAAAACGGCGGGATCATCTGGCAGGTTTTCGATCAGTTTTGACATGCCCCTGACTACCAAAAATCAGACCAAAGCACCATATAAATAACGTGAATACAGACACAAGATCACCCGACGCGCGCGGGCGGAACACCCCAATCGGGACGCCGCCAATCAATGCCCTCCCACAACATCGCGAGTTGCGCTGAAGTCATCCGCACAGCCCCATCCTTGGCGTTTGGCCAAGGGAAACGGCCACGCTCAAGCACCTTGTAATAGAGGCAAAACCCCTGGCCATCCCAATACAGCAGCTTGATCCGATCCCCGCGTCGCCCCCGGAATGCAAACACTGCGCCACTGGCGGGTTTCTGATGCAACACATCCTGGGTCAATGCCGCCAGGCCAGCGATTCCCTTGCGCATATCCGTCACGCCGCAGGCCAGATACACGCGAACACCGGTGCCAGGACCGATCATGCTGCTTCCACCGCACGGATGAGAGGCGTCAGCGCGGCCGGGTCGATTGTGCTGTCGAAATGCAAACAGCGACCACCCCGCAAGCGCAATTCAACCGCGCTCGGCGGCGGTGCCTCAGTGATTGGGGGCTGAAACACCGGAACCCCGCCTGCCACCCGAACATCCAACGGGAAAAAGAGTGCCCCGGCATCCGGTGACCACAGGCCTTTCTTCTTCAGTTCATGTCGCCATTTGTAAATCTGTTGCCGGGTCACCTCATGGCGCTGCGCTACCTGCGTCACCGTCGCCCCGCCTATCCCAACCGACGTGATAATCTCGAGCTTGACCTCGTCACCCCAGAAACGTCGCCGCTCCATCCCAAGAATTTCGCCACGCATCGCAGACCCCGCATAAGATACGTCGCTAACGACGTCGTTAAACACGTGTCTTAAATCAAAGGCCCGCAGTCAGGCAGGCGGTGCCAATGGCGCGGTTACGATGCCTTGGTGCTTCAATCAGCCGTCAAGCCTCGCCGCATAGGGGAGCGCCGTAGCGCTTACCCGCCAAATGGAGAGCGCGTTTGTGTTTTTGAGTATTATTTTGCCGCCATTCAGCGGCGGTCGACTACGATGCCACCGCGCTTTTCGAAAGCGAAGGTTAAATTTCTCTATGGCGGAAATTGGTGGAGGGAACGCGACTGCCGTCGAACCTTCTGTGGCTTGAACTTCGCGGTTTAGTCGGACCTTCTAGCAGCCGTTGGCATCGAGCCTCCGAGGTCGACGCCTTCAACACGATCAAGCCAGCGATGCAGCAGCGTCCAAGGGACCGCGCGCCGTTTCTCTTCTGCCGTTATAGCATCTGAGAGTTCCCCCATGAAACGGCTGGAACCGACGAACTTTGAAGCGACTGCCAGCGGCAGGTCGTTTGCCGCCTCGATCCTCCTTGCCGAGACCCTGATGGTTTCAATTGACAGATCGACGGCGAAGATGTCTCCCGAAACTGCAGTAGGGCTAGGAGTGAAGTTGCGATCAGGAGCCGACCTTCGGAATACTGCCGACAGAAGGGTATTCAGAGTTTGCCCGCCCCAAGTCAAAAGCATTTCGCCGTTCACTTGCCAACGAGATGGGTCATACCCGTTGAGACGCGCAAGAGCCCATATTATGCTACGGCTCATAGGCAGAGAGGGTCCTGTGGCCTTGATCTTGGCAAGCGGGTGAGATTTTTTTGCATTCTCCCCGAGGAATGCTACTCCATCGCCTCCGGTCAGGAGCCTCCGCATAGCACCGGCGTGAAACAAGGCGCCACCTGTGGTCGAGGCGTCGGCGTCTCGGAATGCTGTATCGCCGGTGCGAATATCAACTACCGAACTGCTGACCCCACCAGCGATGACGGTATGGATTCTTCCTGCATCCCCTTCGTCGATTAGCCGATCAGACGGCACGAGCGCGCCGCGCAGATTAACGAGGCAACCCGTCGCGAGCATGTCGTGAACGATTGGCGTGTGCTCGTCCGTTCCGGCTTCCGCAGCCAAAAGCTTCTCCGTGAGCGAGCGGTCTTGGCGTGTTGCACGCCAGGCCAGGCTCATTACCTGCTGAAACCGAACCGATGGGCGGTCGTACTCATACACATCGTCGAGGTCACCGCGGCGACCACAGTCCAGTAACGCCTGCAGTAGCTGTTCATCGTCTTCCGAACTCCGAAACCCGACCACCCTGCAGATCCCACTTCGCCGGTTTCCGCGTCCTATCCTCTGTAAGAAACCGTTTACGCTTCGCGGCATTTCGGCCAGCACGACCGTATCAATGTCTCCAATGTCAATGCCGATCTCCAACGTGGATGTGGCCACGCAGACGCCAAAACGGTCGCTTCGCATCTGCTCTTCTACTCGCTCCCGTTGCCCGGCAGGCAAGGCACCAAAGTGCAGATGAACGGGCCATCGGGTGCCAGCGAGTTCTTGGTGAAGATGCGCTGCAATGGCGTGTGCACCGTTCCGAGAATTGGTAAAGACGAGCACTTTCTCTGCGCCAGTCCGCCCGAGCCATCGAGTGAGTTGCTGGGCCTTTGCTCGATCCGCTTGACCGGGCTCCTCCACCACATCCACGAGTTCCAGATCGATTTCCCGCGCTGAGCCGTGGGACAATACTATGGCTTCTTCGCCCAACCAGAGCGAAGCCACTCCGTGCATGTCATCCAGCGTCGCCGTCATCCCCACGATTTGGAAGTTGTCCCGCTCAGAACGCGGTACCATTGCGGCACTTCGGATTCGAGAGATTACGTGCCGCAATTGCTGACCGCGCGCCTGACCGTGGAGCAGATGAATTTCATCAACTACAATTGATCGTACTGACTGCAGAAGCTCAGGGCGTCGAAGTTGTAGCGAGTCGAGAGCTTCCGGAGTGACCACCACGCAGAAGGCCCCATCGGCGCGGGTATATTCATGGCGATCGCCGGTATAGCGGGCTATCGCCCCGGGTTGCCTGATGCCCAGGTAGGTCACCAAGCGCTCATAGAGGTCATTCACAAGAGCCTTGGTTGGCGCCACGTAGACCGTGGACAAGGCACTGCGTCGGAAACTGACGTGACGCTGGTAAAGCGGTGCGACAGCTGCCTCCGTTTTGCCCGACGCTGTCGGCGCGGCAAATAGTACGTTACGACCGCGAACTATCTCGGGCATTACAGAGGCTTGGCCTGGATACGGCTGCCGCCCGGAGAAGAAAATCGGGAAGGCCTCAGGCATCATATTTGCGAGATCGGCTCGACTATTACTCATCCCAAGGCAACTCCTCGCCTGAGATCTGCTTGGCCGCATCGTCGATGATCGCAAGTAGTTCGTTGTGACCGACGGCAGTCGGCTGGCTGAGCAATACCGCAGCCGGAAGGCCGGCCATCTTCGTCCAGTTCCGAAGCAACTTCTCGTTGTCCGGGGTCTGTTCGAAACGCTCCCGCAGAATTGCAGCAATTTGCGCGCACAAGTTCGGATCTGAAAGCAAGTTCACCTTTGGTCCGAGATGGCTTGATGCTTCCGCTAAGAACCGGATGGCCCATTCCTCGTAATCGGCAGCGCTTGGCGGAGCAAGATGTACAACTTCATCCGGCGAATGAATGAGCACGCTCATTTCTCCAGTCTTTCTCTTGAGGTCTTGGGTGTCCTCACCCTCCGTCAAACCAACAAATAACCCAAAGTGAGGGCCTTCTCGCCAAAACGGCGGAACACCGTTCATATCGTAGTCGCAATTGGGGTCCTTGAGATCCTTGCGCGGGGGATGTGCGCATCGAGCCAAAACGTCGAAGAAGTTGTTCGCTCGAAGATAGCGATTAACCGAATAGGTCCTAACATGCTCCGCTTCGTCGATGATCAAGGCAAGGCCGCGATACCCAAGAGCCTTCAACACTTCGTTAAGTACCACAAAGTGAAATGCGTAGATGAGGCCGGTGTCCTTGGTCTGCGGCATCGTCGGGATCTTCCCTCGATAGCCCTCGCGCCACGTGACACTCCGTATTGCACTAATGAGTTTAACCTGACCAGCCAGCCAATTGACCGCTGAAACGTACTCGGGATCGTCGCGTCGATGGGCAAGGAACTGCAACGCCTCGATGCCATTTCCAAACCACTGCGATGCCTTTAGGTACTTCAGCGACCGAACCGTCATCCATTTTTCTCTGATCTCTTTAATGAGATCGAGGAAGTCCTCGTTCCGGCTACCGTCGCTGCGCATCGGGAACTCTAGGCCGTTGATCAGCTCTTGATAGACCGAGAACGGCTTGGCCGGATCCGCAGACTTCGGGTCGAGTTCTATGGATGCCGTTACCCAACCCTCACGAAGCGCAATAGCGCGCACCAGTCTCAAATGGTGGGATTTCCCAGACCCATAGTAGCCCATGAAGATCCGGGATGCTCCACTCTTAGGAGCATTATCAAGCATCCGTCGAACTTCATCCGATATCTGATCCCCGCCAATGGTCAGCTTTATCAGTTGATCCGGGTTCGAGGGCACGACGCCAAGATTAACGGCTTCAAAGGCTTGCCTGAATGCTAGGTTGGTACCCTCACGCACTGGCGCGGATTTCAAGACTGGACTGCTGCCATTCGCGCGAGTCAGCAGTTCTCCAATTTCTACGTCAAACGTCTCCCCGAAGAACTCAACAGTGGCCGTCGTGCCGAGCAGTGCGAGCACCTGGCCGATGCCGAATTCTTCATGCTCAACTTGATCACCAGCCTTGATCACGGCAAATCCCCCTCCAGAGGAGGTTCGTTATCATTGACAAAGTTGCTTGCCTGTTCGTTGCTGATTGCCCGTTGCGCTTCGCGTTGACCGTTCAGAAACCGGCAGTACTGGTACACGAAGAAGCGAGGTTTTGGCGTCTCAAAAAGGCGGTCCTTCTGTGCATCGACGATTGCCTTCATGTTTGCAATCTGAAGGCCTTCATCCCATGAAACGTCGTAAGCCTTGGCAAAGATCGAAAGAAGTCTGTCGCCAATCTGGAAAATGACGGCCTCCGAGTTCGCTTCTTCAATGTTGATCAGGGGGACCAGCGGGCTCCCGCGCGAGAACGCCACCGTGCCTATCCGATCTTGGAGTGCCCGGTACGTACTGATGACTTCAGACCTGAAGTCAGGTGTGGCGGCATACAGGAACATGACTCCACCGAAATCGCCTTCGGCGTTCTGATTGATCATCGTAAGGAGGTTCTCGATAGCCTGCTTCTGTTTGGCCGAGCCCCTCCGGAAGGAAGAGGTGCGCGTGCCTTCATCGAAGGCTATCAGGAAACCACGATAGGCCATCCTGGTTCGCAGAAATGCGATAACTGTTTTCAATCGGCGGAAGGCGTTATCATCGCGCACTGGCTCGAAGAGGCCCATGGCTTTCAACGCTGTTGAGCGAACATTATCCCCTCTTATCCAAGAAATGAGTTCACTGTCAGCAACGGCTTCCTTGGCACCACAGTTCGTCTTCAGCAGACGTTTGCTCAACGCGGTGAGCGCCGATGCCATCTGCGGGTCCGGGGCTCCCTTCCAAAGACCCCCGAGTTGCTCTTCTATCTGCCGCTGGACCAGATCAGGGACGTCTTCGCCAGGCTCAGCGCCAAGTTGGCGTATGCGCGTACCGACCCAACTGTCGATCAGAATCTCGATGCTCTTTGCATCTCCGGTGTCCGCATCGGCGGGCGGCTGAAACGACTCCATGATGGCGCAGAAGATGGCTGCCGGCGAATTAAACGGGCATTCGGCGCCGACCGTCACGAGAGCAGTTACGACGTCGTTCTCGGACGCACGCTGAGCGAGGCTGTTGATGAACTGTGTTTTCCCGCTCCCATAGTCGCCCTCAAGGTACTTGAAGCAACCGATGCCCTCCGCGAGATCACCACGGAAGTAGTTCTGATCGAGCGCGTCTATTATGTGCTCAGTTCCAACGTTGATAAAGTGAGAATACCGCCCAGGCGCGATAGGAGAATTCAGCAGCGTGCTTATGAGACGCCGAGCGTCCCCCTTCGAGATGGCTATGCTCAATTTCTATCTCCCGGTGACTTTCCAACGCGCCGAATGTAAATCATTGGCCTGACAATTGTGCCTTCTGCATTTCCTGGGACAAAAAATGCCCGAGACTTCGATCCATGCGCTTGGTTTAGGGTTGCAGGAACGAGTTCGAAGGTTGGCCCAGATGAATCATCGCGGTTCCGTCGCCAATTTATCAGGTTTATGATAAAAACCGCTTTTGGAACGTCCTCGAAGTTTCTTCGCGCTGGGCTGTTCCAGAACCGATCATCCTGAACAGCGACATTAAAGAGGCGAGCGACATCAGCGATCAACACATTCTCGTCTTCGCTGAAGTGCCGCGCCATATTCCAAGCGAGCGAAAGCCTGTCCAAGAAGCGATCAACGGGCATCGTCCACTTCTCAACGATGCGTTCAGATGCTTCGTAAGCCCTTACTATGTAGTCGAGGTCCGCAGGAATCTTCGAGATCATGGCGTAGTGGGGTGTCATCGACCACGACCAACTTAAGCCACTCTTGTCCGGCACCAAAATGAAACGTCCAGCAAAGAAGTAGTTATCCTTGTTGCCTGTGATCACCCCATCGAGTTCGCGGAGAACTTGCAAGGCAAAGCGCCGTCGGTTTTCCGGATGCCGTAGTTGGTCTACGTGTGCGTCGACGGCTTTCTGAGTTGCCTCGATCTCACGGCGGATCGCGGGGTCATTAGTAGCATCGTCTGGAAGCGAGAGGGCAAGAAGCTCCTGCTGGCGCTCGATTGTAGCAGGCGGAAGGTCAAGACCTTCCGCACGGGTCTTACCTTGCCCGAGAATTCTTGGAAGGCGGGCTGCGAGTATTCCCTTCGCGTTCGTGAGTAGGCCGGTCCTCTCGACGTATCGCTCGAAGATTGGGAAAAGCTGTGCGTCGGCTGTGTCTGACATTGTTCTTCTTTCCTTTAGGACTGCGTCACATCGAAGAGTGATTTGTCCAATTTGCGGAGCAGCGGTGGGTATTCGCTGCAGATCAGAGCGAGGCGACGCGCGGGGCGGGAAAGCGCGACATACGCCCGGTTCAAGGTAAAATTCAGGGCGGCGCTCTCGACGCCTTCCAAGCCCAACACAATGCACGCATCGAATTCAAGACCTTTGATGCGCTCCACCGACGACGTCAGCAAGCCGTCTCCGGAGGCTGCCCAAATCGGTGCAAGGGGAACACTAATGGCCTCAAGCTCATCGCGCAGAACATTCAGCGCCTGTTGGTCCTCATTGATCTGTAGAAGAGCGATACTTGAGACCACATCAGATCTGCGAAGAACTGCAACAAGCTGCTTTATCCGTCGAGCATGATCCTGGTGTGGAGCAATAATGAGCTGAGGCTTTTTGTCCTCCAGTGCATTGTTCACTTCGAAAGTGGGTCTTTCTCGAAAAGCTGTCTCGTAGAAACCCTGCAGGAAGCGGCCGATTTGCTTGCTCTGCCTCATGTTCCGCGCGAACGGATAGATTTGCTCAGCGCCCTTGCCTCGCAACGAACGCCCGACATGAAGGGCCTCAGCGTTACGCATTCCCTGCACTGGGCTCACGATTTGCCGGAAGTCCGCAGAGACAGTCAACGCGCCATCGGGGTCCACGAGAGAACCAAGAAGGGAGGCTTCCGCAACCGTAAGGTCCTGAGCCTCGTCTATGGCGATATGCGTCCAGCGCGCACCATCAACTGTGGCTGGGCTCAGTGCCGAAGGCATTTCTCTAAAGCGCCCTAGCGGCTCCAGTTCTATTGGCAGAGCGAAACGAAGAAGCCAGGCGATCCAAGGGACGTCCTCGGGGCCATAGTTGCGATCGTTCCATTCACCCTGTGCGTCGGCGAGGATCTGAGCTTCGTTTACGCGGCCGCCTGTTCCCCGCCGCATACGATGTGCGGCTTCTGACTCGCGTGCTCCGAAGTAAGTCGCGATGGCAGTCAGCGGGTCGTATACCCAGTATAGCCATTGCTGAAATGCATCGTCAAAATTCCGACGCTCCAATGCGTCCATCCGATCACGCGCATCGACGTATGGCTGCGACACCTTCAAGAATACTGCTGCCATAGAAAGCCCTGACGAGGCCGGATCACGCCCCATCGTTGCGGTCTCTGCAACGCGCCGCAGGGTCGATGCCAATGTCGCAAGGTTGGCCGCCGCACTTTTGGTCCGGGCCGACCATTTGGCATTTGCTCCATGCTGAAGACGCTCTGCCACTTGATGCTCGTACTGTTCCCAAAGCCGAACGAGGTCATTTTTGTCGGAGAGACCAAGGATGGCAGTTTTCGCTGCGAGCTCCAGTTGGGAGAGCTTCTTCTGACGTGGGCGTGCGTTGTGCTTGTAGAGCCAGACTTGGTCAATATAGGTGCTGACGAAATCACTGACGCCCTCAACAACAGATGAAGGAATAGCGAGTTGTTTGCTCAACAGGTTCTTTGCCTGAGCAGCGAGGTTCTCATTCGCTAGGAAGACGCGCGTGAGATCCGGCGCATACTTCACCAAGCGACCTGCTTCATCGCGCTGATCCTGCTGATCAAATAGAAATCGGATTCTCTGGAACGCTACGGTCGTCTTTCCTGATCCCGGCGCGCCAGTCACTATCATGAGGCCGCTCATCCGCGATATAAAGGCCTGCACTTGGTCCTTCGTCATCTCTAGCTTGACGGCCTTTAGACCTGTAGTCGGCTGCACGGGTTGACGAGGACGCACTGCCCCGCCAGGCTGATAGACCGCTGATATCTGAGGCGACGTTGCGTCGAAGCGGGCTTTTGCGAGCGGTTCGACGCTACGAAGTTTGAAGCCGCTTGCCCTTACATTGCGGAAGTCGCCAAGGTCTGTGGACAACGCCAACTGGATGCCTGGGTGGGTCCAGGAAAGCACAGCGATGCCAGACGATCCGTCGCAAAATACCTCATTTACTGACGAATCCACATTCGCGTACCAGAGTTGCTCTTTTTCAAGCAACTCTCCCCGTTCACCGACAACCTCGGTGTAGACTTCGACCATTGCTTGAAACGGGTCCGACTTGATCGCTTCAAGGCTAGCGAGACGTTTATCCGCAAAGTCTCTGCGGCCGAGATCGTATTCGGTAGGACCATGCAGGCCGCTTCCGGATACAACAGGCGACCGAAAGCGAGCGAGCTCGTGTCGGGCGCTTCGGACTACGGCTGCCGCGTTCGCCTGATCGCGCGAGATCCGTTTGCTTAGCTCGTGGTGTTCAATCGGTGCGTTCATGACTGCTCTCCTCAACACTGGTGAGGTTAGTCTTCTAGTATATCTCTTGACAAGCCAGCCTGATGTAGCTTCTTTCGGTTTATCGCGCGCGCGCGCGAGAACGATCATTACCAGAAGACGCACATGATCGTTCTCCAATGGAATATCCTTTTCCGCGAAGTATCTCAGCGTTCACAAAGCCCACCTTCAGCGGCGCTGGCATTTTGGCCGTTGGTTCCAGAGAATATTCACGAGGCTCTGTGCTGAATCAGAAGTCGTTTTTTTAGGTAGACCCCGGCGCAGTCGTAGGCGATAGCAGCGGCTGATGCGTCGGTGTTAAGGAACAGCCGGGGTGACAGGAACTGCGTGTTGGCGGGCAGATCGGCGGTGATCTCCTGCTCGAAGACCACGCCCGACACCTCATCGACCACCCTGATCCAGACCGAACCGCCGTTCGGCGATGTCGCGATCAACAGGGTCAGCACCCCGCCCGTGGCGATGGCGAAGGACGCGCCCATGTTGGTCAGCGTTTGCGCGCCGGTGCCGTCGTTTGCCATCAGTTGCCAGCGTGTGTGGGTGCCGCGCTGGAAGTCGATGCCGATGAAGTTCAAGGCCGTGGCGAGGATCAGCGTAGTAGCCAGTGCGGCGGTGGAACCATAGAGGCCGAAGAATCCCATACCTGTTGCCTGCAGTGTCGTCAGCGAAATCCGGGTCACAAAGGTCCATCCGCCTAGCCCCGCCGCGTTGCCGCGCCAGCAGGCCCAACCGGCAGAACGTGCTCGGCCGCCGAATCCACCACCGCAGCCGAGGTCAGGCGCCAGCGCCGCATGCTGGCGGCCAGGTTGGTCGCGGCCAGAGTGGGGGTGGACACGGTGCCGAACGACGTGATGGGCAGACCTTCGGTGGTGATCGTTGTGGTGACTGACGGCGACCAGTTGGCGATCCGGTTGACTCCAAAACGCGGCTGGAGCGGGAAGTCGCGGCCGGAGGGACGCATGACGTCGATCCATGGCGCGCCTGTCCGGTTGCGGGCATAGACTACCGCCTTGCCAGAGGGCGGCGGGGATGGCGCGGCACTAAGGCCTAGCAGGATGACGGGCTGTGGCAGCTCCACCTGGCCATTGGAGCGGTCGATCCTGATTGCGTCGAAAAAGGTCGAGCCATCAGGGCTTACCTTGAAGCTGAAATCGTCGTTGCTCAACAGCCCGATCAGCGCCCGCGCCGAAAACCGGTCTTGAAAGCGAAGGCCGCGTCGATCGCCGGTGCTGCCTTGTTCACTGTGGCCTCGATCCCAGCCCCGGCGTTGTTAAACAGGAGTGCCGGAGTGTTGCCCGAGATGCGATTGTAGCTGTCCGCCGTCGCCCCGCCGAGGCCCAGCAGCTGGGCGGTGAGGTTGGCTTGCGGCACGCCGACCTGTGTGACGGCATTGGCGAAGGTCACTGTTGGGGTGTTCACGACCGTCATGCCCCCGGGCCCCGCCGCGGCCGAGCCGATGTTGACAACCGTGGTAGATCCGGATGCGCCGCCAGTGCCGAGGTTCACGGTCTTGGTGACGCCGGTGGTCGTAGCCGGTCCAGCGCCACAACGATATCGGGCTGGTCGGGCAGCGCATTCAGGTTCTCGGCAACCGTGGCACCACCGCTGCCCTTGCGGATGGCGTCGGTGGCATAGGTGAACTCGTTCGAGGCCGCGATCAGGATGACCGCACGGGTCAGCCCCTCGGCGGTGTCCGGATCGGCCAGCAGACGGAACACCTCGAACGACAGCTGCGGCAGGCGGTTGCCGAAGGTGGCCAGCGCCAGATCCTCGAACACGACATAAGCCGTGCCGCGGTAAGCGGGGGTGTTCCCCGCTCCCATATTGGCTGCAATGATCGGATCGGCGGCCTGCGTCTCGTTGCCGGGATACCAGCGCTAGGTCACGCCGGTCGTATCCATCGCCTTGCCATCGGCCCAGACGCGGCCAATGCCGGTGATCGGGCCCTCGCAGAGCGCCACGGCGAAGCTGGCATAGTAGAGGTATTCGGTCGTCTTGACCTTGCCACCCCCGCCGCCCTTGCCGCCGCCTTGGCTCGTGGTTTTGGTTTCTTCTCGGAAATCGGTGGCCCAGATGATGTTGGCGCCGATGCGCATCCGGCCGTAAAGGCGCGGGATCACTGCCCCCTCGGCGGCCGAGGTGATGCGCAGCGTGTCGAGCCGTGCCCCCTCGATCCGCTGGGCCGGGGCCAGCGACGACACGATCCAGCTGTCGACGACCGAGCCTACCCTTTCGCAAGCCCGCGCCTGATCTCGCATGACAGCGTAGTCGCCCATCATCTCGACGACAGCCGATCCCTCCGACAGCAGCGCCAACTCCTCCGCCGCCTGCGCCTGCACCTCCCTGCTATATTTCACGACTGGCGGACAAACACTTGCCACGCCACCTGTCTCAAAACCTACCCCTACGCAGCCGGTCAACCAGCTCGTCGCGATTACGAGGACGGCGAGCCGCCGCTTCCAGCATTCGGCGTTGGATTTCATTGGCCTTCTCCGTGGATTCGAGACGTTCCGCGAGCCGCCCGACGCGCTCGCCAGCGCGGCGGATCGACAGCAGGAACAGCAGGATGGCAAGGGCGACAGCGCCATAGCGCAGCGCGATCCGCGCCCATGGACTGGCGAAAACCCCACCGAACAACACCCCGATCATCGCTGCCCCCGCTTCCAGTCATCGAGGCGGGAATAGATCGTGACCGAGATGCCCACGAGGGCCACGGCGATGAACACCCAGCGGAGCGTGTCGAGATACGGCACAAGCGGCAGGATCGCCCCTTGGGTCTCGGCCAGGATGCCCTGCGCCACCTCGACGCCCGCCGCACCCAAGGTTGCCACACCGGCTGCCCCGCCGCCTTGCATGGTCCGGCTCTGCGCCAGTACCTCGCGCGCAAGCGGCGCCTCCTCGGCGAAGGCGCTCGCCCTGACTGGGAACCGCTGGCCCCACTCGCGCGCAGGACCGAGATCAACATGCATAAAGCCGGACCGCGGATAGAACCCCAACCCGAGGAAGCCCACGGCTCGCGCCGCCGCCTCGAACGCAACGGGATCGTGGTTCGACATGGCGATATCGAACGCCGCACCATCCATGTGCTTCGATTGCGGGGCCCCTTTCACAGCGCGGTTGTGCTCCGGACTGCGATAGGCCGAGCGCAAGATCAGCGGCTTGCCAAGCCGGTCGCGCAGGGCCTGCAGCTTGTCCAGCGCAGGCGCGTTGATCAGCAGCTTGTCAGTGCCCCGGCAGGCGATCTCCGCGGGTGAGAAGTTCGGCCAACGCCAGGCACTTTCCGGTACCTCACGATAATGACGATAGGTGTGAACGGGGTCAGTCATGACGGTCTCCTGAACTGTGGATGAGAGGATGCGACCAAGCCCACCGCCGAGATGGCGACGAGATAGGATGGCAGGGGTTAAGGATGGCAGGGGAGGTGGGTGATATATGCGGATGCGCGCTGGGCAGCGCGCGGGGCTCAGATGTCAGCCGCCCGAACCGAAGACCTTGAGCTTGAGCGCAATCCCGGCCAGCAGCGCCAGAATGACGCCGGTGGTGATCATCCGAACGGCGGTCTGCACGGCGGTGCGGCGCACGAAGCGGATCGAGGCCAGCAGGCTGCGCAGATCGCGAATGTCGAACGCAGCCTCCTGGCCGTCGAGGCCGACATCGGCCAGTGCGCGCTTTGCCCCTTCCTCGGCGGCGCGGGCCATCAGCTCCTCAAACTCGGCATCGGGCATACGGACATGGCCCTGTCCGGAGCGGTGCGGGCTCATGCGGATACGATCCCGACTTCCGTGGGCAGGGTCAGATTGCTCCACGGGCTGGCATCGGCCGGATTGAGCGCCCAGCTTGCATAGACCGGCGTGGGCGCCAGTGTGGGCACGGTCACGGGCGGTGCGTCATGGGTAACGCCGCCGATGCGCAGGAAGCCTGCCGTGGCATCGGGGCCGGTCGTGCCGGCCTGTGCGACCTGCTTCAGATGCAGTCCTGCAATGGCTGAGACCGCCGCGGGCCCTGCTGGACCGGTGAGCGAGAACGACATGCGTTGCCCCACAGCGGTGCTCGCCACCCGCGTGGCGATGTTGCCATCCCGCAGCGCATCAATGCTGCCTGTCATCTGGTTGAAGCTGGCGATGGCGTTCGGGGTGCGGCGCACGAACCGCCGCCCGATGGTCGAGACCCCGTCGAGGGCCGCGATATGGGCATAATACGAGGTGCGGTTGGAATTGCTCGCATGCAGGCCCCTGTTCGCGAATACCACGCGGCGGGGCTTGCCTTTGCCGCCAGCATTGGCCGCCGTTGCGGTACTGTGCAGAACACCGTCGACGTAGAACGTGACGGTAATGTCGGCGCCGACCGCGACACGCAGATCGATCCATACCGGCTGGCCGCTGGTCGCGGTGTAGCTTGACGCGCCCTCCACGCTTGTGTCGCCCCGGGCGATAGCGTGATAGCGGTTCGTCGATGTGGAGGGTTTGATCTGGGCCAGCAGGCTCGCGTTGGCGTCATAAACCTCCAGGAAGCTTGCGTCCGACCGAATGATACTGTCGGCATTCCCATCTGGAGGGACGTAACGGACCCCCAGCCAGAGATCGCCTGCAGGCTCAGGGATCGCGAAGGCGAACGGTGCGACAAGGCTGTTGGACCCAACATGGCGGATGGCATTGACGTCGAGATCGGGATCGAAGCCACCGGCGGTGGTGCTGATCAGCCCCGCGATGCCGGAGAGGTCGGTGGGTTGATGACCGAGATGCAGAATGTGGCTCATGATGGGTCCAGTTCGATGTAGAGGTCGGATTGCGCGGCGGTCAGGGATTTGCCGCCACCCTGCTCGAGGAAGAGCGCCACCTGGCCAGAGGTGAGGCGCGCGCCGCCGCCCAGATCGTGCCAGGCTGTGATCTTGGCGATGCTGAGGCTCCTGTCCCCGCCGATCTCAAGCCAGGCATGGGTCTGGAAGATCCGCAGGTCTGGCTCTCTGAAGCCGAGCGGCTGCGCGCCGGGCGGGACGGGATAGCTGAGTTGCGAGGACAGGGAGCGCAGGGTGCCGCCATCTCCGGGATTGCGGCCCTGAATGACGGGGTGGAACGCGGGACTGCCGCCTGCGGTCCAGGTTGCGGCGCCGGTCACCGGATCGTCGCGCCAGACGCCGTTCTTGCCGATCCAGAGGCTGGCGGCAGCAGGATCGAGCACGAACATCAGAACATCGCCCGCCCCGAAGGTTGGCAGACCAGTCAGACGCTGCGCGGCGGTTGCGGTGTCCGAGGACCAGAGTGTCCCGTTGCCGCGCCAGGCGATCGAGCCGAGCGTGATAGGATTGTTGCCCACATCGAACTCCTCGCGCTGTGCGGCAGCGGCAACGCCGAGATAGCCGTCAAAGCTCGCAGCCCCGCTTGGAGCACAGGCGACTTCCCAATAGCGCCGCCCGGCGGAGGGCACGATCGGATCGGCGGTTGGCACCCAGCGGCGGTAATCGCTGCCGCCGCTGGTATTGACGGCGGTCTGATTGGTATCTGAGAGGGTGTAGCCTGCGGGGCGGCGGGTGGTGTCCAACTCCCAGGCGCTGCTCAGATCAACCGGGGGGGCCGAAGTGGCCCCGCCTTGGGCCAGGATCGCGGCGCGCGTCATCAGAAGGCTCATGCAACCGCCCCCGCCAGCGCGCCCTGAATGACCCAGGCATCCGCGCCGCGCTTGGTCAGCGCGGCACCGGACCACTGACCGTCAAGCGCGACCGATCCGCCGGTCACGCCATTGAGCGAGACCCCCGGCGCGGCCCCGATCGTGGCGATCCCGGCACCCACCTGCGTGATGTTGATCAAGGTGCCTATCTCGAAGGGCACGGTGGCCTCGGTCGGGATTGTCACCGTGACGACCGAGGAACCGGTGGTCTCGATAATACTTCCCAGATCTGTGGCCTCCAGCGTGTGCGCTGTTGCCGTCAGCGTCCGGATCGGCGCGATGCCGGGGCGCGGCACCTCCACCCATGCCCCGGCGGTGAAGCGCACATGCCGCGCCTCATCGGCGATCCAGATTTGCCAGCTGTCCTGCGGGGCGAGGAAGACCCAAGCGGCGGTCCCTGCGATCTCATCCCAGATCGCGACGGCATTGGCATTGGTGCTGGCTGCGGCGGGCACGATCGCGATCTGGCCCGGGCTGCCGGTCGTGGGCAGCGGGGCGGTGCGCGATGTGGCGCGCGCCTGGACCAACGCCGAGAGCCTGCGCAGGTCTTGGCTGAGGCTCTCGCCCCAATTGCGTTGGCCGGGGTCGTAGAAGGCGCGCAGCCCCAGCCCCGGCATGATCCGTTCCGGCATGCGTATCCTCGCTCTTTACGGTCGTGGTGATTGCGATCTTGCCGACTGTGGTGATGGCGCGCGCTCAGGTGCCCCAGAGAAAGCCCCAGCCCCGATCCCACCCAGCGGCGAAGGGAGCGGTCAGGCGCAAGCCCCGCGCCTCACGGTCGGAGAGCCAGCTGCTATCGACCGGTCGGCGGGTCCGGATTGCGACCTCGATCTCGGCGGTGCGGTCCGGTGCGCCGGTCTCGGGAATGTCGTCAGGAGCGAGTGTCCAGCTGCTGGTAACCCCCGCATCAATGACGATGCCCGGGGGTAGCAGGGCGACCCCTGTGTCCGGGTCGACCCAGCGGACCTCGAGCACATAGCCGACCCCTGGCTCCGGCCCGATAGACGCAGCGGTGTGATCGACGATCACCGGGCTGGTCTGGGTCAGCCGGTCGCGATGGGTCCAGCTGAGCAGCAGATCACCGATGACCAGCGCATCGATGTCGGGCGCATAGCTGCCGTTGCCCTGGACGCGGCCCGGTGGCAGCGGTCGGATCGCGCGGCGATCCATGGTCACGCTATCTTCCGGCGCCATTGCAAAGGCCAGCGTGCCGCGACCAGTCTCGGGCAGGAGCCTGACCGCAAGGGTCTCGCCCGCCGCCCAGGACTCCTCGGTGATCCGGGCCGCCTCGTCGAAGAAGATGACAGGTGTGCCCGCCGCATGCGCGCGCGGCACGGTGTCGAGGCAGCCGCGTCCGACGGTGATGGTGTCGGGTGTGATCCCGTCGATACGCACCAGCTCGCCGCCGATGCTGGCCAGCGTGCCGATCCCGACCTCGCCGATATCGCGCCAGTTCGTAACGGGGATCACGCGTGCTTCAGGATCGTCGGACAGGTCCGCCGCCAGCAGGGCCGTCGGGGCGAAGGCCACGGTGCCTTCCAGCGCAGGGCCCATGCCCGCATCGATCCACATCTCTGCTGCCAGTGCATCCGCGCTTGGGCGCTCACCACTGGCAACCAGCGCGCCTGCATCGGGATCCTCACCAAGGATCCGGTCCGCCTCAGTGTGGCCCAGCTCGCGCACCAGCAGCCAGTATGGCGCTTCCTCGACCATGCGCCGCGTCAGCGCGCGTGGTGGAGCGGCAATGCCGGTGCCTGTCGGCATGCGCCCGCCCGCGATGGCGGTGGCACCCAGCGCGAAGACATCCTCGGCGATCTTCAGCCGGATGCCGTTGTCGCGCCCGTCACCCTGACCGATCTCGGAAAGGCGCATGACCACATCATCAAGCCCCAGACGGGCCGATCGCAGCCGGATCACATCGCCAGGGCCAAGATTGGCACCTTCACGGTTCACCACGATCTCACCGGTCAGGAGCGGCACCGACAGCGCGCGCAGGTCGCGTTCCGCTACGCGCAGGGCAAGACCCTGATAACGGATACCGGGATACTCGAGCGTGGTGGCAATCACTTCACCCATGGCCTGCACCCGCGCGGTGTCAGTGACGGAGACAGCGCCGGTATCGTCGGTCCAGGCGTCGGTGAACCGCACGGTCACGCTGTTGACCAGATCAGATGGCGAACGGCGACCGAGGCGGCCCCAATCGACGACATTGGTCTCATCGAAGAGCGGCAGCGTCGCGGCAGTATAATCCGCCCGGATCAGCTTCAGCTCCCAGAGCCCGGTGCGGCGGTCGATGAATAGCGTCGCATCGATATGATCGAGGATACTGGCGATGAACTCCTCGATCGAGCTGTCCTGCTGCCAGATCAACGAAAGGCCGAAGCCTTCAGCGTAGAGCGCATCAGCCGCGCCGGCAAAACTCGGGCCGATCTCGACTGCGGAATATCCCAGACCCCAGTCGCGGTTGGTCAGGCATTCGCGGATGATATGGGCCGGGTTCATGTCCGGCCCGTTGCCGAAGGCCCCGCGCAGCGAGGCGACCAGCGCCTGACTGTTGCCGGCCGGAATGACCGGCACGCCGTCGACGGGTGTGTTGTCGATCTGGGCGGTGAAGCTCGTATCGGCCAGTGCGATGTTGAAGCCGAAGATATCGGCGGGCGGCAGCGTGCGGATGATTGCCAGCGCGGCATCGACCGAGGTGGCGGGCGCGGGTTCGCCATCCGTTACGAAGATGACGATCCGACGCTTGGAGCCGCTGCCTGCTAGGAAGCTCCCTGCCTCAACAAAGGCCGCATCAAAGCTGGTGCCGCCGGAGGTGCTGTTCGACAGCGCCAGCATCCATGCCTCGATCGCTGCGTAGTCATCCGGCCCCATGTTGCGCCGCTCGATCGCACCCGCGACGCCTGCGTTCCAGAGCACGATGCGGATATCATTGGGTCGGTCGGGATCGACGCCGGCACCGATCTCGCGGATCAGCGCTGCAACGCCCGCCTTTTGCGCCGCCATCCGCGTGCCCGACATCGAGCCAGAGACGTCGAGGGCAATATAGATCGCCGCATCGGAGATGTTGGCCTCCGGCACAATGGGTGCCTTGTCGGGATACCATTGCGGTGATCCGGCCTCACCCACCAGCACCCGGGTCACGCGGATGGCCCAGGGCTTCAGGTAAGGATTGATGCCGAGATTGACCTGCCGGAGTACGAGGCTGCAAAGCCCGCGATAGGCGGGCACATCGCCGCCCATGCGCGCGGCGAGATAATCGTTCGGACCCTGCGTGGGCCCGCCCATCAACACATCGACATCGCCGACAATGCCGCCTTCACGGCTCTCGCCACCAAAAAGATCAGGGGTGTCGATCCGGATGCGCCCACCACCCGCACCGGCATTGCTTGCCGCCGTCGTTGCGATGAGGACCTCGACCGACTGCGCCGGGAAACTCAGCGCCTCCGGCAAGACGGTCCACGCGGTAACACCGGTGGCTGCGTTGAAGGACACGCTCTGCAGCGTCACGGTCTGGCTCGACCCGTTCGCGAGCTGCAAGCGGTAGTCCTGCCCGATACGCATACCCGCGCGCGTGCCGGGGAAACTGATGGTCGCCCCTCTGTCGCCAGCGAGCGCGGCGCTGGCCGCCATCCCTGTGACCGTCCCGATGCGGGTCTCGACCGCCGCACCTCCGCCACCAAAACTGCCGCCGGTCGTGACCGACCAAGCGGTCCGGCTGTCGACGAGGATCTCGCGGATCGCATCAATCGGGCCGTGGCAAAGCGCCAGATGCACGCCCAGCGAATAGCGATAGCCAACGGTCTGGGCTTTGCTACTGCCGCCCATGGCGCGCCTCCAGGCTTGCGGCTTCCCGCGTCTCAGCCACCTCGATCACGGGGTCAATCAGCGCATCGCCGGTGACGCGCAGGCGGTCGGCGTCGATGCCGTGATCAAGGAACTCCTGCCAGCCCAGCCCGTGACGGCGAAACCACGGCCGCACGCCCGCGAGGCAGTAGCGCGCGGCGCGGAGGTCCTGGATGGTGACACGAACGGGCGTGTTTGGAAGCGGGTCCGTCACTTCTTGCCTCCTTTCTTCTTGATGGGATCAACCCTGAGGTCCCCGGCCCAGACCACATTGGGCCCGGTGATAAGCACGGTGCCGAAGACGACCGGGATCGGCCGACCTTCTTCGGCTGTCGGCAGCGTAAAGTCATCGAGCCCCGCAGCCTGTGGCTTCTCGACCTTGGGGCGTGGGCTTAGCGCATAGGAGATCGCCGAAAGCACCAGCCCGAGGACGAGCCGTGCGATGAAGGTCCAGACCATGGGGGTGTGCTCTGTGCTTTTTGGCGGCGCGAGGGCGCAGGAGTTGGAGTTGGCGTTTGGGTTGGCGTCGGTGGTGACGCGTCAGACGATGGAGCTGCCGCCGAAAGGATTGCGGCCGGGGATCTCGGGAAAGCCCCCGAAGTTTGCGAGATTGCCGAACTTTGCAGCACATGTGGCCGCGCGAAGGTCGCAGCCCGGCGCGATGTCAGCAAGCATGGGCAGTGGCTCGCCCGTGTCAGGGTCGAGTTCCGGGGTGGCGATCGCTGCGGCAAGTTCCGGCATCGGGCGCGACAGGGTTAGCGTTGCGCCCGTATGATCGGTGATGAAGCCCAGCTCGGTGCCAAACCGCAGTACGCCGGAACGTGTCAACGACTTTGAGACAGTGGCTTTTGGACTTTAAGCTTGGTTTCCCTCCGTTTGCTTTGGTGGATTTATCCAGACAGCAGTCGGGATGTGAGGCGGTCTGGGTGGCTTGCGGACGA
>Ga0209390_10004196_pt1 | contig 21973 bp, 23 predicted proteins | sample BON01_FD_187212 | JGI IMG/M metagenome (GOLD analysis project Ga0209390, IMG submission 187212) | Freshwater microbial communities from Lake Bonney liftoff mats and glacier meltwater in Antarctica - BON-01 (SPAdes) (version 2) | ecosystem: Environmental > Aquatic > Freshwater > Ice > Glacier... | reverse complement strand
ATGAATACCAGCTGACAGCATGCACGTAACGACGTGTCTGGTGCCGAGTCTGATTCAGCGCCATTCCATATGCTGCCGTGGAGCTGGCAGAGAGGGTCTGCGGCGTGCTGGTGACTGGTGACAGGTGGTGCTCGGGTGTGTGCTGGATGGTGCTCGTCAAAAATGCGTCGAATGTGAGCGACGAGACTGGGCACATCTATCGCTTCTGCAGTGATTCGGGGCTCGAATTTTGCTAGACGGTGTACGTGCTGTAGCAGTCGAGGTTGCTGTGACATTGTCTTTGGTCTGCCAGAGCAAATGCTGTGATGGCTAGCACATCATTTGCAGTCCCGGAATCTGCAATCCGCATACCACGGCCAGCTCGGCCATATTATATAGAAGCAAGGCCTGAAATTTTTTGTTGTAATACACAGTTTTTGAAGTGCAGGAAATGCCCCTTGCGGGGACAGAAGTAGTTTCGAAATAGTTGTATACTTAATGCGTTAGTTAATGCGTGCGCTGCCTGACCACTCTCGAGCTGCAGCCATCCCCGGCAGTGTTGGTTTTTCTGCGATAGAACAGCATGTAGATCGTGTGATGTTTCGGTGGGTCTAAGACGTCTGCCGCACTCACCGGCACCACATGTTCGTCATCAACGTGAAACCACGAAGCATCGCCCCGTAGAACATATGCTGAAAAATGCCCGCCTTGGGAGTCTCGCCCGCTGTGTGTAATGGTCGCATATAGCTCATACAGCACGCTGGACGGTGTCCCTACGCCACCCCCGTCCGGAACCGCAGATGCCGAATAGTTGATCTCCGGAAGCTCCATGTGGTGGTCCGGTGCAAAGTATCGAGTGTTTTTCGACGCCCCTGCCGACCGCGAGGAAAGTGCAAAACACAGGTGTTGTGGTAATTGCTTTGAAAAATACGTGACGTGGTGTGCGCCGTGCTGGCCACGACAGAGCTCATTCGACGGCAGTTTCCCTCCAAAGCGAGCGTGTTTTCCTGGCGAGTACTCTTCAATCTTGGCCGAGATTATATTTTCTAATATCAGGTGCTTTAGTGTTAGCGCTTTGGTGTGTGCGTCGAATTTCAGAATCTGCACGTGGTTGTCCGTCCAACTATATGGAGCGTTGAGTTTCGCCCCACACTCTCCACACGTCAACACTTCTCCGACGGTGGCATTGAAGCACTCTGCCAACACCCCTCCGTTTGAGCACGCGACGCTGAAAAAGTGCTGTGGACACTGTTGACCCTGTAACCCGAGATCCATGTCGAATATTTCGCGAATTAGCGGCGTCTTGACGTGCATCACAGCACCGTCCCTATTCGTTTCACCACAGAATCTCGCACCACCGCCACGGTGTCCAAAGTCCCGTGTTGGCTCGTGTTCATGTGCCACCGTGGGTTGGTAGCCAACTACGGAGCTGACCAGCATGTCCAGAGCATGTTTGCTGTCAGCCACTCTGCGCTGCGTCGCCCCTGCAGCAGCTGGGACGCACAGACACTGCAGAAGGGCATTTAGGAAACACGAGTTCCCGACGTTTGCGATACCAGTTGGCATCGCTCCGTCCATCCTGACGCATTACGTCATGTCTATAACACGGTGTATATACATCTAGTGCGCCATTTCCCGACTTCTTCCGGGTTGTCTTGGAACACACACAGCGCAAAAAACGGCGCGGATGGCGTGTTTTCGGGGGGTTCTGGGGAGGTTTACCTACACATATTTCGGACAAAAGTCACTCTACCCTCGATCTATATAAGCCACCACGGAGAAAGAGTTGCAGCGAAAGGACACTCCATGACAGACACAACAGTCACAACAGTCAGAGATATGGCAAAAAGCCCGATTTCGCGGCTGCCGGCTGCACACAGCCTCGCGCTGAACATCGATGTCTTTGACCACCTCACCGGAGTGCACGAAGCATCCGGTGGGTCAATCGATCAACTACGAGTCATGCGAAGCATTTCGAAAGCCACCTGCGACTCCATCGACAGACGGCTTGTGGACCCAATCTGGAAAGCTCAATGGCTCGTGCGTGCTGGTGAGTTTCGCGACGACCTTGCACCCGGCGGCGCTCTGATTCCGGGCACACCGTCGAATGCTGGTCTACGGCGACTGGTATCAACACATCAATACAATCTCCTTATTCCCGGCATGACAGAATTTTTGGCAGATGCTCACACACAAGCTTGTATCCTGTCAGTTCTGCGGGAGCTCTTGTCGTATAATCCGCATAATGATACCGCTGTAGTCTTCTGGAACAGACGATTGGCGGCCGACGCCGGGATGTATCGCATGGTTGCACAGAGCATGAGATTCCACCAAATTCATGTGCAGATACAACAGGACGGGTGCTGTGTAATGTCCCGCATGGGGCTTGTCAGAGATATGTCTGACCCTCTTCGAACGTACATAACAACAACACTTGTTTCAGCCATGCAGACATACACGACGGACACCAATCTTCAGCGGAGATCTTTGCATGCATTGGGAAACATCATACAAACTAGAACCGATCTAAGCCCTCTCCAAGATGTCGCATTCGACTTCATTGAGCATTACATTATGGCTGGGCCACACAACATGCTGTCCGTCGTGTTTGAAAGCATGCGTGTGGACCCGCTGGATGAACGTATTATATGCGCAGGCACTTATATCCTGGCAATGTTTTGTGGAGACAGCCGAGTGTTGGCAAACGCCCTGACAACTATGGTGGGATTCGACTTCCGCACGGCTGAGCTGTTTCTGCTCAACGCCATGAAAAATCACTACATGTGCCATCACATCCAGGAACAATGCATGCAGTCCCTGTGGTATTTTTACAGCAATTTCTTTGCCGAAATGCGCCAGGGCACGCGTGTATTGCAAATGACAATGCGAATGCTCCCGGGATTCATAGGTTGGTCCGACTTCATGGAACATGTCGTCAACCTTGTCTTTGTTATACTGCCACACTTCTGGTGTCCGCTCACTGTCTCCACTGACATTACAGATGCCAAAACGCGCATAGATGTGGCCACGGTGCTGCCGCTTCTACAAGCCGCAATGCAGTCTTTGGACTTTTGCGACGAGAACAAGACCACCTGCGCACAACTGTTTCGCATAATGTTTCTGCTCTGTCAAAACCACCGAGAGAATGCCGCCTTTGTGGTCCAGAACAATGTTTTGGCTCATCTTACAGAATCATACCAAGAAAATGCGTCTGTGCAAACCAACGCAGACTGGCTGCATCATCGCACTCGCTTGGTGGATTTGCTGGCGACTTTTGGCGATCTGTCTGAACAGGACGACTTGGACAACTTCGGTGGTTAGCTTCGTGTTTTCATAACCTCTACGTTCAAAATCAGCCTATGCCAACCCCGGTTCTAAAACAGGTGAATGGTTCCGCATGCACTAGTATATAAACGAGACTTGGCACACCCAAAAAAAATCGACCATTGATGGCGGCTCCTGACCATGGAATTATGTCACATTCAGATACCATAGATGCCATCACCATAGCACGAGCTGCTTCGCATAGCACAATGCTCGATCTGCGAGCTATGCGGGTGTGTACTACCATGCGCGACGCCGTCGACCAGCGGCTGCAGGACCCCGTGTGGAAGGCGAGCTGGCTCGCGCGTGCATCAGAGTTTTGCCACGATCTGGTACCCGGAACCGTACTTGCACCCGGGGCAGTCGCGAATCTTGGCTTGGTTCGAATGATTGATAACGACCTGTATGCTGAACTCTCGATAGGCATGCGAGAATTCTTATTTGACAACCAAACACAGCTCGCCATTTTGCAAACCATGCATATATACCTCAACCTACCGCAGGACCTGGTTCGAGCAGAATTACACGCACAGGCTGCAACCGATTCCAGCATGCATCGCATGGTCGCTCAAAGTATGCGTTTTCATGCAAACGACCCGCTCATACAAGGGTTGGGAGTTGCAGTAATGGGACGGTTCAAAGACTTTGATTGTAGTGTTGCCGTTGCCAAATACGTGATCGCTGTTCTCATTCCTGTCATGCAAAATGACCCAACTGCGCAGGCACAGCGCCGCTGTTTGAAAATTATATGCTGTATTGCACAAAGAAGCACCACTCCATGGATCATGCTTAACCCTACCACTAACATACTCAGTATTGTCGTAGAGAGCATGCAGAAGTTCCCAGAACACGCAATGATTGCATTTATGGGCACCATGCTCATGGACACGTTTACTGCATTTATTGACATAATTCAAGATAGCCGGGCTATGCAAGCGTTTGATGTTGCCGCTGCCGAAGAAGTTCTCTGCCAGACCATGCACACCCACTACAGTTTTTCAAACCTCCAACAAACTAGTATGATGGCCTTGAAGTCACTGTACGAAAAATACCCCGACCGCATGCGGCAACACCGTCGCGTGCTCACATTGACCATGCACGCCCTGCCAGCATTTCTCAATGAAAGACATATTGCAAAAAGCGGAATGCTTCTGATCCTCGCCCTCGTACCCAGCTTTCGGAATCCGGTCGTTGACGATGCATCGCTTCTTGTAGGCTTTGAGGTGTTTCCGGTCATACTGGCGACAGTTTGCGCAGTTCTGAATATTCCTGTGCGGACACCAAATGATTACGTCAAAAACAAACAAATGTGTACCACCGCTTTCCGCATTCTGGACGAAACCTGTAGAGAAACCCCGGCAAATGCGGAAACGGCCCGCAGCATGCACATTGTTGAGCACTTGGTCGTCAACTTCAATCGTCCTACCGGGCATTTTCAAATCGACGGTGATTGGCAGTTTCATTGCGACGAGCTACAACATTCACTTGGCATAGGACCATAGCTCAGAATCCTTGATCCCAGGGTTCTTCATCTGGCCAAAATCCCGGCCATGTCATGTTTGCCTTTCGCATTGCGTTTCCCGCCGCTTGCTCCGCAGCCAGTCTGTCTGCATTTGCTGCTTGAATGGCAGCGTGCGCGGCAGCCGACGCTCTCGCCGCTATGCGTGTGGCTTCCCAAGTCGCTCTGTTGTTGCGCTGTCTCTCCGCGGCCGAAGCCGCGAGATTGTGTGCTAACTGCAAATCCCGCGCCGCCTGCCAGTCTATGCGCCGCTGATCATCCAATCGTTGCCGTAGACTGTGCAGCACCTGCAGCAAACGCAATGCTTCGACAGGGCGTGCGTCGACCGGTAACATGTCGATGCGAGTTAAGATGCAATGAAATGTTATACCAAGCAACTCCGTGATTCCCATTCTGGTCGTCAGTGGGCCGTGCGTGTAAGAAGCAGTGTAATGCGAAATGATTCTACGGGCATTGTCGCGAGACACCGCATGGTGCCAAGAAGTGACCATGGAGTCATACAAGCCGCGAATAACATTGTTGTAGTCGAAAGTCTGCAGAACGGCCAGAGCCGCACCAGTGTCCATCATTGAGGTACCCATTTTCTAAAAAAAAATAGTTGTCGTTGGATAATTATAAACTTTTCTATCTCTCTCCGTCTCTTGTTATATAGTACAACACTCGTGTTCCTTTGCAAATCCAGTCCGTTATCAGGTAAAGACACAGTACACATTAGAGCCTATATGGAGTGTGTTTGCGCCCCGTGTGCGCCTTCCGAGACACGGGACTGAGTTCCATGTGTTAGCTCTATATCTATAGGAGTTTCATTCAGCATCGAACATTGACTGAGATTTTGGTCGGGCATCCACGGGAGCAGCTGTCCAGCATGAGAGATGGAGATTTTTCATGCGGGCAGCACATTATGCAGACATCAGGGCAGTATAGAGTCGCAGAGCGTTACGATCAACTCTGTGCACACTTTGAGCGTTTGCTGCCCGTCGAGGTACAAGACTTATTTGCGGCGCAGATGCACGCGTCCATGCACAAAGATCATCTCTCGGATCTTGTGGACGCCGGGCACTTGTATCTATGGAGACACGGTCCGCTGTGGCCGCCAAGTTCTACGTATCGAAATGCAGTGGCAGTGTGGAGTCTTGTTGGCGCACGGGAAAGACGATTGATGTTTTATGAGATTTTAATTTCAATAGTGCACGACATCTTCGAAGAACTACACATTGAAGAATACGGCTATCTCAATCGACACGAAACGGGTCTCAAAGAGTCTTGCAGACACTCCAGGGTGGCATGCATGCTGCCGGCTTTCCAGGTGCACAAGAGGGATGTCGATCGAGTCCTCGCGCTGTGCTGGTGGATGTATGAAAATTTGACACCAGAAACCCCAACTTCAAATTTCTTGTATTTCCGGCTATTGGGCGACATACCCGACATGAATGACCGTGAAAATGGCGAGCTGGGTGATCTGCATATACACATCCGCAGACTACTTGACATCGCAGAACAAGGCAAGGAGGTACCACTCGACACCCCGTCTTCGTATGTACGAGTACGTCAAGCAATGGATTTTTTTATTCAGCGAATCAACACCAGTGTGCAACTCATTACATTTCCTGGCTACACGAGGCATGCAGCGTCATATCCACTAGTTCAGGCCTGGAGCAAGGAATTGCGTCGATATGATCAGTTGCCACCGCCACCCGATCTGCACATGGGTTTCTGACAAATGGCGTGCGTATTGTGCAGACAAGCGCGCCATCTACCTATTTCGACAATTCCGTTGCCATCTACCTATTTCGACAATTCCGTTGCCATCTACCTATTTCGACAACTCCGTTGCCATCTACCTATTTCGACAACTCCGTTGAAATAGTTTGTTTTTTGCGCACTTGAATTTGTTTTTTGTGCACTTGGGTGTTTCTTTGGTTTTACAAAACCAAGACCTTGCTTGGGCCTACCGTACGCATCTGTACATCGTGGACACGTTATAGCGTCGCTTGCTTATGATTTGATGATTTAATCATTACATCAATGACAGTCGAGCCCATTCAAACAGACAAATACCCCCCACAACCCACCACTTAGCGGCCCTGTAGCCCAAGTGCACAAAAGCTTATGGTGAACGTCAAAGCAGCCCGCCGTATATATAAAGTGAAATAGACACCCCGCCGTATATATAAAGTGAAATAGACACCTACAAAAATCAGCATACGACTCCATGGCAGTAGCAGCAGGACTGCGTTACTCGTTGGTTGTCACAGAAAACGCAGACCTCTATGTGTTCGGCATTAACGACAATAATCAGATTCTGCTGAAAAACAACGAGATACCCGTGAGCTCGCAGGTGCTGCCGAGGCGGATAGACAACGAGAAAGTCTTTGGCGGAGCGGAGATAACGATGGTGGCAGCGGGTCCAAGTCACGGGGCGTGTGTGACCAGGGATGGGTGTGTGTGGACTTGGGGGTCGGACAACGAAGGCCAGCTTGGAATCGGCCGTAGATTTCCCGATTCAACGGGTGCGGAGAAACTGACTATGGCGCAATTTGGGAATTCGCCCGCAATTATGGTGACATGCGGGCGGGCACACACAATGGTTCTGACGGCTGCCGGACGCGTATGGGCTTTTGGTGCGACGAGAAATTCCCTCGCGGCTTACCCAGCATATCTGAGTCCGACACTGATAGACCCGCTGCTTTTTGGAGGCGCACAGATTGGTATGATATCGGCGTTGGGAAATCACAGTATGGCTCTACAAAAAGAGGGCGGTGTCCTCTGGTCGTGGGGGTGTAATAGAAACGGCCAGCTGGGTCTTGGCGAATACTCCGATGGAGAGATTACAATTCCCACCCGCATTGATGCGTCTGCTTTCGGAGGTGCTCCGGTTCTCTACATGAGTGTTGGATACGACTTTACAATGGTAGTGACTGTCGGTGGGGTCTTGTGGTCGTGTGGGTGTAATGAGATTGGCGAACTTGGGCTTGGCAATTTGAACAATCATCATTCCTTCCAGCGTGTCGGAGGCCCAGAGCTCTTTGGGGATGGAGGCGTGCGTCTGGTGACTTGTGGATTTGCATACACCCTCATCCTGACCATGGACAAGAGAGTATTCCACTGTGGCAGTAGAAAGGATGGCCCGCTTGTTGATACCAACCAAGCTGTTGAAGACCATGTGCCATCGCTGATTGATCCTGCTTACTTTGGCAATAGCCAAATTGTGGTTGCCAGCGTCGGCTATTCCCATGCGATTGCAGTCACAGCGCAAGGCCGAGTCTACACCTGGGGTCGTGCGAATTTCCTGAACATGAATATGGAATACGGTGCAGTAAACAGTGGGATGGGGTATGTAACGACCGAGGACCAGCGGACCCCGATGGAGCTCCCGTCGACTCTGTTCCAAGGCGCGCGTATTGGCCGTTATCACCGTGTTTGTCGGGAGCGCGTCCTTGCCTTTGTCATGGGGCTGCATGCGCGTCTTGGCGACACGGCTACTTTTAGGGAATTCCCGGATGGACCTTTGGAGGAAATGTTCCAGCACATGCGTCTTTACCCCTCGCCAGGCACGTCTGATGCACTCGACACTTTCCTGGGACACTTGGTGTAGGACGGGACCAGCTCGATTTTCATGATATTGAGTCGTACAACTTGAACTTTTCCTCTTTGTTTGCCTCAAGCCACACACGTCGAAACTCTTCAAGGGTCATGTTCAATTTGTTTCGTATATTGCTCCGGATGGACCTTTGGAGGAAATTTTCCAGCACATGCGTCTTTACCCCTCGCCAGGCACGTCTGATGCACTCGACACTTTCCTGGGACACTTGGTGTAGGACGGGACCAGCTCGATTTTCATGATATAGAGTCGTACAACTTTAACTTTTCCTCTTTGTTTGCCTCAAGCCACACACGTCGAAACTCTTCAAGGGTCATGTTCAATTTGTTTCGTATATTGCTTTGCATGATGTCTTTGGCAGCCCGCTCTAGGTCTCGAGAATCTATGCTCATGTGTTGACCATTGACTGTGGGCATAGAAATCGATGCGCTCGTAGACTTCTCTTGACGTGCTGCACTGGCACTACCACCACTGTTACCAACACTGCTACCACCACTGTCACCGGCACTGCCACCACCGCCACCGTTGTCAGGGCCCACAAGTTGACGGACGTCCACCGTTTTGCCTCGTTTTGAATCCACTGAATCTTTGTTAAAATCAATGTTTCTTTTGCAAGAGGACAGCTTTTCTTCGGGTGTTTTGCAAGATGACAGCTGTTTTCCGGGTGTTTTGCAAGAGGACAGCTGTTCTTCGGGTGTTTTGCGAGAGGATAGCTGTTTTTCGGGTGTTTTACAAGAGGACAGTTGTTCTTCGGGTGATGCGAGGATGTCGACGCCTGTCTTCCCCCCCTCCCGTGCCTGCAGGGTTTGTGCGTTTGCTGCAACTCTCTGCGTCTGACGCTGTCTGGACTCGTCCCTCTTTGCATTGGCGTATGTGGCATAATTCTGCTGTCGTTGTGTCTCGTCCCACTGATCGCGCATGGCTTGCGCTTCCCTGTAACTTAATTCCCTCTCAGGTCTTTGATTCTCTAAACGCTGGTCGATCTCTTTGCCGGCCTGTCGAATATTTGCTTCAATCAACGGACAGTTCAAGTTATGAATGTGCTCCCTCAATTGATGCGTATTGTTTGTTCTCTCGTCGTATAAAGCCACAGCGGCTCTTGCAGATTCACGCTGACTAGAAGTGGTTCCAAAGAATGCAATCCATCTCTCGTGTTTTCTCGCCACTCTCTCGTCCGCCTGCTGTTCAAAAATATAACGATTTTTCTCCATCAGTGCATCTTGCTCGCTTCGTAGCTCGTCTCTCCTCTTGTCATAAGCCATGTTCTTCTTTAGCGTCTCTGCGCGGTCAGAGGGTGGATTTCCACCTCGATGAGGTGGATTGCCCCATGGCCATTCTGGACGAGGGCCTAGTCCCCTGTGCCACAGCGACCTCAGCTTGTAGGTCGACGTCACCCACGCATCGTCCAGGACCCGCAGACGGGCTTCTTTTTTCCTCATCTCCTCGCTCTCCTCGTATTCCGTCGGCCTTCGGTACGCCTCGGGAATCCCGCCTGGACTGTTTCTTCGTTCCCACGGTCTGCATACATAAACCCTCTCCCTGAGCGCCCTTTTCTCCGCCACTGCCGCCGCCGCCGCCGCCTGCTCGGCTTCTTTCAGAGCTAGTTGACGGTCGTCCTCGGCATAGATCGCCATCAATCGGTCGTTTTCTGTCAGTGTGATAGAATCTCTGGGTGCCAGGGTGTACCCTTCCACGATCCCGAATTCATCCTCGACATCTTCGCCAGTAGCGATGCCATTCTGCAGTGCCAGGGCTTCCCTTTTACGCATCAATTCTTCGTATTGCTCCCACCACAAATGATCGATTTGTTGCTTGTCCCTGTTTTCAAACAGATAGAGCAGAATCGACCACCGCACTGGACTCTCTCTCCCCACGTCCTCGTGAATCATCAGGACCTGTGCCTCTAATGGATTTTTGCCCGGGTTCCTGTTCCATGCGCTCAGCCTGTATCGCATTTCTGGCATTACCGGGATCGTTTGATGCTTGACATCCAAGGCGTCTTTGAACATGACAAACGTCCCGTTGTCACTACTTTTCAGTATTTGCACCTTTTGCCTGCACATCTGTTTCACCTTCCAGGTGGTCGAAGAGCGGTAATTTTTGGCATTTGGTTCCACCTCCCCAAACGTGGTTAGCGTGCTGTTTTCTGCACGTATGACCATCCCCTCTCGTGGGGTGGCTTTCCTGAGCCGGCATTTTGTCAGCCAGGCGGTGATCACTGAGACCAGTTCTCTCTGGTCCACATTCTCTTGAATGATCTCGACACACACCACATGCGCGCCCTCCGGATACGTCACAATTCCGTGGTCATCCGTGAAGATTCGGGGCAAGCGCTTCAGTCTTTCCAGTCTATTGCTTGCAGTGGGAGGCATCCCACATCTGTCACTGTCGTAGAGCGCAACAAGAACCAAATGCTCTTGCTTGAAAGTGTCGAGTGTCAGCGGCGAACTTTCACACACGCGACTCATCACGCGTTGTGCCTGAGCAAACCCGTTTCGTGTGTGATTGGTAGAATCGTCTCCCAATATTTCACAGTACACAGTCCCCACGATGTTCGCGCTCGCAAAACACTGCTTCAGATCCGTTTCCAGATCAGGTGCGAGCGGCAAGGGCTTGTTTGCAGTCGTGGTGAACATCAAGAGAGGAGTGTTTGGTCCCGACCATGTAATCCGCACACCCCATCCGTTTTCCTTGCCAGTTGCACTATAGTTTGTGTCCGTCGAAAGCTTCTCTACCCACGCCAGATCGTTCACATTTGTGCCAATCGGCCGCTGAATTCCAAATGAGTTTTTCATTTTGTTTATCCATTTCTCTGCCACGGTGGCCATGTTTTGGCGCCTGCACAAGTCGGCGACACACACTGCGAAATTCGTTAGAGATGTTTATATACTATGGCAAGGAGCATCCGGCAATAAATTATTCGACACATTCAATACAGGGAGATTCACGATTCTCAAGAGCAAGTTCATAAAGTTGAAAGCTCCCAACATGTCAATTCAAGCCAGTGGCGTTCAAACTGTTGGTATATATGTAGAGTGGTCTCCAAATAACGTAGCGCCATACGTTTGTGTGTATATAAACAAGAGGGTGTTTTGTAGATTTTGCATGACTGCACGTTTGCAAAAACTGACCGAAGATAACAAGAAAATACTCAAAGATGTACCAGACATGTTTCGGATGCGCATGCAAGAGTGTGTTGTTGAGTCCTACAAGTATGAAACCTCCAGTGCCATGTACATGCAGACATGTGCGCGTCTGAACCGTGAGATCGATGTATTGCAACACACACAACTCGTCTCCGCCGCCCACTGCGTCTTGCGGAGATACCACGAATCCGGTCTGAGTAGGCATTGCCCCAGTCGGAACAATACGCTAACAACCTTGGAAATGCAAACTACAAAGCTGCACGCCGCAAAAATCGCATTGTTCATTCAACAAAGCTCGCGAGCCAAGGAATACGACCAGATGCAGATCCACATCCACAGTTTGCAGGCATTAATTCAAAAACACAATACTTGTCTGAATCGGCTGGCAGAAACACTTTCAAAGTAGGTCCTGGAGGGGTCGACATGCTATTTGTGGCATAAACTGATTTTTAAGTGAATAAAGGTCTGACAGAACTGGTAGAAAGCAATCAGAAAGCCCTGGTACACTAAACGCATCCGGACCAATGTTCATGTGTGACAACCTTCGCTGTCTGGTTGCATCTGGGGGCATACACAAGGTGTCCATAAAACAATGCACAGCATGCAAACAGAGCACTTACTGTAGCAAAACGTGCCAGCGCGAGGCGATGTCAAATGGACATCGTTTTAGTTGCCAACTCCTCCTGGCGAAAACAAGTGGTAACTCGAATGCGAACAAGAAGATGTGTCGAGACATACTGAAGCGCATCGCGACAGCAGCCAAACTGCATGCAAAACACAATTTTGATGAGCTGGGCGAAATGCAACAATCTCTGCTCGGCGACGCTGATGCATTACTGGTAAACACTGAAAACTACGACGCAATATTCAATATCTACGAGATGCTGAGTGCTGTACACGAGCACAACGACAACGTGAATGAGACCCACCGTTTCAACTTGATGAAAAAGTACATGGTCGACCGTATGGAAGACTCTGTGTGCAATCATAAATACAAAGCTTTAGCCTACATGAGTGTTGGGGAAACGTATACAAAGTTGGGCCAGACGTCTGAGTCGATCGTGATTTACACAAAATGTTTCGATTACTGTAAGGAGTATATCAATGGGCAGCGGCATCTATGTACCAGACGTGCACATGCCTATTTGGAATTGGGAGAGTATCAGACATGCATTGACCAGATCAAATACGCGGCTACTATCGCAGACTCGCCATGTGACACATTGGCGTCGGCATTCATACCGTCGAAAAGGTGCGAAACCTCAGGACAGCTGCTATTAGTCGCACAGTGTCACATGGCGCTTGGCAACTACCACAGAGCGTTGATTTTCTACAAAATACTCTGGTACTATGGCAAGGTCAAAACTCTCAAGGATTGCGTCAAAATTGCAAGGGCGGGTATTGCTACCGCAATCTACGCGCGTGCCAAAAAGCATTGCTGTGTATCCACATCATCGCCAAACCCCACCAAACAGACGGTAAATCTCATGTATAGTTACTCCAATAGCTTAAAACAGGCTTCTGTGTGGTACCTTGAAACCCCTCCTGTCAGTGGCGGTGTATTTACATCCACCTCTTTGCGGATGGCCTTTCTGTATTACGATATGGCATGCCACAAGACTCTGCAGGAGGAAGGAACGTTGACACATTACCGTTCCCATCCAATCGATTCAGACGGTTCCGGGATTTCAATAGAGGAAAACGTCAACGAGATTGCCGAAGAATTGGCCCTGGAAATGGAAAATCCCTACAGTATTTCTCTCCAGAGATATTTGATGGGACAGATTAGAGATGGTCATATGCACTGTGGCTTTTGCCACCAATGCAGACACACAAACGACAAAATTCTCACGTGTAGCGGATGTGGGGTAGTTCGGTTTTGCAACAAACAACACCAGAAAATGGCATCCAAAAGGGTGTCAATATATGGTGGCAGACACGTTATAACACATAAAAGTATCTGCAAACTGTTAGGTGAGTTTGTCAAATTTTCCGAGAACAATAGTCTTCCCAACGCATATTCGTATCTGGCCGAGCAGCGTGCTTTTCTCCAGCGTGGTATGGTGTTTTAATGTAATACGTCACAGCCTGACTTCCAAGATGATGGAATATATCAATAGGGGCGGACGGACTTAGTTTGCCGGTGCATTCATTGTGTATATGACACGTAAATCTTAATAAAACGCATTTCAGATGCCAAAAAATCGCCTTGTCACACATGGTGTTTTCGAAAGACGGTCTGCCTGTCTCTGTGTTTGTACATCGATCGGTTTGGTGTGAAAACAAAAACAAATTCAAATGTGCCAGTGGTACATGCAGTGTGAACTCAGATTTCGTGCATGTGTGCATTGTGTTTGGCGATAAACGCTGTTTCCCGATTATTCATTCAACCCCATGAAGGTGCGCAGACCTTGGCCTAAAAAATCAAAGTATCTAGTGTATGTATGTGCAATTCTGTGTAAAATATCGTCAGAAAAAACAGCCGAACTGTCAAGTCCAAGGCGGTTGTGCATGGCCATAGCCAATGCGAGAACATTTTCACGACTGAGACCATTCCACAGACCGACTCGCGCCCCACCAAAAAGGGATATGGGTACAGGAACAGGCGTCTTCATAATGGAAAAATTCTTCTCCAGAAATGAGCCCCCAGATTCGTTTTCAGTCTTACAACCAATCGCTTGTAAAATGTTTGTTTCTCCCCACAGATACATACGGCCGCACTTTGTCACCGCCGCGGAGTGTGAAGCACCAGCAGCGACTAGAACAACCGTTTTGTTGCCAAAATGGCGCATGTTGACGGGGAAAGGCACGAGACGTGATGTCTCTGGATGTATGCCCACTTGATCCAACCCCAGTTGACCAGTTTCGTCTGATCCAGCGCTCCAAATTCGATTGTCGGTTGTAAGAACAAGCATGTGACTCTTACCACAAGTGACCTGTCGCACACCTGCACCGTCGAAAACGTCGGAACCTCCCACTCGTTGCGGAATGTTTGTGGATTCTGTGATCCCCACCCCTAGATACCCATTTCGCACGTGAAGCGCATCAGCGGCTGGAAGAGCCATGAATGAATCTGGGTCCATCTCCGCACCACCCCAGGAGTACAATACTCCATCCTCTGTCACGGCAAATGAAGACAGCACGCCTGCCGCAATAAACACAATATTTCGGTTTTGGAACGCAGCCTGCGACACAAGCCCCGGTCGATACATGATCGAACGCGCTTGTGTCATTTCCCGGGAAGTCAACTCGTGGGGAAACTCGATTGAATCAAGGTAATTTCCGCGACCAAGTGGATAGAACGATTTGTCAAAAACATTTGCCACTGCCCATGTCCACAGCTTCCCACCACCTACACCCGAAAACTGCGTTAGTACACCAGCATAGCAAAGGATTCAGAATAGCAACCAGGAGGATTCGAGAGAGAGGACAACATACCAATGGCCATGGCGTGTCCCTTCCCCGATGCTATCATGTCGATACGCACTGAACCAAAACAAGACGAAGGGTAACACTTGGGTTCCGGTACACCTATTTTCTGAGCGACACTGTATATATCATACAAGCCACGTACTCGAATGCAACCATCAGCTGTCAAAATCATGATCCCTTGAATATGACATGTCACCATCACAGCCGGCGACAACGTCACCATAACATACAGAGACTGCGATACCAACGATTTCGTGCTAATAAGCACAGGGGGCCACTCTCGAGCAAATTCTCTGCGAAGTGACGCCCCCCACGCCCACACAGACCCCTCTTCCGTCACACACGCGCAGTGGCCGAACTTGGCCGCAACCAACGTCACATGTTCACCGCCAAATATTTTTTTGTCCAATAGAACGGGCACATCGAGAGACAATGGCAATCCCCGAATTACTGCAGCTACCTTGGGAGTTGCAATAACGTCGCCATTGCTCGTCACTGCCAATGTGTAATTTTCGCCAAGTGCCACTGCCATGAGAGTCCTTTGCTACCTCTACGTCCGTATCATACAATACATATATATATAACTCTTGCTTCCAATTGACTGATGTTGCGTTTTTTCAGGAGTAGTTCAAAACAATAGCCGCGATCAACAGTTCAACAACCTAGGATTCATCGACAACATCTCAATCTTTTCTAAAACCCCCGCGGGGAAGCCAAATTGTTTTCGCATCTCACATCACGCACGACTCATCAGTTTTGTGTCTTGTAATTGTGTGTTATGACCCTTGGACTGACCTGTAAATAAAAGCCATCATCTTCTCAAATATATAAACAAAAGTAATGCTGCAGTGTGGAGAAAGGGGCTGTGTGACGACTATCAAAGGAGGGTCGATTTGCCCAAGTTTTTAGCGTGTTGGGTGCAGACACACAAAACGTGATGAAAACAACCTTTCCCAAAATGTTTCTGGTAATCGGGGACGATCTGTCCTCACCTTATGTTCAGCACACACACTAAATGGGTGTATATATATTGCCCGATAGTGCTTCCGCTGTGTGATTTCAGGGGGTTTTGTACAGTGTGCGTGTTTTACACATCAGTGTTTTTCTGGGAATAATACCGGATTTACCGCATGCAAATCTCCATTTAACGCACTTGAGATGCCAAAAGATACTTTATTTTTCGCTCGGATCTGGGCATGTACCTCGACCCCACCAAAACATTTTACTGCCACCGACCTTTTCCCCAAATGTTTTGGTGATCGCCAGCCGGGCCCAACCCGACCACACGCTGGAAATACAACAAAATGGTTGCACATTTGCTGCCCCGATAGTGCTTCCGCCGTGCGATTTCAAGGGGTTTTTGTGTTGTACACATGGGTGTTTTCCGGCTACATTACTACTCGAAACACATGCAAATGTCCACAAAAACCACCTCTGTGGTGGCAAAAACAATCTTTATTTTCGCTCAAGTCAAGAGCACGTACTTCGAACCCCACCAAACTCCATTTCACAGCCACCAAATTGTCCCAAAATATTTTGATGATCTCCAGTCCAGCCCAACCCGACCACACACTGAAAACAAAAAAAACGGGTGCATATAGGTTCCCTGAGAGGACAAGGTTGACATTTTTTGGCACAGACTCGGTGTACAATGCTATAAAAGCAATACTTACCAAACGTGTATTCCTACTGTCGACTTCATTTGCTGCAAATTCAATAGACACCGTTTTGTACAAGAGAGGCATCCGCAACAGGCGATGGGCGCCACTGTGTCCCAAACTGTTGTACCTGAATGGCCTGAGTTGATCAAGCTGTCGCTGCCCAACACACCTGTTGCAGTGAAAAAGGAGTCGACGGCTGTGCCCGGGAAGTCTGTGGTGCTGAACACGGGCTTTCGCAGGAACTCGGACTCTCACGGCAACAGCAGTGGAAAGAAACGCAAACGAACGGAGATGCAGGAGGATTCGTGGCCGGTTTGCAACAACAGTGGAATAAAACGCAAACGTATGGTGATGGAGACCGTCGTCGAAGATGAGTAGACATCCGGGAAAATACCTCGATTTCAACTACCAAACATCATAATCTCTAGCGACAGTATTCAGACATACATTTCTGGGTTTGAAACTAGACAAGCTGTCGTCACTGTAATCGGCTTTTAAGTATAAGAGTTCAATGGGGTATATGGCGTGTCCGACTGAACAACTGACACGGGAAACAAAAAAAGGATCGGAAACGATCTTGAGGAGCACAATAGGCTGTGATATTTGGGTTCGACTCCCTCTCTCCTTCACGACACAGAAGTTTGGTGCCGTCTGATAACGACGCTGGCGACGCTCGCAGTAAATAGACAAAACGCAATCACTAACGATGGTTGATGCGGCTAGAGGCAAAAACCTGTCTATCATCACCATAAAATCGTATATAAGAAGCATTATCTTGAGTGCCCAAATGCCGTTGCATGCATGGAAGCGAACGATGCTAAATAATTGCCAAATTGGACAACGAAACTACAACCATTCCAAGCAAATCGGGTACAAAGTTGACGGCCACCAAAAAAAAGGGACAATTGTGAATCAAGAAATGGACAATGGTCGGGCGCTGCTTCTGTTTGGTGTCAGAATGGAGGATGGGCAGTATGTGCTGGTGGACCTACTAAATGCTGAGGATCCGTTGGATGGTGTTTTGATTGATCATGATTTTCATATGCGACAAATCGTAGCTAAACAGATGGCGTTACGCGCAAACAGATAGACAGGGAGCGAATCGCCTGATTTTGAGGATGCCAATTCATGCCGTTCGCGCATATGTGAGGATGATCCTCTGCTCTCCTCTGCTCTCCCCCTCGATCTTTTGGGAAAGTGAAAATGATGCGGTCTAACCCACAGGGCCAGAAATTGTCTGCTTCAAGTGCTGTCAATGCTATGTCGGGCCGGCGCCTGTAAACTCTGGAAACCCCATCAAGATACGGAGACCTGGTCCTGCCTCGGGGCGCGGTGCAAATTGCAGGCCCCCAAACATCATCCGCACCACTTCTTCGGGGGCATCGTGGCAATAATGTGTGTCGTGGCCAAGGCGGCGGTGATTTCCCATGGCAAATGCCAATGCCCTGTCAGGATCCGGTCGGTGCCACTGACCCACACGTGCTTTACCCAATCGCCCCTTGGCGACTATGAGCGATGTCGATAAACCAAATTCATCGTCGTGGCCCAAAGCTCCGTACCTACCGTTCCCCCACGTATACAGACTCCCGTCTTGTTTCACCAATGCAAAGTGCATGACCCCACACCCAACTGCAGCGATATCACCGTTCCGAAAACTGGGCCCATTCTTTAACAGTCTGGGAAAGCATAGCTCGTCGGGAACCATTGTGTTGCTAATACCGCCTGTTACCCAGACAAGGCCCGAGTGCGCCAGGATGAGGCACATTTCCCAGCCGCACTCCACCCGCCGCACGCCCGCATCTCCAAACACTTCGGGCCCTCCAACGCGCACAAAAGTCTGACGACAGTCGCTGTCACCCACGCCCAATTGTCCCGAATTATTATACCCACACGACCAAAGAACCCCGTCCACTGTGACTACAGAGCTCATATAGAGTCCCCCGGACATTGACGCCACAGCCACGCCACCAAAAGTTGTGTCCGCAACCGCACCAGGAACAAATGATGGACCCTTGCGACCTAGTTGTCCACTCTCCTCCTCATCCGGAATCATGTTGTGCTGTCCGTCTGTGTCAAATGTGTTGGTGTGTGTGTGTGTGTGTGTGTGTCAGTGAGCCATACGTATATTCGGTCTTAACACACAATTGACGCAGGTTTGAGTAGACATGTCGAGCTGTTGACCTGTGTATTCGCGAATGTGTGTTGTGTCAGTAAACAAAGTCACTCATGAAAAATTAAAAACAGTTTTCAAGGTTACCTGGCGCGCACAACACACAAACAGCGTCGAAATGAGCTCTGACAATAGGACTTTCTGTTGTTAATAAACATCTTACACATCATTCGGTTGTAACAGCACTCCGGTACAAGTCTGGCACGTCGAATCCATGAGGACACACACACACACACACACACACACACACAAACACACTACCTGGGGGAAAAGATGCAGTTTGGCCGCATCCCCATGTCCACAAATTATTGTCCTCGCTGCTCAGCGCCAACGTGTGATAGTAACCGGCCGCTATCATTGTAATCTTCTTGTTATCAAAATGTGCCGGGTCTACCAGTGTCAGTGCACTTTTGCTCAGTCTATCGCCATGCCCCAGCTCACCTTGTCCCCCTTCACCGCAATTCCACACCAGCCCTGCTGCCGTCAAAACCACCGTGAAACCCCGGCCACAGGCTACCATGATGGCGGGTGAACGCCCAAATTCAAGCATGCGCAATCGCCGAGGGGCCCATGTTTCTGCACAACCGACAGCCACTGTCTTTCCCTCAATGTATGCCATGCCCCACGTCCATACACACCCATCGGCTGTCACACACGCAGCCTGTGCTGTCTGTGCCGCCAACATAACCGGCTGTGAGCCCGAAAAATCACGTCCTGCTTTCAAAATCACGGGTCCCAGCTGTGCCTCCTCGCCCGGCGTATGTGTTCCCAGCTGCCCGGTGTTATTTTTCCCAAATCCACAGATGTCCCCATTTTCGTTGAGGGCCAGTGTAAAGCTCAGACCCAGCGCGATTGGCATGGTCAGGCCGTCTCGATCACGTCGTTTGTGTACCCGTGCAAGGATCGTCTATATACACACAAACGGAAAATAGACGATTTGCCCTTTAATGGAAAGAAGAGCGGCACAAGTCTGAAAACAAAATGTATCAAACCTCCGTTTCCCCGTCGAACAATACAGTGTACATGGGGTCGGTCGATCACGTCGTTTGTGTACCCGCGCAAGGATCGTTTATATACACACAAACGGAGAAATAGACGATTTGCCTGTTAATGGAAAGAAGAGCGGCACAAGTCTGAAAACAAAATGTATCGAACCTCCGTTTCCCCGTCGAACAATACAGTGTACATGGGGTCGGTCTTTGTATACATTCCCTTCGTGTAGTCGACAATTGTGCCACTGTGTTGCGCATGCAACCCCTCGCTCGTAAACGTCAGCTTTGCCCCAGTCTTGAGCGAAACCCGATCCTCTTTGCGCAACAAATACATGTTGCCAACGCCATGGAACGCGCCATCGTCTGTCCTATATAACATCCGCCACACAGTAGCAGCAATATCTGTCCGGAATATGGTACACTTGCGCTTGTTACCCAAGTTTATTCACTCTGACGACGTTCGATTTTTCGACGTCATCGTATCGTCGGAAAATACCCTCGACGCCATATGTGTGCTCATACGGCATGCAATGGCGCTTGATGTCACCACCAACATGAATGTGTGGCTGCGCAACGAAGCACACCCGCCCCCACCTCTGCAACCTCTCAAATTTCCACAGCATTATATTTCGCTTTTCAAACACGACACACCGAATATGTCCAAATTGCTGCACGCACGTCTGCGCGAGCCAGATCTTGCTGCCTTTTCAGATATAGTCTTTCCTAGAACTAGGACCATGCCGAGTCACCCTCTCAATCTGTTCATGTACGTCGAGCTGCTCGACAACTCTCCTCCTCACGCAATGCCGTCCACAGCCACACTCGTCAACACCCACAGCGACAGCGATAGTGACGCCGACGACGACAACGACTTCCAGGTTCGCTTCTATTGACGTGGCAACCCAGTCCCCGACTTCAAAAACCAGCCTATTCCGACCCGACACTTTCCAGACACGTAACGTAGTTGTATTGACATAAGCCTTCATTTCGTCAAGATTTTGGAGTATTCTCATAACATACTTGGAAATTCCTGAAATGTCATGTCCACTTTGCCGTGTCTTGGCAACAGCGGTTTAGTACAAATCGTATATAACACGCGTTTGGAACAACACGCCACTGCAAACTCATGGTAGTTGTGCAATTGGTTCTTCGTTTCATCCACTCCACTGACCACCGCACCTTCTACGTGCCCATATCGTCAGAAAATTCCCTCCATGCCGTTCTGGTTCTGATCAGAGACGCTCTGCAGCTCCAAAGTGATGTTCACATGAACGTTTGGCTTCGTGACCAGCATCGCCAGAACATCCATGTGCACGGCGTGCCTCCTCCCTTGTTGCAACTGATTTTGTTCGCCAGACACAATTTGCGGCATACACACAGAACGTTCCTGTCCCGTCTGGGTGACCCCGACCTCAGTGAAAACACCCGTCTCATCTTTACCGACACCCATACCCAGTCTGCTGCAACTCACATTCACGTTTTCATGTACATAGAACTGCTATGCGGCGGACCAGCACAACATGAGCCACATCTCCCTCCCGCCCCCCCATCTCCCACCAACACACTTCCATACCCATACAGGGAAAGTGACAACGACGAAAGTGACGACGACGACGACGGCGACGGCGACGGCGACGTGCAATTCGAGTGACGACTCCCTAAAATAGCCACACTTGATTTTGCATTAAACACAACATGTCTGAGTGATTTTGAATTGCATCTGCCCATAGACGTCGTGCCACTGCCCCTAAAGGGCCCCGGAGGGGCGCCGCTGCCGCCGCCGTCACAATGCTCACATGCATAGACTGCGATACCATGCAATGTGTCGCAGCGGAAAACCACTATGACATCAGCAAACGCGGTCTCGTCTGCAACGACTGTCACTGCCCCGTAGTTTTGGTGTTGGACAAGACGTGGCCTGCAGTTGCCAAGGACACCCATTCAACCGCACGCTTCTTCAGACACGTCGTCGAAAATCCTGCTTGCGGATACACTCTGCGCCACATCCCGCCACCCGAATCATCGTCACTGTCCACCGACGCTTCTCTAGTGTCGTGCAGCGCGGCCAGCGTTGCTTGGAAAGAACAGTGGAACAGTCTTCGTCCGAGTGCACCCAATGCTGCAGAGGACCACGATCAGGCGACTGTTT
>Ga0209390_10004194_pt1 | contig 21982 bp, 19 predicted proteins | sample BON01_FD_187212 | JGI IMG/M metagenome (GOLD analysis project Ga0209390, IMG submission 187212) | Freshwater microbial communities from Lake Bonney liftoff mats and glacier meltwater in Antarctica - BON-01 (SPAdes) (version 2) | ecosystem: Environmental > Aquatic > Freshwater > Ice > Glacier... | reverse complement strand
CCGTGCAGTGCCGGTGGTCGCAGTGCAGCAGATCAATTCGGAAACCGGCTGCGCGCAGGATTTGGGAATAATTGGCGATATTGTGCATGATGCAGGTGGGCTGCTGCTGGTCGATTGCGCGCAAAGCGCTGGGAAAACACCCCTCCATCCGGCTAGCGACATGGCGATCATCTCGGCTCATAAATTCGGCGGCCCGATTGGTATCGGCGCGCTGCTGGTGCGGGATTTTGCGATGTTGGAACCGGCGGGCGGACAAGAACGCGGTTACCGCAGGGGGACCGAGAATATGCCCGCCGCGCTTGCAATGGCCGCAGCGCTGGAAGCGTGCGGCGATAGCTATCTGCCACTGGACGTGCTGGAGCCGCTGAATGCGATGCAAGCGCAAGTCACGGAACGGGGCGGGGTGTGGCTGTCCGATCAACTCGCCGCGCCGACGACCTATATTCGGTCAATCGCGATGAAAGGCATGTCCGGCGGCGCACAATTGATGCGTTTCGACATGGCCGGAATTGCGGTTAGCCAAGGCTCCGCGTGTTCCTCCGGCAGTTTGCGGCAAAGCCATGTGCTGGAAGCAATGGCGCTGGATGAAGATATGATTGGTCGTACCATCCGGGCGAGCTTCGGTTGGAATACGGCGCGCGGAGAGGTGGAACGGTTTTGCGCGGTCTGGCTCGACATGGCAAAGGCAGCAGCATGATCTACCTCGATTACCAAGCCACTACCCCGCTCGCACCCGAAGCGCGCGATGCGATGCTGCGCTGGCTCGACGGGCCGGAGGGGATCGGCTTCGGCAATCCGCACAGCGCGCATGCAATGGGGCGGCAGGCGGCGGCGGCGGTGGAACTGGCGCGGGACCGGGTGGCCGCTCTGTTCCCGGCGGGCGGCAAGGTCATCTTCACCAGCGGCGCGACAGAGGCGCTCAATACCGTGCTGCGCGGATCGAAGGGTGACGTGCTGACTTTCGAGGCGGAACACGCTGTCGTTCTTGATTGCTCCCGCGCTGTCGAGGCGCAGAACCGCAAATTTACCGCCTTGCCGGTCGAGCCGGATGGCCGCGCTGATCTGGCGGCATTGCGGGGTGCCGCGACCAAAAACACCGGTGTTATCGCCGCGATGCTGGTCAATAATGAAATCGGCGCGATCAATCCGATGGTGGATATCGCAGCAATTGCCCGCGAAAATGACGCATTGGTGCTGTGCGATGCAGTTCAGGCTTTCGGGCGGGTCACCATTCCCGGAATGGCGGATTTCATCGCGGTTTCGGCTCACAAGATCCACGGCCCCAAGGGTATCGGCGCGCTGTGGATTCGTGATGGGCTGGAACTTGATCCGCTCATGTGCGGCGGCGGTCAGGAAGGCAATTTGCGGTCCGGCACGCTCAGCCCCGCACTGTGTGCAGGGTTCGGCGCGGCGGCCAAATTGGCGGCAGAACGCATGCAGCAAGATGCAGATCATGTGGAAGCGTTATGGACGCTCGCTCGGCGGCTGTTCGCCGATTGGACGCTGAACGGCGGCGAAGATGCGCGTTGGCATGGAAATCTAAACCTGCGCCGCGAGGGGCTGGATGTGGCCCGGTTGATGTCCGAATGCCGCGATATTTGTTTCTCCGCCGGGTCCGCCTGTGCCAGCGGATTGGGCCGGACCAGTCATGTGCTAAAGGCGATCGGGCTTGACAGCGCGGCCGCAAAGGGTTCGATAAGGCTTGGATTTGGGCGCTATACGACGCCCGACCAGATCGAGGATGCTGCTGAAAGGCTCAATACGGCTGCGGCCGCGCAGGGAGTTTAGTAGGGGCAATATGGTACGCGTTCGATTTATTGACGCCAGAGGCATTGTAACCGAAACCGAAGCCGCTGAGGGCCTGTCGCTGCTCGAAGTCGGGCAAGCCGCCGGTATGCCGCTGGAGGGAACCTGCGAAGGCCAGATGGCGTGTTCTACCTGCCATGTGGTGGTCAGCGACGACTGGTTCGACCGATTGAAAGTTTCCAGCGAAGAAGAGGAAGATATGCTCGACCTCGCTGCAGGCGTTACCCGCACCAGCCGCCTGTCCTGCCAGATTGATCTGACGCCTGAATTGGACGGGCTGGAAGTGCGCATTCCGCCTGAAAGCCGGGATATGCAAGGGCTCTGAATTACTCCGGAAGTAGAACGGGAGGCGCGCGATACAGCAAGTGGACGCGCACCTCCTTCAGGCAAGCAAGGGGTGGGCTTCAGGCAAGCAAGGGGCGGGCTTCAGGAAAGCAAGGGGCGGGCACTAACGACCCCAGAAAACACTTAATCCACACTATTTCGCGCATGGGCGGGGAAAGCGCCTTGTTCCGCATTGTTAGCCGAGCCGTGGCAGTGATAGGGCGGCGCCATGGCCACTACTGATTTTGAAAAAAATGGCGACGATCCTGCCGATTCGATCATCAATGAAAGTTTCGATTCGGCGCTGTCGGAACGGTACCTGGTATATGCCATGTCCACGATCACGGCGCGTTCGCTGCCTGATCTGCGGGATGGGCTGAAGCCGGTCCATCGCCGCTTGCTGTGGACCATGCGGCAATTGAAGCTGGACCCGACCAACAATTTCAAGAAATCGGCCCGGGTAGTGGGCGAGGTGATCGGTAAATATCACCCGCATGGCGATACCGCTGCCTATGATGCGATGGTGCGGTTGGCGCAGGATTTCGCATTGCGATACCCGCTGGTCGAAGGGCAGGGGAATTTCGGCAATATTGACGGCGATAATGCCGCTGCGTACCGCTATACCGAGGCGCGGCTGACACGTACCGCCATGCTGTTGATGCAGGGGCTGGATGCGGGCGCGGCAGATTTCATCCCGACCTATAATAATGAGGAAGAAGAGCCCGAGTTGATGCCGGGCCTGTTCCCCAATTTGCTGGCCAATGGCTCCAGCGGCATCGCGGTGGGCATGGCGACCAATATCCCCAGCCACAATGTCGCGGAGGTCATCGATGCGACGCTGGAATTGATCGACAATCCCCATGTTGAACATAGAAGGTTGATGGAACTGTTCCACGGCCCCGACCTGCCAACCGGCGGATTGATCGTGGACAGTCCCGAAGCCATCTCAAATGCCTATGAGACCGGGCGCGGATCATTCCGGGTGCGCGGGCGTTTTCGCTCGTTGGAAGCGGAAACCGAGGAAGACCGCGAGGCCGGGATCGAACGGCTGGGCGGCGGGCAATGGCAGCTGGTCATCAGCGAAATCCCGTATCAGGTGCAGAAGGGCAAATTGATCGAGCAGATCGCCCAGCTGATCGCCGACAAGAAATTGCCGATCCTGGAAGATGTACGCGATGAAAGCGACGAGGCGATCCGTATCGTGCTGGTCCCGCGCAGCCGCAATGTCGATCCTGAATTGTTGAAGGAATCGATCTATAAGCTGACCGATCTGGAAAACCGGTTCGGCCTGAACCTCAACGTCCTCGATGCCACCCGCACACCGATGGTGATGGGGCTGAGGGAATTGCTGGGGCATTGGACCGCCAGCCAGATCAACATTTTGCAGCGCCGCACGCAGCACCGGCTGGACAAGATCGCGGCGCGGCTGGAACTGCTCGAAGGCTATATCATTGCCTTCCTCAATCTCGACCGGGTGATCCAGATCATCCGCACCGAGGATGAGCCAAAACCGATCATGATGGCCGAGTTTGGCTTGAATGACCGGCAGGCCGAGGCAATCCTCAATATGCGGCTGCGCAGCTTGCGCCGGCTGGAAGAAATGCAGCTGCGCGGCGAGCGGGACGATCTGCTGAAGGAACAGACCGAGCTGGAAACGCTGCTTGGTTCGCCTGCCCGCCAACGCACCCGGCTGAAACGCGATCTCAATTCGCTGCGCAAGGAATATGCCGAGGACACCAAGCTGGGCGCTCGCCGAACGACCATTGCTGAAGCCGCGCCGACTGTTGAGTTTTCGCTCGATGCGATGATCGAAAAAGAGCCGGTAACGGTGATCCTGTCAGCTAAGGGCTGGATCCGGGCGGCCAAGGGTCATGTAGATCTGGGCGAGGGCGGCAAGGGCGCGGATTTCAAATTCAAGGAAGGCGATGCCCCGGCCTATGCGCTGCACGCGCAGACCACCGATAAACTGTTGATCGCGCTCGATAATGGAAGGTTCTACACCGTTGGCTGCGATAAGTTACCCGGCGCGCGAGGGTTTGGCGAACCGATCCGTAACATGCTTGATTTTGACAATGACGCGCAGATTATCGGGGCGATTGTGCACCGGCCAAAGGGGCAATTGCTGCTCGTAGCCGCCAACGGCAAGGGTTTTGCAGCGGAAACAGACGAGCTGCTCGCAGAGACCCGTAAGGGCCGCCAAGTGGTCAATTTGAAGGGCGACAACCGGCTGGTCGTAATGTCCGAAATCGCCGCTGAGCATGATCATATTGCGGTGGTTGGTGACAACCGGAAATTGGTGATTTTCAGCCTCGAAGAATTGCCAATTCTAGGGCGCGGGCAAGGCGTCACCCTACAACGTTACCGCGATGGCGGCATGTCCGATGCGATCACATTCACGTTGGAAGAAGGGCTTAGCTGGGCGATGGGCGGCGATAGCGGCCGGACGCGCACGGAGAAAGATGTCTGGCAATGGAAGGTTGCGCGCGGCGCCGCAGGCCGGATGCCGCCGCAGGGTTTCCCCCGAGATAATAAATTCTGATCACAAGTTCTGACAGGAAAAGGGCCGGAATAGACTTTCGTCCGTTCCGACCCTTCCTGCGACCCGATTGGCTCGGGTATCTCGTCTAAACTTATGTGGTCGGCGCTGCTGCGGCAGCGGCGGCTTCGATTTGTTCCATGGTGAACAATGCGATCAATGTGCCATTGGCATTAATTGCAAAATGTTCGCGGAGCATCGCAACCGGGCCATCTTCGATAGTAACCACGACATTGTCGCCTTCGACTGATTTCACATTGCCGAGCATCAAATCACCCGCAGTGTGGACCATTGCACCAGGGACCAATGCCGCGTCACGTTGCGCTTTGGCTGCAGCAATCTGATCGTCCAGCATCGCGTTGATCTGTGCCTGAGTTACCGTGATCGTCGGGCCGTTTTCACCAGCACCGAAAACCTCAGCAGGCAATGGAGCCTTGTGCTTGCCCGTGTCTAATGTCACGATTCCGTCGGCAACGGTTTCTACCGTACCAACTGCTTCGCCCTGCGGGCCATAAACAGTCGCGCCAACGGCCACGGAACCTTCTTGTGCGAAGGCAGCTACCGATGAAAAAGCCAGCGCTGTTGCTGCGGCCAGTTTCACAAACTTCATATTGTCACTCCATAAAATCTTACACATGTTGCGCAATCACCCGGCAATTGGAGAATCCAATGCGGCAACTGGCCTGAGATAGGTTGCATATTTACGGGTCAGAGCCTTGCTCCAACCATTCCATCCCCAAGAGGTGGACAAATACGCTATCTGACGCCCGAAGTAATCACGGGGCCAGCGGCCAACACTTAGCCTTACAGAAAAGTGTTTGGCAACCGGCTATCGTTTGAGGGTGGCAACATTACGCTGGGCTGAGGGGTTTCCACCTTTCAGGAGCCGAAATTGGGCCTTATTGCCCTGGGCGACCGCGCGATGCATGATTTCCACCGCCGCCTCCACCGCTGGACCTGGGCCCAGAGTTCGGGCGAGCTGCTGCCACTGGGTTGGTCACGGGGCCGCGGCTGCCATCTCTGCGGCCTCCGCTGCGGCTGTTACCGCCGGCATTGCCGCCGCCTTCACCGCTGCGTTCTCCGCTACGTTCTCCGCTACGGGGGCCGCGATTTCCGCCGCCACCGCCGCTACGTCCGCGTCCTTGTCCGCCGCCGCCACCTTGGCCGCCACGTCCACGGCCTTGACCGCCGCCGCGACCCTGGCCGCCGCCGCGATTGCCCGGTGCCCGTTCAGCGCCGGAACGCTTTGGAGCAGGGGCAGGCAGAGTTTTTGCCAGCATCTGGAAGTTTTCAGGCAAAGGCATTGGGGTCAGCTTCACGCCCGTCAGCCGTTCAATCCCGCGAATGAAGGGCTTTTCGTCGCCCGCGATGTAAGAAATTGCAATCCCGTCCGCCCCGGCGCGGGCCGTACGGCCGATCCGGTGAACATATTGTTCGGACACGTTGGGGATTTCGAAATTGAACACGTGGCTAACGCCGGTCACGTCAATGCCGCGTGCGGCAATGTCAGTGGCGATCAGTACAGGCACGGATCCGTTGCGGAAACCGTCAAGCGCCCGCGTGCGCTGGGCCTGTGTCTTGTTACCGTGAATAGCGGCGGCATTGATACCGGCTGCGACCAGATGGCGCACAACTTTGTCCGCGCCATGTTTGGTGCGGGTAAATACCAGGCTCTTGTCGATGGTCTTGTTGTCCAGGCCGTCCTTCAGCGTCAGCGTCAGCAGCGCCTGTTTTTCGGCCTGGTTGATGTAAATACCATATTGCTCGACCCGTTCAGCAGTCGTCGACTGCGGGGCAACTTCGACCCGTACCGGGTTCTTGATGAAGCGCTTGCCCAGATCGGCGATCGCCTTTGGCATGGTGGCGGAGAAGAACAGGCTCTGCCGGTCTTCGGGCAGCATGGACGCGATGCGGGCCAGCGGCTTGATAAAGCCGAGGTCCATCATCTGGTCAGCTTCGTCGAGGACGAAGATTTCGACATGGCGCAGGGTCAGGGCGCGCTGTTCGATCAAATCGAGCAGGCGGCCCGGGGTCGCCACCAGAACATCGGTGCCGCCCACAAGCTTGCGGGCCTGTTTACTGGCAGGAACACCGCCGAAAATGCACTGAACTGACAAGTCCAGATATTTGGCATAGCCGGTCATGTTGTCGGCAATCTGCGCTGCCAATTCGCGGGTTGGTGACAGCACCAGCATCCGGCAGCCCGATGGGAAGTTCCCGGTCTTGCTGGCGGCGAGGTGGTGGAGCGAGGGGAGCGAGAATGCGGCGGTTTTACCGGTACCGGTCTGGGCAATACCCAGCAGATCACGGCCTTCCATCAGCGACGGGATCGCCTGCTTCTGGATCGGTGTTGGCTCGGTATAGCCCTTGGTCTCCAGCGCACGCAGGAGAGGTTCGGCCAGGCCGAGTTGTTTGAAATAAGACATAAATATACTTTCAGGACGCGCCAGACGGATCCCACAAAAAATGGGATTCCGGGCGCAGAGTTTGGGTCTGCGACCCAAGCGTGAAAAGGGAAGCTTAGCGAATAACGCTTGCCGTGCGTCGGCTACGGGACTTCTGCCATTTTGTGCGGCGAAGTTCACGCTTGCAGCCGAGTGCGCATACTCATTATGCGCCGGACGTCAGCGGCCATGTAGGGTGGGATATGTGAATAAGCAATGAAATAACACCCTAGGGAATTATTCTTTCGCCAATTCCTCGTCGAGAATGGCGGAAACGCGCGGGGCATCGGGGAAGTCTTCGTCCACCCATCGCTGCTCGACGCTGCGCAGAATACGCGCGACCGATGGCCCGGCCTGCACCCCGCGCCGGACAATTTCACCGCCCTTGATTGGCAGTCTAGGTGCATCCCATCCCACCACCGGCGTCGGATCTGCGCCCATCAGGAGCAATCGGTCGATCGCGCAATTTGTGCCTTCACTATAGGCCAGCTTGCGCGGGTCTTCGCCGTCCGCCGTATTGCGGGCGGCGACGCATGCCAATCGCTCCCGCTGGCCCCGGGACAGGCGCAGGCGTGTGGTAACCGCACCGGCGACCTGGGGCAGGGCAGGCAGTAATGCGGCCAGGCGGCGCATCGGATCAGGCGCGATGCCATATGCCTGTTCCGCCGCGATCAGTTTGGCCAAAGCTTCGATTTCGTGCCGTCCGGTTTCGGGCAACACCACTTGAAGCACATGCAGTTGATACATGCGCGCCACCGTTGGCGAGGGGTCGGGTAGGGCGAGCAATGTTTGCAATTCCCAGCCAACCCGTTCGCGCGACAGGCCCTTCAGCGTGCCCGCCAATTCGGCGCAGGCTTCCTCTGCTTCCGCATCAAGGTCGGCACCGAAGCGCGCTTGAAAGCGGAAATAGCGCAAAATTCGCAGATGATCCTCGCGAATGCGCTGCCGGGCGTCGCCGATGAAGCGGACACGCTTGGCCGCCAGATCATCGAGGCCGCCGAAATAGTCGGAAATCTCCAGCGTCTCAGGATGGGCGAACAGCGCATTTATAGTGAAATCGCGCCGTGCAGCATCTTCGCGCCAATCCTGCGCAAAGGCGACTGTGGCACGGCGGCCATCGGTTGAGACATCGTGGCGCAGGGTCGTGATCTCGACATTGCCGCCATCGAGCAGCGCCGTCACCGTGCCGTGGGCGATCCCGGTGGGAATGGTTCGAATGCCTGCGGCTTGAAGTCGCTCGATAACCTCGTCCGGCCTCAGCGGGGTCGCTGCGTCGATATCTTGTGCATCGACGCCCAGCAGCGTGTCACGCACCGCGCCGCCTACCCAGCGGACATTATCCGCGCCCAACGCTGAGACAAGGGCAGCGAGATCTTGCCGCCGCGTCCATGGAGCAAACGGGAGCTGATCAATCATACATCAACGCCTCGTGCGATATGCGGCGCGAGAGATTGGCGAAAATTGACGCCGTGATCCCCCAAATACGGCGGCCTTCCCAAGGAATCTCCAGATATTCGCGCTGTTCGCCCTGCCAAAACGTAGTTTGCGGAATATGGTTTGCGGGATCGAGCGCGAACCGCAGGGGGACCTCGAACCAGTCGGACACCTCGGCTGGATTTGGCACCAGCGGCAAATCGGGCGGCACCGTGGCGAGGATCGGGGTCACATGATAGCCGCTGCCAGTCCCGAAATGGTCAGTCGCGCCGATCACTTTTACGTCGCGCGCGGAAATCCCCAGTTCCTCATTGGCCTCCCGCAAAGCTGCCTCCACCGCATTTTCGCCGGGATCGATTTTCCCGCCGGGGAATGCGACCTGGCCCGGGTGGGACCGCATGCCTTCTGGCCTGTGGATCAACAGCACGCCGGGTTCCGTGCGTTCCGTCACCGCGATCAGCACCGCAGCGGGGCGAGGGGTGTTACGCGGGCCGAGATGGCTGTCATCGCGTAAATCGGGCAGGTCGAGCCCATGTCCTTGATTGAACAGCCCGCGTAGGTGATCGAACAAAATGGTCATACGGGGAGCAGCGAGAATCTCGCCCCTTGGCTGGTCACGGTCCAATCATCGCCATGTGACAGCGCGATATCGGCCAATTGCTGATAGGTGCTGCGGTTCAGCCGTGCCTCCAATCCCCGGCGCACAGTCAAATAGAGCGCAGGCGTTTCCGGATTGCCGCGTGCCGCAATCGGGTTGTCTGGTCCGGCAAGCACCAACTCATCTGTGTTGATGCGAAATCCAAGGCAGCCCTCTATTTCGGACACATCGGTGGCGATCAGGGGAGCATCCTCAACCTCGATGGTCAGTTTCTCGAACGGGGTGACCAGCCAGTGCTGGCCTTGCGCATCACGCATCAATAACCCGGCAAAGGCGCGGACCATGGCGGGACGATTGATCTGGCCGCCATCGTGAAACCAACTGCCGTCGGCTGCAATCCGCATCAGGCTGTCGCCAGTTTTCTGCGGGCTCCACTCCTCCACCGGAGGCAATTTGCGTTGTTTCACTTGCTCGGCAATCTGCGCGAGGGTGAGGTTGGCAAGTTCTGGCGGGGCTTCGTATGGCATTAGCTATCAAATGGCAGAGGCAAGGCGGCCATTCAATCCCGCCCGGTCAATAAGCTTTGCGTTAATTCCCCCACGGCCCCAGCATTCCGGTTGGCGGCAACACGGCTGGATTGGCGCAGCGCAGCAGCAAACGGTCGCGGTCGAATGGGCCGGGGCAATAATAATCGCCGGTGTGTTCTGCGCTAAAACCGAAGAAGCGCCCATAATATTCCGCATCGCCGATCAGCACTTGGGGAAGGGCAGTTGCGTCATCGAGCGCGCCGAGCGAGGCCAGCATCAGCGCTTTGCCGTACCCTTCATCCTGGCGTTCCGGCAGAACTGCGACCGGGCCAACCATTAACATCGGATGGGCGCGGCCTTCGGGATCAGTCAGGGCAATCGGCCACAGCTGGATTGTACCGGTCAAATAGTCATCATCATCCAGCGCGGCGAAACTCAGCGCGGGCAGCCATTGGGTGCCTTCGCGCATCCGGTATGCAGTGCGCGCATGCCGATCCGGCCCGAAAGCGCGGTCGAGCAATTGTTCGACCAGATCAGGATCGACATTGGCGAGGGGAACGAGAGTCGGCATTTTTGCTCCGGAATGGAGCGCGCCGATAGGTTGCTGCCGCGCCGCTGTCGACAGTAATTCACCTATCGGCGGTTCATGCTGACCTTTTCAGAGACAGATTTAGGACGCTGGAGTCAGGCGCAGCAACCGTCCGGTCTCGGAATCTTCCAAAACCCAAATGGCGCCATCGGGCCCTTCGACGATCTCGCGAATCCGCTCGCCCATATCATAGCGGCCGGTTTCTGTTGCGGTTTCGCCCTCGATAGAGACCCGCACTATGCCCTGCGCGCCCAGGCCCGCAATCAGCGCATCACCGCGCCACGCATTGAACATCTCGCCGCGATAGAAAATGAAATCGCCCGGCGCGATCACCGGAGTCCAGCCAATCGCCGGAGCGGCCAAATCCGGGCGGGTTGCATTGTCCGGGATCGGATCATTATCGTAATGGATGCCGTCCGACACCACCGGCCAACCGTAATTGGCGCCAGCTTTGACCAAATTCAGTTCGTCGCCGCCCTTTGGCCCATGCTCCAGATCCCACAAGCGCCCCTGCGCATCGAAACTCAGGCCAAGGATATTGCGGTGTCCGTAAGACCAGATTTCACTGGTCACGCCGCCTTCATCGGCAAATGGGTTGCCCGGGGCTGGCTCGCCGTTCAGCGTCAGGCGAACTACGCTGCCAAGATTGTTGGTACGGTCCTGCGCTGGTTCCATTTTCTGCCGGTCACCGCTGGCGATAAACAGATATTGGCCATCGGGCGAAAAGGTTATCCGGTGCGAATAATGGCCGCGCCCGGTAACCTTGGGGGCCTGACGCCAGATCACATTCATGTCCTTGATTGCGCAGGATGTGCCTGCACTGCAATCCAGCGTTCCCTTGCCGACAACTGCGCCGCGCGTATTGCCTTCGCCTGCTTCGACCCAGCTGAGATAGATTGCGCCATTTGCGGTATAATCGGGGTCGAAGGCGATGTCGCCCAGTCCGCCCTGACCGCCATAATCGACTTCGGGCACACCGGTGACATTGCCTGTGGTGCCGGCCGAAGGATTGTAGAATTTGATCGTGCCTTCTTTCTCGGTCACGAACAAAATTCCCGTGCCCGGTTCAAACGCAGCCGCCCATGGTTGGGCGAAGGTCCCGTGTTCGGTGACGGTGAAGGCGCCCGCGGTTTCGGCAATGGTTTCCACCGATGCTTGCGCCCCGCAGCTTGCGAGAGGCATGGCAGCCATGGTTAGAGCGAGGGCGATGAATTTTGTGTGTGACATGTCCATACTTTCCGGAACACCCGAGGATGACTTTGGTGCCGAAGAAATTATCTTCGGCGTCGATGAGGCGGGCCGAGGCCCGCTGGCTGGGCCAGTTGTGGCGTCAGCTGTCGCTCTTTGCAAGCCGAGACCGGCGGGGCTCGATGATTCCAAGAAATTGAAAGCAAAACGGCGCGGCGAACTGGACTTGGTTATCCGGCAGCGATGTGCATGGGCGGTCGGGGTGGTCGATGTAAATGATATCGATCGGTTGAATATTCTGGGCGCTACGATGTTGGCCATGACACTGGCGGTGCAGGGGCTGCGCGATGCGCTGGGCCGGGAGCCCCACAGCATTCTGATCGATGGCAATATGACCCCGGCGGGACGCGCTGAGGGCTGGCGATGGGATGCTACTGCGATTGTTGGCGGTGACGCTATCGAACCATGCATTTCTGCCGCGTCGATCGTGGCCAAGGAATGGCGGGACCGAATCATGCTGGAGGCGGCAGCGGCGCATCCGCAATATGGCTGGGATCGTAACAAGGGTTACGGCACCCGCGATCATATGGCGGCATTGCAAGAACATGGGCCGTGTCCGCTGCACCGCCGCAGCTTTGCCCCGGTCTCTCAGATGATCCTGCTGTAATTAGGCCAACATTTCGCGCGCTTCCGCGGCGATAACCTCGGCAATCGCGGCATAGGCATCGGAAAATGCAGCGTCTTCGCGCCACACCGCAGCGATGGACCGGGTGGCCGACCAGTCATGAATGGCGAAGCGCTTGACCATATCCTCGCCCCCGGTTTCGGACCTGAGATACAATTCAGGCAGGATCGCCAAACCGAGGCCGGAGCCGGCCATCTGCCGCAGACTGTCGAGGCTGGTGCCTTCGTAATCGCGCATCAGTTCTGCGCCCAATTCAGCGCAAATGCTTTCGGCCTGCCGGTGGAAATGGTGCCGCCGATCAAGGCTGAGCACGGGCTGTCCGGCAAAGTCAGCTGCTTTCAGGTTTTTCTTGGCGAATAATGGATGATCAGGTGCGCCAACCAGCGAAAGGGATTCGCGAAACAGTGGCTCGATGTGAAATCCGCTGCCGGTGATCGGCAGGGGGGCAAGCACCATATCCAGCGTCCCGCGGGCCAGTTCCGCAAATTGATCGTCTGGAATGCCTTCACGAATATACAGCCGCAGCGCGGGATTATCCCGGTGCAGCCGAACCACAGCGGGCGGGATCAGATACGGGCCGAGGGTGGGGGTCACACCGAAGCGAATTGTTCCTGCCATTCCGGTACGGCTATGTTCAGCCAGCTGGCGTATCTCGGTTATTTCCAGCAGTACCCGGCGCGCGCGACGGGCAATTTCGCGGCCAATCGGGGTCAGGCGAACCGGCTTGCCGCGTTCGACCAGTTTGACGTCCAACCGCCCCTCCAGCTCCTTCAATTGTTGGCTCAGCGTTGGCTGGGTGACCGGGATACTGGCGGCGGCGCGGCCGAAATGCGAGGTGGCTTCCAGCGCGACCAGATATTGCAATTGTCGTAATGTGGGCATGATAGAGCTTATCTATCAAACTTCGCCCAAACTTCCAATTGGATTTATCGCCGCTCAGAGGCCATTTCTGGTTCGACAGAAAAATAAACCGATCAGCGCCACGGTTTAAATCGTGGCGCTGGCGATGGAGGACTGAATGAACAATCATCTTGAGCGCTTGCGCAGCCGTCACCGGCGGATTGATCGTCTGATCGACACCAGCAAAGCGCATGGCAAGCAGGAGGATCTGAAGCTGCTCAAGCGCGTGCGCCTGCATCTCAAGGACAAAATTGCCGAACTGCAAGGCCGTAATTATCCCATCTTGCGCGCTCAATTCAAGTAGTTCGGCAGGCGGCGCGCGGTTTCTGGCTAAACCCCTCCTGCCAAGGGTTGCGCGCCGTCTTACAGATTTGAAAATTTGACTTCCCCGACAGTGAATAAAATGGGGCGGTGTTCGTGCTGACATTGGCCGGACGCCGCCCCAATCCATTAAAGCCAACCCAATAGAATTTGAATCTATTGCTGTTCGTCAAAACTAGGAATTATCGCAATGATACCCGCAAATGCCGCGCAATCCTTGCGCGATTTTCTCAAGGAAGAAAGCGCCGGGGGCGTGGTGCTGATGATCGCGGCGGCGGCGGCGCTGATTCTCGCGAACAGTCCGCTCGCAGGGGCATATGCGGCGATCCTGAACGCTGAAATTGCGCTGACCGTCAGCGGCGGGGGGATCGAAAAGCCTGCATTGCTCTGGATCAATGACGGGTTGATGGCGATATTTTTCTTCCTGATCGGGTTGGAGGTAAAGCGCGAGGTGCTGACCGGCCAATTGTCGAGCTGGAAGCAATCATCTTTGCCGCTCTTTGCCGCGCTGGGCGGAATGGTTCTGCCGGCGTTGGTGTTTACCGCGATCAATTGGAATAGTCCGGAAAATCTGGCTGGTTGGGCCATTCCAGCTGCGACTGATATCGCTTTCGCACTCGGCATTCTGGCATTGCTCGGCAGCCGTGTCCCAGTGGCGCTTAAGGCCTTGTTGCTGGCAATTGCAGTGATCGACGACATTGGTGCAATTGTCATAATTGCCCTGTTCTACACCCCGGGTGTGGAAGTCGGGATGCTGGCCGCCGCAGGCGTGCTGCTGATTGTGCTGGCCCTGCTTGGCCGGGCGAAAGTGGGATCGTCCCTGCCTTACATAATACTGGGCGTCGCGCTGTGGTTCTTTGTTCTGAAATCGGGCGTTCATGCGACCCTTGCCGGCGTGGCAGTGGCGATGACCATCCCGATCTCCAGCCGAGGAGGCGAGCCAGTTCTGGAGCGGATGGAGCATGCCTTGCACCCTTGGGTAGCCTTCATGGTGGTGCCGATTTTCGCGCTCGCCAATGCCGGTGTTTCCTTTGCCGGAATGGAAGTTTCCGCCTTTGCTGCACCGCTGCCACTTGGCATCGCACTGGGCCTGTTTTTGGGTAAGCAATTGGGCATCGTCGGGTTCGCTTGGCTGGCGGTGAAATCTGGCATCGCTAGTCTGCCCACAGGGATCAGCTGGATGCAGGCCTATGGTTTGTCTTTGATTGCGGGGATCGGTTTCACCATGAGCCTGTTCATCGGTAATCTTGCCTTTATCTCGCCAGAGCAATTGGCGGCAGTGAAGCTGGGTGTGCTCAGCGGATCGCTGATATCGGCCCTCGGCGGGATATTGATCCTGCGTAATACTGGAAAAAACCACTCGTGATTATTGCAATATTGATGTGCCTAGGCGGGCTGGTCGGCCTGGTTCTTGGCGGTGAGTGGTTGGTGCGCGGCGCGGTTTCGCTGGCGACACGGCTGGGCGTTTCCAGCCTGTTTACTGGATTGGTAGTCGTTGGGATTGGAACGTCGATGCCTGAACTGGCCACCTCGATCGAGGCAGTGATGGCCGGTTCACCGGGCATTGCCTGGGGCAATATCGCCGGGTCAAACATCGCGAACACACTGTTGATCCTTGGTGCGGCGGCATTGATCCAGCCGATTGCCCTCAACCGGGCCGATACGCTGCGAGATGCTGTGGTTGGTGTGGCGGCCTCTGCCGTGCTGTTCGTGATTGCGTGGTTTGTTCTCGGCAGTGTGTGGATCGGGCTGGCGCTGATAATGGCTATCGCCTGCTACATCGTCTGGCGTTACCGCCAGTCGCGCGAGCAAGGCGTTGAAATGATCACCGAAGAAGATTTGCCGGTATCTCCCAACCTCACGCCGATTGCATCGGGCGGCCTGTTGGTGGTGGGTCTCGGCGTAATGGTTATCGGCGCAAGCTATATGGTGAGCGGCGCAGTTGATCTGGCGCGGCTGTTCGGGATGAGCGAGACGGTTATCGGCCTGACGATTGTGGCAGTGGGAACTTCGCTGCCTGAACTGACTGCCTCTGCCATTGCCGCATGGCGCGGCCATTCGGACCTGGCGATTGGCAATGTGCTGGGGTCCAACATCTTCAACATTCTGCTAATCGGCGGCGTGACCATGACCGTTTCGCCCGGAGCAATTCCGGCTGAAATGATCGATGTCGAACTGCCGATAGTGATCGCCAGTGCGTTATTGGTGACCGGATTTATCGCATTTCGTAAACAGATAGGGCGCAAGACCGGGGCGGCTTTGGTCGCATTGTTCTCGCTCAACACCGCATTCCTGCTCGTGGGTTAAGAAAATTCGCGATTGATTTTCAAGCCGAGTCTTTAGGGCCACACCCCATCATGGCGAGTCTGGTGAAGGTCATTAGACTCAACATGTTGTGGGGGACTCTTTTTGTTCTCTCTTAATTGACGAAGCCTTAACCATAACCCTTCATTATTCGTACTTGACGTAGAGTCCCGTTGGACTCACCCTGTGGATAACTCAAAAGGGGAATGATTGATGGGGGTCATGGAGACCACGAAGATGCGCGTCCAAACAGCCGGTAAAGCGGCTGCGAAGACTGCCGCTCCAGCATTGGATTTGCCGTCCAAGGATTTGCCATTGGGCAAAATCCTGTCAGGTGACTGTGTCGAAGCGATGCGGAGCCTGCCGGACAACAGCATCGACTGCATTTTTGCCGATCCGCCATACAACCTCCAGCTGGGCGGCGATCTCAATCGGCCAGACGGTAGCCAGGTCGACGCGGTAACCGATCATTGGGACCAGTTCGACAGTTTTGCCGTCTATGACAAATTCACCCGCGATTGGATGACCGAGGCGCGGCGGGTGCTGAAACCTGACGGCGCGCTGTGGGTTATCGGCAGCTATCACAACATCTTCCGGGTCGGTTCGATTTTGCAGGATCTGGGCTTCTGGATCCTCAACGATATTGTCTGGCGCAAAACCAATCCGATGCCCAATTTCAAGGGCACCCGGTTCACCAATGCGCATGAAACGCTGATCTGGGCCAGCCAGGGCGAGAAGGCCCGCTACCACTTCAATTACCGCGCGATGAAAACGTTGAATGATGAATTGCAGATGCGGTCTGACTGGGTGATGCCGATTTGTGCCGGCGGCGAGCGGTTGAAGCATGACGGGCACAAGGCGCATCCCACGCAAAAGCCCGAGGCGCTGCTGTACCGCGTGATGCTGGCCACGACGGAGAAGGGCGACGTCGTGCTCGACCCGTTCTTCGGCACCGGCACAACTGGCGCGGTTGCCAAACGTCTCGGTCGCAACTGGATTGGCTGCGAACGGGAAGATTTTTACCGCGAAATCGCGCTGGCGCGGATCGAGAAAGAATTGCCGCTGGATGAAAGCGCGCTCGAAACGATGCAAAGCAAGCGGACCGCCCCGAAAGTGGCGTTCGGAGTGCTGGTCGAAAACGGCTATATCAAGCCCGGCACGCAGATTTTCGACAAGAAACGCCGCTGGATCGCCGCAGTCAGAGCTGATGGCTCATTAGTCTTTGAAAAGCAGGTCGGTTCAATCCACGGTCTCGGCAAAGATCTGCAAGGCGCGCCCAGTTGCAACGGCTGGACATTCTGGCACATCGAGCATGAGGGCGATGTGAAACCGGTGGATGCGATCCGGCAATTATATCTGCTTGCGAACGAGGATTGAGCTGCACAGCCAAGGCGCCATGACCGACCAGATATACATCCGCCCGACTGGGTTCGCCGTCAGCCCTCAGAGCGAGGAGGGCGATGCAGTCCGGTTGGCGGGCGGAATGGTTTACGCGCACCGCTTTGCGTTGATCCTGCGCCGCGATGGCGTGGTAATTGAACGTTCGCGGGTCGCCCCGGGCGGTATTGCTGCCGCGCTGGGCGAATTGCCTGACAGTGTTGGGGCTGAGGCGGAGGCGCAATGGGCTGCGCTGCGTTTTGCCCACCCTGCATTGCAATTGGGCGAGCGGACGGTTCCGCTGGACCAACCGCAGCTGATGGGCATCCTCAATGTTACACCGGACAGTTTTTCCGACGGGGGCGACTTTCTCGACGATCCGGAGGCTGGCCGCACTCATGCAGCCGCGATGTTGGAAGCTGGCGCGGCGATTGTTGATATCGGCGGCGAAAGCACACGCCCCGGCGCAGCGGCCACATGGGAAGGGGACGAGCTGAAGCGCGTTATTCCCGCGGTCGAATATTGCGCCGCAATGGGCGCCGCGATCAGCGTAGACACCCGCCGCCCGGCGGTAATGGAGGCAGCGCTGGATGCTGGCGCAAAGATTATCAATGATGTTTCCGCGCTGCGCCATGATCCGCGCAGCCTTGAATTGGCCGCGGCGCGCAATTGCCCGGTGGTACTGATGCACGCGCCCGGTTCAGACGGCGATCTTCATGCCAATGGCGAATATGGCAATGTCGTGCTAGACGTATTCGATTGGCTGAAAGCGGCGCGGGATCGCGCGCTGGCAGCAGGCATCGCCCGCGAGCACATTATTCTCGATCCGGGCGTCGGCTTCGGTAAATCCCTGGCGGATAATCTGGCGTTATTGAATGCGTTGCCATTGTTTCATGCGCTGGGCCAGCCACTATTACTCGGGGCAAGCCGCAAGCGGATGATCGGGGCACTATCGAACGAAGCTCCGGCGGCTGAGCGCCTCGGCGGCAGCGTTGCGTTGGCTGTTGCGGCAATGGATGCCGGCATTCAATTGCTGCGCGTCCATGATGTCGCGGCGAGTGTCCAGGCGCGCAATGTCTGGCGCGGCCTGCGCGATGCAGCGCTTACCGATTTTTCGGAAATCCCGGCAGATTAGGCGCCTTCGGGGTTGCTCACGCGGCTGAGCACGGTTCGTAAACTGGCTGACATCCATTGTTCGTCAACGCCGCCGAATTCTACTGATATCTGATCGGCTGGAGCGACCTTATATTGGCTCCGCTCGATCTCTTCGGCATCGATCAGCGCCCGGCCATCAGCAATCCACATTTTGATCGCGATAACCCGTTTCCCGTGTATTTTCAGCACGAAACGTTTAAGATCGCTGCTCGCGCCTTCCTCCGTCAATTCGAAATCGGGGCGATCTGCGAAAGTTGCACGTGCCAATTCAACCAATTTGGCCAGCAGCGGGCCTTCCACGCGGTCCCACCGAATGCGTTCGTACAGGAAGCTATCCACGGTATTGGACAACCGGTCGAATTCTTGCTCGATCGCGTCTTGGTTCACAGTATTTCCAATAGTTTGGGGCGGCCTGAAGGCCAGTCCATCATACCGTAAACCGTATAGCAGTCGGATAGTTAAGAATCGGCCAACGCCCGCCTAGAAGGAAAAACCGCCATCCGTCACATGGACCACGCCTGTGATATTCGCAGCCATATCCGATAGAAGAAAGCCGACCTCTCCAGCGATTTCATCTGATGTGGCAAAGGTGCCGCGAGGGGTGGTTGCGGCCATTGCCTTCAGCGCGAATTCGCGGCCGTGATCAGCCACGGTTTGCAAGAATTCGGGCGAGCCTTCCCAGATTGCAGTATCCACGCCGCCCGGCGCGATGGCATTGACGCGGATATTGTTCTTGGCGTTTTCCGCCGCCGCGATGCGCGCCATATGCGCAACTGCCGCCTTGGCGACGCCGTAGGGACCGATGCCGGGGACCGGTTTTACTCCTGTAATAGAGGCAGTTACGACCGCGCTGCCTTTTCCCTTCTTCTTCATGGCCCGCAGCCCGGCGGCCAAAGTCAGGAAGGCTCCGTCAAGATTGACGTCCATAACTTTGCGCCATGCTGAAAATGAGAGATCGGCAAATTCGCCGCTTCCGCCGATCCCTGCATTGACTATGACATGATCCAGCGTGCCGAGGGTTTCTTCCAGCTCCGCCCATTTCGCAGGGTCTGATACGTCGAAGGCATGGCATTCCGCTGTAGTTTCAAGCTGCAAAGCACCCAGCGCATCTGCGTCAATGTCAATCAGCACCAGCCGCTCCGCCCCCGCAGCCGACAGCCAGCGCACACAGGCCGCGCCGATACCGGAAGCGGCACCAGTGATCAGGATGCTGCGACCAGTGAAATCAAGGGGATGGGCGGGGGTTGGCATAGTGTTTCTCTCCTGAAAGATTTCGGGTGCCCTACAGCAACCTTATCTTAAAGCGAATATGCAAGGGGTGACATCATGCTTCCTGTTTTGATCACAATTGATACGGAATATTCCGCTGGCCTGTATGCTCACGATGATGCGACGGACGCCGCGGATAATTTCGATCGGGCGATTGCGTGCCGTTCTTCGAACGGAGAAGCAGGCATTTTTTACCAAATGGACGTGTTTGATCGCTGCGGGGTGAAGGCTGTATTCTTTGTTGATCCGATGCCTGCGCTGGTTTGGGGTCAGGCTGCTGTCGATGCCATGGTCAAGCCGATTATCGATCGCGGGCACGAGGTACAATTGCATTGCCACACTGAATGGCTGGAGTTCGCTGAAAATTCTCCGCTACCGGGACGGACCGGATCGAATATCAAGGATTTCACGGAAGGCGAACAGGACATTTTGCTGAAATGGGGGCTTGACCGGATCGAACAGGCCGGTGCGCCGCGCCCGACCGCATTCAGAGCGGGAAATTACGGTGCGAATGATGATACGTTGAGGGCGTTGGCGCGCTTGGGCCTGAAATGGGATAGCAGCTTTGCCGCCGGTGACTTTGTTTCCCCGTGCGAAATTACACTGCCACGGGGTGATTGTCGGCCAGTGATGCATTGCGGAATTCACGAATTCCCGGCAAGCGCAATCGAGACCCGGGACAGTCAGCGTCATGCGCAACTAACAGCGCTGAGCTTTGTGGAAATGCGTGATGCGATCGTTCATGCAGTGCAGGAGGATTGGCCAGGGTTTTGTCTGGTTTCGCATTCTTTTGAATTGTATGACCGCGATACGCAGAAGCCCAATGCGCTGCTGTGCCAACGGTTTGAAAGCCTGTGTGAATGGCTTGGATCGTCGGAAGATGCGTTCGGAGCAGGCTTCAATGATCTTGACGTCACGATAGCAGGCCCGGAGTTACCGCTGCTGCCGTACAGTTATACCAGGACCGGGATCAGAATGGTCGAACAATTGGCCGCCAATACGATATTTCGGTAGCGAGCAGCGTTTGGTTCGAACACTGGCGGGCTGTTTAAGCGGCGTCGCCAATCCCCAGATCACCCAATTTGCGGTATAGGGTGGAACGGCCGATACCCAGGCGGCGAGCAACCTCGGTCATTCTTCCGCGGTAATGGCCGATCGCAAGACGGATAACATCAGCCTCGATTTCTTCCAATGGGCGTAAATTGCCGTCGGGCGTGTACAGCATGATGCCCACCCCTTCATGCATCGGGTCAAGCGCCGTGTCACATTCGCCCAGCAGTTCGGATAATTGCGGGAAACTTTCCACTGTCAGGGTCTCTGTGTCGCAGAACACTGCGGCACGGAAAAGAACGGCCTGCAACTGGCGAACATTGCCCGGCCAATCATAGGCCGACAGCAGGCTGAGCGCAGTATCGCTGATCGAAAGCGCGCGCAGGCCCGGTTGGTCGCCGATCCGCGTTAGAAAATGCCGGGTGAGGGCGGAAATGTCGCCCTGCCGCTCGCGCAAGGGCGGCAGTACGATTTTGGTAGCAGACACCGCCTCATACAAGTTGGCGTCGAAATGGCCTGCCTCGATTAAATCGGTAAGCGGCAGATTGCTGGCTGCCAGCAAACGGACATCCACGCGGAAACCGTGTTTTGCGCCAATCGGGCGGACTATTCCGCTGGTCAATGCCTCGGCCAGCACATCTTGTAACTGGGGTGCGAGCCGGTCGATTTCATCAAGCACCAACGTGCCGCCATCGCAATGCTGCAATGCCCCGATCTGGCAGTCGAATGCGCCAGGAAATGCGTTTTGTTCATGCCCGAACAGCACCGATTCGATTGAATTGGCCGCGACCCCGCCGACATTGATTATCCGCAGGGGAGATTTGGAGCGTGTGCTGGCGGAATGCATCGCGCGAACCAGCATTTCCTTACCGGTTCCGCTTTCGCCCTCGATTAAAACCGATCCTTGGCCGCGTGCTGCCTTGGCGGCATTGGCCAGCGCTGATCGGAAAGATTGTGAAGTACCGATCATGGCATCGAAATCCAGCACCGCCGGCATTTTCTCGGTCAGTGGTTGCAATTCGTCCTTGGGTGCTTCGGGCCTGGTTGCGCTGCGAAGCGCGGTCATCAGGCGGTCGGGCGCGATCGGCTTGACCAGATAATCGGTTGCTCCGGCGCGCATTGCCTCAACCGCCAGTAAGGGCGAGGCGCTGGTAGTCAGCATAAGGATCGGCATCGCTGGGCGGCGGGCCTTCAATTCTTCGATCAGGGCGCAGGCATCATCGCCCGGTACCCATTGATCGAGTACGATAGCGGATAATTGCATTCCCTGCCGCGTGCCGAGCGTGGCAATCGCCGTTTCCGCATCACCGACGACCAGCACCTGCCAGCCTTCACGCGCAGCGAGCGCGGTGATCAACCGACTTTGGGCCGGTTCATCATCAATCAGCATCAGCAGTCGTGTTGAATCTTCAGACATAGAATCCCAAAACCGTCCCGTTGCGGTACAGCCTGTTGATCTAGCCGGATTGGGTAAA
>Ga0209390_10004187_pt1 | contig 22008 bp, 29 predicted proteins | sample BON01_FD_187212 | JGI IMG/M metagenome (GOLD analysis project Ga0209390, IMG submission 187212) | Freshwater microbial communities from Lake Bonney liftoff mats and glacier meltwater in Antarctica - BON-01 (SPAdes) (version 2) | ecosystem: Environmental > Aquatic > Freshwater > Ice > Glacier... | reverse complement strand
ATATGATGGGAAGGCAACGGCGGCCATGGCGGCGCATGGTGGTGGAGGGGGAGGACGAGGGAGGGAGGGAGGGAGGGTTGGAGGAGGAGTGGTGGTGCGGGTGTCGAGTTCACAGAAGGAGGAGGATGAGGAGGATGAGGGGGCGCGCTCTTGGAGGGAGGGGCAGAAGCAGCAGCAGCAGCAGCAGCAGCAGCAGCAGCAGCAGCAGCAGCAGCAGCAGCAGCAGCAGAGGAGGAGGCAGCATGTGGTGGTGGGGGGGGAGACGATGAAGGGCTTGTGTGCCCGGTATGGAGTGAGCGAATTGGACATAAGACGGAGCAATCGCCATTATTTCGCTGTAGGGGAACGAAGTGTCTTACGAACAGGCATGTGCTTAACAATCTTCCCTTCTGCTGTCCCTGCTGCTGCTGCTCCTGCTCCTGCTCCTCTTGCTGCTGCTGGTTCATATATGTCCCCGTCGGCGGTTGGGGTGTTGTGGAAGAGGAAGGGAGGAGGGTCGTCGTCGCCTTTGTCGTCCTCGCCGCGAACGAGCAGCAGTGGTAGTAGCAGTAGTAGCAGCAGTAGTGGTTCCAGAAGTGGAGGAGGGAAGGGTGGAGGGAGGGAGGGAGGAGGGGATGTGCGAGCTGTTCTTTTTCCGGTGGTGGATTTGGGGGGGGTTGTTAAGGGAAAGAGATAGAGAAGGAGAGAATGAGGAAAAGAGAGGAGTACATTGAACGGGAGGAGGAGGAGGGGCAGGTGTATTCAGAGGAGAAAAGAGACCTCTTGTTGATAGAAATGAAGTTTTTAAGAAGAAGGAAGAGGGAAGAAAAATCTGCTGTCTTGGGGAGAGTGATGAGTGAGAGAGGCCCGTATTTTCAGAAGGAGGAGGAAAAAGAGGAGGAGATTTGTGTTTGTGTGCATGTGTGTGCGAGGTCATCGACACACAATTTCATGAGTAGAACGAAGCCAAACAATCTTGCTGATGATTGCTGACTTGAAAAGGAGGAGAAAGCGCGGCGAGCGTGTGAAAACGAGGGAAAGGAGAGTATCTAGAAAGAGAAAGTAGAAGGAGGGCGACGAGAGAAAAACACGAGGGCAAAGAAATGAAGGACCAGATTAGGAAACCTTGATTTTGCTGTTTGTATGTTGTCTTCGTGGTTTTTGGTTCAATCCGTTTTTTTATTTTTCGTCTTTTCATTCCTTTCAAGTGTGTAGAACCCGTCACACCGAAAACCCTGCGCACGGGACAAGCTTCTTCTTCTTGCCCCCTGATACGACTTCCTCTCCCTCCCTCCCTCCCTCCTTCCCATACATTTTTTCCCTTTCCTTTCACGCACTCTGCAGCTTTCTCAGGTTTGCTTTATCAATTCGTCCTCCCCTTCCTCCCTCATTTCCTCCTCCTCCTCCTCCTTTGACGGCGTCACGCCGCCACCACTCAATTTACACACACTCTCTTTCTCTCCCTCCCTCCTTCGATCCCTCCATTTAAGTCTCCCTCAACACCTTCACCACCGACTTGAAAGCAAACCACTCGGGAATATCATCCCCCGCCCGCAACATCTGCCTAAACTTCGTCCCGGACAACTTCTTAATATTCAACTTAGCCTCCTTCGCCCTCTCCGCCGTCACATACCCCTCCTCCTCCGTGAACACCAAATCCAAACTCGGCACAGTATCCACACCCAGCTCCTTGCTGATCGACTTCGCGAAATCTTGTGCGTCATAAGCGCCATAAAAGTCCTCTCCAGTCACCGAGCTCTTACTCCCTGCCATGTCCCTACCGATAATAAAATGCGTGCACCCGTAGTTCTTGCGGATCATCATGTGTTGCAACGCCTCGCGGGGACCGGCCATGTGCATGGAGTAGGGGAGGTACGCCCACTCAATACGGGGGTTGGCCGTCTCGTCCTTGAGGACCTCATAAGTGCGATAACGGACAATCCCAGGAATATCATCCGCTTGGGTAGGGCCACAGGTAGGGTGGACAAGGACGATGCCGTCTGTCTCGACATTAGGCGCATCCAGGGCACGGGTGAAGAGCTCATAGTGGGCGCGATGCACCGGGTTACGGCATTGGAAGGCGACGACGTCCTTACCCTTGGGGAGGCCCGCACGGACTTCCTCAGGGGTCTTGCAGTTGAAATCGCGGACGGGGAGGTTCAAGCCGGTGAGTTGCCCACCAAGGTAGTACTTGCCACGTTCCATCGCGATCATTTGCACGCCAGGGTGCTCGAGGGAGGAGGTCCCGTAGCACTTAAGGGCTTCCAGGGGCTTGTTAGGGGTGTACTTGGCAGAGACATCAAAAACAGCAATAGGGCGATCACCCTGCTTAAGCAGGATGCTGGCCCCGGGCTGGATTGTCTCGCTGTCGGTGTCAAACACGACGGGCAAGCCGAACAAAAGGCCGTTGGGCAGACGGTGGGTCTCCACCACGCTCTTGTACTCTTCTACGGTCATGAACCCGGTCAAAGGGGAGAAGCCGCCGTTGACGATCAGCTCCACGTCGCACAGCTGGCGGTCAGAAAGCTCGACCTCGGAGGTAGCACGGGCAATGGCGGCTTCGGCGGCAGCGCCCTCCACCATCAGGTCCACGAGCTTGCCGCCATGGGGCTTTTGCTTGACGTCGGCGGCCATGGTGGTCTGTGTGTGCGGAGGGGGAGGGTGTTGGGATGGGGAAGAGGTGAGTGGGCGGGTGCAGGGGTTGAGGGAATGAGATGACGAGCGAGACAGGGGAAGGAAGAGCAACAGACTGTGTGGAGCCTGGACGCATTATTCCTTACTAGATGAGAAATGTGGAGCGTGGCCACAGGCATCTCTAGCTGGGGGGATTGGTAGGGCAAGATCTGATCAGCACCAACACGACGACGACCACGCCTGCGCGCACGCCGCCACACACGGCTTGAGGCATCAGAGAGCAGGCCAACACACACATAAGGAAAGGAGCTGGATGAAGTGCCTGCTCCCACACGCCCTCCTCAGATCTAGACAAGGGCAAGAGGACACGTCTGCACTGGGTACGTACCGCGGCAAGCTGGGTGGTCGACGCCTTGGGTGCGCGGATGATCTTGGTCGCAGGCACCACGAAGGCACTGGTCTGCGTGGCCACCAGGCCAAGCAGGGCAAAGCACACACGGAACATGCTTCTTGACTGTGTGGTTGTGTGTGTAGTGGGTGTATTGCGTGAGAAAGTGAGTCGGAATGCTTGTAAACGTCGTCGTCTCTCGGCCACACGCTGCTTGCCTGCCCCTCCCCCCATCCCAAGCAAGCGCCCTTTCCAGGACTTGTGGACTGGCCACATGACTACAGACACACGCAAATACAACAACTACACCCCCAACAACCAAGCGGGAACACTGTCACAAATCCGCAGCCACGCCTTGGTAAAAAGCGGGCTCCGTCCGACCGCCCGATCCAATTGATCATCATCGCAGGTGGCCCATTTTGTTTTTAACTCATCCCCGTCGAATTTCGTCTTGGAAAAAGCACTCAAAGTACACCGCCACGAAGAGCAGAACGTCCTAAATCATAAGGTCTATAGCCTGCCAGGCTTTTCGACCCTGCCTGGGCGCCGTCCGACCGCCGCCCGATCCAAACAATTGCTTCCTTCCTTGCCCATATCAACCTCCCCACCCCTTGCGGTTTTCCTGTTTGAAATGCACTCAAAGCAAAGCAAAAGAAGAGAGTGCCACGCTAGCAGATCGAGGTATTATTATTTCATCTGATTGTTGGCTTCCGGGCATTATCTCTTAAAGAAGAAATAACAAAGAATAGACGCTACCACCTCCCCACCAGGCCCACCCCCTCAGGAAGACCAAGTGGACAGGCCTTGCCTTGGCATTCTTCGCCTCCTTCCCCTTAACGCGAATGACGTCCATCTAGTTCTTCCCCCCTTTTTTCCCAACCTTGCTGCCACAAAGGCTACAGGTGTAAGACATTAAGAGGCCATTTTGTCTCTCTTTGCCATTTTTTGTTTTCTTGAGAACGTCCCATTTGTCTCAATTCCCAATTTCCTCTCCATCCCCTCCTCCTTTCATCTTATATAACGCTGCTGCCATAAACCCCACCCTCAAACATTTAAGTTGGGAAAAGAAAAACCGTCTATACTTGACTCCCTTTCGTATCCCCCTCCTGCTGTTTCTGTCTGTTTCCCCCTGAAAATGTTCCCTCCCTCTCACTTCCCAGTTTACACCCTCCTCATTCTTCTAGGTCAACAGACACGCCGCTGGCACCACTTGCCCTTGCCCCTTTAACATTATCTGACATTAAGTTGGACCCCATTTCTAGAAAGGGTTGCAAGGAATGCCTGCTGGCCGTGAATGTCCTTACCTAGCCGGACTTGCTGGTCACCGTAACCACGACGGGCGTGGCCGTCTGGAGCTTCGTGCCGTCCTTCCACACCGAGGCCACGAAAGTAAGCGGAGAGGTGGCGTCTGCGCTCAGCTTGAACGTCACCTGCATGAGATTATGGAAGGGAAATGACAAAATGAGCAACCTCACCCTTAGCTTTTACCTCTTCTTCCCTCAACCTTTCCTTCCTTACCTTGAACGTGCGTGTGGAGGGCTTGCTGGCGTACAGGCGCATGGCCACATCGGGCCACAACAAAGCGTCCCCTGTCTGCACGGCCGGCGTCTTGAGGCTTGCGGGCTTGAGGCGAGGGTGCACCGAGGTGCGCTTGTACGTGACATTGCCCGTGCCGGGGACGTCCACAAAAAGGGCGTAGGTGGTGCTGTTGAGAGCATGCTTGTCCGTGCTGGTCTTCATGAGCAGCTCCGGCAGGCTGAGGGTGACGATGAGCGTATAATACTTGCCGGCTCGCACGCTGCTACGGCGGAGATGGAAATGGAGATGGAGATGGAGATGGCGGAGATGGAGATGGGGTCCGTGGGAGCCGAGGATGGCGCCTTCGAGGGGGAATCCGTAGCTACAACCAGAGGCGGGCACGGGGTGACAGGGTTGGTCTGAGGAGCGAAGATAAGCAACGGGGGGGGGGAAGGAAGGAACGAGGACGTTAAGGAAAAAGGTAATATTGAGGAGGGAGTTGTCAAACGGTGTGAGGACTACTAAGGGAAAGGGTATTGGGAAAAGGTGAAGGAAAGACTTACGTCGACCACGTTAAAGACGGTATTTGGTTCCACCTTGAAGAGCTCGCAGCTTGTATAGCATCTACAAGCCTGGGCTAAGGAATGACCAAGGAAAGAAATTTGGATAGGAAGGCTTATGTGAATGCAGAGTAATACTTATCCTTGCGTAGTCCCTCCCACTCAGCCCACTCACTTGTAGGATTGTAGGATGAGAAAGGAATAGGACAAATAGAGACATAGATATCCGCATCAGCTTGTGTGCTGGTTGCTGAACTCGCACTCAGACATTCATAGCCGGTATAACACAAGGTAAATGGTTTCCCGACACCAAGCAAGCTCCCACTTGCCGCATCCAGCACCATGGGTCCCAGTAGCCGACGAGAAATTGACCCTTGCTCCACGCGATGACGGAAACCCTTGTTGGGCCATGAAATCATCTTGCCGGGGACATTCGCCACACGCTCCTCATCGCCCGTGGCAGTGTCGGTAAATAAAAGTCCCCATCGCCTTCCAGGTACACCACCCCCACGTGGCCCTCCGCCATCTGGCCTCGGTGCTCGCCATCGCGGTGATGGTCTTGGTGGTCGAGCGCGTCGCCCACATGCTCCGTGAAGGGCAGCAGCACCGTGTCCTTGGTGACGGCGGCGTGACCACGGCCACCAGGAACGAAGCGGCCCAGCGAGGCCATGACCCGCTCCGAGAGAGACGCAGGCACGTGCAGGTGCTTGTAGTGACCGCCATCGATGCGGTTGGCAGACAGGCCGGAAAGGAGGGCGCCACGCGTCTCATCGTCAAGAAATCTGTCTTCGACGAAGACCTGGCCCGCGCGGTCGCCGGCGCAGGTGTCATTCACCTGTAGGAAAGGGGTGGAGAGGGAATGGCGGACGAGCAAGGGGCGAGTTAGAGGGAGAGAGCTTTGAGAGGTAACGACGCGAACCAAAAGATCTCGCCTCTCCGTGATCTATATGGTCGTTTAGCTGGATACCTTTTGCGGAGGCATTGACCACGGTGCCAACCATCAGGAGGCAGGCCGCGGCGACGGAGGAGAGGGCGATGCGCATGGTGCTTGGGTACGCGGTGCGATGCGGTGGCCGAAAGCTGTGTCTTGGGGTGGGAGGGGGAGGGCGAGTGCATGTGTCAGCTCAGTGACTTGCGTACAGCTTGGATCTCTTGCCTGTCCTTTAGCACGACTCAGGCTTCCTAGTCTACGTCTTGGGAGGGGGGGCCCTTGAGGGAGGGGGGGGCCCATGCCGAGAAAATAACGGACCGGGACCGGCCATAACTCGCCAGCAAGGACACCGACGATTGCCACTCGTGGAAGCCCACCCAGCTCAGCCAGCCAGCACCACCAAACAGTGCTTGCAACTTTTGGCGGCCGCGGTGACAAAAATGACCCCGTCATCCGCGTCAAGGCGCTTGGCTACTGCCTGCATTCATCGATTGCCCAGCAGCAACAAGCAAACGGCTCCCGGTTTTGCACATTATTCCCGAAACGCCATCTCAAATCGCATCGGCGAGAAGCTCAAAAGATGTGGGGGTATTGGCAAGACGGCGACCAAACCTTACCAATAAGCGACGAGTGCAGTACCTACAGCATAACTGGTCCATGAAGCACGTGTAATTTTTACATCTGCAAAGCCTTCTCAGAAAAATCTCCTCCCGTCTTTAGGTCAACCTCCTCCCTCCCTTTCTAACCACCTTCCGTATCATGGCCCCCACGCAAAAGACAAAGGAGTGGACGTAGCAAGAACGAGCGGACATGCGCCAATCTTTTTCTGACTTACCCACTTCTCTCCCCCTTTTCCCGTAACGTAAATGACGCACCACGATGAAATGCACTTGGAGGTGGCATACATGCACACAACAAAAACGCAAAACGCAATCGGGCAACAGGAGGGTGAGCCTTATTTCTAACTCACCCTCAGCGCCCTCCCCCTTGCCCCACACATTTACCCACATCATATCGCTAGCTTTACTTGTTTGCTTTGTCTAAATTACAATTCCCCTTCCTTGCTCATCATGTCTTTTCTATTTCGCCACCCTCCAAAAGCTCAATTTCATGGACAAAGTCGTGCTGCAGGAGCCACACCAGCTGCGCCAGGCGCTCCACTTGCCCGTCCTAAACGGAGTAGATAAGAATTGTGTGTGATATAAAATAGAGAATAAGTATAGAATGCTACCTTCCTTTCGTATTCTTGCAGACTTGTTTATGGTATATTGCCCTTTTCGTCCCACCGACCCCCCCAATCTCCTCTCACCTCGTTCACGTCTTCCAGGAGGGTCTGCAAACTCTTGCCCGCCCCAAAGGAGCCAAGCACACGGAAAAACGAGTGGGTCGGGAAACGCTGCTCGAATGCCATGACCTGCAAGGAATGCGCCTGCGTCGGCGCCGTGGGCTTGAGCTGTTGAAATTTCAAAAATAGAATGGGGAAAAAGAGGGTGGATGTGAGGGTCGGTGCTCGGGTTTTGGTTCTGAGGTGCGTGAAGTACTCCGTTACTTCTCCATGTTTACATACACCCACCACCCTCCTTTTCCTCCCTACTCACCGCATAAACACTCCGCAATGAGATGGTGCGAATGGCGCGGGCAAAGCCCCAATGCACCAGATGGGCCGTCAATAGGCGCAGCTGTGGTAGAGAAATGCGGGTCGCCGCCGAGATCTCCTCCAGCGTCTTGAGTGGGTTGGCAGCCAACACGAACGTAACCAGCTGCTCTGCCCCGTCCTTGGGGAGCTTTGCCAAGAGCATTTCCTCATCAATGAGCAGCAGCAAGGTATGGTAAGGCTGGAGGCGTTCCGGTCTTGCATTCACCAAGGCCAACTCGTCCTCCTCCTCGTCCTCCTCCTCCTCCTCGCCGCCTCCGTTTCGCACAGCCGGCAGCAACCCTGGCAGGCTGAGGCGAACCCAGCCATTAATAGCCACGTCCAGTCCCTCTCCATCTTTCAGGCCGTGGAAAACGTCTTTTAAATCACTGGCCAACGCGCTTTCCTCCATCATCGTGTCAAGCATCGTCTGCGCGTCTTCCGCCGTGCCCCAACCCTCCTTCCCATGCGCCGCCTCCCGAATATCCAACAGACGCCCGACTTCCTTACTCACATACCGGCAACGGCGCTCTTCGTGCAGCAAAGCCTTGGTCAAATGCTCCAACACCGTCTCCAAGTGCCACAACTGCCTTCCCTCGGTGCCCTCCCTACTCCCATGCATCGGTGTGGGTGTCGGCCCTCCACCCTCCCCTTCCCCCTCGCCCGCGCGGCGCCAGACCAACGATCGTCTGCGTGCCGCTGCTACGGCCACTGCTGACGAGGACTGCTGGGGTTGTGGCTGGTTGGAGTGCTGGGCGGTGGGGGGCAAGCGGGCCATGGCCAGGATGATGTTAAACAGGAGGACGTCGTCCGTCGCCGTCTCCTTGGTGGCGCTGGCCGTGAGCACAGGATAGCTCAAATACTGCACCCGATCGATGCACACCTGAAAATGTCGACCACACAAGGGCGCCTTGGGCCGAAAGAGTCGTGCAAACACCTCGGGGATCAACTGGTGGAATTCAGCCGCGCACCGCTGCAAGGCCCAGCTCGTTTTGCCATGCTGAAGCCCGTGCTCTCGCAAGGCCGGGTACCGCAAGACAAGCCGCTGGCCTTTGTTGGCGTCGTCCACGACCAAGGCGATGCCCAGCAGCATGGGGACGCCCTCCCCCGCCCGCGACTGGTGTGCCATGAGACAGGCCGTGGGTGTAGCGGACGGGGGGGATCTAGTAGTAGGGCATGAAGTAAGGGGGTGTTGCGCTGCTACGGTGGCTGTGTAGGCCGCCTTGTGGGAGCTGGCTGTGGTTCTGTGTGTGTGTGTTAGGAGGGGTTGGTGGTGGTGAAAGCAAGTAAAAGTGCTCGTGGCGGTGGTAATGGAAGGAAAACAAGGCCGTGGCTGGGGGGATTTTAATAACCTCCCCACTTCTCGGCCTGCTTCTGCTCCCTCTTTTGAGAGCGTATTTCCTAATGCAGCCCCATTAATAACAAACGTAAGACCTTGATAGAGCCAGAAATATGCCTTCTCTTGGTTTGTCCATTGCATTATCTTTCTTTTGATTTGTGTTCTTTCTTAAATTCTATCGAGTCTCCATTTTGTTTTACCGCCCCTAGCTAGTCTGCCAGCCCACCACCACTGCTCTTCTTCTTGTGTTTACGATGAGACGAGGACGAGCTTCCCGACTTTTTCTTCTCATGTTGCCAGTGCTTCCGCCATTCTGCCCCTTCAGCTCCCACGCTGCCCTCCACCCCTCCCTGAAGCACCACCTCGGCGCCGGACGACCCGCCCATCTCACTACCCAATTCTTGCATGGTTGCCGCTATCGCCGCCCGTGCCGCCTCACTCAACACAACATTCGCCTTGGTGGTGGTAGCAGCCGTCAAAGGAACCGCAGCCCCGACAGCAGAAGAAGGCAGGCCACCACGTGTCTTGCTGCTTGTACTGGCACTACTACTCATGCCCATGGCCCGTGGACTCTTAAAAGTGATGTTCAGGGTGTTACCCCCCTCCTCGTCCGATGAATCGCCTGCAAAGAAATTGTCAGGGACCCCCGCGCCTCTTGGAAGCCCAGCTGGTAAGTCAAAATCGTCCTCCTCATCGTCGTCGTCGCTCTGCATCTTCTTCTCCTCCTTCTCCTTCTTCTTCTCCCCGCCCCCAATTGCGCTGGTTGACGCGTCGACCTCTCCATTCGAAGAGGAAGACAACGACCGAGAGGATACGGTCACAGGCTTAAGCCCCACATAGCGCTGCTCCCCCTCCTCAGCCACGACTATATCCTCCCCCTCTCCCTCCTCCTCATCTTCATCCTCGCTTCCAGACCCCGCACCGTTACCCACCACCATGCCCGCCGCGCGGCGTTGCGCCTTATTAAGCGACTCCAGCGAACCGGGCTTCAAACACGACGTCAAGCTCAGCCGTCGTCGCTCTGCCTCCCGCCGTTCCTCGTCTTGCTCCTCCTCCTCCTCCTCGGCACCCTCCCCGTCGGCTAGGAAGAGATCGAGCTCACTCTGCTCCTTGGGTTGAAATTTGAAGTCGTCCACGTCCGCCAGTGGTACTGACGGCGGCGGCTGCTGCTGCTGCTGCTGCTTTTGCTGTTGCTGCTGTAGGGGAGCCTTGGACGACGATGATGTGGGCCCTCGTCGGCTTTCTTTTCGTTGCTTGGCTGCGACGGAGAAGGAGGAGGTGGAAGAGGTGAAGGAGGAGGTCTTGTGCTCTTCCACACCACCACCGCTATTAACCCGCGTGGTCTGCAATGGCGCAGCTACTGGTGCCTTGATAACTTGCGGCCTTGCCTGTCCTTTCTCCTCCTTCTGCTGCTGCTGCTGCTGCTGTTGCTGCTGCTGCTGCTGCTGCTGCTCCACTGCTCCTCCCTCCTCCTCCTTCTCTAACTTGGTTACATAGCCCGACCAGGACTCACGGACCATGGCATCCTCAGCCTCTTCCTTTGCCTCTCCCAGCTCCCGCCTCGTCTGCTCCAACTGCCGCCGAAGTCCCTCCTCCTTCATCACCAAAAATGGGAGGTTGATGTAGGCGTACAAAAGCGTCAGCCCGAAGCAATTTTGCATCGAGCAGGCAAAGGCATGACAGGTCCTTCCTTTTCCTTGTTCCTCCCCCGCTAGGGCTTGCAATGCCTCCAGGCGCACGTGCACCGGTCGGTGTAAAGCTGCGGAAGCGGAGAGTCTTGCTGTTTTTTCTGCTTCTGTTGTTTCCGGACCGTCTTGTTGGTCGTCGGCGGGCAGCAGGTCGCGAAAATTGAGGAGGAGGAGGACGGGGATGTGTGGTGGAACTTCAGCCAGCTGCTTTTGTACATAATTTAAGGCCGTGGCCGAAAAGGGGTTGATCAGAAACAAACCGCCATGCGCGCCTTTCCAGACATCCAAAATAGTGGCATCGAGGACGCCAAACGAATGACTGCCTGAGCCACCAGCGTGGTGTATTTGAGCCGGAAGGTCCGAGGGAATGCCTGCAAGCGTGTCCGGCGCCACCCCACCAGCACCACCACTGCCCGTCTTATCCCCACCGATACTCCCCCGTCGGCCCAAGCCCTTGTCGACCACGTCCCATACTTCTACTTTTACAACTTCGCCCTCTTCCTTGGCACTCCAGTTGATGGTGGCCGTCTGAATCTCGGGCGTGGGCTCGTACGACGAGGTAAATAAATGGCCTTTCAGTCGGTTTAGCAAGGCACTTTTACCGCTGCCCCGCTCCCCACGCACCACCAGCTTCAGGTTGTGCGCAATGCCCTTGCCCAGCTTCTTTTGCAGGTCCGCGTCCATGCGTCGGATGGCTTTTCTCCTTTCATCCTCGGTGGCAGCACTCGTAGAAGAAGCAGATGGAGTGCTGACGGAGCTCACTTCGTTGCCCATGTTTGCTGGCTGCCGGCGGGCCGGAGGCGACTGCCTGGCTCTGTCTGTTGCCTGTAGAGGGTGTGTACGTGTTTCGGTGTGAGTGGTGGAGAGGCAGAGTGGGATTCTGGGGCATGGAAGAAGCATGATGATGACGATGGCGTCAACCGATTCTCGTCAACAACCGATTTATGTGTCCGTGTTGGCCAATGCCGCAAAGGTAAGGTTTTGGCCAATGCCACACCACCGCTAAACCCAGAGAAAGCCAAAGACCGCGCCTACAGCACCTCAAGGGCAAGGCATTCTCCGTCCAGCGGGTGCCGCGTGCATCAGAACCAGAAATCAATCAAGCTTGCTCACCAAGCAGCCAACACTCACACAAATGCATCTCTTCTCTCCCACACCCCAAAACGTGTGCACAGGCAGGTGCTTGACCTGAGCAGCCACCACCACGACGACATGAGCGCCAACCCGGCGCCCCCACAACCGGCAACAGCCATTTCGCCCCAGTCTTCCTTTCTAAGCACGACGAGCGTTCAGGTAAGAAGGCGGGCAGGCGAACGAGGGCGGGGGTGGGTGGGATGCATAGCTTTTGTGAATGCCGGAGGCCGGAGCCTTCATATCGCAGCAGAGATACTGAAAGTTCTGGAGGATGTACCCAAGCCTGCGTGTATTTTGAAAGAACGACACAAGACTTTGATGACAGTAGTGCGCTCTATGTGCGTGGCGAGGGCGGGCGAGAGGGAGGCAGTGCCGGTCGCCTCGTTGCCGTGTGTGGCCCATGAACTTTCACCACATACTTATGAACATTCTCCATTCAATCCCCCAACCCCTACTACTAATGTAACAGAGCTCGGGAAATGTGCACAACCACAGTTCCCCGCCCGCTCCAATGCTGGGAAGTTTGCCTCGGAGCTTCAATGTCTCGAATCGACGGCTAGTACGGCTAGTGAGCAAGAAAGCCATCCAAGACCGAGACGACTTCAATATCTTGCTGTTTGCTTCCTTCTGGCTCTGCTTCAATGCAGGGATGGTCAACCTCGTATCTTTGAGCTCTTACTTGAACATATCGACGGCACACGTCACGGGGCTGGTTGCGCGGGCTTCTACAGCGATCGCGGACGGAAATTGGGCTTATCTATTCCTCCCCGCGACGACGTTCCTCTGCTTCTTACTAGGCTCCATTTTTGGCGGGCTGACTATTTCGCATGATAGTTTTTATCTCGGTAGGAACTTTTGGAGAGAAGAAAAGTGTGTTGGGTGAGATGGGAGGGATAGATAGACGCCTAAGTATTGCTTTACTTTTGTTCACCATTCTCTCGACTAGGAACTCATTTGATTTCTCCTCATATTTTCCCCCTTCTACACACACAAAAAGGACGTTCCTACGGGCGTGCCTTACTCATCATCGCCCTCTTACAAGGCTCTGCTCTTCTGGTCGATAAAGTGCACGAGAACGAAAGGCACGGTCAGCATTACTACATCTATGTCTGCGCCGTTGCCATGGGGCTTCAAAACTCTCTCTCAAGTAAATATAGCGGCAACACCCTGCGGACCACGCATGCCACGGGTGCTACCACTGACCTGGGTATCGCTATTGGTCATTGGATTAAAGGCAGGAGAGACGATATCTGGAAAATGTACGTATGTGCGTGAGTGCAGAAGGGAAGGAGGGAAGAAGGGAAGTAAAAATAAGCAGGTGTTTATTTGCGCATCAAGTCTATGTTTTCTAACCCTCGTTTTTACTCTCCCTATTTCTCCTTCTCTCCCCCGTCTCTCTCAGCAAGCTGCACGCCACGGCTGTGCTGGGTTTTTTGATTGGGGGCATCATGGGAAGACTTGCTTATCTCCGCTACCAGGAGCTAGCACTTGTTTTTAACGTGACCATTCTGACGATCTTGGGCTGTGCTCACTTAATCTGGGTCTCTCGGCGGGAGCAGCTCTCGCTTTGTAAGGTCATCAAGAGTCGGACCGACGTCAAGGTCCACCATTCCCACCCCTACCACCACACACCACCACCCTCTTCTGCTGCTGCTGCTGCTACTGCTGCTGCTGCTGCTCGCGCACATGCTGACGGCAGCTCGGCGCATCATCTACCTCTCCCTCCTTCCCGCCTGCCTTCTAGCCTTGCCCCTCCTGGGTATTCTCGAACAGTCAGCCTCATGGCGCTGCAGCGGGTCGACAGCAACGGCGGCGGCAGTAGCGGTTGGCGGCACAGCACCCGAAATCTGCATCTAGGCCATGAGAAATCCTCTTCTTCCACGGGCTTCACGGGCAGCAGCAGCGAATTACGCACTGTAGCCAGTGCACCTAACCCTACCCACTCACCACTTCCGGCAGCGTCGCCCTCCCTCCTTTCAAGGCTTGGCCGGCTCCTCTCCCAGCGTGGTGCCAATCACAGCGACGATAGCAGCAGCAGCAGCAGCAGCAGCAGCAAGGCCAGTGCCGCACCAAAAGAGCAGGCTTCTCTGTCTCTGCAACCACCACAAAACTCATCCTCATCATCACCACCACCACCACCACCGCCAACAGTGGGCGGAGAGTCCACGAACCCCATTTTTCTGCCCGCTGCTGCTGCTGCTGCTGCTGCTGCTACTGCTACTGCTGCTGCTGCTCCAATGGTGTCTTTCCGCACTTTGCCCCCGCTTAATGAGGAGATCTCGCAAAGGTTGGTCATGGTCGATGTGCAGGTGGTGGAGGAGCAAGAGGACGACTTGCTCTCGGATGGGGGGGACGTGGACGAGTATAGCGTAGGGGATGTTGCGGGGGAGGCGAGCGACGATGAGTTTGATTATTTGAGGGATCCGGTGAGCGGGGGGTTGGTGGAGGTTGTGGTGGTGGAAGGGGAGGAGGAGGAGGGGATGAGGGAGGAGGAGGACGAGGAGCGGGGGGAACGGTTGGCTGGGGTGCGACGGCGGGAGTGGGGGGAGGAGGAGGGGGAGGAGTCGTTGGTGTAAGTGTAGGGCAAGGAGGATATCTCGTCTGGTGTTGCATTATCATAAACAAAATTTGTTTGACATAATTATATTTATTTTTGTATTTTTGAGAAAGAAGTAGGCTTCACTTTTTGATGGGGCGCTCCCATGTGTGTGCGCGAGCGCCACGGAAAGGCGGAAGTGTAAATAAAAGAACTGAGCGAGGTGGCAAAAGAAACAATCTTACCCAAATAAAATGCTTCTAGCCCAAGCCGTCATCTGTTCTTCTTTCTTATCTTCTTTCTTCGAAATTAAAAAAAGAGGCTCTCTCATCTCTCATGAATTATATTACATACCACTTGCATTCAATCCATCCTCCATCTCACCCTACCCTACCCCTCAACCCCCCAACAATCAAACCCTAACCTCTCACGACTCCTCCGCCGCACCCCCCTCCCCCCCTCCTGCTGCTGCACTTTCCAATCCCGCCGCCCCTCCCTCCTTCTCCTCCTCCTCCGGCAGCTTGAACCTCATCGAGTCCTCCGTGCCAATCTGCGTCACCTCCAACGAAGCCAACGTCCCATCAGGCAAATCAAAAATCCGATCCGCCTGAAACCTCATGTATCCCGCCGTCCAATCCACAATAACCGCGCCCTTCTTCCCCCTCGGCAACGCCGGGGGAAACGCCAAACTCAACCCCCCATGCAGAGACAACTCCCACGAACCCGACACCCTAGCACTGGTATCATAAATCCCCCGTCCACTCGACCCGAACAATTCAGGTTCCTCCGCCGTCGGGCCCTGCTTGCCCCATCTTTCCTTCTTCACCACCACCTTGTGTGCCTCAAACGCTTCATCTGGACCCTTACTCTCATAATAAAACGACACCCTCGTCCTATAATTCCCCTGCCGAATCCAAGTCTCCGCTTCAAACACCTCCTCGCCCTCCTTCCCTCCCTCCTTCGCCTGGACCGAGGAGCGAGAAAAGACATTATCAGCTGCCATCGAGCCTACCCCCCCCCGAAACATGGGAGGCACCATCGTGTGCTCCGCCACCACCACTGGCTCCAGCGGCCCACCATCTGCGGCATGTAATAAAGTCAAATCGCGCCAGGAAACAGTGCGGGCTTCATTGTCCCCCACGCATTCTTGTCGGCCTTTATAGATATTAGTCATACGGAGGACAGTCTCTCCGTTGGCCCCCCCGTTCGGTACAGGAGTGTATTCACTCCAGACCCCTGACCAGGTGCCGGTTTGAGCTTTGAGGAAGAGATTGAGCTGCCATTGGTCTTGGGAGTTTTGCATGTCGGCGCGGTATTTGGCCAGGAGCTCGTCGTCGGCCAGGTATTCCATTTCCTGTTTTGGGTAGAGGGGTGTGGATGAGAGGAGGGTTAGTGAGTGAGGGGGAAAGTGGCGGGCTGAGATTGAGTGGCAATTCTCTTTTAACTCCTCACTCTTTTCCATTGCGCGTCGTCGTTTTAAACCCTTTTCCGCCTGTCCTACGCTGCCACGTCCTGCCACGTCCTCCCCCACCCCCTCCTCCCCGTCGTCCCGGACGTACCGCTTGCTGGTCGGAGTACTCCGATTCATATTCATACTCGCTCTCGCCACCCATAGGCATCGGCGGCATGCCATCGCTGCCGTCCGGGACAGTGCTCTGGCGGACCGCCACGCGCTGGCGCTGGGGTAGGACCACGGGGACGACGGAGGCAGAGGAAGAGGAGGTCGAAAGAGAGCGGCCCGTCTGCACGACCGGAGCCCGCACCAAGAAGCCCAGCACGGGCGCGGGCACGAGCAACAGCACCACCACGAGCAGCATTGTCAGGGCCATGCCTTGGGTTGGCCTTGGGCGCATCATTGTTGCCAGGAGCAAGGTGCCTGTGGAGCAGTATTGATAAAGTACGAGGAGGTCAGATTAATACGACGATTTTGAGCGCGAGTTTGTTGGCCACGCCGAGCGTTAGAGCAGCCACCACAATCCCAGCAGGACATGGGGACGACGCCGACACTGCAGAGTGCGTGGACGAGGCGTCCGCAATGAAAAAGCAGGAGAAATGAGGCAGGAAATAATGCTTGCCACGCCCCCATCGCTCATCGCCTTCTTCGCCTCCTCCCTCCTTCTACGGCACTCACCTGCCTAGCCCACCACCCACCTACCCAACACACAAACAGGGGCATGCAGAGGCCACCACAACAACAACAATGATGGAGCGACTCCTAACCCGTCGGGCCGAGGGCAGGCTCCGCCCTCCAGCGCTGGAGGCCGGGGTGCATGCCCACCGCCTCCTCCACGCCTCGCCCAGTGCCCGAGTGGAGATCAAAAATGGCCAAAGAGGCCCCGTGAACCACCTAGACTTGGACCCGTACGACGACCGCTTCTTGCTGATGGCGGCGGGGGATGCCACGGTGGGGCTTTATGACATGGAGGCGATGGAGCGGGTGCCGCAGGAGGACGACGACGGGAGCAGCAGCACAGGCCCCCTGCGTGTGCGAAGCCTGCACGTCACGCCTAGGGCCAGCGTGCGGGTGGCGGGCGGCGCGGGTGATTACACCAGCAATACCGCAGCTGGAGTAGCGGCGAGTACCGCATTAGCGACACGGGGGCCCCCGCCGGCGGAAGGGCATCGGCATAGCGTGACGAGCGTGCAGTGGTACCCGCTGGACACGGGCTTGTTTGTGTCGGGCAGCACGGATGGCACAGTGCGGGTGTGGGATACGAATGTGTTTGCTAATGCCGGGGTGTTTGATATAGGGAGTAATGTGCATGCTATTGCCATGTCGCCTGCGATGCGGGCGCATTCCTTGGTGGCGGTGGGGACGGATGATCGGCGGGTGCGTTTGTGTGATCTCAAGTCGGGAGGGTGCAGCCATCTTTTGACAGGGCACTCGGAGGCCGTCACGACGGTCGCCTGGTCCCCTACCCAAGAACATCTATTAGCCACGGTACGTTGTTTTGAGTTTAATATACGGCTCTTTTGATATAATAAACACTTTTCCCCTAACCAAACGTCTCTCTTTTCTCATCTTTTAAACAGGGCTCGTGCGACTCAACCGTCCGCCTCTGGGACGTCCGTCGCTCCGGCACCTCCGCCTGTCTCATGACCCTGGATCAACACGCCCACCACCGACGCTGCGCCCCCAGCATGATGTCTAACTTAATGTCCCCCCTCTTACTTTCATTCAACAGGGCTCGCGCGACTCAACTGTCCGCCTTTGGGATGTCCGTCGCTCGGGTACCTCCGCCTGCCTCATGACCCTGGACCAACACGCTGACCACCGAGGCCGCGCCCCCGGCATCATGGGAGGGCCCACAGAACTGGCAAAGGCACACGATGGGTGGGTTGTTTCGGTTGAATTTACTCCTAATGGTTGTTATTTATTGAGTGCTGGTACCGATAAGCGGTTGCGGCTCTGGAATGCTCTGACGGGGGATAATACATTCTTGAACTACGCGGGCACGCACAACGACAAGGCGGTCGGGTGGAAAGTCAAGGCCATCCAGACAGGGAGCAAGGGAGGAGATGAGCCCGGCGGTGGTGGGGGCACGATGGTCTTGTACCCGAATGGGGCCTCGGGCGAAGTGTTGCTTTACCCGCTCTTGCCCCAAAATCGGCATCATCGTCGTCGTCGGGGAGGGGCGGGGAGGGCAGCGGGGTTGGTGGGACGGCCTGTGCATAGCTTGAGGGGGCATTTGGATGCGGTGCAGTCTATTGTGTATCGGCGGGATGCAGAGCAGATAATCACAGGGGGGGCGGATAGCCTCCTTTTGGTTTTTGATTGTTCTAGGCATGATGCCCAAGAAGGCCAGCGGCTGGATGATGAGGAGGGAGATGGCCAGCGTAAGGACGCAAATGGGAGGAAGCGGACGGCGGCGGTGGCGACCGATGATTGGAGTAGTGATGAAGAAGAGGAAGGGGGAGGTGAGGGTGGGGGGGGAGGTCGGGTGGGAGGCGGATTTGTTCCACCCATTTTACAGGAACTTGTCGAGGACGGCAGTGGCCGGGGTGCACCACGGCGAAGGGAATGTTGACAATGAAGGTAAAAAGACTGTCTGTACAAACCAACAAACCAACAAAAGAACAAAGAAGAAAGAAGAAAAGTGAAGCTCTAGATTCAAACATGGCCAACGGGCGGTCGGTTGCCATAGCCGTTGTGCGCCAAATTCCGCAATCGTCATCTCGCTCAAATCGGTTTTACCTGTCTGCTCTCTTGCTAATTGTTAGGTCGGTCTGTAGGTCTCTCACACATTGACAGACATCTCACGCACAACCTCTCTTCCCACACCACACCACACAGCGAGACCCCTCCAGCCAGTCCCGCTGCCCACAACCCAAACACAAGCACCATGGCCCTCCCTCCATCACAACTCCTGCCTCCGCCCATCGTCATCATGCCTTCCGTGGCCTCAGCCACGACCATCACCGCCCCCGCAGCCACCCCCTCGGATGCTGCTGCAGCAGCTTCTGCAGCTGGAGGGGCGGCCGCGGCATCAGTACCAGCAGCTCCGCCTCCCGACACGGACATGGGCCCCCTGACGTTCGACGACTGGCTGAAGCGTGCCACCAACGTGCTGCAAGGGGGCAAAACCACACTAACGATGGGAGAGACGGCCGGCGTGGCCGCGCGCAAGGACTTCGGGTGGTTGGTGCTCGGTGGGAGCATCTTGTGTTTTATTGCGGGGTGGGTGAATGCGTTTAGCATCATCGCGGCTCATGCGACCGTTTCCCATGTTACTGGCAGCACGACGAATGCAGGCATGGCCATGGTTAGGGGGGATGGGGATTATGTGTTGTACGCCTTTGGTATCTGGGCTTGCTTTGTCGTGGGCGGGAGCATTGCGGGTATCATCATTATGAAGGACACTTTTGCGATGGGTCGTGGGTACGGCCACGCCTTCCTCCTCATCTCGGCCCTCTTGTTTTGGGCGTCCGCCTGGGTCCTCCACGCCCCGCAGAATCACGGATGGTTGTTTTTGTGTGCGATGGGGATGGGCATTCAGAACGGCGTCACCACGCGGTACAGCGGTAATGTTGTGCGGACTACGCACATGACTGGCCTTTCCACCGACATAGGGATTACGATTGGCCACGTCCTTCGATGCCACCCCAAGCCCGAGCGCTGGAAGCTCAAGATGTACTGCCCCATGCTCCTCTTCTTCTTCTTGGGTGCCGCTGCTGGCCGCGCCGCCTACACTGCATGCGGGCGCGCTTCTCTCCTTTTCCCAGCGGCATTCCTCTTTATTTTAGGCATCAGCTACATTTATTACCTCTCGCGGACACGCAAGCAACCATTCCACAAAATTCTCTTGAAGCGTATCTCCCGAGAAGTCCTCGAGCCCGATTCTCCCTCAAATTTCCGAAAGCGTCTGCGAAGCATTCAGATGCCCCATATGCCGCAAATGCCTCCCATGTTTACTCACTCTCCTAGGAGTAACAAGGCGGCTAAGGCCGCTAAAAAAGGGCATCGGCAAGCGCGAAGTGACACCATTGACGATGTGTTCGGGGAGGATCCCGACTACCTCCATGCTTCTGGCACGAATGCCAACATCGTTTAGGTAGTGATGCGGATGTTTTGTAAAGAATTAATAAAGGAAAACATGATTTGCGACATATTAACATTTCGATTTGGAAGCTCGACCTGGGAAAGCACGGCTTGAATCTGCTTCAGCGATGGCTTTTCTCTGATGACCCCATACGCTGCACGCTGCACGCACTTCCCCTCCCAAGCGCTCACACTACTCTCTACAATCTTCATATAAATACAGAGGGGCATGGCGGACGCGGGCCCGAGGATTGCGCGTCTGAAGGCTGCCTTAGCTGCTGCTGCTGCTGCGTCGACGAGCCCTCCCGCCGGCACCTCAACACGGCCATCAGCACCAGGAGCAGCAGCGCACGGAGGCAGCAGCAACGAAATGGTCGTCCTCCAGGATGGGGTACAGCAGCATTTGCACCGCGTGCGCGAGGCCAAGCGGGGTGAGGGTAGCAGTAGTCTCCGAGAGCGGCAGCACCATCATCATCGTCCTCACAAAGAAGACGGGCAGCAGCAGCAGCAGTCTACTGTGCCTGCTGACAGCCTGCGGGAGCTGCGACGACGCTTCAAGGTCTTGGCCAGGCACCGGCATTTGCGCAAGCGGGAAGGACGCCTGTTGGACTCAGAGGAACTCGGCGTGGTGGGTCAGCACTTGCAGGCCGTCTACTCCACGCCCCTACCCAAGCCTACTACCAACGACGACGGCGACGAGTACCCCGCGGCACCAACAATCGGACGATGTAATTACGATGACTTTGGACGTCTTAAATTGCAGGTGCCTGTGGCCGCCCGTCGGTATTTTGACTGGGAGCATTTCTTAGAGGTGAGGCATTGAATGAGGACTGGCGGGAAGGGGGAAGGGAGGATGGAAAGATGGGCAAAGGAATGTGTTCGGCGTTTGCATGCTTATGTTCATCGAACGTTATCGAATCTGTCTCCGCTCCGCCGCCGTGCCTTCTCGTCTCTCTCAAAAAAGGATCTCATCACCACCAGTCCCATCCTCTCTCCCCCTCCCTTCCCCCACAACCCAAACCAAACACAGTTCCCCCGAGACCGCCACGGCCGAATCAACACCGCCGACGTCTTCCGTCACATCTACCACGCGGTCTGTCTAGAAAAGACACGCATCACCCTCCACTTCTACGACCAAGAAGGCAAAGGTATGCCCTCCCTCCCCTCCCTCCCTCCCTCCCTCCCTCCCTCCCTCCTTCCGGTCCCGCCTTACTAACATTCTTCTTTTACCCTCTCACAGGCACCCTCACTGAGCCCGAGCTCGAATTCTACATGCACGACCTCCTCCACTCCCTCCCCACCCTCCAACACATCTCCGACTCCTTCAACAATTTCTACGTCTACACCGCTGTCCGCCGCTTCATGTTTTTCCTCGACCCCAAACGGACCCGCAAAATCTCCATCGCCCACCTAATGGTCTCCCCAATCATGGAAGAGCTTATGGACCTCGCCACCATGGATCCCCCCCCCCCCCCCCCCCCCCCCCCCCTCCCCCCTCCTCCCCTTCCTCCTCTTTCACCTGATGCGTCGGAGGAGGAGCGAGCGGAGGTAGAGGCGATGGTTGTGAGTGCGGCGGCGGTGGCTGCGGAAGCGTTTGCGTGGCAGGAAAAGGCGAATAAGAATTGGTTTTCGACGGAGAACGCGTTGAGGATTTATAATATGGTGCGTACGTGTTTTTGTGGGGTGGGGTAGTAGTGGTAAAGTGATTGGGGATAGAAGGAAGAGGGTTGGATGAATAATTGTTTTGAATGTGTATGTGTAAAGGAGGGTAGGATTGTGAAAGTGATGTCCGGCCCTAACCAAATCCCTCCCTCCCTTCCTCTCTCCGTCCCCAGTGCCTCGAACTTGACCACGACCAAAACGGATTGCTCAGCAAGCGTGAGCTGCTGCACTACACCAGGCATTACGAAACAGATCTTACCTTTCCTCCCTCCCTCCCTCCCTCCCTCCCTCCCTCCTCTCCCTCCCTCAGTACCTGGAGCTAGACCACGACCAAAATGGTCTCCTCAGCAAACGAGAGCTTTTGCACTACGCGGGTTACTTCCAGCAGACGCGCTTGACTCCAGTTTTTGTTGATCGGATTTTCGAGGAGAGCATCACCTATCGCTTGCCTGTGCCTCCTGCTGCTG
>Ga0209390_10004184_pt1 | contig 22016 bp, 19 predicted proteins | sample BON01_FD_187212 | JGI IMG/M metagenome (GOLD analysis project Ga0209390, IMG submission 187212) | Freshwater microbial communities from Lake Bonney liftoff mats and glacier meltwater in Antarctica - BON-01 (SPAdes) (version 2) | ecosystem: Environmental > Aquatic > Freshwater > Ice > Glacier... | reverse complement strand
GGACCTTGGGGATGGTGAAGACAAATTGGCGGTGGGGGACTTCGTGGCAAACGGCCCTTCTTCGCCAAGGCTACGAAGGGCATTCATCGCTTCCGTAACCCTCGCGCTGGCCTGCCATTCGAAGCTTCTGGCACGGAAGCGAAGAATGGTGGCAGGACGGGCAGAGGTGGTGGCCTTCCTGTCCGCCATAGCCTTTGGCGACGGCGGATGCAGGTAAAGGCGAGGAGGCGTTCGTGGCCACAATTGGTGCATTGGAGGCGGGTGAAGCCGGAGGCGAGGTCGCCGCAGCGGAGAAAGGATTGGACGGTGGCGACGGCGGCGGGGTCGAGCGGGCCGAGGGATTTGCGGTGTAATTTTTCGTAGAGGGCGAGGAATTGGTCCCAGCCGTGGTGGATGATTTGCCAGAGTGGCGAGGCACGGGGGCGGCGGGGCTGGTAGACGGATGGCACAATGAGTGTTCATAAGAACATTCAATATTCGGATCAAGGTCGGGAGTGATGGATCGGATATGAGAACTATCAGGAAGGGCGAGAGATTGAGGTGTTGAGTGTTTTGACTTTGGTGGGTTGTCGGACGTAGAAGGAATCTTGGGGGGCGAGGGAGCTTCGCCTAGCAGTGTGTCGGACTTAGGCGCGGGGCGGGATTTGAAAAAATTCTCGAGTTGTGTTTTCGCGTGATTGATTTTCTTTGGGGAGCCTTTCGGGCGCCCGGGTGGTTTCTGGTCTTTTTTATCGCGTCATATTGGCTGCTTTGGGCTGTTTTTCGCTCTTTTTTGCCCATGCCGGTCCCCCGACGGGCTTTTACGCCGTTGGGAAGGTCATGCCGAGCTTGTGAAGCCTTTTCACGTTCACACTGAGGCTGACGAGGTCCCATTCGATGTTCGCTTTTTCTTTCCCTCTCATCGAAAACCTTCGAAACCCGAGCACTTCCTTTACGATCCCGAAGAGGGGTTCGACTGTTTCTTTTCGTAGTTTGTAGAGGCCCTTGCCGATTGCGGTTTCAAGCCGGTGGGCCATGATTTCGGCGATGCCCGCTCCGGGCAGATGCGGGGCGGGCGGGTCGCCTTTTTCTTCAAGGTCGGCTACGGGGCGTCCGTGGTGCTGGCGTTTGACGGCAGCGTAGACGGTGGGACCGTCCCCGTTTTTCTCGACCTCGGTGACTGCCTGTCCGCTGTCGTATCCGTTGTCGGCGAGGATGTTGGCCGGGTCTCCAACGGCTGGGCTGATTGCTCCGACGATGGGCACAAGCTGCTCCTTGTCGTTGGGCGCATCACCTACGAAGCCGCCGGTGGCGTGGCCGTAAATCAGCAGAAAGAGCATGGTAGCGGGCGGATACTGGGCGGAACCGGTGCCGCGTTCGTTGATTTTGGCGGCTTTCAGGTCGAAGGCATCGACCGCATCCATGACGAAGTGAACGATGTGGCCCTTGGGAATCCAGTCCCGCAGATCGGGCGGAAGTAACGGTGGGGTATCGTGATCGATGTGGACGAACTTGGCTGCCATGTGGGAGCATCATCAGATGTTCTGATGAACGCCACCGCTAAGTCCGACAGACTGCTAGCAGTGCAGTTCCCGGGGCATGAGGCTGAGAGCCAAAGGGCACTGACTTAAGAACTGGTTTTGTGTTTGCTCGCCGGGTCTCCAAGCCACGGGAGTTGCAAACCAAAGCGGGGCCGCCTCCCGTCTCTTTTGCAATACGGACCACTTGGTCCGCTTTTTTGTTGGATCAGCAGGCCCTCTATGCGCTTGTATGCCCCCGTGACTCAGGAAACACAGGAACAGCTCTCCGACGGATCGATGGAGTTTCTCTCGATCTTTCTCGAGGGGCTTCCCTTTATTCTCCTGGGGACCCTGGTGAGCGGCTTTCTCGGCACCTACCTCCCCCGGGGGACTTTTGAGAAAATCCTCCCGAAGAACCCCATCCTGGCGATCTTCGTCAGCGGCCTCCTCGGGGCCATCTTTCCGGTCTGTGAGTGCGCGGTCGTCCCGGTGATCCGCCGCCTCGTCAAGAACGGCCTCCCCGTCTCCAGCGCCCTGGCCTACATGCTGGCGGCTCCCATCTTCAACCCGGTCACCGCCATCAGCACCTACAAAGCTTTTGGTGACTCCATCCCGGTGACCTTTTCCCGCCTGGCGATGGGCTACATGATTGCGGTCATCATCGCCCTCATCGTGAGTCGGATCGCACACGAACTTTTCCTCAAACCCTCGATGAAGGCGGACGATCATCACCACCATCACCCCAGGAATATCAATGCCGCGCTCAACAACTCCTTGCGGGACCTCATGGATGTCGGTCTTTACTTCACCATCGGAGTCGTTCTCACCGCTCTTCTCAAGACCACCGTCATCGATCCCACCTCCGACTTCTGGCAAACCCTCGCCAACAATTCCATCATCGGCAGTGCTGGCATGATGGTCCTCGCCTTCGTCCTGAGCCTGTGTTCCACTTCTGACGCCTTTATCGCAGCCAACTTCGCCAACTTCCGATACGGCCCCAAGCTCGCCTTCATGGTCTTCGGCCCTATGATCGATGCCAAACTCGTCTTCCTTTACTCCACCGTCTTCCGCTGGAAATTCATCCTCTTCCTGACCATCGCCATCTTCATCCTCACGGGTGCCTTCGCCCTTCTCTTCGAGACCCAAATCCTTCCGATGTGGATGGATCAACAATCCACCCTTCCCCTGCCCTCGTGACCTCGCTGCAAACCCGCCTCTTCGGACTGATCGCCTGCTCATGGGGAGGCGTTCTCTTGTATTTTTATCACTCCACCCGGGTGCGCAAATACCTCGCCCCGGATTTCCACCACTTCATCCTCGCAGGGGGAATCGGCATCCTCGTTCTCGGAATCTATTCTCTCATCAATCCCAAGGAAAAGAAGGACAGCCACGACCACAAGGACCACGATCACGATCACGATCACGATCACGAACATGAGGGCAACTGCGATCACCACCACGGGCACGACCACGAACATGAACATGCCGCCTGTAATCACCCTCACGAAGAAGGACATGGTCCCTTGATCACCGCCCTTCTCACGCTGGTCCCGCTCACGATCGCGATGACCTACTCCAAGGACACCTTCTCCTTCACCGCCCTATCTAAAAAGAGAGTCTCCATTCAGAGTGTGGCCCAAAATCAAAGCGGCCCGCCTTTCACCCGCGAAGATCTCGAAAAAAACGTCTCGCGCAACGAGCTTGGCGAATTTCAAATCCGCATGATCACGGCCTTTTACGCTGCCGGAGATCGCGAAATCCAAGGCATCTTCGAGGGCCTTCCAGTCGAGCTTGAAGGCCGGATCGCGCCCGAGGAACTCAGCAAAAAAAAGGGCAACCGCATGCTGATCTTCCGTAAGATCATCACCTGCTGCGCCGCAGATTTACAGATGGTCGATGTCGCCCTGGAGTTCCCCGACGGAGCTGTCCGCCCCACGCCCGGGGACTGGGCCAAGGCCGGTGGCATCCTCACTTTTGAGACCATCAACGGAGACGTTTTCCCGCTTCTCAAAGTCCGCGAAGTCGTCGAGGCGGAAGAACCTTACTCTGAATTCCAACTCCGCCAGTAACCCCCGCCCTGCATGCCCCTTCAAAAACTCCGCGACCAACTCCTCTCGAACGTCCTCGGTTCCGATCAAGCCGTCGAACTCCTGATGACCGCTCTTTTGGCCCGTGGACACGCCCTCGTCACCGGCCCTCCCGGGATTGGCAAAACCACCCTGGCCCAGACTCTTGCGACCTCGCTGGGAGGAGTCTTCCGCAGGGTTCAATTTACCCCCGATCTCCTGCCCTCCGACATTCTCGGTTACAATCTCTACCGCCAGCAAAGCGGAGAGTTCGACTTCATCGCCGGCCCCGTCTTTGCCAATCTCCTTCTTGCCGACGAAATCAACCGTGCCTCTCCCCGCACCCAATCTTCCCTGCTGGAGGCCATGAACGAACGGCAGGTCACCATCGATGGAACGACCCGCGGGCTTCCCGATCCCTTCCTGGTTGTCGCCACTCAGAACGACACCTCATCGACCGGCACCTTCCCCCTACCCGAGCCCCAGCTCGACCGCTTCCTTCTTTCCATCCCCATGAGCCTGCCCGACGACCGGACCCAGCTCGAGATCCTTCGCTATCATTCCAGCGAGGAAACGCGCACCCGTATCGCCCCCGAAGTCATTTCTCTCGACGACCTCCGCGCCCTCCAGACCCAGTCCAGCCGCATTCCGGTCTCAGACACCCTGCAACGCTACCTTCTCGCCCTTTGCCAGGCGGTCCGCACGATTCTCGGGCAGGACCACGCCGTCTCGACCCGCGCCACCCTCGCCCTGCAAAGCGCCTCCCAGGCCTCCGCTTTGCTCGATGGCCAAAGCGCGGTCCATCCCGATCACGTTCAGAAAGTTTTTCCCCACGTCCTTCGCCACCGCATCCTTTCCGAGGCCACGCCCGACGCCGATCACCTCCTGACCTCGGCCCTGGAACAGACACCCGTTCCCTGATTCGACTTTCCGAAAGACCGCCGCTACCCTTCAGCCATGGGCTACGCCTTTCGATTCGCCAAAACCATCCTCATGATCAACTTCGGGGTGGTTTTTCTCGGGACGATTTGTGGCGTGATCTACCTCAACAAGGTTGGTTTCCCTGGGCAATATGGCAATTGGCTGCGGAGCCAGCTGTCAGACAAGGGCCTTCACCTCTCTTTTGAAACCCTGCACTTCGACCTCCGGCGTGGTCTCGTCGCCACCAATGTCGAATTCTACGCCCGGGCCGGGGACGGCAACCCGATGTTGGAGGCCGGGGAAGTCATCATTGACTTGGATAAAACGAAAGCCCTGCGCGGGAAACTTAGCCTTCGCAAACTCGAGGTCTTCGATGGCACCGCCAAGATCCCCGTGGATGAAAACGGCCGCATGGTCACCGCCAATGGAATTAACGGATCCCTGGTCATCACCGACAATAAGCGAGCCCAGATTGATGGGGCCACCGGTTTGATCGAAGGGATCCGCGTTTCATTTTCTGCGGACGTCAAATTTCAGGACCTAGGAAAACGGGACCCTGAAGATCGCGACCCGAACCAGATCAACAAGATTCTCAGTGTCGTTCTCGACGAATTGGCCCTTTGGACGATGGCAGATGACTCGCCCCCCGTGCTCACGTTTTCGACTCGGGGTGACCTCAATCACCCGGATAGAATGAGCACGCGTTTCTCTCTGGAGGCGCAGAACCTTGCCCGCAAGGACTACCAGCTCAACCGGCTCGCCATCGCCGGCGATTTTAAAGGCCAGCTGGTCACGCTCGACCAAGTCCTCCTCGAGGATGCCAGTGGCGCCGCCGCCGGGAAGATCGACTGGAGTGTCCTGCGCCGGGAAGGGCGCTTCGATCTCACTTCCACCCTGCAGCTTCAGGCTTTCCTGAAATCCTGCTTTGGCATCGTGATCCTTCAAAACCTCACCTTCGAGGAAGCCCCCTTGATTGACGTGACCGGCACATTCTCCGCTCCACCCGGCGAAACGTTCTCGGTCAAAGCAGTCGGAAACTGCCGGGTGAACCGCTTCCAATTTCTCGACTCCCCCTACGAGGGCCTTTCTTCGGAATTTTCGTGGCAGGATGGAGACCTCTACCTTCGCGACCTCAAGGTCCGTCACACCAACGGACAACTTCAAGGAGAGATCCTCGCGCAGGATAATCTCGTTCGCTACGATCTCAAATCCACCCTTCCGCTCGAAGCCTTCCGCCCCTTTATCGAGCCCGGCGGCGGACTGGATGCCGCAGTCAGCACCCTCAAATTTTACGAAAATTCGACGATCGCAGTGGATGCCGTCGGCTCGCTCGACCGCAACAACCTGAAGGACTGGGCCGCCTCGGGGAAAGTCCACCTCAAGGATTTCACCTTCCGGGGGACCTCCATGCATTATATGTCATGTGACTACAACTTCATCCCCGGGGAAGCCGAGCTTTCGAGAATTTCCGGTCTCCTCAACGACCAAAAGGAAGATGCCCGTTCGCGGTTCCGGGCTGCTTCTTCCGAGGAAGTTTTCGCCGACCGGGTTCTCTACGATCCCGAATCGCGAATCACCACCATCAGCAATCTCAGGGGCAGGCTCTGGCCGACCCCCATCGTCCGGATCTTTGCGCCCAAAACCGCAGAGCATCTTGAGGAGAACTACCGCTTCCATCAGCCCCCAACGGTCGTCTTGAATGGCACCTTTGCCGGTCGCCCGGACGAACGACACCACACCAAATTGAGTGTGGCCCTCAGAACGGAGGGGCGGACCGACTACCCTTTCCTTGGAAAAATCCTGCCCCTCCACAATGTCACTGCGGATATCACCGTCATCGGGTCCGGGATCACGGTCAAGAACCTCGCCTTTGCCACTCTCGGCGGAACCGCCAGCGGGGCCGTTTTTGTTGATGCCAGCGGCAACACCCCCTACCGCGGGGCCATCAAGTGGGACGGCCTTTCTTTCCCGGAGATCTCCCGCGTCTATCAATTTAAAGAGGAGGAAAAAGGATCCCTCACCGGGAGCATCGATTTTCGGGGCTCAAGAGGCGGCATCCGGAATTTCAATGCCGACGGCCTCATTGGCATTCGTCAGGGCAATCTCGTCTCACTGCCCGTTCTCGGCCCCCTCTCACCCATCATTGCCGGAGTTCTCGGTGACAAACGCATGGGCTACGAACGGGCCAAGGACGCGTCCTCCACCTTTGCGATCCGCAACGGCGTCGTGCAAACCCAGGACTTCGTCGCCGTTTCCCCCAACATCACCCTGACTGGCGAGGGATGGCTCGACCTCGCCACCAAACGCATGGACATGACGGTGCGCCTCAATGCCCGGGGCCTGCTCGGGTTCCTCACCCTTCCCCTGCAACCCTTCAAAGGGATCTTCCAGTTTCGCGCAACCGGCAAATATTCAAAACCGAATTGGCAAAGCTCTCCCTTTACCCGGCCCGCAAGAGGCCAAAACGACCCTCTCTTTCTCAAGGCAGGAAAAGCCCGGATCGTCCCGGAGTAACCCCTTCCAGCCCGGCGAATTTCACGAGATCGAAGATCTGGCACCCGCAACGTGGGTGCCCTTTTTTGTCCCTTATTCCTTGGTCCAAATCCGGGTATTGAGGTCCAGGTCTTCGACGATTCGAACGCAGTTCCAAAGGTCGAACAAAAGCCCCTCAAGTTGATTTCGGTCGGCCGCCGGGACCTTGCTATCGGCTTCAAACAGATTGACTGAATTGGGAAGGGCCAGCACGACATTGGAAGCTCGAAACCCGATACAGACGCCCTGGCCCACCCGCTGATGGAGTTCAACCAGGCATTCCTGCATTCGCGGCGTGAGAAGATAACGCGTCTCTAACGGATCAGCACCCCGAACCACGAAGAGCTTCTCAAACTCGGGATTTTCCAACCTCTGAAGACTCCCGCCCAGCTTCTGTAATTTTTTGCCAAACCATCCCAGCGAGCGCTCCGCAAAATCCGGCATCACCGAAACCGGACTCCGGAACTCCTTGTGGAAATCAGCAATCAAAAAGACGCCTTTGAAAATCGTGCTCCAGGTCGTCTTGCGACGCCCCTTCGAATCAGTCGAGGTATGCTTCTCCTCGGCATGCACCTCCGAGAACATGATGCTCGTCTTACCGATCATTCCTTGAAAGAGATCCTCCGAATGGTAGCGATCCGGCCGACTAAAAAGATCGGCAGCGACAAACATTCCTTCTGAAATCCCGCTTCCGGGAACATAGGTCATCCTGGGTTCCACTGACTTCACCAAGGGCGCGAGCAAGCCCACTTTGAACATGCCTTGATAGCGGTCCCGCCCCTTGCTGAAATACTGGTGGTAAGCGATCCCAGCGGAAATGAGGGCACAGGGAATTGCCAAGAAAAGAAACCCGCCATGACATTCCCGGGGAACGACTCCACGCCCTCATTCCACTCCGTCACCGCCGCGTTATACGCCCGCCGCGACGCGCTGATCTGACTCTCGATCTCGGTCAGATTCCGCTGAAGATTTAAAAAATGACTGCTGGAGGTCAGTTCCGGATAATTCTCAACCCTCGCCATCATGCGACCAATTCCAGCCTCGATTTTTTCCTCCTCCTGAAAGCGCTTTTGCGAATCCCCACGCTCATTGCGGGCCCGGGTCACCGATTCCAAAGTCTCCCGTTCATGCGCCGCAAACCCCTTGGTGGTCTCGACAAGGTTCGGCACCAGATCCCAGCGCCTCTTCAGTTGGACATCAATCGAGGCAAAGGCGTTTCGCATCGCGTTCCGTCTACTAATAAAGCCGTTAGACATCATCACGATAATCAAAAAAATGACTGCCATGATGATGAGAAGGGGCGAGAGCGCTTCCATGCCGGACACGCTACGGGATAAGCCCGCTACAAATCCACCCTGTCGTTTCTCATCACCCTAGTTCACCCTTCGCGATAACAACGCGTAACCTCCTCGGCGATCACCTTGATCCCCGCTTCCACAATCCCGGCATCCATGGTGTAGCTCACGCGGATACATTCGCGGGTGTGGGGCCAGTCGGTGCCCTCGGGCAAACCAAAGAAAAAGTATTCGCTGGGAACGACGAGGACTCTCCGCTTCTTAAGCCGCTGGTAGAGTTCCTTCGTCGTGATGGGAAGATTTTCAAACCACAGCCACAGGAAAAGAGCCCCCTCGCTGCGGTGAATAAAATACGGGATATCCTCCGCGAACCCTTCCGCAAACCAGCCCCGGGCCAACCGCGATCGTTCTTCGTAAAAAGGCTTCACCACTTCCTTGCTCAATCGAAGAATCTCCCCATTCGCAACCAAGGGCCGGAGAATCTCCTGTCCCACGTTGCCATTCGCCAAACCAACAATGGACGTCATCGAGGAAATATTGCGGCAGACTTCCTTGCTCGCGACCACAATGCCCGTCCGGGTTCCGGGAAGACCAATCTTCGAGAGGCTCAAGGTCAGGATCATCCCCTCGTCCCAAACGGGCGTCACCTCGGAAAAGATGACATTCGGGAAAGGAGCGCCGTAGGCATTGTCGACAATCAGTGGGATATTTTTGGCCCGCGCAATCTCGCGGAGTCGCTCGATCTCTCCATCAGTCAGCACGTTGCCCGAGGGATTGGTCGGTCGCGAAACACAAATTGCGGCAATCTCATCCCCCGGATCGACGGCCTCAAAATCAACGCGGTATTTAAATTCGTGGGGACCCGTTTTTTCGATCCGGGCTGGAAGTCCCTCAAAAAAGTCCGCCCCGACCGACTGGTTGGCATAGCCGATATATTCGGGAAGCAAGGGCAGGAGAATCTTCTTCCTGCGACCATCGGGGAATAATCCCGCAAGAGCATTGAAGAGAAAAAAGAAGGCCGTCTGCCCCCCCCCATCGTCACCGCGAAGTTCTCGTAAGTCACCTCCCAGCCGAACTCCTTTTGAAAAAGATCCGCCAAGGCCATCCGAAATGCTTCGCTACCCGCGGGAGCATCATAGTTGCCCAGCATCTTCTCCATTCCTCCCGGTTCGGCCATGATCTCTTCCATGCGCCGACGCCAAACCACATCCATTTCAGGAACATGGGCCGGCTGACCACCACCCAGCATCTTGAAGGATCCACCTGACGCGAGAGCCTCTCCAAGATCGTCCATCAACTCACGGATGCCGCTTCCTCCACAGAGGTTTTCCCCAAATTTCGACAGCTCCCAGCTCATGGGCCGGATCATTCCCACGAAATCCGAGCTTGTCACTGAAATCTATTTTATGTTTTCACGTAAAAGAAACAGTCTTTCATGACACCCCAAACATGATGCGCCTTACCATTCTCTCTACCATCCTCGCCCTGACTGCCCACGGTGCCGATTCCCTCTTTGTCGAAGCCGAAGCTTTCGACAGCCACGGCGGCTGGTCGACCGATTCCCAGTTCATCCTCAACATGGGCTCGGCCTACCTTTTGGCGCACGGTCTGGGCACCCCGGTTGCGGACGCCACCACCCAGGTCACCTTCCCCTCCGCCGGGACCTACCACCTGCATGTCCGAACCAAGGACTGGGTTGCCAAATGGGACGCTCCCGGAACCCCCGGAAAGTTCCAAATCACCATCGACGGCACGCCCGCCACCACCACCTTCGGCACCAAGGGGGCGGAATGGCACTGGCAATACGGCGGAACGGTCGAAATCACTTCAACCACCACTTCACTCGCGATCAACGACCTCACCGGCTTCGAGGGCCGGTGCGATGCCCTTTATTTCACGAAAGAGGCCCAGGACGTCCCGCCATCCGACCGCAAGGAACTCTTCGCGTTTCGTCAGACCAAGCTCGGCCTTCCCGCCACTCCCCCCACCCACGGGGGCTACGATCTCGTCGTGGTCGGCGGAGGATATTCCGGCCTCGGTGCCGCCATTTCCGGAGCCCGCCAAGGATTGAAAGTCGCCTTCATCCACGACCGCCCCATCCTCGGTGGCAACGGTTCCTCGGAAGTCCAGGTCTGGGCCATGGGGGGAACGCAACGCGGCAAGTATCCTCATCTCGGCGAAATCGTCGACGAGTTCTCCGACTACTCGCGCGATTCCCCCGGCGTCATTTCCGACTTCGTGGACGACCTCAAAACCCAGGTCGTGAAAGCCGAGAATAAGATCGATCTCTACCTCAATCATTTCGCCTTCCGCACCAATTCCAGCGAGAACCGCATTCTCTCCGTCGACGTCGTCGATACCACCTCCGGAGTCTTCAAACGAATCGAAGGCAATCTCTTCTGCGACTCAACCGGACACGGCACCATCGGCGCCCAGGCCGGAGCAAAATTCATGATGGCCGAGAAAGGCCACATGGGCATGTCCAACATGTGGTCCATTCATCAGGTCGCAGAAGACGTGCCCTGGCCCGCCACCCCTTGGGCCCTGCCCCTGGGAAAAGGTGACTACCCGCCCTTGCAGACCTCACGCGGGCCCTACGCAAAATTCCAAAAAGCCGAGTGGTTCTGGGAAGGCGGCTACGACAAGCACCCCATCGACGACCTCGAGGCCATCCGCGACTGGAACTTCCGTGCGAACTACGGTGCCTTCTCCCACATCAAAACAACGAACAGCAAAGCCAAGCTCATGTGGATGGCCTTCATCGGCGGCAACCGTGAATCGCGCAGACTGGAAGGGGACCTCATCCTCACCGGAGACGATATCGTTGCCCGCAAGGACTTCCCTGATGGCTGTGTTCCAACCACCTGGTCCATCGATCTCCACTATCCAAGAAAGGAATACATGAAAGGCGTCGCCAAGGAGAATCCCTTCATCGCCATCGCCGTCCACGACCGCAAGGTGGACCGCCAAAACGGATACCCGGTTCCCTACCGCTGCCTTTACTCCAAAAACATCGAGAACCTCTTCATGGCCGGGCGCAACATCTCGGTCGATCGTCGTGCCCTCGGCACCACCCGTGTCATGCGCACCTGCGGCATGATGGGCGAAGTCGTCGGCAAAGCGGCATGGATCGCCACTACCCGCAACACCTCGCCCCGGGGAGTTTATCAAAACTACCTCCCGGCCCTCATCGACCTCATGGAGAAACCGGGGCGTGCCCGTCGCGCAGATCTCAACGGCGAACTCACGATTCCGCCCATCCCTGATAGTGGCCTCCGCGGAAACCCCAAGGAAAGTGGTGGTCTAAAACTTGAGGGCATCGTCATCGATGATGCCAAGGCCAAACTGACCGGCCCATGGAGCAATGGTAATGGTCTCAAACCATTTTACGGTTCCGGATACCGCTATGCCTCCGCCCCCGCCTCCGCGACCTTCCCCATCCGCGTCAAGCAAAGCGGAACCTACGAAGTTCGCTACTACTGGCAAGATCACGAAAACCGCAACGCCAAAACCCAAGTGACGGTCACCGATACCAAGGGTAAAAAGGTCATCACGCTCGACCAAACCAAGGCGCCCGCCTCGAAAACCTACACCTCGCTCGGAAACTTCGAATTCAGCGACGTCCTCCCGGCCACTCTCGAAGTCTCGGGGAAAGGCAGCGGATTCATGGCCATCGACGCCATCCAGTTGCTCAAAAGCGAGTAGCTTCCCATGTCCCGTTCAGCCATCCCATGGGTCCGGCTCTACCGCCTTGCGGTCGTTGCTTCCATCGCGTGGCTCATCTTTCAACGTGACCCGCAAACTCCGCCGACCGCCGACTACACCCTCCTCTTCCCTGATGCCGCCTATGCCACAGGCGGGGAAGTCTTCGACAAAAACGACCGCCTCACCGGCTACTTCCTCACGACCTCACCCACCAGCGATCACCTCAAGGGATACTCGGGGCCAACCAATATCGCGATCGCTCTCGACCGGACCGGGCGGGTGACCCGGCTCGAGATCGTTCACTCAACGGATACCCCCGACCACGTCGAATCAGTCATTCAAGACCGCGCCTTTTGGAAAGCCCACCAAGGCCTCAACCTCGGCGCTCCCGGCGATCTTCAGGTCGATGCCGTGAGCGGCTCCACTCTCACCAGCCAGGCCATCAGCCGCGCTATCATCGAACGGCTCGGAGGTGAAACAACTTCGCGGCTCTTCCCCACCGACATTCTCCCCGCCGAGCTGCCGGGAGCCACCTCCCTCGAAGACCATCCCGACTGGCCCGGCGTCAAACTGATCTACGATGAATCCCGTCGGTTAATCGGGCACGCCCTCCGCACCGCTCCTTCGCTCGAATATTTACACGGCTTCCAGGGACCCACCGATGTCCTCATCGTGCTGGATGCTGACGCCCAAAAAGTCACACGCCTTCGCTTTCGAAAAAGCTACGACAACGAGGAATACTACGAGCGCATTCTGGATGACGACGACTACCTTGAACTCTACGACGGTCAAAGGATCGACCAAATCCTCGAACTCGATACAATGGAGATCGAAGGCGTCAGCGGGGCCACCGACACCTCCTGGGCCATTGCCGAAAGCGTGAAACGCCGGCTCGCGCAATTCGAAAGCGACCGCACGCCGGTGCCCTTTCATTTCCCATGGCGCAATGCCGCCCTCATCCTTCTGACCATTGGAGCTAGCGCATTTTCCTTCACCACCCTCCGGGGAAACCTCATCGCCCGCGTCCTCTGGCAAATTACGGTCGTCCTCGCTCTCGGAATCATTCTAGGCGATCTCCTTTCCCAGGCTCTCTTCATGGGATGGGCCCGCCACGGACTGCCCTGGCAGGACTCTTACGGGCTGATCTTTCTCGCCGCAGCAGCGCTCCTCATTCCCTGGGCAAGCGGAAATCAACTTTACTGCCATCACCTCTGCCCCCACGGATTCGTGCAACGCTGGCTCGGCAAGCTTCCGGTCAAAGCGTTGCGCATCCCCCCTCTCTGGCACCGCCTCCTTGGCTACCTGCCTTCCACCCTGCTGCTGCTCATTGTGGCCTCCGTCATCGTCGGAACCAGCTGGAATCTTGCCTCGCTCGAAGGTTTCGACGCCTGGCTTTGGAGATCCGCGGGCATCGCAACCATCGTCATCGCCATCGTCGGCCTGGTGGCCTCCATCTTTAGCCCTCTCGCCTATTGCAAGTATGGCTGCCCCACGGGGGCGCTCTTCAAGTTTCTGCGCAAAACCTCCGGAAAGAAAACCTTCGGATGGCGCGATGGCCTCGCCGGCCTCCTTTGTCTTGCCGCCGCTTTCCTTTGATGTCCGCAGAACTCTACGATGAACTCGATCCTCTCTACCGGGAGATCTGGGGAACCTCCCTTCATCATGGCCTCTGGTTGAGTGGCAGGGAATCCGTCGAGCAAGCCCGCTTGCAACTTATCGACCATACTCTTGAACTGCTGAATCCTTCCGGCACCATCGCCGACATTGGCTGCGGATACGGTGACCTTTCCGCCAGACTCGCAAATGAATTCCAATGCGAGGTGCACGCCTGCACCCATTCCACAAAGCAAGCCAAGGCCCTCCCCGCCCATGCAAGGATTCATCGTCACCATTGCGATTGGCTTGAGAACAACCTCGCTCCGGGTTCCCTGGATCAAGCGATCGCCATCGAAAGCCTCTCCCATTTTGATGACTTCGAACACTTCGCAGAACGGACCTCGCGCGCGTTGAAACCAGGAGGCGCACTTGTCATTGCCGATTGGTTTGGCGACGGGTCTTCATCCCGCCTCCTCCGACACCTTGCAAGGGCCGGAGACCTTCCTCCCTGGCGTTCCTTGGGAGACTTCGAAGCCGCCGCCTCACGACAGGGATTGATGACGACCAGAACCCTCGATCTCTCCCGCGAAGCGGCCCCCACCTGGACCGCCATGTTTGCGAGAGCCCTCCTCCTGCCCTTCCGACGTCCCTCAACGCTCCCCAAGCTCGTCCGACAGGCCTTACGGCGTCCCGCCCTCCTTTGGAGCTTTCCCCTGCTCCGATTCGCCTACCGGCAAGGTGCCTTAAAATACCACCTCATCCGCCTTGAAAAAACCGACAAGGTTTCGTCTCGCCCTTCATCCTGAATCTTCTTAGATTTCCCGGGAGCCATGAAGAAAGCAAGATTTCCACGCACTGTGATCCTCGTCGCGGCATTTTACCTTGTTGCGGCCGTCAGCGCAGCGATCACCCAGCAGAACTGGGAGTTCCTCCAGGTTTACATTCCCTTTTTCGTCGTCATCGCAGCCGTGGTGGCATTCATGCACAGCCGGGTGAACTTCTCCAACACCCTTTTGTGGAGTCTCACCCTCTGGGGCGCCCTTCACCTTGCCGGAGGCTTGGTGCGCATTCCCGATGGCTGGCAGTACCACGGCGAAAACCAGGTTCTCTATTCCTGGTGGGTCATCGAAACTTGGCTGAAGTATGACCACGTAGTCCACGCCTTTGGCTTCGGCACGACCACCTGGCTGGCCTGGGAAGCCCTCCGCGCCAGCGTCCAACAACGCCTGGGCCGGAAGCTCTACCCATCCATGGGCATGATTTTCCTTTGCGTTTTCACCGGCATGGGCCTCGGCGCCCTCAATGAAATCGTGGAATTTCTGGCCGTCCTCAGCCTGCCGGCGACCAACGTCGGCGGCTACGACAACACCTGCTGGGACCTCGTCGCCAACATGGTTGGCTGCCTCTTCGTCGCTGTCCTGATTCTCTTCCGAGGATAAATTCACCGTGACTCTGACCTTCAGCGACTCCGGGAGCCAACGGCTCGATGCCTTTCTGGCCTCACAGCTTCCCGACCTTTCACGCGCCAAGATTCAAACCCTCATCAAGGACGGACATATCCTGCTCAACGGCGGGAAGGTCAAAGCCCGCGCGGCCTTGAAGGCGGGCGACCAAATGAGCATCAACGTTCCCGAAAAAAGGACAACGGACCTCATCGCCCAGGACATTCCGCTTTCCATTCTCTTTGAAGATTCGCAAATCATCATTCTCAACAAAGCCCCCGGCATGGTCGTCCATCCAGCGGCAGGCAATCCCGATGGCACTCTCGTCAATGCCCTCCTCCACCATTGCGCGGGGCAACTGGCCACCGAAGGCGGCGAAGGACGGCCCGGAATTGTTCATCGCCTCGACAAGGACACCTCGGGTTGCATCGTGGCCGCCAAAACCAACGGTGCCCTGAAGCACCTCACCGGCCAATTTGCGGACCGCAGCACCACCAAACTCTACCTCGCAGTGGCCCAGTCTCCCCCCAAGACCGCCCACCAGACCGTCTTCAACAATATCGCCCGCCACCCTGTTCACCGGCAACGCATGGACGTTTGCAATCCGGGTGCTGGCAAGCCTGCCATCACCGATCTCCACCTGCTTCACACTGCGGACGATGGCACCTCACTCATCCTCTGCGCCCTCCACACCGGTCGCACCCACCAAATCCGCGTCCACCATCGCTTCCTCGGCCACCCCCTGCTCGGCGATCCCATCTACAGCAAACCAGCACGACAAACCCGCGAAGTTTCCCGCCTCATGCTGCATGCCTGGCACCTCGGCGTAACCCATCCCACAACCGGTGATTGGATTCAATCAGAGGCCCCCATCCCCGACGAATTTTCCCCCTGGACCAAATCCATTGGCGAACGCCTCGATCAAATCCGACAGCTCAAAGGCCTCAAAGAATCTGACGGACTTCGGTAAGACTTGAAAGACCGGTCGGTTGGCGGCATACCTCCCCCGTCTCTTTCTTTTCTGCCGCACCATGGGCTACCACTTCAAAATCCGCTATCTCCGTCTCGTCCGGAAGGCCTATCGTACTCTCCGGAGTCCGGGTTTGCAGAGACATGGATGGTTGCGAAAAATTATCGTCCCCATGTTCCATCGTGAACTTTGGCATCCCTGCCGGGATACCGTCGCTGCGGGGCTGGCGATTGGGTTCTTTGTTTCCCAGCTCCCCATTCCCGGACAAATGATTCTGGCCGCCCTGGGAGCCGTCCGCTTCCGCGCAAACGTCCCCTTTGCCCTTGCCGCCTGCTGGATCACGAACCCCTTCACCCAGCTGCCCATCATGCTCTTTCAAGAGAGCTTCGGCGATTTCCTCCGGGACTCCCTCCACATCCCCATCCACCCCATCCTTGAGAAAATCCAAATCTCCCTTCACTTCATTCCCGGGATGGAAAACAAGGTCCTCAACGGCGGAAGCTTCATTTTGGGATTCCTGACTCTCGCCTTTATCTTGATGCTCCTGGCCTATCCATTCGTCTACCTCCTTTCCGCGATCATGCCCAAGATGCTTCCAAAAACGCGCTATCAACGGGCCAAAGCCAAAGTCATTGCCCGGAATCAAAAGAACCTTGCCCAAAAAAAGGCAAGTAATTCATGAGACCTCCTTCTGGTCGTCCTCCGGCCTGAATGCCGACACAAACAAGAGCACGGCCGCAATCGAAATGCAGGAATCCGCCACGTTGAAAGTTGGAAAATGCCCCCCGCTTGCCGGGGCGATCTTCTCGTAACCCGGCAGCTTCACGTCGATGAAATCCACGACGTATCCCTTGGACAAACGGGTGACGAAAGACTTGTCCGCATGTTGCTCCAAATAGAATCCCTGCACCAGTCGATCCGTCAGGTTTCCAAAGATCCCCGCGATCAATAGAGCCGCCGCAAGGCGAGCCGGCTTGTTGGCAAAGGCACCCTTCTTCCAAAACACCGTGACGAGCACGATGGCCAGAATCAGCACCGTCGTAAAAACCAACGGTGCCCAGGTTGTCCCGTTTCCCAACCCAAAAGCAACACCCTGATTATGAATCCGCCACCACCAAAGAAAGCCGTCAATCACGGGAATCTTATCATCCAGGGTCGCGGTGTAATTCCCGACCGGCTCGCTGAAGGTCGAAACCGCCCACCACTTCGTGATCTGGTCGATCACGTAAATCGGCAGACTGAGAACGAGAAAAATTTTAGGGAGATTTTTCATGATCAAGCCCCCCGCATCAGGGAAATTTCCGCAAGACTAACGAAGGAGCTTACCAGCTCTTCGCGACTCGCTTTTTTGAGAACTTCAACTGGCACCGCACGCTCCAAATTAAATCGTCCCGAGCGGGTGCGACGGAGGGCGCTGAGGTGGCCTCCACAGCCAAGCTTTTCACCAATATCGTGAGCGTAAGTCCGCACGTAAAATCCCTTGGAACAATCCACCGTAAAGTCAACCTCGGGTAATTCCACACGCGAAACTTCGTACCTCGTGACATGCACCGGCCGCGGAGCGCGCTCAACCACCTGACCTTTCCGAGCCAGCTTGTAGAGGGGCACTCCATTCTTTTTAATGGCCGAAACCATAGGCGGAATCTGCTCAAACTTCCCGGTAAAACAGGCAAAGGCGGCCTTCACCTCTTCCTCGCTCAAGGCAGGAACTTTTTTCGCTTCCACAATCTCCCCTTCCTTGTCCTGCGTCGAAGTCGTGGCTCCCAGAGTAAGCGTTCCGGTGTAGGTCTTATCCTCACTCATCAGGAGATCCTGAATCTTGGTGGCACGATTGATTACCAGCATGAGAAGACCGGTCGCCATGGGATCAAGCGTCCCGCAGTGACCAATTTTTTTCATGTTCAACTGGCGACGGGCAATCGCGACAACGTCGTGGGAGGTCATTCCAGGGGCCTTGTCAATCAAGAGCACCCCGCTGGGAAGATCGTTCGGATTCTGCATATTCAAAAAATGTTAGAGGCCCGCGTTTTTCATCGCGGAGCGAATTTCAGCGAGCACTTTCGCACGCACTTCTTCGAGCGGACCCGCCATCCGGATCCCGGCGGCAAGCGCGTGTCCGCCGCCTCCAAAGACGCCGCAAATCTCGCTGGCATTGATCCTTGGGTCCTTGGAACGCATCGACACCCGGATTTTTCCTCCGCCGAGTTCCTCGAAGAAGACCGCCACAACCACTCCACGCACCGCGCGAATAAAATCGATCATCCCTTCGGAATCATCATCAACAAGACCGAGTTCCTTCTTGGTGGACTCGCGCAGATCCCACCAGACAAGCTTGCAGTCCTCGCTGCGGTCCAGAGTGTTCAAAAGAGAGCGCATCAGCTCCACCTTGCGATACGGCTGGTTGTCGTAGGTAAGTTGGTTGATCTCACCCACATTCAGCCCACGCGATACCAAATCAGCGGCCATTTCGTAGGTGCGCCGGGTCGTCCCCGGATACTGGAAAGAGCCGGTATCCGTCGAGGTCGCGACGTAGATGGAGTCCCGCGAAATCTCGGAAATAGGATAGTCCAGCGCGGTCAGGATGTCATAAATAATTTGGCCCGTCGCCGGACTCTTGCCGTCGATGTAATTGAGGTCTCCGTATCCCGGATTGGAAATGTGGTGATCGATATTGATCAACAGCTTCGCTCCCTCAACGGCCTTGAGACTCCCCTCGCCCACGCGACTGTGCGCAGCGGTATCCAGAAAGATCGCGACCTCGACATCGACATTCTGAGCAGAGCAAGAAACCTCGACCTTCTCTGATCCCGGCAAGAACTCGAGACTCTCCGGGCAACCGTCTTCGTTCAGGTAGCGGACCGATTTGCCGAGCTGCTCAAGCGCATGTCCCAAAGCAAGGATGGATCCAATGGCATCACCATCAGGACGAACGTGACTGACGACAGCGAAGGATTGGTGGGCCTCGATAGCGGCACCAATTTGGGCGATGGTTGCATTCTCACTCATGGGGTCTAGGCGCAGAGTGTCCCCACCCGGGGCCAACGATCAAGAACGAACGTCCACTTTGCCAGCGAGAGAACAATCTTTTGCACATCCATCCCCCCGACCTTGATCTGCCTGTCGGGCGGAACCCAAGGTGTTCTCTGAAAAAAAGGTTTCAAATAACACGACACCTCCGCTTCGCACGTCTCCGGAACCCAAGCCGCGAAGTGCCGAACGCCCCACCAACAAGGACGGACGAGCGGGCCGGGCTGGCGCACGAGGCGCGAGGTCTGCAACAGGGCGCTTGCGACCCGCAGACAGCGTGCCGGAGCGGTGGAATCGCCGGATAGCCCGGGCTGCCCCCTTTCGCCCGAAGGACTACCACGGCGAACACCCGAGAAGACCTTGGAGAAAGCCTTTGTCCGCAGGTTAGACATGTTATACAGATTGTCTGACATGAATGGCACGGACTTAAGCAAAATTGAAATTCTCGTCATTCTGATAATCAACGTGTTACGTCTGTCCGATGCCGCGAAATCATGCTTAAGTCCGTAGCTCATTCTTGTCTGACATGAATGGCACGGACTTAAGCAAAATTGAAATTCTCGTCATTCTGATAATCAACGTGTTACGTCTGTCCGATGCCGCGAAATCATGCTTAAGTCCGTAGCATTCTTGTCTGACATCTTATGTGCAGAGTCATTCATGTCATCGACGCAGTGCTTCTTCCGTCAAAGACGGAACCAAAGAAGCCTTCGGCCGGGGCAACGACCAAGAGCCCCGTGGAATGGATTGAGTCTGCCATTGATCAGGGCGTCCCGGCCTTCAATGAAGGAAATCCAGGCAAGGGTGCCGATATTTACCGTGATTGCATGATCTCGCTGTCCGGGAACGATCAACTGGATCCCAAAGTCGTGAAAGTCGTCCGGATGTTGGTCGAGACTTTCTTTTTTTGGCCGCGTTTCCTCGCATATTTTTCTGTGAAAGGGAATACGGCCATTCCTAAAACCCCGCCGCCTGACCGTCTTTTCGGCTTTCGGAAGCACCGTGGTAGACCCCCGTTTTTCCGTTTCGAAGGATGCCCTGATATCCACCAAAGCCCCCGTTCCCAACCCGGATATCGTGGCCCCGCCGTTTTAACTCGCGCACTGTTTCCCAGGGAATTCCTGACTCCAGTTCGATCCATCCTCCATCGCTTAATTCTGCGTCCGCCGACTGCGTGGGTTCGGACGATCCCAGATGTTGCCAGCGCGCAGCATCGCCAGCTTCCTGCACATTCATTCCAAAATCGATGAGGTTGATCAGAATTTGGACATGTCCCTGGGGCTGCATTCCTCCACCCATGACCCCAAAGCTCAGCCAAGGCGCGCCGTCTTTCATCACAAACGCCGGGATGATGGTGTGGAAGGGGCGTTTGCCCGGCGCATAACAATTCGCGTGCCCTTCATCGAGACTAAAGAGTTCTCCCCGGTCTTGAAAAACAAATCCCAATCCCGGAACAACCACACCCGATCCCATCCCGCGATAGTTGCTCTGAATCAGCGAGACCATATTTCCGGCGGCATCCGCCGTGGTGAGATAGATCGTATCGCCCTCGTTCAATTTCGCCTCACCCGCGACCACCCGGCGGGCAGCTCGTTCCGGATCGATCAGTAAATTCCTCTCCTTCGCGTAGTCCGCCGAAAGGAGACGAGCGATGGGTGCCTCGGCGAAATCAGGGTCGGCGTAAAATCGCGCCCGGTCTTCATAGACCAACTTTTTAGTCTCGATGAGTCGGTGAAGTAGCTCGGGCGACTGCGCTCCCATCGTCTTGAGATCGCAGCTCTCCAGCATCTTAAGCATCTGCAAGGCGGCGATGCCCTGGCCATTGGGCGGAAGTTCGTAGACCTCATATCCGCGGTAGTTCACCGAGACCGGCTTCACCCATTCCGAGCGATGGGTTGCCAAGTCTTCCTTTCGAAGAAATCCTCCTTCTTTCTCGAAGAAGGCTGCGATTTCATCGGCGATTTCGCCCTGATAAAAAACCTCCCGCCCCCCCTTTACCACGCGTTCGTATGTCGCCGCGAGATCGGGATTTTTGAAAATTTCACCGCTCTCGGGAGCCTTCCCATCGATGGTATATGTCTCCTCAAACGCCCCCGGCTGATCACGCAAGATCGGAACCGACCGTCCCCAGTAATAGGCAATCAATTCACTCACCGGAAATCCCTCGCGCGCATAGGAAATCGCCGGAGCAAGGACGTTCGCCATCGGCAACTTGCCAAATTTCTCATGCAAGGTGAACCATCCGTCCACCGTCCCAGGCACCGAAATCGGCAGAAATCCGAGCGATGGAATACTCTCTTGATCTCCCAGTTCTGCTTTCAGATTTTCAAGAGTCAGCCCTTTCGGCGAGCGACCACTGCCATTCAATCCGTAAACAGTTTTCGATTCAGCATCCCACACGATGGCAAAAAAATCGCCCCCAATTCCGCAGCCCGTTGGCTCCATCAATCCGAGCGCGGCATTGGCGGCAATGGCGGCGTCCACTGCCGAGCCACCTTCTTGCAAAATACGCAAGCCCACTTGCGTCGCCAACGGTTGACTGGTCGCGACCATCCCACGCTGCGCGACCACCTCGGATCGCGACGCAAATGACTTTCCGGTAATGCGGTCCATTTGAGCGAAGCTGTCATTGATGCTCAGAACGATCAAGCACGCCGAGATAAAGACAAAGGAACGGGTCATGTCCACAATACTGCCGGATAGAAGATCCCGGCGGAATCCTAAAATACGATCAATCTTCTTCCTGGGTTTCCAGAAGATAGTTCTTCACAGAAAGCCCTTCTCTGCCAACAATTCGATCCAACTTGGCGAAAAACTCCTTTGCCCGGACTTAGTTGGCCGCGCAATTTTTTTTCTGTAAAAGTGGCTGATGACTTTTGCTGAAAGCTGGGTTCGGTTGTTTGAGTTTGGTTTTTGTTAGGAGAGTTTGAGGTAGGCTTTTCCGGTTTCCCAGGTTTCTGAGA
>Ga0209390_10004183_pt1 | contig 22017 bp, 17 predicted proteins | sample BON01_FD_187212 | JGI IMG/M metagenome (GOLD analysis project Ga0209390, IMG submission 187212) | Freshwater microbial communities from Lake Bonney liftoff mats and glacier meltwater in Antarctica - BON-01 (SPAdes) (version 2) | ecosystem: Environmental > Aquatic > Freshwater > Ice > Glacier... | reverse complement strand
GGGGGGACCAGCGTGTGTCCAAAAAAAAAGCACCCCTACATCAGACACCTCACGTGCGACTTCCACACATGACCCAGATATTCGTCGGCACATGCGTACCCTTAAAAAAGGACGAGAAGTACTACATCTGTCATTGGGATCGCGACGTAGCACGTGCAGTCGCAACCGGCACAACTGCCCCGGTTACCATCGTCAACGATTACACGGGTACGTCAGAGAGCGCCAACGTCGAAGTCAGCATTGTGAAAGGCCTGTACGATCAATATTTTACGGATTACCCGACGAATCGTTCGACGATCTTGGAATTTGTGAAGAACAAGAATGGCGGTGGGACTGAGAGAAGCGGGCGCTCCAGTGGGATGATTCTAATGCCCCTCGGCTATGACGACCCGTTCCAGGCAGCGAACGTGGGCGAAGTCGACATTGGCGTCTGTACACTCGCAGACGGATTTAACTCGGATTGCACTGGATTCTACGGGACGGGGTCGATAGTCAAGGTACCCACGCGGTTTCTGACCGATTTGACAGAGGCGAACCGAAGCGACGCGCGTCGCATTCCCAGCGCATACGCTACTCGAGTACTGGACGCCTCGATTGACACATTGCGTACGGCAGGTGAGCCGGTGTGGACGACGGCAGAGGTCACCGTGTGATGAGGGTGCCCTAGAATTCGAACCGCCGTTTGTCACCGCCATCGATATCTTCATGACGACTCCGGGCGGATGGCTGGCAGCGTGGCGGGTGGCTCCCAGCGCGGCGGGTGGCTCGCAGATTGGATACGCGTAGAGTGGCAGGCAGAGTGATACTCGCAGAGTGCCTCGCAGCATGGCTCGCAGCATGGCTCGCAGCGTGGCAGGCAGAGTGATACTCGCAGAGTGGCTCGCAGCGTGGCGGGTGGAACGTCTGGCTGAAAGTTGTGCCGGGGCCGATGCGGTGCTGGGGGGAGGGGGTGTGAGCAGAGGGAATGCGAGAGGGTGCTGGGCTGACAGCTTCATTATTAATATCGATAAAATCACAGTTTTTTTTATCCTGTTGGTCTATTTTGGAACGGGTAATTCACGTGAAAAGTCGCCGCCAAGCTCCCACTCTCCCACCGGAATGTCTCTTGCCGCCGATGGAGCTGGGTCGCGCAAGCGGCCCGTGGCAGAGCAGCACGCGGCCACCTCGGGCGACGGCCTCGAGGCCAAGGTCGCGGCGCTCGAGGAGGAACTTGGCGTCGCGAAGGCGACCACCCAGAAGCGGAGGGTCATCATGAACTTGCTCGCGGCCGGCTTCATCGAGCTCGCCCCGCCTGACAACCTGCAGAAGGGCGTCTGGATCCGCAAGTTGTACCAGGCCGCAGTCTCCTGCGCCGTCGGCGGGACCAGCGCGGTCACCAGCGAGGCTCTGACGGCGGTCCTCGATGCCCTCGGCGGCCAGCCGATGGAAACGGAGGAGGACCGGCGCAAGGCTCTCCTGCGCGCTCTGGCCGAGGGCCAGGCCGTGGCGGCGCCGGCCACGGTCGAGCCCCCAATGGGGGGGCTGAGCCTCCTCACTCGCGACGAGCTGCGCTGTGTCTGGGTCCACCTGTCGCCGATCGCGCTGCGGCTCACCTGCAAGGCGCTGCGGGAGGCCATCTCTCAAGAGGACGACTGGCGGTGGCTCAAGTCGACGCTCAGGTTGATGCCCCGATACTGGGCGTGTGCGGAAGCCGCCAGGGGCGGTCGGCTGCAGGCGCTTGGCTGGGCGCGCGCGATGGGCGTTTGCCGCGACCCAGACGCCTGCTGCGCCGCCGCCGCGGTGGGCCGCCTCGAGGTGCTGCAGTGGCTTCACGCGCAGGCGCCGCGCTGCTGGGACGTCACCTCGCTGGAGGCCGCCGCCCGGGGAGGCCACCTGGCGGTGCTGCAGTGGATACGCGCGCATGCGGGGGGCCGGTATCGGGTCGGCCCCTTGTGCCTTGCCGCCGCCCAGGGAGGCCAGCTCGAGGTGCTCAAGTGGCTCTGCGCGCAGCTCCGCGCGCAGCAGGAGCCGCCCTGCCACCCCGCGGTGCTGACGTGGCTCTCCCGTCACTCGCGGACCTGGGCCACCTGCACGTGCGCCGCCGCCGCTCGGGGAGGTCACCTCGTGACGCTGCAGTGGCTCCGCGCGCAGGACCCGCCCTGTCCATGGGACCGCCACTCGTGCGAGGCCGCCGCCGGACGAGGCGACCTCGAGACGCTGCAGTGGCTCCTCGCGCAGGACCCGCCCTGTCCGTGGAACCGCGACTCGTGCCACGACGCCTCGAGCGATCTCGAGATGCTGCAGTGGATCCGCGCTCAGCCGCCCTAGCCGCCGACGCGCACGTCCGTAAACTAGTCCATGGTTCCGGGATGGGGAGGGCGTATCAGATGCTCGAATAATGGCAACTGGCCGCAGATGTACACGGGGGGGTCGGTAGTGAGGCGGCGGGGCGCGTGCGCGCACCAAAAGTCGGGGCGGATGGCGTCGGCCAATTCCCCCCCGGCGTCTTGCGGGAGCACGCACATCTGTAAATCATGGGCCCAATTCTCCCCCATTTTGCACACCAGTCCAATGGGCGGATCGACAGTCTTGATCGCAAACTGGCCAGTGCTGGCCGCCTCGCACCTTTCGGCTTGGGCCGCGTATGCGTTGGCTACGGCCTCGCATGCGTTGGCTCGGGCCTCCTGTACGGACGATTGGTTTCCCATTGGAGGGGTTGTATACCCGCCGCATTTGGTTGGTGGGGAGACGATGAGGGATGCGACAGGGCGTGCCCCTCCGCGCAGCCCCTCCGCCCGCCGCGTAGCTTTGCGCGGCCTTGCGCAGCTTGCAGTGGCTGCCGCCGCGCAGCTTTGCGCGGCCTTGCGCACCGCCGCGCAGCCGCTGCGCACCCGCCGCGTAGCTTTGCGCGCCCGCCGCGTACCCTACCCCAGTGGGCAAGTGGCCCACCGCCATCGCCACGCGCCAATTGGACCTCGATCGGGGTCGTTGTCTTTCAGACCGTCATACAGTACAGCCTGAATGAACTCGGTTACGTCGTTCCGGGAGGGGGAGGGCGCATCAGATGCTCGAAGAGTGGCAACTGGCCGCAGATGTACGCAGGAGGTAACCCGGGGCGGGGCAGCGCTTGCGCGCACCAGGAGTCGGGGCGGATGGCGTCAAACCCGGGCAATTCCCCCCCGGCGTCTTGCGGGAGCACGCATATCTGCAAATCATGGGCCCAAGTCTCCCCCATTTTGCACAGCAGTCCAATGGGCGGATCGACGTTCTTGATCGCAAACTTGCCAGTGTTGGCCGCCTCGCACATTGTGGCTCGGGCCTCGTATGTGTTGGCTCGGGCCTCGCATGCGTTGGCTCGGGCCTCCTGTACGGACGATTGGTTTCCCATAGGAGGGATTTGTATACCCGCCGCATTTGGTTGGCGGGGAGACGACGGCGAGGGGTGCGACCGGGCGCGCCCCTCCGCGTAGCCCCTCTGCCCGCCGCGTAGCTTTGCGCGGCCTTGCGCAGCTTGCAGCTGCCGCCGCGCAGCTTTGCGCGGCCTTGCGCACCCGCCGCACCGCTTGCGTGGGCTTTGCGAGTTGCGTGGGCTTGGCGGGTTGCGTGGGCTTGGCGGGTTGCGTGGGCTTGGCGTGTGTGCGCGGGCTTTGTGGGTTGCGTGGGATTGGGCGTGTTGCGTGAGCTTGGCATGGACTTGCGTGGGAAAGTAGGTCTGGGGGTGACGCTCCGTCTCCGACAAAGTATTTCCCCGGGGAGGTGGCGCTCCATCTCCGACAAAGTTTTTGCTCGTGGAGGTGGCACGTCCTGCAGAAAGTAGTTCCGGGGCTGACGCTCCATCTCCGACAAAGTATTTGCCCGGGGAGGTGGCACGTCCTGCAGAAAGTAGTTCCGGGACTGGCGCTCCATCTCCGACAAAGTATTTGCTCGGGTAGGTGGCACGTCCTGCAGAAAGTAGTTCCGGGGCTGATGCTCCATCTCCGACAAAGTATTTGCTCGGGGAGGTGACACGTCCTGCAGAAAGTAGTTCCGGGGGTGACGCTCCATCTCCGACAAAATATTTGCCCGGGGAGGTGGCACGTCCTGCAGAAAATAGTTCCGGGGCGGATGCTCCATCTCCGACCAAGTATTTGCTCGGGAGGTGGCACGTCCTGCAGAAAGTAGTTCCGGGGGTGACGCTCCATCTCCGACAAAATATTTGCCCGGGGAGGTGGCACGTCCTGCAGAAAGTAGTTCCGGGACTGGCGCTCCATCTCCGACAACGTATTTGCTCGGGGAGGTGGCACGTCCTGCAGAAAGTAGTTCCGGGGCTGACGCTCCATCTCCGACAACGTATTTGCTCGGGGAGGTGACACGTCCTGCAGAAAGTAGTTCCGGGAGTGACGCTCCATCTCCGACAAAGTATTTGCCCGGGGAGGTGGCACGTCCTGCATAAAGTAGTTCCGGGGCGGATGCTCCATCTCCGACAAAGTATTTGCTCGGGGAGGTGGCACGTCCTGCAGAAAGTAGTTCCGGGGGTGACGCTCCATCTCCGACAAAATATTTGCTCGGGGAGGTGGCACGTCATGCAGAAAGGTGCTGCTGCACGCCCCGGGGCACGGGGCACGCTCCGGTGCTGCTGCACGCCCGGGGCACGGGGCACGCTCCGGTGCTGCTGCACGCCCCGGGGCACGGCGCACGCTCCGGTGCTGCTGCACGTCCCGGGGCACGGCGCATGCTCCGGTGCTGCTGCACGCCCCGGGGCACGGCGCACGCTCCGGTGCTGCTGCACGCCCCGGGGCACGGCGCACGCTCCGGTGCTGCTGCACGCCCCGGGGCACGGCGCACGCTCCGGTGCTGCTGCACGCCCCGGGGCACGGCGCCAACGGGGCACCAGTGCCAGTTTTGTGCAGCGCCCGCCACCACACACCGAACATGAACCCGGCCCCTGGCTGCGCGCCCACCGCCTCGCACCGGGCGCTGATGCTGACCGCGGCGCATACAGTGCTACTCGGCAAGGACGCCGACGCACAGGCCTGCGTGGCCGCAGCGCTCCCGCCGGTGGCACTCGGTCAACTGCGCCGTACATGCCGCGGCGCGAGCGGCGCCGCGCCGGTCGGCGTTGACTGGGCGCGTCTCTGCCCGTTAAGCGGGTTGGCGGCGAGGGGCGAGCTCCGCGCGTTGCAGTACCTGTACCTCCACGACAAGGATTGTATCAACCCATGGGAAATACTGCTGACCGCCGTATCGGCGGGTCGGGGCGCGGTGGTCACCTGGATCCTCGGAAAGCAAGAGCACTCCAGCGGCTTTCGGTACCAACTCATGCACGTGACCGCGTCGGCATCCGACCCGGAGGTGATCCGGCTGCTCATCGCAGCTGGGGCGGAGCACTCGCCCGATGCGCTGCTCTGTGCGGTGCAGCACGGCAACCTGGCCTTCCTCACCGCAGTGCTCAACGCCGGCGTGCACCCGGACAGCGAACCCTCGTTTCCCAACTCCAATGACAACAGACCTGGGCACGCGCTCATCAGCGCATGCGAGTCCGGCCACCTCTCGTGCGCGCGGGCGCTGCTCGCGGCGGGGGCCGACGTGGATAGACTGGGACCGTACGGCTCCGCGCTGGAGGGGGCCGCAACACAGGGGCACCTGGAGTGCATGCGGCTGCTGCTCAAGCACGGGGCAGACGTGGACAGACTGGGGCGGAATGGCTCCGCGCTATCGGGGGCCGCATTCCGTGGGCAATTGGAGTGCATGCGGCTGCTACTCCAGTACGAAGCCGACGTGAACGCGCGGATCGACGGGGGGCAAACATCACTCATGCAGGCTGCTCGCACCGGGCACGCCGAGTGTGTGCAGTTGTTGATCGAGCACAGGGCCGATGTGCACGCGCGGGGCTTAACCGGGGGGACCGCGCTCAACTGTGACAAGACCAGTGACGATCCTGATCTTACCGAATGCACCCGGGCGCTGCTCGCAGCGGGAGCCGATGTCAACGCTGCCGACGACTCCGGTTGCACCGCCCTCATGAATGCGGCGATGGACGACGACCAGTCCTTGGGCCTGCTCATCGAGGCGGGAGCCGATGTCAACGCTGCCGACGGCGCCGGGCGCACCGCCCTCATGCACGCAGCGGAGTACGGTGTCCAGTCCCTGAGCATGCTGCTCGAGGCCGGCGCCGATGTGCACGCCACTGACCACAGGGGCTTCACGCCGATGCTCCTCGCGTGCCACAGCGGGTACATGCAGACCGTCTTGCTGCTCGACGGACACGGGCCGACTCGCGCGCGGTCTGTGCAGATGGCACCACGGCCCTCATGATGGCCTGCGGAAATTGCCACGGGGACATCGTGCGGTGGCTCATCGACAAGAAGATCGACCTCGACGCGGTGCAGCACGGAAATGAAGGCCGCACCACGCTCGCAATCAGCTCGGGGGACCAGCGGCGGATGCTCATCGAGGCAGGGGCGGACCTTGACGCCACGGACGCCCGGGGGTGGACTTTGCTCATGCATGGCTGTGAAAATGGGGACATCGACAACGTCCGTGAGCTCATTGCTGCCGGCGCCGACACCTATGTGTTAGCGGACGCCGCCGACACCTATCTGCCGGGGAACTCCATATCTGCCTTCGACCTGGCAGCGTTTGACGAACACTGGGATTGCGTTATTGCAGTGGCGCAGGCGCGCCTCGACAGTTGCGAGGCGGAGGGGCAATGACCCGGCCAGCAGAGGGGGCGCGAGGCTGGCGCTGGCGGCGCGGAGGGGCGGCGCGGAGGGCGCGCGAGGCTGCCGCTGGCCGCGCGGGGTGGCGGCAGAGGGGGCGCGAGGCTGCCGCTGGCCGCGGGGGGCGGCGCAGAGGGGGCGCGAGGCTGGCGCTGGCCGCGCGGGGTGGCGCAGAGGGAGCGCGAGGCTGCCGCTGGCCGCGCGGGGTGGCGCAGAGGGGTGCGAGGCTGCCGCGGTGGCACGTCCTGCAGAAAGTAGTTCGGGGGCTGACGCTCTGTCTCCGACAAAGTATTTCCTCGGGGAGGTGGCACGTCCTGCAGAAAGTAGTTCTGGGGGTGACGCTCCGTCTCCGAAAAAGTATTTTATCGGGGAGGTGGCACGTCCTGCAGAAAGTAGTTCCGGGGCTGACGCTCCGTCCTCGACAAAGTATTTCCTTGGGGAGGTGGCATGTTCTGTAGAAAGTAATTCTGGGGCTGACGCTTTGTATCCAACAAAGTATTTCCTCGAGGAGGTGGCACGTCCTGTGGAAAGTAATTCTGGGACTGACGCTCCGTCTCCGACAAAGTATTTCCTCGGGAGGTGGCACGTCCTGCAGAAAGTAGTTCTGGGGCTGACGCTCCGTCTCCGACAAAGTATTTCCGAGGGGAGGTGGCACGCCCGGCAGAAAGTAATGCTGGGGGTGATGCTCCGTCTCCGACAACGTATTTCCTCTGGGAGGTGGCACGTCCTGCAGAAAGTAGTTCTGGGGCTGACGCTCCGTCTCCGACAAAGTATTTCCGGGGCACAACTGCACGCCCGGGGCACGACTGCACGCCCCTGGGCACGACTGCACGCCCCGGGGCACGCTTCGGTGCTGCTGTACGCCCGGGGAGTGGGGGTCAGACTGGAACCCAACACGCGCTCCACGGAGGTGGCGCTCAGCCCGGCGCACCTTTGCAGGGAGGGCTGGCCGCACGATGCCCCGTGGGAAACGCGAGGCAGATGCCACGGTTTCCCCCACCCAACCCACCCAACCCACCACATCCATGGCGGCCACAACGACGTCGGCCAAGCGGGACACCGGAGGACACGTGAAACGACTGCGGTTGGGCGGCGCGGCGCCTCTCCAGGGCGCCTGTCCGGTGCCACTCGGGGTGGAGCACCTCGAACTCAACGGGTGCATCGGGGGCGATACGCCGCCGTGGCCGCCGTGGCTCGTCCGCACCTTGCCGGCGCTGAGCGCGCTCGAGTGCCTGCGGGTGCTCATCATGCACGACTGCCCCGTGACTGCGCTGCGCGAGCGCATGCCGCGCAGCCTCGTGCATGTATCGCTCATCGGGTGCGACGCGCTCACAGCCCTTGGCGACTCCGTATTTGCCAATTGCGACTCGCTCGAGTCGATCCACTTGCCCGTCACCCTCATGACAATTGGTGCACGCGCCTTTGCCGGCTGCTCGGCGCTCAAATCGATCGAGTTGCCCACCTCGCTCCAAGCGATAGGGGAGAAAGCATTTGCGAATTGCGCGGCACTGACGTCAATCGACCTGTCCATGTGCACCTCGCTCGACGGAATCGAGGCCCGTGCATTTGCTGGGTGCACGGCACTGGCGGCCGTCGCGCTTCCCGGGCACCTCCGCAGGCTCGTCAATCGCACATTTTCCATGTGCACATCGCTCGTGGCGATCGCGCTGCCTCCGACGCTCGTGTGCATCAGCACTGGGACGTTCTATGGGTGCAGCTCCCTCGCGGTGCTCGAGTTGCCCACCTCGCTCCAAACGATCGGGGAGAATGCATTTGGGAATTGCGCGGCACTGACATCGATCGACCTGTCCATGTGCACCTTGCTCGACGCAATCGAGGCCCGTGCGTTTCACAAGTGCACGGCACTGGCGGCCGTCGCGCTTCCCGACCACCTCCGCAGGCTCGGCGAGTGTACCTTTTCCATGTGCAAATCGCTCGTGGCGATCGCGCTGCCTCCGATGCTGGTGTGCATCGGCGAGGGGACGCTGTACGGGTGACGCTCCCTCGCTGCGATCGAGTTGCCCACCTCGCTCCAAGCGATCGAACGCGAGGCATTTGCGTATTGCGCGGCACTGACGTCGATCGACCTGTCCATGTGCACCTCGCTCGACGGAATCGAGGCCCGTGCATTTGACGGGTGCACGGCACTGGCGACCGCCGCGCTTCCCGATCGCCTCCGCAAGCTCGGCGACTACGCCTTTTCCGGGTGCACTTCGCTCGTGGCGATTGCGCTGCCTCCGATGCTGCTATGCATCGGCAACGGGACATTCAATGGGTGCCGCTCCCTCGCGGTGCTCGAGTTGCCCACCTCCCTCCAAGCGATCGAACGCGGGGCGTTTGCGGATTGCGCGGCACTGACGTCGATCGACCTGTCCATGTGCACCTCGCTCGATGGAATCGGGGCCCGTGCATTTGATAGGTGCACGGCACTGGCAACCGTCGCGCTTCCCGATCGCCTCTGCAAGCTCGGCGACTACGCCTTTTCCGGGTGCACTTCGCTCGTGGCGATCGCGCTGCCTCCGATGCTGATGTGCATCGGTAACGGGACATTCAATGCGTGCCGCTCCCTCGCGGTGCTCGAGTTTCCCACCTCGCTCCAAGCGATAGAGCGCGAGGCGCTTGCGGATTGCGCGGCACTGGCGTCGACCGACCTGTCCATGTGCACCTCGCTCGACGGAATCGAGGCCCGTGCATTTTATGGGTGCACGGCACTGGCGACAGTCGCGCTTCCCGACCACCTCCGCAAGCTCGGCGAGTTTGCCTTTTCCGGGTGCACTTCGCTAGTAGCGATCGCGCTGCCTCCGATGCTTTTGTGCATCGGCGAGTGTACGTTCAGTGGGTGCAGCTCACTGGAGGCCGTCGCGCTTTTCAATCACCTCCGCAAGCTCGGTGAGTACGCCTTTTCCATGTGCATGTCGCTAGTGGCGATCGCGCTGCCTCCGATGCTCGTGTGCATCAGCAAGGGGACGTTCAACGGGTGCTGCTCCCTCGCGGTGCTCGAGTTGCCCACCTCGCTCCAAGCGATCAAGCGCGAGGCGTTTACGCGTTGCGTGGCACTGGCGTCGATCGACCTGTCCATCTGCACCTCGCTCGACGGAATCGGGCGAGGTGCATTTGATGGGTGCACGGCACTGGCGGCCGTCGCGCTTCCTGAGCACCTCCGCGAGCTCGAGGCCCGTGCATTCGCGCGCTGTACCGCGCTCAACCAACTCGCGTTCGTGCACACCGGCACGGTGGCGCACGCGCCGCTCGATCGCCACGCATGGGCCCCGCTGCACCTGCCCATGGCGCGCGTGCCGACTGCCTGCCTTGTGCATGACAATGTGTTGGGGCCAGGCAGCTGTCCCGCGCTCGAGTCGATCCGCATCAAGTCGTACGGCTGGGGCCGCGCCCGCGTGCTCGTGCGCCGCCTCGTGCTCACCCCCCGGGTGGTATTTTTGTGGTACGGCCTCACGGCCGAGCGGCACTGTGCACCCGGGGGGCGCTGGGCGGAGCGCGACCGGTTGGCCTACATCGCCGAGTTCGGGTGACGGCCTGTCGCGGTTGCGCGGTCTCGAAGTGTGCCATTGTGTAGTTGAAGTGTGCCAATGTGTGACTGGAGATACCGCCGCCTGACAATCGGGTACCGCGCATCGGTTGAGATCGTGCAGGCCAAGACGGAGTTTCAGAGGCCCAGCATTCCCTGGCTGCCACACCCGCGAACCCAGACAACCGCGGCGGTCGCGGAAGCAAGTCGAGTCGTGCACGCGTGCATGCGCTAGGAGCGCGCCTTCCTCCAGGTGCGCTTGATCGTGGCGCTCGCTCGGACGCCGCGGCTCGACCGCCTGCCGGACCTCGGCTCCTCGCCAATATGCGAAGCGGTCGCCGGCCCCTCCGATCGAAACTAGCTCCCCCTTCAACGCGGGGCGCCGCAAATGGCCCAGCTGGCCGCAGCGGCAACCGTGCCACCGCTGCGACCGACCCCGGGGCATTATTCGCCGGCCGCGATCCGCCGCCAGAACTGCACCTCGCGCGGATTGCCCTCCCAGGCCAGCACGTGCAGCCGCATGCCATTTGCTCGAATCTGCGGGGCGGTCGACGCCGCCGCCGACGCCGCCGCGCAGGCAATCCACTCCCACTCGTTGCCAAAGACGCCGCCGCCCAGCGGCATGAGGAACAGGTCGACGGGCGACCGGCTCAGCGCGGCCGCCCGGATCGCGGCCGCGTACTGCGCCGTGAGCAGGGCCTTGGCCACGTGCTCCGCGCGGGGGCCCGCGTTGCCGGGCGCGAGGCTGGCGCTGGGCGGAGGGGCGGCGCGGAGGGGGCGCGAGGCGGGGGGCAATGACCCGGCCAGCAGAGGGGGCGCGAGGCTGGCGCTGGCCGCGCGGAGGGGCGGCGCGGAGGGGCGGCGCGGAGGGGCGGCGCAGAGGGGGCGCGAGGCTGCCGCTGGCCACGCGGGGCGACGCAGAGGGGGCGCGAGGCTGCCGCTGGCCGAGCGGGGGGCGGTGCAGAGGGGGCGCGAGGCTGGCGCTGGCCGCGCGGGGTGGCGCAGAGGGGGCGCGAGGCTGGCGCTGGCCGCGCGGGGTGGCGGCAGTTACCCCGAAACCCTTGACCTCGCACTCGCCGTCGTCGCCGTCGCCATCGTCGCCGTCGCCATCGTCGCCGTGGCCGTCGTCGTCGTTGTATTCCCAGCTCCCAAAAAGTGACGGTCGCGCGATTTCAGCTTGGCCCCTGAAAGGAGGTGACGGTCACGCGATTCCAACTTGGTCAGACGCTCACGCGATTCCAACTTGGTCAGACGCTCACGCGATTCCAACTTGGTCAGACGCTCACGCGTCTTCGCCCGCGGTGGCGACCCCCGCTGGGGCCGGACCAGGAGCCGCCTCGGACTCGGGGGCCCAACCCGACTTGGACGCCACCGGCGCCGGGCCGCGCTGGGCGCCCGACGGCAGCGGGTCGAAGCGCGAGAAGCGGAAGGCGGTCGCGAAGGGCGACGCCACGCGGTAGTTGTCGGCGCCGCCCTCGATGGCACCCTCGGCCTGCGCCGTGGTCCAGACCACGGGCGCACTGTAGTCGTCCTGCTTGCCCTGGCGCGGGCGCGCGTCGCCGTCGAACGACTGGCCGATCAGGCCGTGCGGCCACTCGGCCAGCCGCCCCTCGGGCAGCAGCGGCCGCAGCGAGAGGTCGAGCCGGTGCACGGGGCCGTCGATCCGGCCATACACGGGGCGGGGGTCGACGCGCACCTCCCAATCGGGCAGCGCAAAGACGGCCGACGAAAGGTCGACGGTGACGCTGCCGCCCGCGCAGGCGCGCGTCGTGTGGTGCATGACGGTCGAGGTGCGCCCGCCGCACGTGGCGTTGACCGCCCTCCAGCCCCAGTTGTTGGCGCCCACCTCGTCGGCCCAGTAGGACGCCGTGAACCACGCGCCGGACGCGCGGTCGAGCGTCGCGACGTGCACCTCGGTCACGAACGTGCCGTGCACCTCGCTGCCGCGCAGCGTGAAGGTCGCCGCGCGCAGCCGCGCGTTGACGCTCACGTCGCGCGTGCTCAGGAAGCTGAAGAGGCAGCCGTCGCAGCCGCGGAAGTCGGCCTTGCCGCCGTGCGCCAGCCCCAGGTGCGGGTCGCCCTGCAGCGCGCCGCCGGCCAGGTAGGGCGCGCACAGCGACAGGTCGAGCTCGGCCGCGTTGGCCACGAGCCCGGCGTCCACCGGGTCCCAGCAGGCGGGTTGCGCCTTCCACGAGTGGTGGAGGCGGCAGGCGCGGCCGAACCCTGGGCCGCCCGACACCGCCTCGGAGGCCATGCGCGAGTATTTGAACATGTACGCGAAGTCCGTCACCATCCGCACGTCCCACGCCTCGAGCTCCTGGGCAAAGTCCAACGCGCGGTAGAACAGGAACCGCATGATGGTGACGCTCGAGGTGTCCCAGCTCGCCAGCGGTTGGTTGAAGCGGTCGGCCTCGAAGAAAAGGCGGAACATGATCGTCGCCGCGCTCGTGTTCCAATCGCCGACCGGCTGGTTGAAGGCGGCGGCGCCGTTGAACATCGATGTTAGAACGGTCACCCTCGAAGTGTCAAAGGCCACTGGCTGGTTGAAGTTCCACGCGCCCTCGAACATGCCTTGCATGTTAATGGCGCTTCGGGTGTCGAACGGCACCGGTTGGTTGAAGGACCTGGCCTGGAAGAACATGTTGTTGAAGTTGGTCACGGCCGACGAGTTGCCGATGGCGTCGATTGGTTGGTTGAAATCCACCGCCCCCCCGAACATGCTGTACGCACTGGTCCACTTGCCAGTGGAGCCGAGGCCTTGGAGCGAGAGGGGCGAGTTGAAGCGCGCCGCCTTGTGGAACATGCGCTCGGTGGATTGCACGTTGCCGAGCCCAGTGAGCGCCACACGCTGGTCGAAGTAGTTCTCGGCAAACATGCGACTGAGATCTGTGGCACCTGTCACCTCGAACGTGACCGCAGCGGGTGGCACTTGGTACCGAAAGAGGCCCTCGACCACGTCGGCGTCGCTCATATCCCAGCACGGCCCCGCCGGGGTGGCGCCTCGCGCCAGCATCTCGTTGTAGTCGAGGTTGAGGTGCAGGGTGTTGGGTGGGCAGAGCAGCTTGACGTCGTAGCCGCCCGCTGGCAGCATGGGCGGGTAGGGCGGCGGCGAGGGCGGCGGCGAGGGCGGCGGCGGCGACAGAGGCGGCAGCGAGGACGGCGGCAATGATGGAGGCAGCGCATAGGGCGGCGGTGCAGACGGTGGCGGGGGCGGCGCCCCGGGGGCCTCGCTCAGCCGGCGCGGGAGGGAGGCGCTCGCCGGCGCGGCGGCCGCGGCGGCCGCCCAAGCGAGCAGCAGGCTGGTGATCATTGGGCGCGCCAGGGGTTTGTGGTGCGGGGCGGCGTGCTACACCGTCCGTTGGAAAAAAAAGCCGGGCGGACCGCAGAACGGGGGCGCGGGTACGGGGGCTCGGCTGGACTCCGGCGGCGTTGTCGGGGGGTACGCAAGGTCAGCTCTGCGGCACGTGCCAGGAAACCGCGCGGGTACGCAAGGAACGAGTGGGCTCAGTGGCACGGTTTGAGTGGCTGTCTGTAAACTTTTTTTTGTATCCGTAAACTTTTTGTTTTCGCATACTCAAAAATTGTCATGAGTCGCATCGACGTGAGGGTGCGAACGGCAGGGGGTATGTACCCATCCAATGGGGGCTCACATTATGGACCACATTCGGCGTCGTGACTCTTGGCAAGATGCGCACACACATTAAAAAGAAGACGCTATATAGGAATAAAATGCGTTGTGCGGCAGCGGCTGGCGGGTGTGCTTTCGTTTATGTGCGGTAGTACACATACGTACACATAGGCATAGGGAATACGTGCACACGTGACACGCGACACGACGAGTGATAAAAACACATACACATACACATTTGTATATATAATAAATATAGTATATATGTACATATGTGCATATATATCAGGCCTCAAGCTTTGGGATTTGTGGTGTCTTCGAAACGCCGAATATTTATTATGTATAATATATTATAACATTGCGTTTTCAAAATATTTGCGGCATAAATAAAACACACAGCGAACACACGCGGTCGCGGACTATACACACGTACAGTACGCACTATAGAGTACACGACACGGACGACGAGAGGCTAATAAAAACCTGATACTGTGGCGCGCGCAGTACTGGTACGACTCACATTGTTATAATTAAATTATTTTCTATATAATAAATCCAACAGCAACAGCAAGCAAAACAGCTATAACTATAAGAAAACCATCACAGTGTGGAAACGAAACACACACGATGGATAAAACTGCTCAGCAATACATGCCGGGATTCCCGAGAAAGTGGCCGGAAGTCTCACGAAGATGGTACACACGACCCGCGCGCGATTCAGCTCATCTATCCTCTATAATACGCCTGGTTTGCACAACTTCGGTCAGCCTCGGGCCTGGCGTCAACGTTAACTTTGTGCAAAAGAAGATGGCCTAGGCAACGAGCAACGAATGCTGCGCGGGCGGGTGTTGTCTCTTGCAGCGTGCGGCGTTTATCATTACATCATCGGGTTGACCTGCTGAGGGCAGAGGGAGGGGGGCCACGGATCGCACCTGAGGAGGGTCAGTGCGGGTGCTTACGCGTTACGGAAACACTGGTAGGGTAGACAGTAGGTAGGTTAGGGTTAGGCTGCAGGGGAGGGGAGCAGTCCAAATGGAAACGACGCGAGATTCTGATTGCCTTGCATGGGCGGCGTCAGTCTCCCCTCTCCTCTGCCCCACACGACGTGTGCCACATACACAAATGCCCCAATTGCCCCGCCTCCTCGCCCCCAACCCCATCACCAGCCCAACCCATTGAGCTCCACAATCACGTCCCTCACCAGCCGCTGCACCTACTTGTCGCTTGGCGGGTGGGGCTACTGGTCGCGCTGGTGCTTAACCGCGTTCCACCACTTGCGCAGCATGCGTGCCAGCCCGTTGAGCCGGCCAAGGTGACGCGGCGCCAGGAGGTCGATCTTGCGCAGCTCCTGCTCGCCCGCCGGAAGCGGCGCGTGGCCCCGCCCCGCGTAGCCGCGCTCGAGCCGCACCATCATCGAGTCGTACGCCTTGGTCACGCGCTCGCGCTTCCGAGCGAGCGGTGCGTCGGCGTCACCCACCTCAAGCTGCCGCACCATGCACGTCAGTTTGCCGCCTGGCCAGCTTGACGACGGGACCGATGGCTGAGAGCTCTGGGCGTCGGCTTCCGTCACCGTTGGCATCAAATCTCCCCGCAGCCGCGAAGGGCCGCGTGGTACGCTGGCGGAGCCCTCCAGGGCCTGGGGATGAGGCGCTGCAGATGCCATGTCCACTGCGGCCGTGGCGGACCCCAGGAGAGCCTCCATCTGCACCAGCGCCTCCGTCAGCGGCTGCCGCTTCCGGGTCATGGCCATCGACAGCCTGTGCACTGTCGCCGCTAGCGCGCGGGTCGCGTCCAATGGCCAGCCGGCGGCCGCGTGCGCCATCCCAAACAGTCGGCCGGTCCCATTCTCAAACGCCTCGCAGACGTCATCCTCATGGTCCTTCATCAGTCCGGCCGAGGGCTCGCTGACCAGGCTCATGAGCACGCAGATGCCGATGCCAAAGGCGTCCGTCTTCTCCGAGTGCTGTTTCGAGTTCAAGAAAGTGGGGTCGCCGAAGCTAACTGAGAAGATGAGGTTGTGCGTCGTCGCGTGCGTTGTCCCGCCTCCGAGCGTCGGCTCGCGCACCTTGGCCAGGCCGACGTCGATCAACACGGCGCGGTAAACCAGCAGCAGCGGACCGTGCGCCATTGGCAGCGGCCGGGGTGCGCCCTCGAGAAGGATGTTGGCCGTCTTGACGTTGCGGTGCAAGATGCGCTCGCCGTGCAGGTGCGCGAGTCCGCGAGCTGCGTCGCACAGCGCCGACAGCCGGCGCTGCCAGTCGAGACGGGCGTCGCCCTCGAAGCCGAGCCGGCGTATTCGCTCGAGCCCGCCGCCCGACAGCAGCAGGCGGTCGTCGAGCGAGCCTCCATGCATGAGCGGCGTGATCATGCACAGGGCTCGCGCGTCGTCGCAGTAGCCGAGGAGAAGCAGCACGTTGCGGTGGCGGCAAAGCCGGAGCGTCGCCACCTCCAGCAGAATGTCGGCCGAGTGCAGGCCGCTCGCACTCTTGACCGCCACGCGGCCCCAGCGCGCCGCCAGCGACGGTAGCTCAGCTGCGATGACTTTTCCAAAGCCGCCCTCTCCCACCTCGCCATCGGGGCCAGCTGCCTCAAGCGCGCGGAGCACCTCCTCGGCGGGGACGCTCGCGACTGGCGACTGGCGGGGGGGCGTCGAGGGTCGTCTCTCGCTCCTCTTTCTCTTCGCCCCCATCATCCGCGCCGTCGGTGGCTTGCAAGGCGCGTCGTTCGGCACTAGAGGCGTCGCCCTTGACCCCCTCCGGGCTGTCCTGCTCCGTCGCAGCCCTATGCCCCTCCTCGTCGTCACCCACACCAGCTGCCACAACAGCCGTTGCCGCCTGGCTCGGCGGATCGGCGCCCGATAGAGCTACCCCAGTCGCCGCCTCTGCACGCTTGGTCTTCTGCCGCTGCTTCTTTCGCCTCGCCTTGGCCTGCCGCGACTCTGCCGACGCCTTCTCAGCCTCCTCCTCCGCCAAAAGCGCGTCAGCCGCTGCCTCCGCCGCCGCCTCCGCCGCCGTCCGTCCGGCTTCCGCCCACCATGCCAGGCGCTCGGCCCGGTGAAGGGTCAGCAGCTGCTGCATCTCATCTGCAGTTGAGTCAGGGCAGTCACAAACAAGTGACGGTTCAGCGCCCGTTTCCAGCAGCAAGCACGCGGCCTCCAGATTACCGGAACGGATGACTACTACCAGCGGCGTGTCCCCTGTGTCGTCTTTCAAATTCAGCGTCTTGGCTAGCGGCACCCGCACCGCCCGCGTGTTCCCGGTCTCGAAGACGTGCTTCAGTGTTGTCCAATCGCCAATGTCTTTCGCATCAAACTGAGCCCCAGCCTGCCGCAGCACTCGCACGGCACCCGCGTATCTGAGGTCGCTAGCGCTCACCAACGCCATCCTCCCAGCTTTGTCTTTCAAATCAACCACTGCCCCGGCCGCAAGCAGCAAGCAGCGCTCGCACTGCACCCTTTTGGTCGCTGTCGCTGGCGCACACCAACGCCGTCGCCCCATCGTTGTTTTTCAAATCCACAACTGCCCTGATCGTAAGCAGCATCTGTACAGCACCAACATGCCCTTTAACGCGCTGGCGCGCATCAACGCCGTTTCCTGGTGGTAGTTGTCTCTCGCATCAATCAACCTGCGCCCCGGCCGTAAGCAGAACTTGAATCGCACCCTCATGCCCGGTCCAGCTGGCATGCATTAGAGCTGTGTAGCCCTTGTCGTCTTTCGAGTCCACCTCTTCGCCAGCTTGGAGGGCGAGGTGTATCGCGGTCGCAACGCCTGCGGCTGCGGCGACGTGCAATGCACCCATCTCCAAGTCCGTGCACCGTGAAGACGACCGCGGTGAGCGTCACGGAGATACTGCCGGTATCTCCGGGGACACCACCGGCGACCCCGAGGCTCCCCTCCGGTATTCCTCATCTTGTTGTCGGGCACGCCAGTGTAGGCGCACGGGCGAGCTGCCCGCTACCCATCATACTCGTGTACGTACCGCTAGACGCGGTCCCGCTAGACGCGGTTGTCATTCATGTGACGTGGAGCCTCGCTACGAGGAGCCCTCGTGGTGACTTACCAAGATCGTCAACATGGCCCGAGACCTACTCTATCCATGCTGACCACCATTTCGATGGCAACAGACGCAGCTGGATTGCTTTCAACGAGTCCATCTGCGACCATCTCAGCGGCCTGATCTGCAAGCAGGGCATGACCTGCTACGGCGTCATCAGCGGCGAGCCGCAGAACGTGGGTGGCAACGCCCAGCCAGTGGTGGCAAGCCGGCACTGGCGCAAGCAGACGGCGTGGAACGTCATGGTCATGGTCGGCCATCGCCGACACCCCGCTGCGGGGCTTCCTGCGCTCGACGTTTGGCAGTGGCCTGAGCGCCATCGCAGGCGGCCCGCCGCGCCAAATCGACCCGCACGGAGCCTGGATGCATCTTCTCGCGATTTTTGACGCCCCCTCAACCAGATGGAGATCAGCGAGGCCAAGATGAAGTGGCAGACGGTCGAGATCGCCACCGACATCAGCAGCTCGGCCAGGACGGTGCAAAAGCTGCACAACCTGCTGTACTCGATCGACTACACCGTGCCGTTGGTTGACCGCCACACGGAGGAGGAGATGGCGAGGAAGATCCTCATGTGCATGTCTAAATTCGACGCCTTCTTCCGCGGGAAATGCCACAACATCATCAACGGCGAGCCGGGCCAGCGCGGGCTCTGCGAGCGCGTCACGCCTATCCTCGAGCTCGATGAGGACAGCGTCGCTGCACCTACGGGCGACTACAATTACGCTCTGAGCCTCCCGGACGTGCTCACTTACTTCGGCAAGCTCTGGGAGACCCGCATCGAGTTCGGGTTAACCCGCGACCTGCCCATCACCAGCCCAACCAACGACGTCTCGCGCAGCTCCATGAGCGAGGCCCACGCTGCTGCTTCCGGCCCTCGGCGCGCTGTCTCCGAGCATGCCTTCGCCACGAGCGCCTTCTCGGTGAGGCGCCCGCCGGGCGGCTTTAACCGCAGGAACTCGCTCGAGGCGCTCTACGCCGCCGGCCTCAAGGACATGGACAGCGCGTTCGTGACCTCATCCGACTTCGCCGCCCTCAATCGGGACGAGCTCGCGGACGCGCTGCGCAACGGGGGGGGTCCGTCCGCCACGGCTGCTACTCCATCTCCATCCGCAAGGACGCCAACGGCGTCGAGTCCGTCGAGATCATCTGCTACAACTGCTTCGGCCTCGGGCACACCGTGTGCACGTGCCCCTCGCCCAAGAAGATGCGCGAGCTCGACTTCGCCATCGAGACCCTGACCGAGCTCAACGAGAGGCGCAAGCAGAACCCGCGCGCTGGCCCGCCCAACCTCGGGTTAACCCTCTCTCGCCCTGCTCGTCACCGACACCACGCCAGCTGCTCCTGGAGCTGCTCGCCCAGCTGCTCCCACAGCTGCTCCCTGTCGCCGCGGAGCCAACCTCACCCCCCTCGCGCCGGCCTGCAGTCCTTCGCCGACAGACTGCCTCTCCCTAATGTAGCAGCCCTGTGCTTCGCCGTTCACCACGCACCACGCCGCCTACGTCTCTCTGTGCCTCCAGCCAGCCACGTCGTCCATTCACCGAGCATCCGCTTCTCCCGGTCCGTCGCTCTTTCCGACCCCGTCCAACAGCCGCGCATGTGCACGGCCGAGACACAGATCGCGGCCGCGAGCAGTGGTGTGCGGCCGCATGCACCAAGAAGTCAGCACAGAGCGCGTGGCGCATACACACCTTCGAGAGCGCACGCCTGTCGCTAACGTGTGTTCGAGCTGCTCCTCCACCGTCGCCGCGCTGCTCGCGGAGCCTAGGACCGCGAAGACGAGCAGCCGGCTGAGGGTACGCTGGAAGCCGCTTTCACCCCTGCCTGCTGGTGCGCGGTCGAGGCGCGGTCGATGCATCTGCCCCGCCGGCAGTAGTGGGACCTACCCCATGCTCGACTGTAGCCGGCGCGGCGCGGCTCCCGGGCCACTCCATGGCCGTGTAGAGCTCGAGAAACGCCTCCACTGACTTTACACTGGCGGCGTTTCTCAACTATTTTTCTGCGTGTGTGCTCGTGTCCCCTTTGTATTATAAACCGTCTGTGAAACCCCCAGAATAGATTCGACGGAAGGAACGAAGTTTCCGTCATTTCCCGCCATTAGCCATTCGAGTCTGCAGTATGGTCGGCCAGATGGCGGTCAACCCGCAACGTGTGCGGTTGCTCTCTTCTCCCGGGGTGGCGCTGTCCAAAAAGAGCGGCGGCGTCGTCTACTGGATGGCCCGCGACCAGCGGATCCAGGATAACTGGGCGCTCCTGCACGCCGCGGACTGTGCGGGCGCGCACGGCTCTCCGCTCTCCGTGGTCTACTGCCTCGGGCCTGTCGGCGAGCACGCCACGCCGCGCGAGTACTGTTTCCGGCTCAAGGGAATCGCGGAGATCCAAACCGACCTGGCTACTCTCGGGGTGCCGTTCCGCCTGCTGCAGGGCGAGGTGGTGGACGAGCTCACGGGATTTTGCGCGCGGCACCACGTGGCTGCCGTCGTCACCGACTACTCGCCACTGCGCCAGGCGCGTGCCTGGAAGGAGGGGCTGGTGGCGGCGGCGCCCGGCCTGCACGTGGCTGAGGTGCGCAATACATGTGTACTGCAACTCCTCCTGCTTTACTTTCTACAGGTGGCCGAACCCTTGGCCGCCTGCCCGTGCAGTCTCTGTGGTCACCGCCCCCTGGTTCGTCTCATAGTATACCTCCACATAGTAGTAGTAGTAGAAGTAGTAGTAATAGTGGTAGTGGGAGTAGTAGTGGTAGTAACAGCAATAGTAGTAGTAGTATTAGTAGTAATAGAAGTCCTGGTGGTGGTGGTGGTGGTGGTAGTAGTTGTTGTAGTAGTAGAAGTAGTACTAAAATGGTGGTGGTGGTGGTGGTGGTGGTGGTGGTGGTAGTAGTAGTAGTAGTAGTAGTAGTAGTAGTAATAGTAGTAGTAGTAATAATAGTAATAGTAGTAGTAGTAGTAGTAGTAGTAGTAGTAGTAGTAGTAGTAGTAGTAGTAGTAGTAGTAGTAGTAGTAGTAGTAGTAGTAGTAGTAGTACTACTAGTACTAGTAGTACTAGAAGTAGTGGTGGTGGTGGAAGTGGTAAGAAAAAAAGAAGAAGAGGAAGAAGTAGTAGTAGTCGTAGTCGTCGTAGTCGTCTTCGTAGTAGTATTACGTAGTAGTAGTAGCAGTAGTAGTAGTAGTAGGGGTAGTAGGGGCAGTGGTGGTGGTAGTAATAGTAGGGGTAGTAGTAGTACAAGTAGTACTAATAGTAGTAGTAGTAGTAATAGTAGTAGTAGTAGTAATAGTAGTAATAGTAACAGTAGTAATAGTAGTAGAGGTAGTAGTAGTAATAGTAGTAGTAGTAGTAGTAGTAGTAGTAGTAGTAGTAGTAGTAGGTGTAGTAGTAGCGGTAGTAGTAGCAGCAGTAGTAGTAGTAGTGGTAGTAGTAGTAGAAGTAGTAGTAGTAGTAGTAGTAGTAGTAGTAGTAGTATGTGTAGTAATAGTAGTATACGTAGTGGTGAAGGTGGAAGTAATAAGAGAAGAAGAAGTAGTAGAAAATGTAGTAGTGGTAGTAGTAGTAGTAGTAGTAGTGGTAGTGGTAGTAGTAGTAGTAGTAGCAATAGAAGTAGCTGTAGTGATAGAAGAAGAAGAAGTAGGAGGAGTAGTAATAGGAGTAGTAGTGAAATTAGTGGTAGTAGTAGTAGAAGAGGTAGTGGTAGTAGTAGTAGTAGCAGTAGTAGTAGTAGTAGTAGTAGTAGTAGTAGTCGAAGTAGTAGTAGTAGTAGTAGTAGTAGTAGTAGTAGTAGTGGTAGTAGTTGTAGTGGGAGTAGTAGTGGTGGAAGTACTACTAGTAGTAGTAGTAGTAGTAGTATTAGAAGTAGTAGTTGTCGTTGTAGTAGTGGTAGTGGTAGTAGTCGGAATAGGAGTGCTAGTGGTAGCAGTAGTAGTAGTAGTAGAGGTATTAGTAGTAGTAGTAGTAGTAGTAGTAGTAGTTAGGGTTAACACACAACACCTTCTCTTCTATTCATGTTCTTTCCTTCTTTACTTAGACGCGCACAGCATCGTCTCCGTCTGCGTGGCTGCGGAGAAGTGGGCAGTGGATATGTAGTTCAATATATATATATATATATAGTTTCTATATATATAAATATATAGTTTCTATAT
>Ga0209390_10004182_pt1 | contig 22018 bp, 33 predicted proteins | sample BON01_FD_187212 | JGI IMG/M metagenome (GOLD analysis project Ga0209390, IMG submission 187212) | Freshwater microbial communities from Lake Bonney liftoff mats and glacier meltwater in Antarctica - BON-01 (SPAdes) (version 2) | ecosystem: Environmental > Aquatic > Freshwater > Ice > Glacier... | reverse complement strand
GATGAGTAATTAGTTATGTTACCTAATCCTAATTGACCATTACTGTTACTTCCCCAAGTCCATAAAGTACCGTCTGTTTTAATAGCAGTGGTGTGATTAAAACCACAAGCAGTACTAGACCAAGTAGTTAACGCACCAACTTGTTTAGGTGATGAGTAATAAGTTATGTTACCTAATCCTAATTGACCTTGAGCGTTTCTTCCCCAAGTCCATAAACCTTGGTAAGTAACAATCGCAGCAGGACTTGCCAACGTGTTTAGCCCCGGCTTGTTTATACTTGACGCATACCTGAAGCTCATGCAACTCTCCGTATCGTTGTCTTGTTGGTCAGGCGCTCTTTGATCTTGTCAAACGGAGCCGTCCAATCACCAAAAATCTCCTGCCTAAACAAAGTCATGGTGTCATAGTAAGGCGTCTTATTGCCGTCAAGCGCATACAAGTAATATCCCATAACAGGTATTACTACCCAAGTCTCTATACCCATAGCCGCCGATAAATGACTTACAGAAGTACAAGAACTAATCACTAAATTACAAGAAGCTATTGCTGCCTGTGTATCTTCCCAAGTATCCAAAGGAACTGTCTTTATCCACGGCGGGCAGTCATCAGCGCCCTCATCGCGCTGTAAAGAAATAAACTCAGCGTCAGTTTCTTTCAAAGCATCAAACATCAACGAATAAGGAAACCGTTTGTTATGGTCATCCTCAAACTTGGAATTGCCCTGCCAGCGAACACCAATTCGTTGCCTATGACCCTTAATCACCGTAGGCTTAGAAATATAAGCATCCCCGCGCAAATCTTCCATCTCGTAACCAAGATAGTTTGGTAACGTCATGCCGTAAGCCCAGAAGTCGTGGTACACACCAAACTCAGCACCAACCTGCACCACCGCAGAGACACCCTCTATGCCAGAAAACAACGCCGCAAGAGTGCCAGTACAACAGGCAACAACCTTATTACCCCGTGCTACTAAGTCACGGGCATAACGTACTTGATGGATTTGATCCCCCAAGCCATGATCGCAATATAAAAGAATGGTTCCCTTAGTCTTACCGTCCCACTCAGGAGCCGGTGTATTCGGGCGGCGGTCGCCAATAATTCCGCAGTAACGACCACGATTCATCTGCTTGTAACCCTCACCTATCTGACCCTGCTTGAGTAGATACCAAGAACGGTTATAAGCTGCGCGGTGGTCAGTAGGACGTTCGGCATGTAGCTTCTTAGATAGTCTCCAGCCCTCAACAAAGTCACCTACTCTACCGGCAGTTACCTGCAAATCTAGATCGTCCAATTCAGGCAAAGTGCGTAGACCGCTACCCCAAAACTCAGGCTGGCAGAATTGATTGTAATGGTACTTTAATACATCCCTTGGATTATCACTATGCTGGCGATTTAACTTCGGTTTAATGTCGTGCATGCCTTCATAACCGTGCAGATTTTCGTCATCTTCCTTTACACTAGAACCGTCAATGTTATTAAAATCATAGTCATAAGGGGGCAACTCCAAAAATGCGTGGATACGGTCTAGCTGTGCCTTTGGGTCAGCAAGTAAGTTGTCATACTCAACAATACAAAAACATTCCTTGTCGTACTCATATCCCTCTTGCAACGATATGTAAGCAGCTTTCAAATGGTCTGCAAGCTGACCTGAATACATGAACTCATCAAGGTTTTCAGGCTTGGCTACACGAACGAACGATGCCATGCAATCAGGTACTGAACGAACTGTTGCAATAATCTTAGGCTTAGTATTTAGCACCTGTGTCATGGCAGACATGATGATGGGGATAGGCCAGCCACGTCCCTTATCAATAATTACCGGCTTGTCTGTGTCGTCGTAGAACGCATCAATGGCACCACGCATGGTCTGCGCTAACTTCTTGCGTTCGGGGTCATTCTCGTTTAACAGACCCGCAGAGTGCCAAGTATTAGCAAGGCCATCTAGCGCATGAACCAGCCCCGATGTCGTGGAGACATGCGTCATCGGGTTTTGGTTGAGAATAGCCGCCAAGACCGTTGAGCCTGAGCGGGGGATGCCTGAGAGGAAATGTAGTGTTTTTTTCATTATGTAGGCCATGTTCCGGCTGCTTTAGCCGAGTTTACCTGCTGCATTGTCCATATGCCGGTGTATTGGGTGTAGGGGTAAGTGGTTGTTGCAGAAATAGCAGTGGTGTAATAAGAACCACAAGCAGTACTAGACCAAGTAGTTAACGCACCAACTTGTTTAGGTGATGAGTAATTAGTTGTGTTACCTAATCCTAATTGACCAAACTGGTTTTGTCCCCAAGTCCATAAAGTTCCGTCTGTTTTAATAGCAGTGGTGTGAAAAGAACCACAAGCAGTACTTAACCAAGTAGTTAACGCACCAACTTGTTTAGGTGATGAGTAATTAGTTATGTTACCTAATCCTAATTGACCATTACTGTTACTTCCCCAAGTCCATAAAGTACCGTCTGTTTTAATAGCAGTGGTGTGATTATAACCACAAGCAGTACTTAACCAAGTAGTTAACGCACCAACTTGTTTAGGAGATGAGTAATTAGTTATGTTACCTAATCCTAATTGACCAAACTGGTTTCTTCCCCAAGTCCATAAAGTACCGTCTGTTTTTACAGCAGTGGTGTGATAAGCACCACAAGCAGTACTAGACCAAGTAGTTAACGCACCAACTTGTTTAGGTGATGAGTAATTAGTTATGTTACCTAATCCTAATTCACCATTATTGTTTCTTCCCCAAGTCCATAAAGTACCGTCTGTTTTAATAGCAGTGGTGTGATTATAACCACAAGCAGTACTAGACCAAGTAGTTAACGCACCAACTTGTTTAGGTGATGAGTAATTAGTTATGTTACCTAATCCTAATTGACCATTATTGTTTCTTCCCCAAGTCCATAAACCTTGGTAAGTAACAATCGCAGCAGGACTTGCCAACGTGTTTAGCCCCGGCTTAACAATACTACCGCCATACATCTGTCGTATTGACATAGTGCTTGCCTTTTAAGACGCTATGACTTCGTAGCTTATCGTGTAAGTGATGCCGCTTGCCGTACCAGATGTCACGCTAATCGACGTACCCTCCATCAGGTATATCGCCGTTGTCTTATCCACCGCAATCACAGAGGCACTACTTGGCACTGAGATCGTAGAAATAACTGGGAAAGCCGTACCACCCGACGGGGCAGAACCCTGCGCCACCGCACCGTTGGTGTAGATAGACACCGTAGCGTTGACAGCAGATGCGGTCGTGTTCGAACACACAATCTGGTTAATTTTAAAAACCGTACCAGAAGCCGCCGTATTAGGTAGCAAGACAACCGCAGTCGCAACGCTTGGCGTGAGATAAGTGGTTGTCCCAAGTATGGACGTGACGTTAATAATATTTGGATTTGCCATGATGTTTCCTTAGAAGCCAAAAATCATCGCCATTGCGATAGACTTGCCGGTTGTAATGCCAGAAGCTGCTTGGGCGGTAGAAGCCCAAGTTGTGCCGTTTGAGGTTAAGACGTTGCCACTTGTACTAGGCGCCACAAATAGCGGTGAGCTTGTTCCGTTACCCAAGATGACATTGTTGGCAGTGAGCGTTGCAAGGCTTGTGCCGCCGTTAGCTACCGGGAGAGTACCTTTTACATCGGAAGCCAGGCTGATAACACTACGAGAGATTGCTACAAAGTCGGAGCCATTCCACGCTACGAGAGCCTTTTCCCCAGCTACTACCGTAACGCCCGCTGTTGGACCAGAGCCTCGAACAACGATAGAGCCTGTGCCTGCATTAATTACTACATAGGCTTTGCTTTGCGCAGGGGCCGTAATATTGCGGGTGGTTGCGCCGTTGCTAGCAGTCCACAAAATAACCGCATTACGTGCCTGATTATCCGCGCCGTTAGTCGTGCTAAGGGTTACGTCAGCGTTATCAGATAGCGAAACTGTGCCAGCTACCGCATCATCAAGCAAATCCGTAATTGCTTCATTGACAGTGGTACCCCATGTACCAGACAGATCTCCTGTGGTTGGAAGCGCCAAACCAAGTAGGGGGGTAAAGTTAGTGACTGCCATATTTATTCCTTAAATTGTCATTGCAACATTTTGCCAGTTTGGTGTCTGGCTGTTATCTATTGTTGACCAATAGAAATAGTTGGGTGTCTCTACCTGACCACTTGCCTGCACCCCAGATATTGCCACTGTCCTACTTGAACCAACAGTACCTAGGCTACCTACTGCTAAGACACCCGACAAAAATTCTACATAGGAAAAATCAACCGTTCCTACTGCCCCAGATGCCACCACTCCGGTTAAAGCAACTTGCGGCCCCGCACTTACTGTCCCTGCCTGCCCTAAAGCTAATACGCCCGTAATATCGGATGTATATAACTTGGATGCAACTCCCGTAAAACCTTCTGCTTGAACCCCAATAAGAGCAACGCTTTTATCTGGCGAAACAGTGCCAACGGAACCTATGGCCTGTACACCAGAAGATTCTAGTGTGCCGCCCCATCCGTTGTCACCCCAACTATGTTCACCCCAGCCAAGAGAAGACATACCTTATTTATCAAGTTGTTGCAAGTCGGAGTAGCGCAGTACTTGTGGCATTTGATGGCATCGTTAATGTAAATGTACCCGCTGTTACCGTCTGCGGTCCAAATGTATGCACGCTAACGGCCTTATCAGACTGAGTAGAGTTATAAATCAATACGGCATCAAAAGCTGTGGCTAACGTCACAGTTGTATACGTGATTGAAGCTGAAGGAGTCCAGTAACCTACGCCCGCAGTTGCCGATGTATTAGAAGACAGCGGAGAGGTTCCATTAGTAACCGCTACGCCGCCCGCTGTATACCCCGAGCCAGACACTTCGCCCGTAGCTGAATAAACTGTCGTTGAAGCGGCTACTGTAGCTGAAGCTAGGTATAGAGCAGCCTTAAAAGTATCGCCTGTACCAGTAGTAAAGTTATGTGTGGCCGTAAGAAGTTCACCCAAAAAACTAGTAGTCATTGCCTGTGTATTTGCCATGATGGCTCCTTCAATTAAAAGATGCCGCTTCGGCGGACAAGGTTATAGTTTTTTTAAGTTTAACATGTGCAGACCTATGTACAAGATCACCTTCTAGCCAATACTCTATCCAGGTTGTATGCTCATTGTCATTATCGATAAAGCCTTCTTTTTTCTCAAGAAGAGAATCATCCATTTCACCCTTAGTAGTATTTACAAGCGCCATTATAAAATCCTTATGAAATTCGCACGATGGCACTGTTTGCGTCGGGCGTTGGAAAAATAATTTGAAAAGTATCGTTTGTTACTGTTTTATCCGAACCAAAGTCCAACACCGCAACCGATGGTTTACCAACCACCGTATCGTTATAAATTAACGCACCACGCACAGTAAACGCGGCGTTCGGCCAAGTTGCACTATCAAATGAAATATACGCAGTAGGAACACTTAATATATTTGCCCCAGATGTTGGTGATACTAAAATTGTCAGATCTAACCCAGCAGCAGTATAGCCTGCTCCAACTATCTCTCCTACTGTAGTGTAAGCCGTTGTGGTTGGCCCAATATTTGCAGCGGCGGTATACAGCGCAACCTTAAAAGTATCTGGCGATGTTGGCCCAAAATTATGAACCGCTTGAAGTAGCTGGACTTTAAAGCTCGTCGTTGCGATTTGCTGTATTGACATGTTAGTTCGCTATCTTTAATTTTGTTTGCCCATCTCGGTATGCATCACCTCTTTCCAGACCATCACCCAGACGTTTAGCCAAACTAAGGGCTTCCTTGTACTTGTTATCGTATAAGGCCAACATATCAGCCTCACCCTTCATAAACGTGTAAGCCTCAATAAGAGAGCCGTACAAAAGAACCGTATCAAAATTATCGCCTAACCATGATGTGCCCGAAGTGACAATCGACTGAGGGTAGTAATAATAATGAAGTTCTACGTTATATACGGCGTCAGGAGTTGGCCCTAATATGAAAGTTAATTCATTGGTAATGAGACTGTTACTAATAGTTGGGCCGAATAATGCGTAGTAGCGCGGCAATCCTATGTCAGAAGCTTTCGGATATGACTGGCGAATAAAGTTTACATCCTTGTTGAGTAAATACTCATACGAACCAGTTTCCAAACTACCATCAATAACTGCAAGCGAATATGTCGATAAAAAATCATCCGGGCAGGCTAAATATTTATTAGACGCTTGCGTAACCCCCGTCATATTTTTACGCAATGAAGGGAACTGAACTGTATTGTAAATACGCTGCTCCGCTTGTTCAATAAAGCGGTTAACTTGTTCTGCCGACGTTTGTACAGATCCATCAGCCAAAGTTATATCTGGAAAATTATTTTCCGTATACGACTCTATAGCAGCTACAAGTTCAGTGTAATTCATACTTATGCCATTGGTCCACGGGACATTGTCCCTTTAGTTGCCGCACCAGTACCGCGCATTTTAATGCCGGAAGTCTTAGTTGGCGCACCATCCGGTAGAACGCGGATACTTCCAACAGTCATATTTACAGTATTAGAAGAACTACAATTTGGGCCGCTACCTGGGTTTTCATTTACCCTAATGGACTTGCCATCCATCGTATGTGGCTCTGCATAAACAGCGGCAGAACCAACTTCTTTACCGCCTTTTTTTTGTGAGAATTTAGCCATTAGCGACTCCGTTGGTTGTTAGCGCGAGCCATATTGCGTCCAACTTTCTTCATATCAGAAGAAGTAACGCCACCCTTTTTCAAAGATAACTTAGTACCCTTGCCACCTTTGTGTTCTTGAGCATCATGCTGCTTGAAAGCTTTCATAATCATCGCTTTATCTTTTGATTTATCTGCTTTCATGTCTTCCTTCATATCGCTTTTAACCATTTTAGACTCCTATCTGAATTGTTACTGTACCAATTTGCGCGGCCATTGCCAAGTAATTGGGGGTTAGAATTGAATCAAAACCTCTTGAGCCGCCAACAGGGTTCCAGCCCCACTGAAATACTCTACTGCCTGCCTCTGGATACCCGAACCCATCTACAGAAAGACTATTGGTAGATAAAAGTTGCAATCCACTATTTCCAGAAACTTGATAACTTATGTCGGGGCGCGGCTCTCGTACTGCTTGCGGGTCGTTAACCGGATACATACCCAACTGTAATTGCGGCTGGTCAGGATCCCAACATGCACGGCAAACCTTTACTTTGTAAGGCTTAGTCTTAACCGTTTGCGTACGCAGTTCTGACAGTTTGTAACGCTGTGCGCATCTATCGCACTCCGCAATTGCAAACTTACCAGAAGCAAATTTATTAGGCATAGAACATATTCCTTGGCACAAACCGCAAAGGAGACGTATCGCGGTCTTCCTCGACGGCCAACTGCCACTGCTGCTCGTAATCTACCTTTAACCCGATAACACGATTTGGATCTACATCCGGTAACTTCATGCTCAATAAGTATGCCAGACCCGCCACCATGCAAGGGATAAATCGGAACGGGATGTCTTGAATTGAAACACCCGTGCCAGCATCCTGTATACGACGCATCCGGTAGTACACAAACGTGTATTGATCCCCTGGCGCATTAGGCGTAGGCCATATATTAATGCAAGGTAAATTCTGTACTATTATCGACGCACCATCAGCGTGCGCCGTAGCCGTTGTATTGTCTTGCCCGCGAGCGCAGTTCGTTAGCTGGTTGCCTATGATATTTGGATAACTGATAGTTTCCGTGCCAATCTTAACAAAGCCGGATGTAGTTAAGCCAGAAACATCAGACAACGTAATAGTATTGTCAGTGCTAGAGATGCCTCCAGTTTGGCTTATAGTGACCGTGGTAGGGTTTTCTTGCCCGGACTGACGGTTATACCAAACTTGAATCGGACGGCCTTGCGCGAGCTTATTCGGGATACTCATGTAAGTCGATTCTGAGATGCCACTAATGTTGATGTCACTCTGATTTGACACAACACCGTTACTCTGGCGAATCACGGTATCTAGTAGGTTAATTGTATCTGTAGGCATAGGGTATATAGCTTGCCCTGTAACCATAGCAATCTGACCTTGTTCGACCGTCCAAAAATTTAACCCACGATTTGCCCACTCAATCGTTAGTAAATTTAACGACCGCCTTGCTGTACGGAAGTTATAGCCCGTACGAAATTCTTGACCACAGCGCTCAAACGCCTCTTCAATGAGGTCGTTCATATCAAGATTAAAAGCGGTAGTTCCGGTAGTTAAAGCCATTATCTAAACCCCGCTGTTTTCTTTGCTATTGTCTTAGGCTGCTTTACAAACTGTTTACCTGCTGCTTTGCCTACTCGTTTTGCTTTTGTTGTCGCAGCATACTCAGCGGGACTTAATGCCTTAATAGCCTTCTCTGGTAGGTAACGTTCGCCAGTTTTGGACGAAGGCTTACCAGATTTTGTGGTCCATTTCTGGTCGGCCCAGTTTTTTAGGCTTTGCTGGGTCGCTTTCATTTATACCCGCCGCCCTTAGCTTTATAGTTCTTTGTAAGCAACTGGGCCTTACGGGCTGACCATTGGCCTGCACCAGTACCCTGAACTGCCCGAGCTTTTATGCTATCGAACATATTTTTACGCATACCCGGCTTAGTATAGTTACCCGCAGCATTAACCTTAGATACCGGACCACCCTCTTTATATTGAGTGAAGTCAGTATCATCCCGACGCGCTTTTTTCTTCGCGCCGGGCATCTTGGAAGGGTTGATGTCGCCCATACCGCGAGAGGATCTCATATCAGCACATACCGCCTTTTTTCATTCCTTTATTACCAGCCATAACAATCATCTTGCCTTTAGTTTTGCCTTTGGTAGCAACGCCATCTTTACTGGGAGCAGCGGTTTTTACTGCGCCCATCTTAGAAGCAGCTACACCGCCTGCTGCCATCTTCTTTGCAGGCATCTTAGCCATAGATTTTTTCTCAGCCATCATCTTCATAAAACCTGGTTTCATTTTGGAAGCCATAGTATCACCACCTTTTGAGAATTTTCGGCCTTTATCGGCCTGGTTAAAATCTTTACCCACGGATTGTGGGACGCCTACCTTCTTAGAAAATGACGGCGAATGCGCTATCGCCGCCATAAAGTTACGTTGCTTCTTACTAGTACTAGGCACGAGTCTTGCCCCTAATTGCACAACCATCAGCACGGGAAGAAGCTGATTTAGCCATACCGCCCGAAGCCATCTTTTTAACTTTGCCACCGTGCTTAAAGTTTGGATTACCGTCATCAGCAAACCGAACTTCGTCCATATCACGAGGTCTGCGTGCTACGTCTGCTTTAGATTCATAATATGGTTCACGTTTTTGGAATGCTTTAGGCAAATCTTTTGGGCCAGACTTAGCGGCTGCACGCGCTGCAAGTTTTGGAAGTGCCCTCAGTAATGCTGTCGCACCAATAAAGTCTTCTGGATTAACGGTCTCTAAGGCTTGTTCTTTTTCTTGTTTACTACGCCTAGCCATTTGTTCTGCTGTGGCTTCTGGAACTTTTGGCTTAGCTTTTTTATACGCATCGCCTATTGCCGCCATGCGACGTTCTGCTTCGCCTTCATCGTCATCTAAAGACTTAGCAGCGGGTTTAGCAGCCTTTTTATCCATCGCAGCAGTTCTGTACATCTTGCCTTCAAATTCAAAAGGCTTGTCGCTACCCCTATTCTTAGCATACGCCGCGTTAAATCTTTGGCGTGTTGTCTTAGCAGGGCTTAAATCTTTTTCTTCTGCTTTTTCATACATAGGCGCAGAATATTCTTGGTTTGCTGCAATATTCCTCTTCATCTCTTCTACATTGCCACCTTCCTCAAACCGCTTTGCCCGTTTAGAAACAGTGCCACCATGTTTAAAAAACTTACCTTGATCTTTCAGGCGAGTTTTGTCGTACTCGTCGTAAGCTTCTCGTTCTTTCCTTACCTTCCTATCCTTGGCGGCGTTCTCAAGGTCAAGCCTCATACCTTCAGGCATATTATTTTTTGGCTTTACTGGATTAGCTGGTGGCATAGTTGGTTTATTTGGCATTTTTAACTCCTTTACCGAGCCATTTTTGCACGGTTTTAGTTTCGTAAATTCGGATCATTGTCCACACAATTGTAAAAATCGCAGCTACCGTTGGAAGAAATTCCATCAAAGTACCAAGCACTGTCACAATAGATAGCCCATCCACTACGGTTTTAGCGGTTTCGTGATTTTCCATCATTTAGCATTTCCATCTTTTAAGACTTGCTGCTTTACGAGTAAGCTTACCATTCTCATCTTTCATCGGGCCGGGCATCCCAGACATCCGCGCACAAAATGATTTCTTACGTGGACCGCCTTCTGGCTGCGGCGCTTTTAGATTCGACCCGGTAGCTGCGTTGTATTTAGCACGGCCTTTGGCAGTCAATCCCGCCCCCTTAGAGACCGGCAGCTTTTCGCCACGACCAACTGAGAGTTTGGGAGTTGATTTAGCCATAGAACACCACAATCGTCGCACCCGCTAACGTAGCGTGAACATTCGTGTTGAACTTAATACCTTCGCCGGGGAACAGAATATGCTCCGAACCCGCCGCTGCTGGGGCCGTAAAAGAAAACCGCGTGGTGCCCCCTGACCCACCATCTTTAAGCACAACTGTGCCGCTAGTAGCGTAGCTAACCGTCACCGCTTTTACACGGGTTGTGTCAGCGTACGCTGTATTGGTAGAGGTTACCTGCGTGGCCTTAACGTCTGTTTGCATCATGGTGATGCCCCCTATTAGACGTTTTGCTGACCGACCAGCGGATCAACAACGAAGTAAGTGATGTAACCAGCAACGGTACCTGCGCCAGAAGTGTTATCAGTAACCGTGACATACGAGATTTCTGTCAGTGGAACACCAAGAACAACAGCGCCAACCGAAACTGTGCCAACAGCAGCAACAGAAAGGCCCGTAGCGATGAAGTTGTTATCAGCAGTGCCAGAGATGTAGCCAGTTGCGCCAAGGTCACAAGAGCCCGCACCAGCGTCATTGATAGACACAGACAGGACAACTGCGCCAGCGGGGAGAATTAGTGCAGGAGCGCCAACAGCAGAAGAGACTGCAACATTGGTGCCTGCGATAGCAGGAGAAGCGTCAGCAATATAGAACTGAGCAGCCATAACGCCGGAACCACAATACGCGGTGCGAGTATTATCGCCGCCGCCCGAACGCCAGATGCTTTGGGTAGTAGAAAGTGCCATTTTGAGTTGTCCTCACATGCGAGTTAAGCGCGACGATATGCATGTAACAGGCCGGGAGCCATTCGTTCGCACCGGTATTCCCGGGATAAGTTCTTTATACCAGAGCTAATAAAAATAGCAAGTACAATACCAAGATACTACTAAAGAACCCCACCTTGTGAGTGGGGTTCTTGTACTACACTTACTTCAGGTTACGCGCCTTGTGAGCCATACATGGAAAGTGGATCACTCCAGCCAAAGCTGTAGCGCTCACGACTTTTATATCTGACGTTCCCTGTATCGAAATCCCCGTCCATTGACTGAGCGAGTGGTGAGCGCACGAAATGCTTCATGCCGTTTGGAACATCAGTGGTCAGGAACCATGCGTTCGTATCGGTCAGGAAGTGATTAATGGCAAATCCTTCTGGGATTGAGCCATTGTTCTTCAGTGCGTTAACGTCGTTGTCGTTTGTGCCAACACGCAATTCAGTCTCAAGCAAGCGAGTAGAAACAAATTGCAACGATGGTGGGACGACTAGTTTGCGAGGCTTTGCAGCGATCAGCAGGCCACGCTCATCTGTCCACAGTGAGATTTGAATAACAGCGTTTTCCAACGATGTTTCGTTCAAGTCAGCAGGGGTAGATGGGATGTTGCTGTTAGTGCCACCGGAAACTAAAGGATGTGCGGCCGAGAACAGTGGTACGCCATCGCCACCGTAATAAGCGGCGGTGTTGGTGAAACCGTTGTTCAGAACAGCAGAAGCCTTTACTTGCTTGGTGTAAGCCATAGCACGAGCCAGCGCTTTGGTATAACGAGCCGACAGGCTGTCATACAGGTTGTCTTCGATGGCCTCTTCGGTCAGCGAGAAACCCAGTGCGATGGTTTCGTGGTTGTATCGAGCAGTCCATGCTTCTTGTGCGTTGTCATAAGCGATGGCGGAACCCTCGTTTTTGACAGGTGCAGCGGAGAAGCCAGACAGCTTGGTCTCTTCTTCAAAGCTACGTTCCGAAGTTTCGGTTTCGTAGATCTCTTTATGCTCTTCGCCGTATTTGGCGTACTCCAGACCAAACAGTGCATTCAAGCCTGGGAGCAGTTCTTTAAGTAGTTGTGCGCGTGAAATAGCCATGATTTAGCTCCTTAGATGCCAGTGGCGTTATAGAACGAATGATAACCAAAGTTAAGCTTAACAATAAACTCAACAAAGTTACCAGACGAGTTGGCAGTATCAGGAACTACTGAAACGATGCGCAGTGGCAACGAAGAAGTAGTTGCGCCAGCAGTGGTAAAGATGCCAACCTTGGAGTCGCCAGTTGTTGCCGAGCCAGCATTTAAAACTAACCGAGCATTAGATCCAACAACTGTTTGACCTAAATACGCTGGCAACAGACCAGAGGCTGCATCATTAACAGTAGTTCCAGCTACGTTAACAGCCTTATACAGTGTGTCTGGATTATCATTAACGTACGCAACAATATTGCTTGCGCCAGCGACGCCAGGCCAGTACTGAGAAAAAGTTAGTTGACCGTTAGTTGGGTTGGTATAAGAACATCCCATAAACACACCAACAACGCCAGCTAAAGGCGATGCATCATCAGCAAGTGGGGAATTCTCAATCGTACCGCCAGCTACCAGAGTTACAACACTGTCTTTATAAATAGAAGTGGTATATGTTGCTGCAATAACATACTGCGTAGTTGCACCAGCAAATACCTGACCGCCAATCAAATTGATTGGTTTTAGGCCGTATGGGCCAGAAATTACAGGGTAAGCCATTGAAGACTCCTTAAAAAATTTTACTTGCCTTTGCCAAAGCTGCTTGAGGATTTACGCTCTTGGAAGAGTGGCATCCGTGCATCGCTTTGACGCATAAAGCTATTGTCTACAGCCTCTGTCTGAGATTGCGTGACGCGGGCGAAATGAGAATTTCGTTGGTCCACAAAATCAGTCGGGGTCTTGCAAAGCAATAAGCCACCAATCTCGATGTTGTCTTTATAACGACTACCGGGATCAGCTAACAGTCTAAATTTTGGTTGTTCTTCGACAGGAACAGGCTCCCAACCTTCACGGAATTTGGCCGTGTAGTTACGTGGGTCTGCGGTGTTCAGTGTCGAAACACGAATCCAGCGATAGCTATAGCCTGGCTGCTTGTCTGGCTCAGGCAATAATTCAGGTTGTTGCCACTGTTTAGGACGTTCCTGTACCGCACGTGTTTCTAACTCGCGTGTGAGTTTGTTATCAGCCATTTCGGGCCTCCAATTCAAGTTGAGCCTTAACATATTGTTCAGGCGTTAAACCAAGCTTTCTTGCTATGTTCACCTGGCTTTGTTTTAGCTTGACCTTGTTTGAGGATGTGCTACGAACTGCCGGTGCCACAACAGTACCGAGTTTTGTACGGCCTTGTTCGGGTTGACTCTCGAACTTATCCGAGAATCGTTTGCGTATTGTTTTGTCCAATTCGCGGTAATAATCGTCAGAACCAACCTCTACTCCTACGTCTCTAAGGTCTTCGTGTAGACCTAGAGCAAAGGCCGTCATACCTCGATCCTTTCCAAACCAGCGGTTGCGGTTTTGCCACGCCACTGCTTTATTGTCTGGTTCTGATATGTACGGTGCAGGTTGCTGCACATTTGTAGGTTGTACAACAGTTTCGTTTTCTTGTAAAGAAGGCATCCGGAAATTTTTTGCCTGCATCAATTTGATGTTAGCAACTTGTAACGACTGCTGGGCATCTACAATCTTATCCGTGTCTCCCATATCATAAGCTTCTTTGTATGCACGTTGAGCCATCTTTAGCTCCATATCCGCATTGCTTTGGATAGTCGTTACATACTCTTTCTCGCCATTGCTAAGAATTAGCTTAACGCGTTTATTCTCTTCTAATAGCCGCTGGGCCAAGGAAATAGCCTCGTGCTGCTCCCGTATAGCTGATTCTTTTTCTCGGCGCTCATCGTGCCAAACCTTACGCATTTGCTTAAGTTTTGTCTTGACGTTATCGTCGTACTGGTCAAGCTCATCTTTTTCCAGCTCTTCAACCAAATTTTTTGGCAGGGGCTGACGGCCTTGATCTTCCGCCGGCGCATCGTCCTCAATTTCAATCTCATATTCACCATCTGAATTTTTAATTGAATCATCATCTTGGTCTTCGTCCGGAAACTTATAATCTGTATTGTCGTCTAAAGGCATTTTGTACTCCTTTATTTACGTTTAATGCCGCGAGGATCATCAACGATGGCCTCGACAGAATCATCATTAATAATACGGAACTCACGGCCACTTATGACCAAGCGGGAACCGGTATGGGGGCGCACCAATATAAAATCACCTTTCGCACACCACGGGCCTGTGGGAAATTTTGCCTTGTCTTTGTAACAATCAGGCCCAAGATCAACAACAAATAAAACCGTTGTAAGCGCTTCTTCGGTACGTAAGGTTTCATCAGCCTTAAGGAGACCACTATCTTCAAACTCTTTTTCTGCCTCTGGTATGGCACAAAGAATCCTATAGCCCGAAGGTTTAGGCAGTAGTTTCCCCTTTTCCTCTGATGTTTCTTCAAAGTTATGAGACCCAACTACTTGAGGGTTGCTGGCGTCTGTAGCCAACAAGATGGCACTAGTCATCCGAATTCTCCATTTTGTTTTTTAGGTCTAAGGTGTAGCCCCGCATAGTAAGTAGACCCCTAATCTCACCACACAGTTTTTTATATTCTTCATAAGAATCAGCTCGTCCTTCCGCCAAAAATTCTTTTAGATGATCTATTCTTTCATTCGCTTGTTGGATGAGAACTTCAAAAACGTCCATCATTCACCTTTTGATTGTTTGTTTTGTTGTGCCCGCATTTGTACTCGTTCTTGCATTAGACGAAGTTGCTCTTCATTACTCTTGTTGGAGAGTTGCTTAAGAACATCAACACCCGCACTCATCATCCGGCCTTCTTTATCTGCGCTCATTTGTACTGACGTTTTGAGTAAGTCCATTTGTATGCGCTTAGTATCGGTTGCTTGCTGAGTTTGAATCCGCTCGCGCTCGATTTGCTGCTGTGATTTTTTAAGCTCAATATCAGCGAGATCCTTTTGTGCTTTGCGTTGCTGATCGGCTTGTTTAATTTGTATCTCTTGCATCTGCATTTGAACAATTGGATCTTGTTGCTGCTGTTTGGCTTGCTGCTGTTGAATTTCCTGCTGGTTTTGTTGCAGTAATTTCTGAGCTGCTTGCGCCAACAAAGGGGACAACCGTGCTTCGACTTCTGGGTCCATCGGCGTTTCTTCGCCGTTTTCGTCCTTCTGTGGTGGCAGGGACATACCCAGTTGTTGCTCTATTTGTTTGCGATACTCGAAGCCTAAGTGTTCATTAATATGCGCCATCATTGATGCAGACATCTGCTGCGCCATTGGGTTTTGCTGAAGAATCGCTTGAATCTTAGGATCTTGCATTGCCGCCATGTGGACAATAATGTGTGACTTATGGTCCTGGGTAAGGAAAGCTTTGACTGGTTTACCCGCCAAGATGTTTTGGTTTTCCGATATAGGGTCGGTCGGCTTTTGATCCTCATCCATAGGGATAAGTTTTTGCGCGTCCTTAATACCGAGTACATCTAGCATCTGTCGGTGTAACAAAGGCAAGTTGTACAACTGCGGTGCGCCCTGAGCCAATTGCAAAACCGCTTGGTACTGTACGATCTTCTGCGCCATTGTGGCGGCGTTAGGATCGCTAACCGGAATAACATCTACATTATCGTAGTCGGATTTCTTGGCTCTACGGTCACCTTCAGTTGGCTCATAGGAATAGTCTTCTGGCGTGTACTCAGCAATAATGTGCTTTAAAAGACCAAGCTCCTGCTTCATAGAGTAATGAACACGCGCTTGAATGGCAGACATATTCTTAAGTGTTCGCTCCAGAATAGCTAGGGTTGTACCCACTGGCGCTTGCGCCGACATATCACTAATCTGCAAATCCGTAGCATTAGCAAATCTGCGACCTTCTTCAATAATCTTATCCATCAAGCTAGCCAAAACTTGGCTTGGCTCTTTATATGGCAAAGGAAGTAAGTTATCTTTGAGGGTGCCAGAGGCTACATCTACGTCACGCCATTCGCCTGGAGCAATCGGTGTGTCGTCACCTTTCACTCGCATACCACGGGTTTTGAATCCGCCCGGCAAATTAGACAGCGTGCCTGCGTCAACTAACTGACGGATAAGCGAAGTGCCTGATTTAGCAAAAGCGCCAATCAAATGAATTAGGCCAAAGCAATAGAAGCCAAAGCCTGGCACATATCCATAGTGTACAAAGTGCTGGCGCTTCTGGTGGTTCTTGTCTTCAGGCTCCCAGTTACGGCGGATAGCCAGAACCTCGCTAGAACCTTGTTCGATAGTGACAACGTAAGGAAGGGCAATACCCGTAGGCTCACCATCCTTATCTTTGTCCTCGTAACCTTTTAGGTCGAGATCAACATTCATCTCAAGAAACTTGAACCGATTATCCGACGTAGCCCTAAAGCCCATCTTCTCGGCAATTTTTTTCTCAACCTCATCTAATACATTAGCAGGCTCGCCTAAGTCTATGTCGCGCCAGAATCCAGCGGCTTGTAGCTTACGAACCTCGTTCTCAGTTTTACGCATAACGTGCGTAATACGCGGCGAAGACTCTAGATTAGAAGCGCCGTACGGCACAACAATGTCTTCTGCCGGAACGAAGATGGACACCTGACGATCTAGACTTGGGTCAAAGTACACCTTCTTAAATGCATTACCAGCAAGTCCCAAGCCCCATAACATACGCTCATGCTCAGGGCGATATTCTTTCATTACGTCGGTCAACTGATAGTTCATATCCTCCTGAACTCGTTTGGCCGATTCTTTCTTGGCGGGCGTTTCTTTGCCAATAATCTGTGTCTTAACTGGCCCCGCCGATGGGAAAGTTGCCATCATGGTTTCAGATTGGAACTTAACTAAAGCCTCAGACAGCATGGGATGGTACACACCACACGCGCCTTCCCACGGCTCCGTCCGCTCTTCAATCTTCATGCCCAGTAACTCAAGACCGTCTACATAAGTCTGCATCCAGTCTTTGCGGCTAGCTATGTCATCCTCAAAATCGCCGCTCAACTCACTAGCAATACTCTGCAATACATCTTCACCTAAGTACTCTGCCAAGTTAGCATCAAAATCATCTTCCGACTCTTCGTCTGGCACAATCTCAATCTCCAACCCATCCACACCAATCGTTACGGAATCAGGGTTTTCAATCTCAATCTCAATCTGAGACTCAGCGATTTCATCACCCATCAAGTCTTCCATGCCCGCTGGGGCAGCATATAAGGATTTTTCAATTGACATAACTTAGTCCTTCAATGTCTCTGCAAAGTTCATTAAATGTTAGCCCTCTGTCTTCTTCCAAAAACTCAAGGCTAAAAAGGTATCTTGGCTTACTGGTATTTAATACCATGTGTGGAACTTGCGTGTTAAATGCATAGTACATGTCTGGTTTATACCTTAGCTCTTCGGTATCAAATACTACCCCAGGTTCTCCAGCTATAAATAACGTACGGCTATCCCCATCATCCTCAATCAGCATATTTAGCCCGACCTTACGATCAGTATCTGAATGCCAGTTGTAACAAGTGTTCGGGTTCATCCGTAAAATTCCTGCATGAAACTTACGTATCCTAGCCAAATTCATAATGAATGAGTCTAGCTTTAATATGTAGCCAGGTACAGGGGTTACGACAAAATTATAGTAAGGAACCCACTGATCGTCTGGCGTTAACTTTGCATGTAACAATAAAGTCTTGCATATTAAAGACTCACTTTCAACTAACGCATAAGGTTTTGCCATAACTAGTCTTCAATTAAAGATGCTGTTCCAGTAATGTTATTTTTAACCTGACTCCAATCGTGCCCAACGAATGAAGGTGGAACACCATTTAGCCATTTTTGCATAGAAAGGAAACAACCACCTTTTTTTCCAAAAATTCCCCCGTGCCAGCTTTCGTCTACATTATCCATATTAGTAGTACGCCGCTTTCCTACGAAAATTGACAATTTCATCCTGCTCATCAGATGCTAGCCGCAAAAACCCGCCCTGCCTAAATCTGATTAGCGCCTGCACCCCGGAATCAACTAAGTCGTCATGCTCCGCATTTGGAAATCGTGCAAATTCTTCAATAACCTCATCAGCCCAGCGCGTTTCTGGTGCCCATACTTTACCTGAACTAAATAAATCCGTGACGCTATTCAAACGAACGAACTTGTCGTTGCCACGGGTAGGGGTAAAGTCCTGCACCATCACGCCCATGCGCCGTAGCTCCAAAATTAACGGTGTTCCGGCAGCTTTTGCCTCAATAATGCAGCTATCTGGCTCCCATTCATCGTAAAACTGCTTGGCCGCCACTTTTAAATCAGGAAATTCCACCTTATCCTTCCAAGAATCTAGCAAGATGATGTGGACATCCGACTCATTCTCGTTTAAATAGAATACCCCCCACGTAGTACACGCCGAATAGTCAGCCCGCTGGCTTTTTGTAAACGCCGTGTCCCAGCTTTGGATAATAAACTCACACCTTGGCGGTCTTTCCTTCTCCCACCGACGCCACCACTCACGTTTTACTATGGCACCTTCATCGCCAGTAGGTTTTTGCTGGTACTGCGCATTCCATTTGAACGACGGTAACTCTTCTTTCAGCGCCGTTAGCTCATCTATAGACCAAAACTCAGGCCAAAGAGAATTGCCCGACGGCAAAATAGCCGGTAACTCTATAACCTCCCAATCCGCCAAGTCATTCTTAAGCACACGCCCCGTTAAGTCCTTGTCAGACCATCTTGTATTATGGCTTACTAGTCCGTTGGCTATGAAGTTCTCAGTCCGCTCAATCTCAACATCAAATACCTCTTCATAACCATAAGGTGTTACATCTGTAATCTCTTCAAGAATTATCTCGTAAGTATTTTGCGGAACTGAGCAAGATCTTGTGGTATGAGCGTGTTGCTTGGCATGGGGCACAAAGTCCTCCCGGTCTTGTTTGTGCTCGTGCGGGTCTTCCACAGTCCTTGTTGCTACAAGTAACATTCCCTCCTTTAGGTCTTTCAGTCGTATCCATTGCCGTACTCCATTGTTATCAACAAGAAATGGATGTCTCTCATTCGCATAAACAATTTTACCAAAATTCGTTGTTATTCTATATGTAAAATCAAAACCATTTGACTGCCAATTAAGTACTTTAGATGTTGTTATTTTTCCACTGTCATACGTAGAAACCTCATCCCCGACCTTAATGCTGCGTAGCTCTTTCTCCAACCCATTGGCCAACAAAACACGCGTATCCCCTGTCATACACATAACTAAAACTATGGCCCCGCCAGGCTGAAGTCGCTGACGAGGACCAGACGTGTACCACTCATATACAGAATCAAATACCCCAGGGTCACCCTGTGCTTGTCTTGCTTCTTGCTCTGAGTGTGGGTCATCTATTATCAATAGATCCGCACCCTTACCCGTTACCGTACCACCAACACCAATAGCAAAGTAGTCGCCGCCATGACTAGTAGCCCAACGACCAGCCGCCTTAGAATCCGCCCGTAGACCTACACCCGGAAACATCTTTGTATATATATCACTACCCACTAAGTTACGAACCTTACGACCAAACCCCACAGCTAATTCCGCCGTGTTAGAAGTCTGGATAACCTTCTTATTAGGATACCTACCCAAAAACCACGCCGGTAACAAATAACTGGCAAACTCAGACTTAGTGTGCCGAGGCGGCATATTGATAATCAACCGCTTTAACTTACCCTCAGCAATCTCCTCAAACTTCTTCGCCATAAGAGCATGATGCCTCCCATGTATAAACCCCGGCCACATTTCTTTCACAAACGCCATAAAAGACTTCTGCGCCTTCTCCCTAACAATCGCCTCCCGATACTCCGTAACCTGCTGGAATAACTTTTCCTGCTCCGCCGCCGGTAACTTATTGATTAGCTCGTCTAAATCCATTAAAGCAAACTCTCCACTGTTATCTTATATAAAACACTACTCCAAACCCCTGAAGTTTATATACACCGGCCTAACAGACCTAAAACTCCCCTTTACCCTTTTCAATACACCAATCTTCACCAACCTATCTATTATCTCGCTCGTGTTCCCCATCCCACTCTTCCCACGAATCCTGCATATATCCCTAATGCTAGGACCAAACCCATAAACCTTCCACCACTCATCAATAATCAAAAATACATCCTTCTGAACTGGCGTCATATCCATACCTATACATTCTTCAAACGTCTTATCACAACGCCTAGCCTTCATCTCTAAATTAATCATCACCCTACTTAAACTCTTTTCCATATATCCCTAGTGTAAATTCTTACACTAAATAGTTGTCAAAAATTCCTTCGTGTAAGTTCTTACACAAGCAAAGTTTTGATAACTAATTGTCTAATCAATAATATCGTCTTTTTCTAAAAATATATCCCCCCCGGGGGTCCCATTCTCAAAAGAGGTGGGGGGGTCTTTTTTAAAAGGCTTATCGGAAAAAGCCTGGGATTGTTCGAGTGGAATACTATGTATAGACAGACTTACCTCAGCCCCCATATCTAGGGGGTGGGGGGGTTCCCCAGTAGTGCCTGTTACTAAATTGATACCGTCACCCTGCGGAATTTCATCCACTTCATCCACTAGTTCACCCAGCAAACTGTTCACTTCAGCCTCGCTACCAGTGTCGCTGTCAATAGTGATGCCCCGAAGCTGTTCTAATATTTGCCTGCGTATATCGCCCGAATCCTGCACTCGCTCTATGCGCTTCGTCTCTCTAAAAGCATCCACGCCGACTAGCTGCCCGATTGAGCGTACCGCCTGCACTCTCGTGGATCCCTTTTCGTCGGGGTCTGTAGCGATAGACGTGAGGGTGGAAATGACTATAGACCGCAATCCTTCAGCAGAATGCAAAGCACTCAGCTCATTCGCTTGCTCTATCCGAGCGATTTCACGTGCGATACCGGCATGGCCCTTAAGAGCATTCGCGGCATTTCCTACCGATCGTGGCTTTGCGCGAGTTTTATATGCTGCACGATATGCATCGGACCCCGTTTCCCCTCTTGCGACTCCTTCAGCGAATGCGCGTTGTTTATGTGTCAGCTTGCCCTTGGGGATTCTCATAGCTCGCTCTATGTCTATACCTTCTCTCTTGACTATTTGTTTGATATTGTCTCTCTTCATGATCTGTGCCGATATCTGTGCCGATGCTCTCTACGTTCGCGGTCCTTCTACTGCGCGAATAATACCGGAACAAATAGGGAAAATCAATCGATGGCACAAAACAGATAGATATATATGTGAAACACTGTATTGCAAAGCGCTTGACTCATGTATGGCATCCGTCTAATCTCTCTCTCATGGAATGCACTAATCCCAGTGCAGTAAACAAAGAGAACTGGAGCTACAAATGACTGAAAACCCAATTGCGCGTTCAGTGCTGGTCTGCCGGCAAAGCGGAATCGCTAAATTCATCGGCAAACGTCAAATTTCTGCAATGCTCGCTGGGGCGCAGTCCGAAGAGGGGAAATTCTTTATCGACAAAATCCGCGAACTTTCCGAAATTGTCGCCTTAATGCCGATGCTCTACGAGCAGGACGGTCTGGGCAATGCTGCCATTGTCCACCTACATTACTTCAAAAACGGTGCTGACTGGTACATAACCGAGCGCGATAGCGTTCTGGGTGAACCGCAGTATCAGGCTTTTGGCTTGGCCGATCTGTTCGGTGATGGTGGTGAGTTTGGCAACATCAGCATTCAAGAGCTGATTGAAAATCATGTCGAGCTTGACTTGTATTGGACACCTAAAACGCTTCGCGAATGCCGCACCGCC
>Ga0209390_10004178_pt1 | contig 22030 bp, 24 predicted proteins | sample BON01_FD_187212 | JGI IMG/M metagenome (GOLD analysis project Ga0209390, IMG submission 187212) | Freshwater microbial communities from Lake Bonney liftoff mats and glacier meltwater in Antarctica - BON-01 (SPAdes) (version 2) | ecosystem: Environmental > Aquatic > Freshwater > Ice > Glacier... | reverse complement strand
GATAACATCATCGCGTGGCCCCACCAAAAGCACGCGCTTCCAGCCCCGCGATCAGCTCGCGCAGCGTAGCCCGTGCGATGAAGAGTGGCAGACGGCGTTCGTCAATGCAAACGTCCGGGATGGGACATATAGGGATTTAGTCATCCTTCGCAACGCGTGCTAGTACAACGACACACACCTCAGTCGCACCTGCGGCAAGGCAAGCATCGGCGGCAGCAGCAAGCGTGGCGCCCGATGTCATTACATCATCCACCAGCAAAACTGGTCGCCCTTGCAGCACCCTGCCCCGGCGCGGATGGACGCGTATCGCATCTTGCATGTTTTCAAAGCGCGCATGACGATCACGGCCTCCTTGGCTAGGGGTGCGTTTGGGGCGAACCAGTAAATCTGGGCAATGCTCTCGCCCTGCCAAACGCGACAGCGAGGCCGAGAGCAGCGCCGATTGGTTATAGCGCCGCCGCAACAGGCGAAACCAATGCAGGGGAATCGGTGCAATTAGCGTGTTAGGACGGATCAACGGTTTGGCCGCCCGCAACAGCCACCCCCCCGCAGGTTTCGCGAGGTCTAGGCGATCACCATGCTTCAGCTGCAAAACCATTTTGCGCCCGTTGCCCTTATACATCAAGGCAGCACGGCCTTGGGTCCAAGGTCGGGCAAGCATCAGGCAATCATCACAATGGACCGGGCTGCCTGTGTCCTCGCCCGGGAGCTGGATACCACACGAATCGCAAACCAAGCCTGAAATAAACGGCGTGTCACGCCAACACGCACCACAAAGCCCGAAATCTGAAGTGACGCGTTCTTCGCAACCGATGCATTGAGGCGGATAGATCAATCGCAGCATGGCTTGCAATCCCATCCATCCCTCCTATTGTTCGACGCATGAAAACGCCTGTTTTAACCGATACAAAAGCCCTGATCCGCAACCGTGGGCGCGCCTTGCACACACCTGCCGTGTTTTTGCACGAGGACGTGCGTGACGAGGTTAAGGAAAGACTGACAGAGGTTAACAAGTCGTTTACATCCATAGCGATTGTCACAGGATTTCCAGATTTCTGGCGCATCGCCTTTCCAGACGCTGATATCGTTGCGGATGATGATGTTTTGGCGCTGAGCCCCGGCACCTATGATTTGGTGATCCACGCGATGGCGCTGCATTGGGCCAATGACCCGGTCGGACAGCTCATCCAATGCCAACGAGCACTGCAACCGGATGGTTTGTTTTTAGCGGCACTTTTGGGGGGCCAAACCTTGCATGAACTGCGGGTATGCCTTGCCGGGGCTGAGGCCGCAACAACCGGAGGCCTGTCGCCCCGCGTTTTGCCAATGGCCGAGATCAGAGATCTTGGTGGGCTTTTGCAGCGCGCAGGTTTTGCCCTACCCGTGGCAGATGGGTTTACGCGCAAGGTGCATTACCGCGATATGGTGCATTTGATGCATGACTTGCGGTCTATGGGTGAAAGCAACGCGCTTGATGCCCGCCTACGCCGCCCAACGCGCCGCGCTGTGTTTGACCAAGCGACTGAACGCTATGCCCAGACCTTTGGCGCCGCTAATGGGCGGGTCGCGGCCACGTTTGAGATAATTTTTCTGACGGGATGGGCTCCGCATGACAGTCAACAAAAGCCATTGCGCCCCGGTTCTGCGGCCAAACGGCTTGCAGATGCCCTGAATTCCCCAGAAATAACGCTTCCTGCGACAAAGGGTGATGGTTGACCCCTGCCAAATAGGCTTTATGTGCCGGGACAAGATAGTTTGAGGAGCAACACCATGCTGGATGCTAAATACAGCCAACCCGACATTCCTGCAGGTCAGGGGCGTCTGGCCCATGCGCCTGCGTCGCACCCATCGGTAAAGGCCCCAAAGATTGGTGTGTTGGTGGCAAACCTCGGAACGCCCGACAATTATGACTATTGGTCAATGCGCCGATATCTGAACGAATTTCTGTCGGACAAACGCGTCGTCGATATTTCCGATTGGATTTGGCAACCTTTGCTGCAACTGGTGATTCTGACCAAACGGCCCTTTGCCTCGGGCGCGAATTATAAGCTCATCTGGAACACCGAAAAAGACGAGAGTCCATTGCTGACCATTACCCGTGATCAGACCACTGCAATCGCAAAAGAGATTGAGGCGGTTTACGGCGGCGAGGTTATGGTTGATTTCTGTATGCGCTACGGCAATCCGTCCACCAAATCGAAGGTGGAGGCGATGGTCGCGGCGGGCTGCGAAAAGATTTTATTTTTCCCGCTTTATCCGCATTACGCTGGCGCCACATCCGCCACGGCCAATGATTCCTTTTTTGCAGCTCTGATGAAGGAAAAGCGCCAGCCTGCTGCGCGAACCGTGCCTGAATATTTTGAACACCCTGCCTATATCGACGCTTTGGCGGGTTCAGTCGAGCGTGCCTATGCCGCGCTTGACCATCGCCCCGATGTGCTGGTGGCCAGCTATCACGGCATGCCAATTCGCTATCTGATGGAAGGCGACCCCTACCATTGCCAATGCACCAAAACCACGCGCTTGCTGCGTGAGCGGCTGGGTTGGGACAAGGCGGATATCAATACTAGCTTTCAATCTGTCTTTGGCCGCGAAGAGTGGCTAAAGCCCTATACGGTCGAACATGTGGCCGAATTGGCGAAACAGGGCAAAAAACGCATCGCCGTTATCGCACCTGCATTTTCAGCTGACTGCATTGAAACATTGGAAGAGATCAACGGCGAAATCCGTGAAGCGTTTGAACATGCGGGCGGAGAAAGCTTTACCTATATTCCGTGCCTGAACGACGATGCCGCGCACATTGCAGCCCTTGTAACGGTGATCAAAGAAAATTTGGTTGGCTGGGTGAAATAGCCCGGCCGATCGTGAAAATGCGCTTAGGTAAATTAAAAGGACGGTAGGTTACCCTACCGTCCTTTATTCGTTGCAATCCGTTAGGATTACTTCGAAGCAGCAGCTGCGATAACCAACAGCAACAGCAACGGAACAATGATGCCGCCAGCAGAAGAAGAAGTTTGAGCTTCTACTACAGCTGGTTCCATTACTGGTTCAGCCATACCACCAGCGAAAGCGGTCGATGCGGCAACGGACAGAGCCGCCGCGAGTGCAAGTTTCTTCATAGTAACCTCCAGTTTTCGCGCGCAAACGAATTTTTCAGAGGACGATAGCGCGCACCCAAGACTATACCTCATGGTGTTTTCTAACCATCTTGCGAATAAGATTGCAATCTGGGTCTACACTTTCTGTGCTGTCCCTTGTCAGTTTCGTCAATTTAGCAACACTCTGCGGCACAGATTTGTCTCACCACGCGGTGATATGCGCCCAAAGAGGTTTCAAAACAAAAAAGAGGCCACTGGCCCCTTTTCAGAAAAGCCTATTTTAGCCGACTCAAATCAGCAAAACCTGCGTCCCGACCTGAGTCAGGCCAAACAAGATAGCGATCTGTTCATTATACAGCCCGACACAGCCGTTTGATGACCGCCTCCCAATCTTGCGCGTGTCATGCGTGCCGTGAATCCGGTAATAGGTCCATGACAAGTGCAGTGCATGCGTTCCTAACGGATTGTCGGGACCAGCAGGCACGAAATCTGGCCATTCTGGATTGCGAATCTTCATTTCGGGGGTCGGGCGCCATGTTGGGCCAACCACTTTTTGCGTAATCTCTGTACGGCCACGACGCGTAAGATCTTCGGTCAGCGGCACAGACGTCGGGTATAGCTTGTAGATCGACTGATCTTCCGACCAGAAATGCAAGGCACGCGATGTGATATCAACCAAAACCGCACCTTTTTTGGTATCCGAGAAATAGGGCCGCCAATCCAACATCCGGAAACTAGAGATGTTGTTGCGCACTGACCCCGTGTTGGGGGCCTCTATTTCCGTAGAATTGTCCTGCGCGAAACTTGGAACGGCTGCCATGCCCAGAGTAGCCGCTGCAGCACCCATAAGGGCGCGGCGATTCAAGTTTTTTGTACGGTCAGCATTCATGAGCTAGACTCCTTTTTTCATTTATTCGGACAAATTACTCTTATTCTTTACAATCTTCAATTCACAGAGACGTTGATAAGCGAACTCACGCAGAGTTGCGTTTGCTCATATGGTTGCAAAGCGCTAAAGACGGGGTTCGCTTGCACCGAATGGGAATGAAATGAAAGCTTTGTCAATTGTCGCCATCTGTGCGTCCCTCGCGCTTGCCGCTTGCGGGACGGGCAACCAAATCAGAGTCGGCAGCGATGGGCGCCCATTGCCGCAGATTTATCGTATTTCTGGCGCGCAAGAAGCCAAAATCCCGTTCCGATTGCTTGATTCGGTAAATGCATTGCGTGCGGCAAAGGGTGCAAGCCCCCTGCAGTATAACGCACAGCTTAATGCAGCCGCTGCCACGCATTCCCGCGATATGGCGGTGCAGAATCGCCCTTGGCATTTCGGATCTGATGGATCGTCACCTTTGGACCGCGTGGCACGCCTTGGCTATACTGGGCGGCTGGTGGGTGAGAATATCTCTGAAACATTTGAAACAGAGCTTGAGACGCTTTCTGCCTGGATGAATGAGGCCGATACCCGCGAGATCGTTATGGATCCTCAAGCGCGCGAGCTTGGCTTTGCGTGGTTCCAAGAACCAACAGGCAAAATTTGGTGGACCATGGTAACTGGGGGCTAAGTCAAGTTTGCCATCCACTCTTCAAATAGAAAGCCCCGAGCGCCAGATTAGGCACTTGGGGTTTTTTTAACTGGTACGGCGCTTTAGGGGTAGATGAAGACCGGCGTGCCATCACGCACCATCGCATAAATATCTTCCATCGTCCGATCCGGCACAGCGATGCAACCCCAGGTCCAATCCCCCAAGTTCTTGCCGCGATAGCCCGTTTTGCCATGGATAAAAATCTCGCCGCCCGGCTCTTTGCCTTGGGCTTTGGCATAGGCAATATCAGCCTGATTCGGATAGCTGATGCCAAGCGACAAGTGAAAGCGGCTATTCGGGTTGCGGCGATCAATTCGATACGCGCCTTCGGGCGTTTTGCCATCGCCTTCAAACTGCTTGTGGCCATCCGGGGCAAACCCCAGCGCGACCTCATACGTTTTCAGGACCCGGTCATTGTGAAAAAGCTGCATTTTGCGCGCGCCTTTTTGAATAACGACTTTAGTGACCACCGGTCCGCTATAGCTGCGAAATTTGGGGTCCTTGCCGGGGCCACAAGCCACCAACCCCAAGATTATGAAAAGTGCCGCAAATACCTTAAGCGCCCGCATGTTTTGCCTCTTTACCACTTGGGTGGTGATTTCTTGTATTTTGCCCGTCTAGTGCAAGCACGATGCCCCGCACAACTCACGATTCGTTTATCTTGGTGGGTGTGTCCGAAAGGTCCTTTTGCTGCGCCGTTAGTCGCATTTCAATCGCAGCCAACCGAGCAACTACATCTTCACGGTGCTGATCGGTACGTTCATTGTCAGCCTGATGATGTGCATCCTGCATCGAATTCACAATCAAACCCACCAAAAGGTTAACGACCGCGAAGGTGGTCATCATGATGAAGGGCACGAAAAACGCCCACGCATATGGGTAAACCACCATCACTGGGCGCACGATGCCCATCGACCAGCTTTCTAAAGTCATGATTTGAAACAAAGAATAGGCCGACTGGCCAATATCACCGAACCATTCAGGGAAATTTTGGCCAAACAGTTTCGTCGCCATAACTGAGCCGATGTAGAAAATGATCGCCATCAAGACAAACACTGATCCCATACCCGGCAATGCGGTCACAAAGCCCTCAACCACGCGGCGCAAGGATGGCGCAACTGAGATAACCCGCAGCAACCGCAATATCCGCAAGGCCCGCAGCACTGAAAGCGTCTGAGCACCCGGCATGATCGCGATGCCAACCACCACCAAATCAAACACGTTCCAGCCCGATTTAAAAAACCGCAGATCAAACGCAAAGAATTTTAGCAAAATTTCGACAATAAAGATCGCCAAACACAGGTTATCAAGAAACAGTACAAGCGGCCCGAAATTAGCCATGACCGCATCAGACGTTTCTAACCCCAAAATCACGGCGTTAAACAAGATAACTCCCAGAATAAACCGCTGGGTGTAAGGGTTGTTTATCCATGTGGCGACGCGCGCGCGAAAGGTCATGTTGGGCTCACTAAAACAGGGTTGGGTTGGTCAGGCGTTACCGGCTGAAACGGGCGGCAAGCTCTACATGGGATGACCAACGGAATTGATCAACAGGCTGCACCCAATCAAGATTATATCCTGCCGAAATAAGGATTTTTGCATCACGAGCAAAGGTAACCGGATTGCAGGATACGAAAGCAATGACTGGCACTTTGGACAACGCAAGCGTCTTGGTTTGCGCCTCAGCCCCAGCGCGAGGCGGGTCGATGACCACGGCCTGCACATTCTTGAACTCATCTGGCTCCAGTGGGCGACGAAACAGATCACGCGTTTCAGACGTAACCCGCTTTAACCCTTCGGCCTGCCGCCAGCCTTTGTCCAAAGCGGCGATCATGGCCGCGTCCCCTTCAACGGCATGAACCTCGGCCTGCTCGGCCAAGGGCAGGGCAAAGGTGCCAGACCCGGCAAACAAATCAGTAATCCGTTTGGCCGTTCCCACGGCCTCCTGAACGGCAGCCAGCAAATCGGCTTGCCCTTGTTCGGTTGCCTGCAAAAACGCACCAGGTGGTGGAGCAACCATCGCGCGGCCCATTGCCTGCATAGGGGCTGTACGCAAAGCTACGACCTCTTGGTCCCATGTCAGGCGCGCCAACCCATGCGCCTCGGCCACCCGTGCAAGTTCCAGCCGCAACTGCCCGTCCAGCGGCTTGCCACCCGTGACCGACACATCCGGCCCAGCAAGGCTGCGCGTGATGGTCAGCGCCAATTCAGTTTTGCGCGATCCGCCTGTCAGTACCAACGCCTCCAACGCCGGGAATGCCGCCATCAAATCGGGATGCAACAACAGGCAATTGGGGACGGCAACCAAAGCATCAGATCCGCGCGCATGAAACCCAAGCATGGCACCGCTTTTGGTACGTCGCCCCGCAATTGTGGCCCGGCGGCGTGATTGCGACGGTGAGGTTTTTATAGGCCGCAACGGCACGTCCAACCCTTGCCCGGCAAGCGCGGACCGCACGACTTCAGTTTTCCACGCCGCGACCAGATCATCAGTCGCATGCTGCATCAAGCAGCCGCCACAAGTGCGGGCATGGGTGCAAGGCGGGCGCACACGATCTGCCGAGGGCGTGACAATCCGCGCATTCAGCAGCTTGTCGCCCTTCAGCTCACCCTCAACCACCTCACCGGGCAACATTTGGGCTACAAAGATCGGGCCATTTTCACCCTGTGCGATGGCATCACCCAAATGGCCCAGCCGTTCGATGGTTAGTTTCACTCTGCCGCCTCTTCTGATCCGATGAAGCCGCCGGACTGGCGGTTCCAATAGCGCGCATAAAGGCCATTCATGGCCAACAGCGCGTCATGATTGCCTTCTTCGACTATGCGACCATTGTCCAGCACGACAATGCGGTCCATCGCCGCAATCGTCGACAGGCGGTGCGCAATGGCCAGCACAGTCTTGCCTTCCATGACGCGGGACAGCGTATCTTGAATCGCCGCCTCAACCTCGCTGTCCAGCGCACTTGTCGCCTCATCCAATACCAAAATTGGCGCATCTTTCAGGAAGGTACGCGCCAACGCGATCCGTTGCCGCTGCCCGCCCGACAGCTTGACACCCCGTTCGCCCAAAAACGCGTCATAGCCTTTACGGTCATTGTGGTCGATCATGTGTTCAATAAACTCATGCGCCTCGGCTGCACGGGTCGCCTCAACAATCTCGGCTTCCTCAGCATCGGGGCGACCATACTTTATATTATCGCGGGCCGAGCGATTAAACATCGCCGTTTCCTGCGTGACCATCCCAATCTGCCGCCGCAGACTTTCTTGTGTCACCCCGCGCACATCGTTGCCATCAATCAAAACAGCCCCTTTTTCGGTATCATAAAGCCGCAATAGCAATGACACCAAAGTCGATTTTCCCGCCCCTGATGCCCCAACAATCCCCAACTTTTCCCCGGCTTGAATGGTCAGATTAATATGTTCCACCCCACCACGCTTGCGACCATAGGCAAAGGACACATCCTTGAATGTTACCGCGCCTTTAACCCGTGGCAGGTCAATCGCACCCGGTGTATCTGCCAAAGTGTGTGGAATGGAGAGCGTGCGCATACCATCCTCCACCTCTCCCACCGCCGTATAGATCGACATCAAGGTAAAGCTTACCCAACCCGACATTTGCGCGATCCGCATTGAAATCGCGCCCGCCGCCGCAATTGCGCCTGCCGTTGCCATGCCCTGCGACCACAGCCAAAGCGTGCCACCAATCAGCAAAATGGGCAGCACACCCGACAAGGTCATCAAAGCAAGCCGGAAAAGCGTCGAAATCTGCCCAAACTCCAAGGATCGATCCCGAAACACTTGCATCGCTTTAAGCGCAACTTTGTCTTCAAATGCCGCATGCGCAAACAGTTTCACGGTTTTGATATTGGTGATGGTATCGACCACCTGCCCCGTCACCATCGCCCGCGCCGATGCCCGCGCCGCCGAATTGACCCGCACCAAGGGCATGAAAAACCGGATCGTCAGCACATAGGCCACCAGCCATACCGCAAGCGCCAGCGCCGCGCGGTAATCGACCGATATCAAGAAAACAACGGACCCAATGACGGATGCCAAGGCAAAGGCCACAGTGTTAATCACCTCGGTCGCGACATCGGTCACCGCCCGCGCCGCCTGCATCTGCTTTTGCGCAATCCGCCCTGCGAAATCATTGTCAAAGAACGTAACCGCCTGCCCCAAGGTCCAGCGGTGCAGCCGCGACAGCACAAGCGGCAACACATTCGGCCCGACGATGATAGAGTTTGACGCTGCCGATGCCGCAAAGGCCAAAGGCCGAATGATCAGATAGAACCCAACAAAAGCGAACAGTAGCCAAAACCGTTCCGTAAAAAACACCTCGGCACCCGATGCCAAGGCCGCATCAATCACCCAGCCCAAAAACAGCGCCGAAATCACCTCCATCGCACCTGCAATGGCTGACAGCACGCCGGCGATCCAAAGCATTGGCCAACTGCCGCTTAAGGACCACCGAAAGAACGCGCCCAGTTTTTGTGGGGGTGGGCCGTCTGCGGGACGAAACGCCTCTATCAAGCCGCCGATGCGGGTTACGATGTTCATTCCTTATCCTCTTCCGTGCCCAGAAACCCGCCAGATTGCCGGACCCAGAACTTTGCATATAGCCCGCCTTGCGCCAAAAGCGCGGCATGGTTGCCAATCTCGGCAATCGCGCCATCCTCTAGCACCACAATCCGGTCCATCGCGGCAATGGTGGACAAACGGTGGGCAATCGCAATAACCGTCTTGCCCTCCATCACACCGTACAGTGTTTCTTGGATAGCGGCCTCAACCTCACTATCGAGTGCGCTCGTCGCCTCATCCAAAATCAAAATCGGTGCATTTTTCAAGATAACGCGGGCCAGCCCAATGCGTTGCCGCTGCCCACCCGACAGTTTCACGCCCCGCTCACCCACATGCGCGTCATAGCCTTGCCGCCCCTCAGGGTCTTGCAAATCAAGGATAAACTCATTGGCTTCAGCATGCCGCGCAGCCTCCAACATCTCAGCCTCAGTCGCATCGGGCCTGCCATACATGATGTTCTCACGCACGGACCTGTGCAGCAAACTGCTGTCTTGCTGCACCATTCCAATATGCCCACGCAAACTGGCTTGCGTCACGCTGGCAATATCTTGACCATCAATCAAAATCTGCCCTGCCTCGACATCATAAAACCGCAGCATCAGCTTGACCAAAGTTGACTTTCCAGCACCCGAGCGACCAACCAACCCAACCTTTTCTCCCGGCGCGATGGTCAGCGAGACATCCTGCAATCCACCACGTCCGCGGCCATAATGATGGCTTAGCCCCACCAATTCGACGCGGCCTTTATCCAGTTTCAACACCCCTGCGCCGGGTTTATCCACCAATCCAATCGGTTGCGCGATCGTTTCCATCCCTTCAGCCACCACGCCCAGCGCCTGCACCAAACTGGTCGTCGCCCACATGATCCAATAGGTCATATTGTTCAACCGCAGCACCAAAGCCGTTGTCGCCGCAACCACACCTACGCTCGCCTGCCCGTGATACCACAGCCACAAAACATAGCCTGTGACCGCCACAATCAACCCACCATTCAAAATGGTCAGCGCCACATCCATTATGGTAATCACGCGCATTTCATGGGCAAAGGTGCGGCGCGCTTCCTCAATCGCTTCCTTGGCATAGGCCAATTCGCCATCATGATGCGTGAACATTTTGACCGAATGGATGTTGGTATAAGCATCCACCACTCGCCCAGTTACCCAAGACCGTGCATCCGAACTTGCTTTGGCTGCAGGCCCAGCGCGCCGCAACGTCCAGCGCACCAAAAACATATACAGCACAAACCAAACCAGCAGCGGGATTATCAAACGCGGGTCAGCATCTGCCAGCAAAAACCCCGCGCCAATGAACATCACAGATGAAAACGCCACAGCGTCAAAGGTCTGAAACACCGCATCGCCCGCAGCAGGCGGAGTTTGCATAACCCGATTGGCAATGCGCCCAGCAAAGTCCGACTCAAACCACCCAACCGGCTGCCCCAACACATGCCGATGCGCGCGCCAGCGGATCAGCGTGCCGAAATTGGGCAAAATAGCATTGTGCAACAGCGCCGTATTCAACCCTGCAAACACCGGCCGGATCAGAAAAATCGCAAGCCCAACACCGATAATTTCAACCCCACGCGCAGCCCAAACCTGCGCTGGGCCATCGGCGGCCAAATAGTCCACCATCCGCCCAACATACCAAATCAGCACAAGGTCAATGGACGCCATAATTGTTGAGAGAACAGCCGTAACCGCAAAAACCGCGTGAAACGGCCGGATGTACTCACGCAAAAACGGCCACAGCTTGCGCGGAGGCGTGTCAGACTGCGGATAGGGGGCGTAGGGGTCAATCAGCCCTTCAAAATACCGAAACACGCCGGAACACCTTTTTTGGGAACGCCGCTGAGATATAGCTGGCTGCGTCCAAAAGGGAAACACTCAGCGCAGCAACGCGTCTTTCGTCAAGCTAAACCCCGAATCGATCCACCGCTGTTCTAGACTGCGCAGTTGCTCGCCCAGCGCCTTGCCGTGATACTCCGCCATCAAATCTGCGGCGGCGACGGGGAATACAGCGGCTGCACCCTTGGCGGCATCCTCTCGCCAGTTCTTTGGCGGCGTGGCTTCAAACATCGCGGCGCGGCACAGGGTTACCGCCTCGGCAGCCTCAACCCCGTGGCGATAGCCAAGCTCTTGGGGCGACCTTACACTCCCCAACTCATCGCGGATCATAATCACTTGTGCCATCTCAGCCCGCGACAGTCGTAACGTGTCCACAGCCCCACCAAGCACCGCCAAGCGCGCGACCCAAGACTGCCCGCCAAAATGCACCAAAACTGGCAGCGCTTTGGCATCAGCACCGGGCAATGCAGCCGCCAAAACGCCCGACTGCGCCATCGCAGCTATGGCCAATGATGGGTCGGGCGCAGACAACAATTTGCGAAGCTCTGCCCCCACTCGTTCCCGCGAAAGCGTCTCTATTCCGGCGGAATGCTCAGCGCAGGCAGCCAATCCTGTCGCATCCACACCCTGCGACGGGTCGCCGTACCAAGCGAAAAACCGAAAGAACCGTAAAATGCGCAAATAGTCTTCGGTGATCCGCGCATCGGCATCACCCACAAAACGAACCCGCCGCGCCAAAAGGTCGGGCAAGCCACCCAATGGATCAACCAATTCGCCATTTGGGCGCGCATAAAGGGCGTTCATGGTGAAATCGCGGCGCTCAGCATCTTCAATCACCGATGTTGAAAAGCGGACGGTGGCATGACGACCGTTCGTTTCAACATCTTGGCGAAAGGTCGTCACCTCATGCACAGCACCTTGCGCAATAACCGTGACAGTTCCGTGGTCAATTCCTGTCGGAATCACCTTAAACCCTGCACTTTCCGAAAGGTTAGTCACTGATTGGGGCGTTGCATCGGTTGCGATATCAATGTCGCTTACAGGCGCGCCAATCAGCGCATTGCGCACGCAGCCACCTACAAACAGCGCTTGAAACCCGCCCTGCTCCAGAGTCTGGCACAAGGCTTGCGTGCCAGAATGGTGCAGCCAATCGCCCTCAACCCGCATCACAACATCCTCTCAGCTAGGCCGCGCAAAATGCGAGCGGTAGCGCCCCAAATGTAATAGGGGCCGTATGGGACAGTGTAAAAGTGGCGTAATTCACCGCGCCACAGCCGCGCCTCAACCCTAAAATTGGCAATGTTCGTGACGTGTTGCAGCGGAACCGAAAACACTTCTTCTACCTCACCAACTTCAGCCACGGGGTCAAACGCCGCCGTGATCTGAGCCAGTATCGGAACAACGGTAAACCCCGTAACGGTTTCATGACTTGGCAACACTCCAATCACTTGAACCAAATTCGGCGGTAAACCGACCTCCTCCTGCGCTTCCCGCAAGGCCGTGGCAGTGTGGCTTACATCCGAAGCTTCGGCCTTGCCGCCCGGAAACGCGATCTGGCCAGGATGGTGTTTTAAGTGCGAGGACCGCTTGGTCAGCAAAACGCGCGGCCCATCGCCCAAATCTTGCACCGCAACCAAAACGGCGGCAGCGCGCAAAATGCGCCCCTCTGGCAAAACAAAGCCGGGGTTCAGGTCAAAATCCGATGATGTGCCAGTGTCGCGCGCGACGGCCCGGCGCAAGGCATCAGGCGTCATTGGCCCCCACTCCAAGCGTTGTCGGGTCTAGCACATAATGCGCCCCGCAAAACTGACAGTCGGCGGTCAAAACGCCGTCTTCGGTGGTCATTTCGGCGATATCCTCTGCTTCATAGATCGACAATGATTGCCGAACCCGCTCTTCGGAACAGGTACACCCAAAGCGAATTGGTTGGGGGTCAAAAACCCGCGGTTGTTCTTCATGGAACAGCCGAATCAGCAAGTCAGTCGGCGCGACATCTGGGCCTAACAACTCCTCACCCTCAACCGTATCCAGCAAAAGATTAACGCGATTCCAGTTTTCACCCTCGTCGCCGTCCAACAAATCTTGATCTGCAAGCAAACCGCCATCGCCCGTCCCATCTTCGCCTTGAACGGATGGTGACGCCTTTGGCATCATTTGCAACATCACACCCCCAGCTCGCCACATCGCCGACTCACCCGGCAAAGTGGTTTTGCCAAAGCTGAGCTGAAAGCGAGTCGGCAACTGTTCTGATTGCGCAAAATAGGTCTCGGCACAGTCAGAAAGTGATTTTCCAGCAATCGGTGTGATGCCTTGATAAGGAACCATGCCTTCGCCTTGATCTATCAAAATTGCAAAAAAACCTTTTCCAATCAGGTCAAAGGGGGCCGCACCACTCAAATCCGCCTCTCGGTCATACCCGGCATAGGCACGCACGCGCGCAGGTTCACCATCCTCGGTCGGCCCATAATAATCGGTCGCGATCATTGTTACGGGGCCATCGCCACGAATTTGCAACGACAGTTTCCAGCGCAGCTTAATCGTTTGCCCGATCAGCGCGGTCAAAAGCGTAGCTTCAGCAACCAAAGCCTCTATCTGTGGTGGATATTCATGTTGTTTTAAAACAGACTCCAGCGCAACATCCAGCCGCGCCACGCGGCCACGAACGTCAGAGTTATCAAGTTGAAACGGGAGGACGGTGTCGTCCCAAGCGATTTTTGTTCCGATGGTCATGGGGGTTCCCTTGGCAAGCCAGCCTTGGCATACCGTGAACATATAGGGACGGCAACCAAAGGGCCAAGGACTTATCCATGATCAAACGTTACGGTGATGCGCCAAAACCGGGCCAAGCCTATATCAGACGCCCAGGTGTCTATGCGATTTTGCTGCGCGACATGGAAATTTTAGTCACACATCAGGCTGAACCTGAATCTGAAATTCAACTACCCGGTGGCGGCATCGATGCCGGCGAAAGCCCAATTGCCGCCCTTCATCGCGAGGTGTTTGAGGAAACCGGCTGGCATATGGCGCTTCAGTTTCGATTTGGCACCTTTCGCCGCTATACCTACATGCCCGAATACAACCTTTGGGCCGAAAAACTCTGCACGATTTATGTAGCCCGCCCCACAATGCAAATTTCACCTCCGCCCGAACCGGGCCATACGTCGCTTTGGCTCCCCCTCTCAACTGCCGCAACTGCCCTGGGCAACCCCGGTGACCGCGCAATGATGAAAAGTTTTGCCAGCTTGATGCGGTAGTCCCTATCCCTTCATCAAAAACAAGGCACCCGACACATCATCAGGGAAGTCCTCACCCCCAAAATGCGCGGCAAGATCCCAAATCAGCGCCTCTAGCAGCGCTGGATTTGCCATCGCCTGATTTGCTTGCAAAATTCGGGTTAATCCCGCCTCTCCCAACTCCTCGCCTTCGGGTGAAGGGCATTCCGTCACACCATCTGACACAAGGAACAAGCGGTCACCGGGTGCTAGTCGAACATCTACCCGCTCATAAGTGGCGTCGGCAATCAGACCAATCGGCATCCCGCCATTACCGATATACGCGATCGCCCCAGTTTTGCGGATCACCACCGGGTGCGGATGCCCCGCTTGCACAAGCGCGACATGGCCCGTGACCAAATTAATATCGGCATAGGCGAGGGTAAAATACTGCTCAACCTGAATATCCTCAAACATCATCCGGTTCAGCCGCGTGGCCACCTCCTCAGGTGGATGGGCGTCCTTATCTCCCAAAGGGCCAACCGTCAGCGCTACATTCTGATCTGGAGATGAGCCCGACAATAGCCCTGATAAACGCGCCGTCATCATAGCCGAAGCGACGCCATGTCCGGACACATCAACCGAAAAGACGCCGATCCTGTCGGCATTAATTTCAAAAAAACCAACCAGATCGCCGCCGACATGCCCCGATGGCCGCAGCAGGGCCGAAACCTCACCTCGGCCAAAATCGCGAAACCGTTCACGCACTAAGGTTTGCTGCAGCTTTCGCGCCTCAATCAGATCGCGATCCAGCGAATCATAAACTTTCTGCAACTCATCCAAAGTTGACACGGCCAACCGGTTCTTTGCCATCAGTTCTGATTGCATCCCCAAAATCCGCTCCCCGGCCCGCAGTCTTGCGCGCAATTCATCCGAATTCACAGGCTTAGCGAGAAAATCATCTGCCCCACAATCTAGCCCATCCGCAATCTCACCCTTCTCAGATTTTGATGTGAGCAAGATAAAGTAGCCATAGCCCTCTCGGGGTAACGCTTTGAAAGAAAGGCAAAATTCCAACCCATCCATTTCGGGCATCATCCAGTCGCTGAGCACAAAATCAAAGGCCGTTTCGCGGCACCGCGCCAAGGCTGACACGCCGGAATCCGCCTCCGTCACCTGGTAGCCACCACGCGCAAGCGCAAGTGACAGAATGCGCCGCTGCGCCCGGCTGTCATCAACCACCAAAACATGCCGCCCCATCGCCTTGGCATGCGCTGATCCGGCCTCCGCTTGCTTTAATATCCCCGCAGTCACTAATTTCCCTTTCCTCAACCTTTCTCTAAATGCGGCCAAAACCTTAAGGCTCCATGAAGTCTAAAATGCGTCCTTTGCGATGACTCCAAAATCACAGATTGTTAAACATCCCACCGCACACTCCTTCTTGTGGGGTGGGAAATCTAAACCGTTTGGGGGTTGTTATGATTGATTGGGGTCGTGTGCGCGAACTTCGCGATGAAATTGGCATGGAAGATTTTACCGAAGTTGTTCAGCTTTTTTTAGAGGAGACTGATGAGGTTTCGGAAAAAATGGCGGTTGGCATGTCGGATCAAGCCATCGAAGCGGCGCTTCATTTTCTAAGAGGAAGTGCATTGAATCTGGGGTTCAAAGATCTGGCAGCCCTGTGCCAAACGGGCGAAAAAGCCGCCGCAAATGGCCAATATGAAGCGATAGACCTTGCCCAAGTTGTCACGCTTTATGAAACTTCAAAAGCTGCGTTTCAATCGGGCCAAAATTCTGAAAATGCTGCGTAAATTTAGATAAGAAACTCTGCCAACGCTTCATCCGCGGTAATATCGCGAAAGCTAAAGCCTGCATTGTCTAAAGTGCTAAACAATTTACGAAAATTATCAGCATCTTTTGTTTCAATACCAATCAAGACAGACCCAAAATTCCGCGCTGATTTCTTCAAATATTCGAACCGCGCAATGTCATCATCGGGGCCAAGCATCATCAAAAACTCACGAAGCGCTCCGGGGCGCTGTGGCATGCGCAAAATGAAGTATTTTTTCAGGCCAGCATAGCGTTGCGCCCGTTCTTTAACCTCTGGCAGGCGCTCAAAATCAAAATTGCCCCCGGAAGTAACGCAAACCACCGTCTTACCGCGAATCTGTTCTGCCAACTCCGGCAAAACATCCACCGACAGCGCGCCTGCAGGTTCCAGCACGATCCCTTCAACGTTCAGCATCTCAAGCATCGTCACGCAAATCCGATCTTCAGGCGCAAGCAACACATCGCCAGGATCAACCCATTTCAACATTTCAAACGTGCAGGCCCCCAAACGGGCAACGGCAGCACCATCAACAAAAGAGTTAACTTTTGGAATCGTCACAGGCGCACCATGCGCCAAAGCCGCCGTCAAGCTGGCGCCGCCCAAGGGCTCGACAAACCGAAATTGTGTTTCAGGCGCCGTTTGGCGCAAAAACCCGGTGACACCCGAAGCAAGCCCGCCGCCCCCCACAGGAAGCACGACCATATCAGGCGCGCGTCCCAACTGCTCAACCATCTCAACCGCGACACTGGCCTGCCCTTCGATAACGTCAGGGTCATCAAACGGCGACAGAAAATGTGCGCCTTTATCAGTGCAGAACTTTTGCGCCGCAGTTAGCGTTTGGTCAAAATAGTCGCCGGTCAAAACAATTTCGACACTATCCCCGCCAAAAATGCGGGTTTTGTCTATCTTTTGCTGGGGCGTCGTGACGGGCATAAAGATGGTGCCATGCACGCCGAAATGGCGGCACGCATAGGCCACACCCTGCGCGTGATTGCCCGCACTGGCGCAAACAAACTGCTTTTGCTCTGAGTTCAACGTGCGAACCTTGCGCATTGCATTCACCGCACCACGGATTTTATAGGACCGCACGGGTGCCAGATCTTCGCGCTTAAGCCAAATTTCGGCCCCATAGCGTGCTGACAAATGGTCATTTCGCTGCAACGGCGTCGGATCAAACAGATCGCGCAGGGCAACGGCGGCAAGGCGGGCAGAGGCGGCAAAATCACTCATGCCCCCGATTAGACCTAAGCTGCGCGCAATGACAAGCCTATGTGCAGCAGGATTTGTTTGTAGGGTAAGGCTGCAAGCTTGCTCTTGGGGGCGTTTGCCAGTAATTGCGGGCAAATCGTGAAGGAGAAGCACATGTCTGCAGCCCCAAAGTTTACCCCGAAAAAAGTTGTTCTCGCCTATTCCGGCGGACTTGATACCTCGATCATCCTGAAGTGGCTGCAAACCGAATACGGTTGTGAGGTGGTGACCTTTACCGCCGATCTGGGTCAAGGCGAAGAGTTGGAGCCAGCGCGCCAAAAGGCTGTGTTGCTTGGGATCAAGCCTGAGAATATCCACATCGAAGACGTCCGCGAAGAATTTGTGCGTGATTTCGTGTTCCCGATGTTCCGTGCGAATGCTTTGTATGAGGGGCTATACCTGCTTGGTACCTCGATCGCGCGGCCGTTGATTTCCAAACGATTGGTTGAGTTGGCGCATGAACACGGGGCTGACGCGGTGGCCCATGGGGCGACTGGCAAGGGCAACGATCAGGTTCGGTTTGAGCTTTCGGCCTATGCTTTGGATCCGTCAATCAAAGTGATCGCACCTTGGCGGGAATGGGATTTGACGAGCCGGACCAAGCTGCTGGAATTTGCCGAAACCAACCAGATCCCGATTTCCAAGGATAAGCGCGGCGAGGCACCGTTTTCAGTGGATGCAAATCTGTTGCACACCTCCTCTGAGGGCAAGGCCTTGGAGGACCCGGCCGAGCAGGCGCCGGAATATGTGTATCAGCGGACAGTTTCGCCAGAAGAAGCCCCGAACACGCCTGAGTATATTGAGGTGACGTTTGAGAAAGGCGACGCGGTCGCGATCAACGGTGAGGCAATGAGCCCGGCCACGATTTTGACCAAGCTGAATGAGCTGGGCGGGGCGCATGGAATTGGGCGGTTGGATTTCGTTGAGAACCGTTTCATCGGGATGAAGTCGCGCGGGATTTATGAAACGCCGGGCGGGACTGTGCTGCTGGAGGCCCATCGCGGGATCGAGCAGATCACGCTGGATTCAGGGTCAGGCCACCTGAAAGACAGCATCATGCCGCGCTATGCTGAGCTGATTTATAACGGGTTCTGGTTCAGCCCTGAACGGGAAATGTTGCAGGCTTTGATCGATAAGAGCCAGGAAAACGTGACCGGGACGGTGCGGCTGAAGCTGTATAAAGGGGTTGCGAGCGTGGTGGGCCGCTGGTCTGAGTATAGCCTGTATTCTGAGGCTCATGTGACCTTTGAAGACGATGCCGGGGCCTATGATCAGAAAGACGCGGCTGGGTTTATTCGATTGAATGCCCTGCGTTTGAAATTGATCGCGACGCGGAATGCGCGCGTAAAGGGCTGAGGAATCGCGCGCGGACAAAATGGGATGCCTTTGTAATTCTTAGGATTTTCTGTTTTTATTTACCAAATCTTAATGCGTACACACGCGCGGACGCAGAGAACTGCGCCCGCGCTTTTTGATTGCCAAGACTGGATTATTCGACGGTGATCACCGTCATCACCAACTTGTCGTCAATCTTGATCGGGCCGTCTTCTTTGGCGCCCAACGTGTATTCAAAATTGCCGACGAGATTGCCACCATCTTCGCCGTGGACCATCAACATCAGCATATCGCCAGATGCGACAGGTTCGGTCAGGATCGCCGCGACGTCCATGGTTTCACCCATCCGGATTGGGGCGTAGCCGACCACGGGGCCGGGCTTCATTTCGGCATTGGTGCGGTGCACGACCAGCCAGCCGTTTTGCGCAGCCGTAATCTTTTCAGCCGAAACGATGCCGTTTGATACGTTTTGATTAGCGGCCATAACGCCTTGGGTCATGTCACCTGCGGCGAACGCAGAGCCGGCGGACAAAAGAATGGCAGCAATGGATGTAAAAAATTTCATAAGAGCTTTCCTTTGATGTCTGCGAGTATCACAAAGGCAGCTACGCAAGTTGCGTTGAAAAAGTTTCAGGCATTTCCAAAAATATTTGCGTATTTCGATCCCCCCTAGGGCGCAGGCAATTTGAACGCTTTGATCGCATCGTAAAGTGGCAACGCCGCCGCCAGAAGGTCGGCGTATTCGGCGGGCAGGGTTGAAAGTGGACCTTCCGCCTCTTCAAACCCAGTGGAGCGGTGGACGGCGCCGTACCAATGGCTGGCCCAGATACCATCATCTGCATGGCCACCGGCAGGCCAGTTGAGCATTTTATCGGTATAGGGGATGCCCAAGGCGGCGCAGAGCTTGGCCAGCATCGCGGCGGGATTGGCGCGGATATCATAGCTATCAATAACAATTGGGGCGCGGTCGAGGCGGTTGAATTCTGCCGCAAACAAGGCGGCTTGCTGGGGGAAACCGATATCGGTGAGGGTTGGCCCTTCGCGTTTGCGGGCATAAGACGCGATGACGCGGGCGGGGTGGCGGATGAGGAAGACGTTTTCACATTGCGCCATCCACGCAAGATCCATGCCGGGTAGCATGTGGTGGGTCATGTGTTTTTGATAAAAAAGCGGGCTTTGGGCCGGGTTCGGGCCGATGAGCTGTTTCGCGACCTCCGCAGGATCAGTGGCTTGGCTGGCAAGGATTTCCGGCCCCATCGGGTGGGTGATGCCAGTTTGCGCGAGATAGGTGGCGTAGAAAGGTTCATCAACGACAGCGCAATCGTCCCTAGCTGCAAAGCTGTACATCAGCGCGGTTGAGAGATTTCTGGGGCCGGACCACATCGCAATTTTCATTTTATTGTTCCGATTGTTGGGCGGTAGAGGCGGGGGTTTCACACCCCCGCACCCCCGTGGGATATTTTTGAACAGATGAATTCAGGCGCCCACTAGGGTTTTATAGAGGGTGCGCAGGCGGGTGGTTACGGGACCCATTTCGCCGGTGCCGATTTGGCGACCGTCGATCTGGTTAACCGGGGTTTGCGCGCCGAAGGTGCCTGTGAGGAAGGCTTCATCCGCCGAGTAGGTATTAACCAATGAGAAGTTACGTTCAAACACCGGGATGTCGTTGGCGCGGCAGAGATCAATAACTTTTTGGCGGGTGATGCCGTTCATGCAGTAATCGCCCGTGCTGGTCCAGACCGCGCCCTTTTTGACGATGAAAAAGTTGCAGGCGTTGGTGGTGTTCACGAAGCCGTGGAGATCAAGCATCAGCGCCTCATCCGCGCCTGCCTTTTCGGCGGCAATGCAGGCGAGGATGCAGTTGAGTTTGGAATGCGAGTTGAGCTTGGGATCTTGGGTCATGGGCAGGCCGCGCAGGTGGGGGACCGTGGCGAGACGAATTGGGCGCGGGATTTTGGGGCGGGAATGTTCCATGATGATGGTGATTGTTGGCCCTTGGCGCGACAGGCTGGGGTGCTGAAAGGGCCGGGTTTTGACGCCGCGCGTGACCATCAGGCGGGCATGGGCATCGGTGGTCATTTTGTTTGCGGCTTGGGTGTCGGTGAGGGCGGTCATGATTTCAGCGCGAGTCATGCGCATATCAAGGTCGATGGCTTTTGCCGCCTCGAACAGCCGATCGAGGTGTTCATCGGCGAAGGACCACGTGCCGTTGTAGAGACGCAACCCTTCCCAAACGCCATCGCCGAGCATGAAACCGGAGTCGTAGACCGAGACCAGGGCTTGGGCTTTTGGCAGGAGTTTGCCGTTGAGCCAGATGAGGATTGCCTCATTGCGCGCATCTTCCTCGGCTGCGTGGGTGGTGATGTGGTCGGTCATTTGGCCCCCTGTTTTGGTGCGAGGTTAGGGGCATCACCTTGCCGTGACAACGAGATTGTTGATTTGCTTTACCGGTCGGGTGCGGCGCAAGCATGGGGAAAATGGAGGATTGGATATGATGAAATGGATTTTGGTAGCGTTGGTTTTGGCGGCAGGCGGCGCGCAGGCGGCGACTGAGAAGGCCATTGTGGCTGGTGGGTGTTTTTGGTGCGTGGAGTCGGATTTCGAATCGGTGCCGGGGGTGAAATCGGTTGTGTCAGGCTATACTGGCGGGACGACGGCCAACCCGACCTATAAGAAGGTGGGCGCGGGTGGGACCCGGCATTATGAGGCGGTGGAGATTGCGTTTGACCCGGCAAAGGTGAGTTATGCCACGATTATTGAGCTGTTTTTCCGGTCGGTGGACCCGACGGATGCGGGGGGGCAGTTTTGTGACCGCGGGGATAGCTATCGCACAGCGGTGTTTCCGTTGAATGCAGGGCAAGCGGCGGTGGCCGAGGCGGAAAAGGCGCGGGCCGGTGCGGCGTTGCGGCGCAAGATTGTGACGCCGGTGATTGCGGCGGGGCGGTTTTATAAGGCCGAAGCGTATCATCAGGATTACTACAAGGGCAGCAATATTGTGATTACGCGGCGTGGTGCGTATTCCGGAGGATCCGGCCACCCATTCCGACAACATCCGGCCACCTGTTCCGGGGTATCCGGCCACCTGTGACGCGTTGCCGTGAGGCAGCGTGTTTTGGTTATCAGTCCTGAGGGCTTTCGTCATCCATTTTGGTGATGGTTTTGCGCATGGACTGACCCTCAAGTTCGAGACGGTAGGCGTTGTGAACGATGCGATCCAGGATGGCATCTGCGAAGGTTGGTTCACCGATAACATCATGCCAGGCTTTGACGGGCAGTTGGCTGGTGATCATTGTCGCGCCGC